>Ga0209946_1000127_pt1 | contig 29824 bp, 28 predicted proteins | sample SalPon2_A_H2O_MG_FD_185704 | JGI IMG/M metagenome (GOLD analysis project Ga0209946, IMG submission 185704) | Salt pond water microbial communities from South San Francisco under conditions of wetland restoration - Salt Pond MetaG R2_A_H2O_MG... | ecosystem: Environmental > Aquatic > Non-marine... | reverse complement strand
TCACGAGCGGCAACGCGGCGTTCATGCGCAACTGGCCGTACGCCATCAACATCAACCTCGACGAGGGGTTCACGGCCGGCGAGGACTACGACGTGATGCCGATGCCGTACGGCGTCGAGAGCGGCGAAGGAAACTACGAGGGGACCGGCGGAACGAGCCACGCGCTCGGCGGGTGGCACCTCACGGTCAACCCGAACAGCCAGCGCCTCGACGACGCCATCGCGGTGCTGGAGGCGTTCGCCAACGAGTCCGTGATGCTGACCGTGTTCGAGGAGCTCGGGAACCTCCCGCCGGTCGCCTCGGTCACGCAGTCGGCCACGGAGGACCAGGTGGGCGACCTGGCGAACTTCCTCGACACGTTCGCCGTCGCCGCCGACAACACGGTCCCGCGGCCGGTGACGACCGCGTGGCCCGACGAGTCGCCGCTCATCTCGGGCCAGATCAGCGACGCCTACCGCGGTGAGAAGTCGCCCGAGGACGCCATGGCGGACCTCGAATCGGAGCTCGCCGACATCGAGAACGAAGGTCAATAACGCCCGGTAGCCAACCGTGACATCGAAACAAGACACCGACACGCGGCTGCTCATGCGACCGCTGAACTGGCTCGAAACCCAGAGCGAGGCGACGTTCGCCTACGTCCTGTTGGCGCCGGCGTTCCTGCTCTTGGCCGTCATCGCCTTTTACCCGCTGTTGCGGACGTTCTCGTTCTCGCTGCTGGCCGACCAGACGGCCGCGCCGACGCCGTTCGGCGAGTTCATCGGGTTCGACAACTACGCCGCGCTGCTGACGGGCGAGGCGCTGTTGCCACAGCAGTTCTTCGACCCGTCGTTCGCGACGCCGATACTGCAGCAGGCGCTCTTCGTGACGCTCGCGTTCGCGATCCTCAGCGTGCTGTTCGAGACGCTGATCGGCTTCGGACAGGCGATCGTTCTCGATCAGGACTTCTACGGTCGACGCTGGGTTCGCGTCGCGATCATCATCCCGTACGCCATCCCCATCGTCATCCAGGCGATGATCTTCTACCTCATGTTCAACCCGACCGTCGGTTTCGCGGCGGAGTTCATGCAGGGGATCGGCGTCTTCGGGAACAACCCCCTGACGAACGCCACCGACTCGTTTATTATCGTGTTGGTGGCCGACATCTGGAAGACGTCGGCGTTCATGGCGCTGCTCATCCTCGCCGGGCTTCAGAGCATCGACCGCGGGCTCTACGACGTCGCCCGCGTCTCCGGCGCCTCGCCGTGGCAGCAGTTCAAGTACATCACGCTCCCGCTCATCGCGCCGGCGCTGCTCGTGGCGATGCTGTTCCGGACGATGGACGCGATGCGAATCTACGGGCTCATCGACGCGACGGCGGGCTGTCAGACGGTGCCGTCGATGAGCTGTCTGGTCATCACCGCGTTACAGAACACGCGACGCTGGGCGACCGCGTCGGCGGTCGCGTTCCTGACGGCCGTCGTCATCGGCGTCTTGGTTCTGTTGTACCTGGTTAGCCTGCGCGACACGGAGGCTGGTGTCACATGAGCGAGCAAGACCGAACCGACTTGGCGGCGATGGAAAAGACCGAAGAGCCCGACCTCGACCGCGGCGTGATCGAGGCGTGGGCCGCGAAGATGATCTCGAACCCCGAGCGCGCCTACCGGGCGACGTTTTACGTGGCGACGATATTCTTCCTCGTCACCACGCTGTTCCCGTTCTACTGGCTGCTGATGGTGGCGCTGACGCCGCGGAGCGACCTCAGCAGCGTCGGCGTCCTCACGCCCGGCGGGTTCAATCCGGGCGCGTTCGTCGAGATATTCACCCGGTTGCCGTTCCACCGGTACATCTTCAACAGCTTCCTGATCGCGGTCGTCGCGACCGTCATCGTGCTGTTCGTCGCGAGCCTCGCCGGGTACGTCTTCGGGCGGCTCCGGTTCCGCGCGAAGAACGTGCTGTTGCTCAGCGTGCTCGTCACCTCGTTTTTCCCGCCCGCGGCCTTCTTCGTGCCGCTGAACCGACTGTTCAATCAGAACATCGACATCCTACGGCCGCTGATGCAGGACGGATCGCTGTACAACACGCCGTACGCGATCTTCATTCCGCTTTCGGCGCTGTACCTGCCGCTGTCGATCTTCATCCTGATGACGTTCTACTCGCAGATCCCGGACGGGCTCGAAGACGCCGCTCGGGTCGAGGGGACGACGCGTCTCGGCGCGCTGTTCCGGATCATCGTGCCGCTGTCGGCGCCGGGCGTGGCGACCGCCGGCGTGTTGACGTTCATCACCGTCTACAACGAGTACTTCTTCTCCTCGTTGATGACTGACGGGCGGCCGGGGAGCTGGGCCCCGATGTTGGAGGGGATCTTACGCTTCCAAGGCGAGTTCGAGGTGCTGTTCAACCTCATGGCGGCGGCCAGTATCGTCGCGGTGCTGCCGGTCGCGATACTCGTCATCGTCGCACAGGAGAAGATCGTCAGCGGACTGACCGCGGGGGCGGTCAAAGAGTAAACCATGGCATCCGTAACACTGCAAGATATCACGAAACAGTACGAGGACGTAACAGCCGTCAACGACATGAACCTCGAGATCCGCGACGGTGAGTTCATCACCTTCGTCGGACCGTCGGGGTGCGGGAAGTCGACGACGATGGAGACCATCGCCGGCCTCACGCTGCCGACCGAGGGAGCGATCAACATCGGCGACCGGGACGTCACCGACTTGCCGCCGAAAGACCGGGGCATCTCGATGGTGTTCCAGAACATCGCGCTGTTCCCCCACATGGACGTGTACGAGAACATCTCCTTCGGGCTCCGGCTCCGGAAGTACGACCAGGAGGAGATCGACCGGCGCGTCGAGGAGGCGGCCGACGTCGTGCAGTTGGAGGGGATGATGGACCGGATGCCGAAGGAGATGTCCGGCGGGCAGCGACAGCGCGTCGCCATCGCCCGCGCCATCGTCCGGGAGCCGGACGTGTTCCTGATGGACGAGCCGCTGGCGAACCTCGACGCGGAGCTGCGGGTCCACATGCGCACCCAGCTCCAGCGGCTCCACCGCGAACTCGACACGACGATCATCTACGTCACGCACGACCAGGCGCAGGCGATGACGATGTCCGACCGCATCGCCGTGATCAACGGCGGCGTCCTCCAGCAGGTGGCGCCCCCGCTTGAGTGCTACAACGAGCCGGCGAACCTGTTCGTCGCCGGCTTCATCGGGTCGCCCGCGATGAACTTCATCGAGGGCGAGGTCATCGACGGCGGCTTCGACTCGCAGTACGCACAGGTCGACTTCGACCCGGCGACCCACGGGGTCTCGCCGGGACAAGACATCACGGTCGGCATCCGGCCCGAAGACGTGTTCTTGGAGGAGGACGCCCGGAAGGCGGCCTCCCCGACGAAGGCGTTCGACGCCGTGGTTGACGTCATCGAGCCGATGGGGAAGGAGGTCAACGCCTACCTCCTGTTCGACCGCGACGTCGAGGCGAGCGCCGAGGGGCGCGGCGAGGGCCAGCTGCTCATCAACCTCGCGCCCGACACCGACATCGCGGAGGGTGACGACATCCGGATCGTGATGGACCGCGAGAACGTCCATCTCTTCGACCGGGCGAGCGGCGACGCGGTCACCCACTCGCTGGAGTAGCCGACGCGGTCACGCGCTCGCGAGAGCGGGCGACACGGATCCCTTCTTCGGCCGGCGGATTGCGACGAGCGACGGCGAGCAGCGCGGCGCGGCGCGACGCGACATACGCGTCAACCGGCGGGTGCTCGCCTCAGTCGACCGCTTCGACCGTTATCTGGTGGGCCTCGACCGCCTCGACCATCGCCCCCCAGCCCCCGACCTCGACGGTGCCGTCGGCGGTCTCGACGATGAGCCCGACCTGCCCGCCGTAACTGGCGATGGTCTCCGCGTCGACTGCGCCGTCGCCGGTGACGATGACCTCGGAGAGGAGCCCCTCGACGACGCGGTCCGCCCCGCTCTCGGTGTCGGTGCCCTCGATCCGGAGTTTGACGCTCGCCCCGTCCCGGAGGAGCGGCGCGACGTCCCGGACGCAGTACCGAATGTCGATGTAGTCGATCGGCGGGTCGTCGCTGCGGGAGGTGTATATCGACTCCCACGTGTCCCACTGCGTCGTCAGGAAGTACCAGTGGAACACGTACGAGTGGGTGCGGTCGTCGACGAGCACGCCGTACTCGTTGGTCGATCCCGCGTGCGGCGCGAAGCAGGTCTTCGTCCGGTCGACGATAACGACGAACGGCGAGGGGAGTCGGCGGTGGCGCGCCTCGGAGCAGACCTCGGCGAGGGCGTCGGGACCGGGGAGGTCGGCGGGGTCGCCGTCGGGCGTGTGAAGCGAGAGGTTGACGCGGACGCCGCGCTCGGTGGCGGCCTTGAGCGCGCCGCGTAGCCGGTCGAAGTGCTCGATGCCGAGCGAGACGTTCACCTGCGTCTCGGCGTCGCCGATGAACTCGGCGGCGTTTTTGATCACCGTCTCGAACCGCGTCACGATGCTGACGGTCGACTGCTCGACGGACGGCTCGTTCCAGCGTCGCTCTATCTCCTCGGTCGCGGCGGTGAACCGGCTCGCGCGCGTCCGGAGGTCGCCGGTGATCTCGTCGAGGTCGTTCGCGCGGGCGTACAGCGACTCCTGTTTGTACGTCTCGATGTAGCCGGCGCTCTCTAAGTCGCGTAACACGTCGTAGATCCGCGGGTCGGGGACGCCGCTGGCGTCGGCGACGCGCGTCACCGGCGCCGCGCCGAGTTCGAGCACGGTGACGTAGGCGTCGGCCTGGTACGGCGAGAGGCCGGCGTCCTGCAGCGTCTCGGTGAGTTCGGCCCGGTCCATGTTCACCGCTCCCCGGCCGGACGGCGACACGCGATTGACACACCGTCACGATTGCCGGCGGCACAGAGCGAAACGGAGCGCTCAGAGAGCCCACCGCTCGCTCCGGCTCGACCGACAGATCGATTAATCATGATGTACTTTACCACGGCCATGGTAAAATGTTTTATTTCCGCGACGGGCCCGCGACGAACCGCGGACGGCAGCCACCGAGGCGCCGACTGAAAAGGCTTTATTCGGTTCGTCGTGGAGAGAGCGTATGCACGAGACGTCCGGCGGCGACGGTCCCCATCGGTCGCGATGGACCAGGGGCCAAGCCGCGTCCATCGAGCGTCGACACGGGAACGTCGCGCCGCCGGCGGGACCGCCGACGGTCGACCCGTTCCCGGAGTTACACGTCTGGGACACGTGGCTCCTGCGCGACCGGCACGGCGAGATCGCCGACGTGGACGGGTATCGGCTGGCCTTCTCGCTTACCGCGCCCGCGGACCTGCTTCCGGGGACGCGCCACGACGTGGCCGAGATCCGGTGTTTCTACTCGGCCGACGGCGAGACTTGGCGCGACGCCGGGGCGGTCTTCGACGGCGACGCGCTCGGGCAGCGGCAGTGGGCCGGCTCGGCGCTGTACGACGACGGCGATCTCTACCTCTACTACACGGCCGCCGGCCGCGACGACGCCGACGAGTTGACCTACACCCAGCGGATCGCGGTCGCGCACGGCGGCACGGTCGCCGCGACCGACGACGGGATCGAGCTCGCGGGCCCGTGGACCCACGAGACGCTGCTGGAGCCGGACGGCGACTGGTACGAGACGGAGGCGCAGTCGCGCGGGATGACCTACACGTTCCGCGACCCGTGGTTCTTCGAGGACCCCGCGACCGGCGAGACGCACCTCCTCTTCGAGGCGAACGTCCCGGCGCCGGAACGCGAGGGCGACGACGCCGAGGCGACCGAGAGACGGGCGTTCAACGGCTGTATCGGCGTCGCCGCCTCTCCATCCGGCGACCCGCTGTCGTGGGAACTTCGGCCGCCGCTCCTCGACTCGCTCGAAGTGAACCAGGAGTTAGAGCGGCCGCACGTCGTCGTCGCCGACGGCCGCTACTACCTGTTCGTCTGTAGCCACGTCCACACGTTCGCGCCGGGCGTCACGGGCCCCGACGGGCTGTACGGGTTCGTCGCCGACGCGTTCGGAGGCGAGTACCGGCCGCTCAACGGCTCGGGGCTCGTCGCCACGAACCCGCCGAGCGCGCCGTTCCAGGCGTACTCGTGGATGGCGTTCGCCCACGACGAGGAGGTGCTGATACAGAGTTTCCTCAACTACCACGACTTCGCGGGCGACTCGCTCGACGCGGTCGCCGAACTGCCGGAGGCCGAACAGCGGGACCGCTTCGGCGGGACGCTCGCGCCGACCCTCCGGTTGGCGGTCGACGGCGACCGGACTCGGCTACTCGGAGCGCTCGACGCGTGGCGGGTCCCGACCCCGGACGAGTCGCTCCCGCCGGCTGACGGGTCGGAGCTCCCCGCCGACTTCGACGAGGGCGTCGCCGAGGCGGGGACCGGCCTCGCGGCGGGGTACTACGGCGAGTTGTGAGACGGCTCCATCAGGCCGTCGAGGCGCCACGCGGTCAGCCGGGTGAGCGACGCGCGCCCGCCCTCGGCGACCGCGGAGACGTCGACCGCGTCCTCGCGGGTCGGGTACACTCGGCTCGTCAGGCAGTGCCGACCGTTCGCGTATATCTCGACGACCGACCGGTCGACGAACACCCGCAGCGAGAGCGGCTCGTCGTACGGCGGCACCGACATCGACTGCGGGTCGGTGAACGACTCGGAGTCGCCGCTCGACGGCGCCCGGTCGACGGTCAGCGTGCCGTCGCGCTCGTAGCGGATCGGCGTGTGCTCCGCGCGGTCCGGCGTCTCGAACACCGACAGTTCGACCGCCTCGGCGTCGTCTAAGGCGATCTCCGCGTCGATCTCGATCGTCGCGCCGGCGGCGTCGAGCCGGCGCCGGTCGCCGTCGGCGAGGCGCACGTCGCGGTGGTCGGCGATCTGCTCCGTGCGGAGGTCGGTCACTTCCGCGGCCGGTCGCTGCCGGATCCCCCCGTCGTCGCCCAGTTCGATCACCCGCGGGAGCGACAGCGCGCCGGACCAGCCGGCGTCCCACTGGTCGGCCACGTCGCGGGCCTCGGGGAGCCACCCCCAGGTGAGCGTCCGGTCGCCGTCGTCGAGCGACTGCGGCGCGTAGAAGTCGCCGTGATCGAGCAGCCCCTCGGAGTCGACGACGAGTTCGCCGTCTTCGAGGGTGCCGAGGAAGTAGACGACGTTCTCGTAGTCGGAGACGTGGAAGAGCCGCCGGTCGCCGAGGTCGAGGAGTTCGGGGCACTCCCAGACGGCGCCGGCGTCCGGGCCGCCCGTGAGGAGCGGCCCCTCGTAGGTCCACTCGCGGAGGTCGTCGGCGGTGTACAGCAGCGCGGCGCCCCGGCCGTCTGAGAGCCCCGTGCCGACGAGGTGGTACCACGTGCCGTCCTCGCGCCAGACGTTGTGGTCGCGGAACTCCGCGCGCCAGGCGTCCGTCTCCAGGACGCCGAGGTCGGCCGGCGGCGCCTCGATGACGGGGTTGCCATCGTACTTCTCCCACGACCGGAGGCCGGGGTCGTCGGTGGTCGCGAGACAGGGGAGCTGATCGCGGCCGGCCCCGCCCGTGTACAGCAGCGTCGCCGTGCCGTCGTCGTCGACCGCACAGCCGGACCAGCAGCCGTCGCGGTCTGGGCCGTCGGGAGAGGGGGCGAGCGCGACCGGCTCGTCGCGCCACGTGACGAGGTCGTCGCTGACGGCGTGGCCCCAGTGGATGCTGTTGTGGTACGGGCCGCCGGGGTTGTACTGGTAGAAGACGTGGTACCGCCCGTTCCACCTGATGAGCCCGTTCGGGTCGTTCAACCAGTTCGCGGGCGCCGTGAGGTGGTACGCGGGCCGGCCGCCGGGACCGTCCTCGCCCGCCTCGTCCACGCGCTCGCGGAGCCGGCGCATGTCGTCGGCGCTCTCCGGGCGGCTCGGGACCGCCTCGGGCGACGCGAGGCTCCCGAGACACCCCGCGAACAGTCGGTCCCGAGTCGCGTCGAGGTGCGGGTCGTGTTCGGCGTGCCCGTCCGTCGGCGGCTCGGCGAACAGCACGGGCGCGCCGACCCCGAGGACGGCGCCGTCGCCGGCGGGCCACGAGACGACCGTCACCTCCTCCGGGACCGCCGTGTCGCCGCGGACCGTCGAGGCGAGGGGCTCGCCCGCTCGGGGGAGCACGCGCTCGTAGCGGACGCCGGGGACCGTCCCGCGTCGCCGGAGGGGATGGCGAAGGCCGTCGAGCGCGTCGAGCGCTGGGTGGTCGGCGTGCAGCGAGCGCCAGAGCACTCCCGTCGGCTCCCCGAGGGCGTCGTCGCCGACGCGGTCCGGCGGGACCGACTCGACCGAGAGCGCGTCGACCGCCGCGAACGCGTAGAGGCTGAGACAGAGGCCGCCGCCGGCCGCGAGGAAGGCCTCGACCGCGGGCGCCGCGTCGGCGAGGGGGTTCGCGCCGCCGATCGGGCGGTCGCGGTGCCACCAGAGGACGTCGAACCGCCCGGCGCCGTCCCCGACGCCGGCGCCCGGATACGACTCCCCGAGCGACCGCGAGCCGTCCGCGTCGCCCGGTTCCGGCGACGCCGGCGGGACGAGCGCCCGGCCCGCGGCGAGGGCGTCGAACGACACGACCTCGACGGCCGCCCCGTCGCGGGCGCCGATCCACGCCTCGGCGGCGCGCTGTTCGGCCGTGGGGTCGCCGTCGACTAACAGCCCGACGCGAATCGACGTATCGGTCATACCCGCGCTCACTCGCTACCGAAGCAAAACCGTATCGTCCCGGCTGCGGCGCGCTCGTCTCGCGGCGGTCGCGAACCCGGCGGGGCGACCCGGAAAGTCGTCCGAGGGAACGTTGCCGTCTGCGGTTACATTCGCTTTCGGTCCGCCGGCAGGGTTTTTACCGTGCGAACGGAAGGAGTTCCCATGAGTACCGAAACGGCCGACACTGGGAGCGACCCGGCGATCGAGGTGACCCCGGACGCCGCGTCGGAGGCGCTCTCGCTTTTGGAGGGCGAGGGCCTCGACACGGCGGAGGCGGGGCTCCGGCTGTTCGTCCAGCAGGGCGGCTGCGCGGGCCTCTCGTACGGGATGCGGTTCGACACGGAGCCGGAAGAAGACGACCTGGTCGTCGAGCACCACGGGCTGCGGGTGTTCGTCGACCCGGCGAGCCGGAACTACATCGGCGGGAGCAAACTCGACTACGAACACGGCCTGCAGGCGGCCGGCTTCGAGGTCGAGAACCCGAACGTCGTCTCCGAGTGCGGCTGCGGCGAGTCGTTCCGGACGTAGTTCGGCCCGTCGCCGACTCACGCTTTTAAACGGATCCGCGCGGTAGTACCGGCCATGAGTCTCGACGCTTCGACGACGGGCGACGGCGAGCGGGTGTACACCGACCACACGAAGGTCGAACGGGGCGCAGAGGGGCCCTTTTACGTCGTGTTCGCCGACGCGGACGGGTCGGCTCGGTGGGGGTTCCGGTGTGGCAACTGCGACTCGTTCGACACCGCGATGGACACGATGGGGCGGATCCAGTGTACGGAGTGCGGGAACCTCCGGAAGCCGGACGAGTGGGACGCCGCCCACGAGTGACGGCCGGGCGAACCGGGCCACGGCGTCGGGTGAGCGCTCCCGAACAACGCCGGTTCGGAGCGTGTGCCCGCGGTATCGCGCCGAATCGAAATCGTGAGAAACTTTATCACGGAAGCCGGCCAACGATGAGGTAGATGGCCACTGCGAGCATTCCACCGACGACGGAGGCCAGAGACGTCTTTCGCGAACTCGGGTACACCGTCTCCGAGGGCGGACAGGAGTTCATCGCGGAACGAAAATGGCGGCGCGTGCTCGTGACCGTGTTGTGTATGGAGACCGACGACCTCGAACCGTATCTGACCGGGACCGAGGACACGCCTCGCCTCCGGTGTTTCGTGACGTGGCGCGATCGCGCGGGCGACCTCAGGGATCGGCTCGTCTCGACGAAACCCCCGTACGACTGGGCGGTGATCGGCATCGAGGCCGACGGCGAGGACTTCGCCGTCATGGAAGGCGCACCGGGAAGCCCCTGAGCGCGCCTCGCGTCGCGTGACCGCCGCCTTTTATATCAGCGTGTGTCCAACTAGCGTGTGACATGGTGTTCAAGAAGATCACGCTGATCGGGACCAGCGAGGAGAGTTTCGACGCCGCCGCGGACGAGGCGATCGACCGCGCCGAGGACACGCTGGAGAACGTCTACTGGGCCGAGGTACAGGAGTTCGGCGTCGAGTTGGACAGCGCGGCCGACCGGGAGTATCAGGCGGAAGTCGAGGTCGCGTTCGAACTCGAAGGCTGAGAGCGACACCGGGGGCACCGACGCGGCCCGCTCGGTTTTACGGCGGTAATTCTCGGACGGTGCCACGCGGCGTCGCCCGCTGAGCGACGCGCTGTATCCCCGGATGCAGGACTCTGTCGCCCGTATTACGACGGATAAACGGGTTCAAACCCTCCAGAGATTTACTACAATCACGCCGAGCGATAATTTGGACCCCCCACTTATGCGCGGAACGGCGTTGTGATCTGTATGGGTACACGAACTGTGCTTTGCGTTGATAAAGAGGCGGGTGTCGAGGAGATGGCGGAGGCGATACGGAGCGAAGACGGCCTCGAACCGACCACGGCGACGACCGTCGCCGAGGCCGGCGATCGGATCGAGTCGGAGGCGGTCGACTGCGTGGTTACCGAGTACGACCTCACGGACGGCACGGGTCTCGACGTCGTCGGGCACCTGCGAGACGCCGACCCCCACACGCCGGTCGTTCTGTTCACCGGCGTCTCGCCGAGCGAGATAGACACCGCCTCCTTCGAGGAGATGATAGTCGAGTACCTCAACAGGGACCTCCCGGACGCTCCCGATCGGCTCGGCTTCATCGTCGACGACGTGATCTCCCACAGCGCACAGGTCGGCTTCCTCGTCCCCGACTCCGAGGGCTCGCGGCTCGAAGCGTTAGCGGAGTACGACGTCGACGAACTCCCCATCGAGGAGAGTTTCTCCCGGCTCACCGACCTCATCGCCGACCGCTTCGACGTGGCGGTGTCGTTCATCGGCCTCATCGAGAAGGACGTCGAGAACGTGCTCGCGTGTACCGGCTCGGACTGGGACAGCATCACCCGCGAGGACACGATCTGCACCCACAGTATGCTCCAAGAGGACGTGATGGTCGTCGAGGACATCAACGAGGACAAGCGGTTCGCCAACAACGACGCCCTACAGAACCTCGGTATCGTCTCGTACGCCGGCGCGAACATGACGAACAAAGACGGCGAGGTCATCGGGCAGGTGTGCGTGATCGACCACGAGCGCCGGGACTACTCGGCGGCGGAGCGCGAGAGCCTCCAGCAGTACGCCGCGACGGCGATGGAGATTCTCGAACTCAGACAGAGCCTTCGGAACGCCCGCGGCGTGGAGGTGGAGGCGTGAGTCTCGCCGGTCGGCAGACGTTCGCCGTCGACTCGCTGGCGATAGACGACATCCCCGGTAACACGAGCATCCTGCTCACGTCGGACGACTCCGACGCCCTCGAAGCCGTGTTCTACCGGCTCGTCGCCGCGCCGGAAGACGAGCAGTCGGTGGTGTTGGCGACCGAGTCCAGCGGCCGGTCCACCAAGCGCTCGCTGAAGAACGCGATCCGCGGCGCCGACGACCGGAGCACGATGCTCACCTGCGAGGGGCCGGACCGCGGCGAGGGCGTACAGTCGGTCGCGGAGCTCGGCGACCTCACCCGACTCGGCATGGATTTCTCGGAGCTCTTCGCGGAGGCCCAGCAGACGGAGGCGCCGCTTCGGGCGGGCATCCTGCTGTGTTCGACGATCATGGGCGAAGTCGACGACACCCGCTCGGTGTACCGGTTCCTCAACTCGAACTTCCTGAGCCAACTGCGCCGCAGCAAGGCCCTCGGCGTCTGCGCCATCGACATGAGCGCCGACATCGGGGCGGACATCGACAGCACGGTCGTGGGGCTCGAAACCTCGTTCAGCGCGCGCATCGACGTCGAGTCGACCGGGCGGAAGCAGGCGACGCTCGACGTGTCGGGGCTCGGGGACAACGACGGCACCATCGAGGTGTCGTGGTAGCCGACACCGCGACCCGATAGAACCGCCGCAACCGGCGAGGCGCCCACCTATTTATCCGACCGCGACCACCACTCGCGTATGACTGCGTCACGCGCTCCCGCGGAGCCCGACGTTCGCGCGTTCGAGGCGACGGTCGAATCGGTCGACGACCGCTCGGTCGTCCTCGACGAGACGTACTTCTACGCCGAGTCGGGCGGTCAGCCGGCGGACCGAGGGACGATAGACGGCACCCTCGTGGCGGACGTGTTCGAGCGGGACGGGCGAGTCGTCCACGTCCTCGACGACGAGTCCGGGGGCGTCCCCGCGGTCGGCGAGACCGTCTCGGCGATGGTCGACGACGCGTTCCGGCGCTACTGCACCCGCGCGCACACCGCCTCGCACGTGCTGTACGGCGCGGCGCGCCGGACCTGCGAGGACCTCGGCTACGCCGGCTTCGACATCTCCGAGACGAAGGTCCGCGTCGACCTGACGACCGCGGAGCCGCTCGACGACGCCGACCTCGTCGAACTCGAACGGCTCGCCAACCGCGCCGTCTGGGACTCGCTGCCCGTGTCGTGGGAGACGATGCCGGAGGCGGAGGCCCGCGCGCTCGACGGGATCGCCTTTAATACGAAGACCGAGGAGGGGGCGATGAGCGGGAGCGAGGCGGTCCGCGTCGTGACGATCGACGGGGCACGCGTGGCGGACGGAGCAGCCGGCGGTCCCGGCGGGGCGGACGCGCCGCCGTGGGACGTGGCCGCCTGCGGCGGGACGCACGTGCGGAACACCAGCGAGATCGGCCCGATATCGGTCCTCGACCGGTCGAACCCCGGCGAAGGCGTGACCCGCGTGGAGTTCGCTGTCGGCCCGACCGCGATCGATCACGAGGCGGCGGTCCACGACGCGGCGCTCGCCGCGGCGACGGCCCTCGACGCCCGGATCGGGGACCTCCCGGACGCCGTCGACCGGCTCCGGGAACGGGCCGACGACCTCGAAGCCGACCTCCAGACCGTCACGACCGACTTGCTCGCCGCGCGCCTGCGGGAGTTCGCGGTCGTCGACGCGGACGGTGCGACGTGGGGCGTCGGCACGGTCGACGACGCGTCGCCGAACGACCTGCGCGAGCCGGCACAGCGCGTCCTCGCCGCGGCGGACGCGCCGGACGCGATCGCGGCCGTCGGGACCGGCGACGCGCCCTTCGTGGTCGCCGCGGTCGCGGACGACGCGGCCGGTGCGGGCGACGGGCCGGACGCCGGCGCGGTCGTCGAGGCGGTCACCGACGAGTTCGGCGGCGGCGGTGGCGGCGGTCCGACGTTCGCGCAGGGGGGCGGGCTCGACGCCGACCCGGAAGCCGTCGCGGCGTGGCTTCGCGAGCGATGACGGGGAAACTCGGCCCCGACGCGCTCGCGGAGGTGCTCGCGGCGACGGGGGCCGACGACGCCGCGGTCGAGGTGGGGGCGGCCTACGGCGAGGACGCGGCCGCGATCGATCTGTCCGGCGCAAGCGAGACGCTCGTCGTCGCCGCCGACCCGCTGTCGCTCGCGGCCGACGCGGTCGGCGAGCTGGCGGTCCACGTCGCCTGCAACGACGTGGCCGCGAGCGGGGCGGACCCGCGATGGCTCACGCACACGCTCTTTTTGCCCGACGCCGACGCTGCGCGTCGCCGGACCGTCACCGAGCAGGTGGACGCGACCGCCCGCGGCCTCGGGGTCGCGGTCGTCGGCGGACACACCGAGGTGTTGCCGTCGCTCGACAGGCCGCTCTGTTCGATGACCGCGCTCGGGACGACGGACCGCTTCGTGTCGAGCGGCGGGGCCGAGCCGGGCGACCGACTCCTGCTCACGAAGGGGGCCGGGGTCGAGGCGACCGCGATCCTCGCGAGCGACTTCCGCGAGGCGTGCGCCGAGGCGGGCGTCGCGGCCGAGACGCTCGACGCGGCCGCCGCGTTTCTCGACGACGTGAGCGTCGTTCCCGACGCGGCCGCCGTGCGCGACGCCGCGACCGCCATGCACGACCCGACCGAGGGGGGGCTCCTCACGGCCCTCGTCGAGACCGCGAGCGCGAGCGGGACCGAGTTGGCGGTCGAGCGCGAGCGCGTTCCGGTTCGACCCGAAACGCGGGCCTGTTGTGACGCGCTCGACGTCGACCCGCTGGCGACGTTCGGATCCGGTGCGCTGCTCGCGGCGGTACCCCCGAAGCGCGTCGACGACGCGCTCGATTCCCTGGCGGACGCCGGCATCGACGCGGCCGTGATCGGCGACGTTCGGGCGGCCGACGAGCGCGACGCCGGGAGCGTCCGCCTCGACGGCGACCGGATCGACGAGGCGCCGCGAGACGAGCTGTACCCGCTGTGGGAGTAGCGTTCGGTCGCGGGATCGCCGCCCCCACCCCGATCGCGCAACTTTTTCCCTGTGCCGGTGAACGCTGTGGCATGACTGGCACGCGCGTCGGCTCGGCGCTCACCGACGAACAGACGGCGATACGCGACCTCGTTCGCGAGTTCGCGGCCGAGGAGGTCCGACCCGGCGCCGGCGAGGCCGACGAGGCCGAGTCGTTCCCGGAGGAAGTGTGGGACGGGCTCGCCGAACTCGGCGTGACCGGCCTCACGGTCCCCGAATCGTACGGCGGCTTCGGCGCCGACGAGACGACGTACGCGGTCGTCAACGAGGAACTCGCGTACGGTCATCTGGCGGTCGCGACCGCGCTCTCCGTCCACTGTCTCGCGGCGTCCTGTATCGCCGAGTTCGGGAGCGAGGCCCAGCGAGAGCGCTGGCTCCCGCCGATGGCGGACGAGGGGCGACCGGTCGGGATGTTCTGTCTCTCCGAACCGCACGCCGGGTCGAACCCGGCGGCGATGTCGACGACCGCCGAGTACGACTCGGAGACGGACGAGTACGTCCTCAACGGCGAAAAGCAGTGGATAACGAACGGGCAGCGCGGCGGGGTCGCGGTCGTGTTCGCGAAGACCGACGGCGACGACGACGCGTCGATCACCCAGTTCCTCGTCCCGGCCGACACGGAGGGGTTCGAGGTGGGGAGAAAAGAGGAGAAGCTCGGACTCCGGGCCTCGGACACGACCGCGATCAGTTTCGACGACTGCCGAATCCCGGCCGAGAACCGGCTCACCGAGGAGGGGTCCGGACTCTCGGCGGCCTTCCAGACGCTCACCGGCGGCCGCATCGGCATCGCGGCGCAGGCGGTCGGGCTGGCGCAGGCCGCCTTCGACGAGGCGAAGGCGTACGCCGCGGACCGCGAGCAGTTCGGCGGCCCGATAGACGACATCCAGTCGATCCGGCACAAGTTCGCGGAGATGGCGACCGACATCTCGGCGGCCCGCCTGCTGGTCCGCGAGGCCTGCCGGCAGGCCGAGGCGGGCGAGGACAACCGCGTCGCGGCCTCGAAGGCGAAGTACCGGGCCAGCGAGACCGCGATGTCGGTGACCAACGAGGCGGTCCAGATCCACGGCGGGTACGGCTACACGACCGAGTTCGACGTCGAGCGCTTCTACCGCGACGCGAAGATCACGGAGATATACGAGGGGACGACGGAGATCCAGAAGACGATCATCGCTCGGGGGGTGTTAGGCGAGTGACGGACAACGACCGGGCGACCGACGACCGAGCGACCGAGACGGGCGGCGACGCCCCGAAGCGCGCCGCCGGCGGTGTGCCGAGCGTGGACCCGCCGATCGATCTGGGCGCGTACGACGCCGTCGTCTACGACCTCGACGGAACCCTCGTCGAGCTCGCGGTCGACTGGGCGGCCACGGCGGAGTCGGTCCTCGACGTGTACGCCGAGCACGCGATCATCCCTCCGACCGACGGGTTGTGGGGGTTACTCGGGGCCGCCGACGAGTACGGAGTCAGCGATCCGGTCGAAGCCGCCATCGCCGACCGCGAGCGGGCCGGCGCGCGCGAGTCGGTCCTGCTCCCGCTCGGGAGACGCCTGCTCGATGACCTCGGCAACGACTCCGCGAGCCCCCCTGCGGGCGTCTGCTCGCTCAACTGCGAGGAGGCGTGTCGGGTTGCGATCGAGACGCACGGATTCGGCGACGCGCTCGACGCCGACGCCATCGTCGGGCGGGACACGGTCGAGACGTACAAGCCGGACCCGGAGTCGGTACTCGCCGCGGTCGAGCGACTCGGGAGCGACCCTGAGCGCGCGCTGTTCGTCGGCGACTCGCGGCGCGACGCCGTGGCCTCCGAGCGCGCGGGCGTCCCCTTCGCGTGGGCGACGGACCTGACCGAGCGCTGAGGGGGGATTACTGCTCTTCTGTCGGAGGGGATTTGTCGGTAGAACTCGTCGGTTCGGCCTCGCCGGCGGCGGTTGGGGCGCTATCGACGTTACCGTCGGGGGGAGCGGCGTCCTCGCCGTCGCGGTCGGGGCTGGGGGCGTCTCCGGCCGTGGAACTACCGTCGCCCGCGTCGGTCCGGCGCGCGTAGAGCGCGACGGCGACGGCGGTGAGAAACCAGATCGGCGCGCCGACCCTGACCGCGAAGGCCGCGCGGGCCGACCACGACTCGAGGGTGACGAACGCGGAGAGGACGGCGACGACCGGCGCCCCCACGAGGATGGTGAGGACGAACGTCGTCTGCATCACCCAGCCGTAGTCGATTCCCTCGTACTCGGCCCGCTCGACGGGTTGCACGACGAGCGGTTCGTGGCGAACGTGCAAATCGGTGACGGTCCGCGACCGGGCGGGTGGTGCGCCGGTCAGATTTTTTGATCCCGCCAATTTTACCCGGTCGCCCGGCTGTAGTCGAGATATGACCACGACGCGGGGACTGCGGGAGGGCGACGATCCGATCACGATGTTGACCGCCTACGACGCCCCGACGGCGGCGGTGATCGACGAGGCCGGTATCGACGTGGTGCTCGTCGGCGACAGCATGGGAAACACCGCGCTCGGCTACGACTCGACGCTGCCCGTAACCTTCGAGGAGGTCGCCAGCCGGACCGCCGCGGTCGCTCGCGCGACCGAGGACGCGCTGGTCGTCGCCGACATGCCCTTCCTCTCGTTCGGCGTCGACGAGGCCGAGTCGGTGCGCAACGCCGGACGCCTCTTGAAAGAAGCCGATGCCGACGCGGTGAAAATCGAGAGCGGGCCACACACCGTCGAGATGACCGAGCGGATGACCGCGATCGGGATCCCGGTGATGGCGCACCTCGGCTTGACCCCCCAACACGTCAACCGCGTCGGCGGGTACACCCGACAGGGGACGGACCAGGCGGCCGCAGAGGAGATAATCGACCTCGCGGGCGCTCACGCCGAAGCGGGCGCGTTCGCGCTCGTGTTGGAACACGTTCCCGCGAACCTCGCCGGGGCGGTGACGGAGGCGCTCGACATCCCCACGATCGGTATCGGTGCGGGGCCGGACTGCGACGGCCAGGTCCTCGTGATCAACGACGCGGTCGGACTGGGCGAGTGGTCGCCGCCCTTCTCCCGGCAGTTCGGTGACGTGCGCGGCGAGATGCGCGACGCGGTCGAAGCGTACCGCGACGCGGTGACGAGCGGCGAGTTCCCGGCCGAGGAGCACTCACACGTCGAGTCGGACCTCGAAGACCTGTACTGAGCCGATCGGAGTCCCGCGCTCGCGGGGATTTATATACCGTGTCGCTGTCGCGGAGCGAAACCGCCCGCTCGGTCGGCGATAACTGAACCGGGTCCCGCGTCGAAATCGCCGCACCCGGCGTGGGGTATATACGCGCCAACGGCCTACGTGAACTCGTGACAACCCGGACCATCCGCGCCCGCGACCGGCCGGTGTTCGGCGTCGACGTCCACAGCGGCGACGTTCGCGGCGACGACCCCTCCTACGCCCTCGTGATCTTAGACCCCGTCGACGAGGACGACCCAGACGCGCCCGACGCCGACGGCCCGATGGCGCGGATCACCCGCGACGTGGTGTCGTTCCGGAAGCTCTGTCGGCTGATCGACGACCGCGAGCCGCTGTACGTCGCCACCGACAACGCCTACGAGCTGGCGGCGGACAAGGGGGAGCTCGTCGGCTTCCTCCGGTCGCTACCCGACGGCACGCGGCTGGTGCAGGTGACCGGCGCCGAGCGCCCGGAACCCCTCTCGCGGGTCGCCTCCAGACACGGCATCCCGTACGGGAAAGAGCCGATGAAGGAGGCGGAGGCGTCCGCCCGGCTCGCGGCCGCCAACGTCGGCCACGAGGTGACCGCGTTCACCGACGAGACGCGGGTGAAGGTGTCCCGCGGGCGGTCGACCGGGAAGGGCGGATGGAGCCAGGACCGCTACACCCGCCGGATCCACGGCAACGTCCGGAAGCGGACCCGGCAGGTCCAGTCGAAGCTGAAGGAGGCGAACCTCTCGTTCGAGCGCGACGTGACCGAAAAGTACGGCGGCTACGCGAACGCGACGTTCACCGTCGAGGCCCGTCCCGAGGACATCCCCGTGTCGAACTCGCGGGCCGGCGACGTCCGCGTCGAGGTCGAGCGCGAGCGCCGAGACGGCATCGAGTACGAGCCCCTCGTCAAGCGGCGCGACCGGGTGATAGTCGGGATCGATCCGGGGACGACCACCGCGGCCGCAGTCGTCGGCCTCGACGGGACCGTCCACGCGCTCTACTCCTCGCGAACGTCCGACACCGCCGACGTGACGGCGTGGATCGTCGAGCAGGGCCGCCCGATCATCGTCGCCGCCGACGTGGAGCCGATGCCGGAGACCGTCGAGAAGTTCCGGCGCTCGTTCGACGCGGCCGGGTGGAAGCCGACGACCGACCTCCCTGTCGACGAAAAACTCCACCGAACCCGCGAGGCGAACTACGACAACGACCACGAGCGCGACGCGCTGGCGGCCGCGCTGTACGCCTACGACGACCACGAAGACCAGTTCGAACGGATCGCGGCGAAGACCCCGCCCCGGCTCGACCGCGAGGCGGTGATCGCCGGCGTCGTCGCCGGCGGGTCGTCCGTCGAGGCCGTGATCGAGTCGCTGAACGAGGACGACGGCGACGGGGGCGACGGCGGCGGGAGCGACGACGAGACGGACCCCACGGAGCCCGAGCGGACCGAAGAGGAGGAGACGATTCGGCGGCTCCGCGAGCGCGTCGACCGGCTGGAGTCGCACGCGGAGTCGCTAGAAGACGACCTCGACGAGCGCGACGAACGGATCGCGGAACTGGAAGGCGAGTTAGAGGAGGCGAAACGCGAAGAGCGGATCGAGGCGCGAACTCGGCGCGCCGTCTCGCGGCTCGAACGCGAGACCGACCGACTCGAACGCGAACGCGACGAGGCGAGAGAGACCGTCGAGACGCTGGAAACGAAGGTGGAGACGCTCAAGGAGCTGTGGCGGCTCGACCACTCGAACTTCGACGACGTGGCCGACGACCGGGGGCTCGTGAGCGTGAAAGTCGTCGAGCAGTTCACGCTCGACGCCATCGAAACCGCAGACGAGGAGTACGGGCTCGTCGCCGGCGACGTGGTCTACCTGCGCGACGCCTCCGGCGCCGGGCGGCGGACCGCGGAGCGACTGGCCGAGACGGAGCCGCGCGCCGTGATCCGCGACGGAAACCTCTCCGAGGTGGCCGACCAGGTCCTCTTCGACCACGACGTGCCGGTGCTCCCGGCCGACGCGGTCCCCGTGCGCGAGGTCGACGAACTGGCGGTCGCGAGCGAGGAGGCCGTCGTGGCCGCCCTCGACGACTGGGAGCGCCGCGCCGAGCGCCGCCGGAAGGCCGAGAAACAGGAGCACCTCGACCGGATCATCTCGGAGCACCGGGCGGGGCGAACGCTCCCGGAGACCGAGGAGTAAGACTGGTGGCGGCGTATCGGGGCGACCACCCCCGCCCCCGGCCGTGCGCACGCTTCCAGAAGTCATATGTCCGACAACCGCGCAGTCGTGCCTATGGACGCTTACGAGCGGATCACCCGGAACGCGGCCGAGGTGGTCACCGAGGAGGAGATCGAGGCGCTGGCCGACGACCCGGACGGAAAGCGGGCGTACGTCGGCTACGAGCCCTCGGGGGTTCTCCACATCGGACACATGCTCACCGCGAACAAGCTCATCGACCTCCAGGCAGCCGGCTTCGAGGTGACGGTCCTCTTGGCCGACGTACACGCCTACCTCAACGACAAGGGGTCCTTCGAGGAGATCCGCCACACCGCAGAGCGGATGCGCGACCAGTTCATCGCGTACGGGCTCGACGAGTCGAACACGCAGTTCGTCTTGGGCTCTGACTTCCAACTCGACGACGACTACACGCTGGATCTCCACTCGTTAGAGCTCGAAACGACGCTCGCGAGAGCCGAGCGCGCGATGGCGGAGATCACCTCGGGCGACTCGGTGAAGGTGTCGCAGGCGGTGTACCCGTTAATGCAGGCGCTCGACATCCCGTACCTCGGGGTCGACTTGGCGGTCGGCGGGATGGAACAGCGGAAGGTCCACATGCTCGCGCGCGACGTGCTGCCGAGCATCGACCGCGAGCCGCCGACGAGCCTCCACACCCCGCTCATCGCGGACTTGGGGACGGGGCGCGGGAAGATGTCCTCCAGCGAGGGCGTCACCATCTCGATGGAGGACTCCCGCGCAGACATCGAATCGAAGGTGAACGACGCGTACTGTCCGCCGACGGCCGACCCCGAACCGGCCGACGACGGCGGCGAGAGAGAGAACCCCGTCCTGCAGGTGTTCGAGTACCACGTGTTCCCGCGGTTCGAGACCGTGGTCGTCGAGCGCCCCGAGGAGTACGGCGGCGACTTGGCGTACGACGCGTACGACGAGTTAGAGGATGACCTCGAGTCCGGAGAGCTCCATCCCGCCGACGCGAAGGGGGCGCTCGCCGAGTACCTCGACCGGCTCATCGCGCCGGGTCGCGAACAGCTGGCCGAGTAGGTAGCCGCTTTATACGTCGTTCAGCCGCTGATTTTGCTGTCTGCTGTGTGTCCCCCGTACTCACAGGTCCCGTCCAGACAGCCGCGGCCGGCGGCCGTCTCGAAGACGGGGAGCCCGCAGTCGCACTCGTCGACGACGACGCCGGACGGAATCGAGAAGGTCGTCTCACACGCCGGACGATTCTCGCAGGCGAGATAGACGCGGCCGGGGGCAGACTGGACGGTGAGCGCACCCTCACAGTCCGGGCAGTCCCAGACGCGGGAGAACCGGTCGCTGACCGCGGTCGCCATGGGGTCGCAGGCGGGGTCGAGACAGAGGTGGAACGGCTCGCCGCGCTCGATTCGAATCTTCGGGAGCCCGCAGTCGTCGCAGGTGCCGTCGGTGACGCTCGCGCCGGCCGGGAGCCCCCACCGCTGCTCGCAGTCGAGACAGACCACGTCGCCGCGCGAGCGGATCAAAACTCCGCCGTCGTCAGGGCACGTCCCGACCGGCAGACCGGCCTCCGTGACCGGGAGCGCGCGGTCCGCGGTGGCCGTCTCGGCGACGACCCGGAGTCGCCGAGAGCCGTCGCGGGCGGTCACGGAGAACCCGTCCCCGTCGCCTTCGACGACGACGCTCTCGGGACGCGTGAGCCACGCGACCGGCTGATAGCCGTCGGCGTCGTGGACGAGCGTGGTGTCGTCGGGTTTTATCAGGACGACGACGCGCCCCCGGTGCGTCCGGGAGCGGTCGCCGCGTTCGGTCACTCGACAGTCGCCGGCGAACACACGGAGTCGTTCGGGCATACGGCCGGATGGCCCCAGTATGGGTGTTAAGCGGTCGGAGCGGGGTTTAAGACGGATACGGCGCGGCGCTCCGTCACGACCGCTCGTCGGCGCCGACGGTTCGCGAGAACAGGTTCGGAGGACTGCGGCCTACACCACCCGGACCGTCCGCGTCGCCCGGACCGGCATCAGCGGGAGGTCCGGGAAGGTGACCTCGACGACGAACTCGAGTTCGTCGGCGTCGGGCGGCCCGAACACGCCGACGGGGAGCGTCGTCTCGCCGTCGAGGTACGTCGTCGTCGACGACATCTCCACGTCGTTGACGGTGACGCGGATCCCCGCGCGGGCGCTTCCGGAGACCGCGGCCACGGCGACCTCGCACATCTCGTTTTCGCCGACGGCGATGGTGTCGGGGAACTCGCCCCAGTCGACGTCGACGCGCGGGCAGTCCCGAGCCGCGTCGACGATCCGGTCGGCGACGGAGCCGCTCATGCCGGCGGTTTCGAGTTCGCCGGCGCCGGCGTCGACGACATCGCCGGGCGAGGTGAGCCCGGCGTCCGCGAGGCGTTCGGCGCGCCCGGAGCCGACGCCGTCGATCGCGGTGAGCGCGACCGCTTCCCGAGAGACGCCGTGTTCGACGCGGGCCTCGACGCGACACGCGAGGTTCGCGGCGCGGGGACCGGCGAACCGGTCGAGGAACTCCGCGAGCGCAGCGAGCAGGCGGAGCGCGTTCTGTCGGATCACCCACGCGTCCGAGCGCAGGTCCGAGGGGATCGAGTCGGCCATCCCGGCGCGGAGGATGGCGAACACCTTGCGGTGGCCGTCCGCCAAGTCGGTGTCGCGATCGTCGAGGATCCGGTCGATCGCGTCCGACTCGGCCGCGCGCGCGGAGACGGAGTCGAACTCGCCGGCGGCCGCGACGGTCGCCAACACCGAGTCGACGGTCAGCGTCTCCCGGTCCGCGAGCCGTTTAAACCGGCGGGCGGTGTCGAGTCGCAGGTAGTACTTCGAGGCGAGCCGTCCCAGCGCGGTCGGCTCGATCGCGAGGTCGTCGTCGGCCGCGACGAACCCGTCGTCGACGAGCGATTCGAGGGTGTCGCGAACGCGGTCGCGGAGGGTGGCGAAGTCGTATTTCTCGGGTTTCGACTCGGCGCGGACGTAGTAGAAGGTGGTCTCTAACCACTCCATCACGTCTTCGAGCCCGCGGATGGTTCCCATCGCGATCTCCGCGTTCAGGTGTGACTCCAGTTCCGCGGCGAGCCGCGACTCGATCGGCTTCCCCTCTTTTAAAAGCGACCGATACGTGTCGGCGTCGGCGCGGTCACAGACCACCCATCCGTATCCCACGTCGTCGTAGCCGGGGCGGCCGGCGCGCCCGAGCATCTGGAGCACGTCGAGCGGCGAGATGTCGGTCTCGCCCTCCAGCGGATCGTGATACTTCGTGTCGCGGATGACCACACAGCGGGCGGGGAGGTTCACCCCCCACGCGAGCGTCGACGTCGAGAAGAGGAACTTGATCTTCCCCTGTTTAAACCACTCCTCCACGCGGTCGCGGTCCGACTTCCCTAACCCGGCGTGGTGGAAGCCGACGCCGTCGGTGACGGACTGCCGGAGGGTGTCGTTGGTGAGTTCCTTCGCCTCGTTGTGGAAGTCGTAGTCGCCCCGCGAATCGATCGGAATGTCGCGGTCCGTGATCTCGTCACGGGCCTTCTTCGCGGCCTGTACCGTGTCCTGTCGCGAGGAGACGAACACGAGCGCCTGCCCGTCCTCGCGGACGTGCGGCTCGGCCAGATCCAGCGCGCGGTAGAGGCGTCGGTACTTGTCGGCGAAGGCGTTCGAGCCGTGCGAGTACGTCTTCACGCCCGTTTCGAGGTCGACCGGGCGGTAGTCGTCGCCGAACTCGTAGGTCGTCTCCGCGGGGGCGTCGAGCCACTCCGCGACGTCGCCGACGTTCGGCATCGTCGCGGACAGCGCGACGACGCGGGGGTCCTGAAGCCGGCGCAGTCGGGAGACGGTGACTTCGAGGACGGCGCCGCGCTTCTCGCTGTCGAGTAAGTGGACCTCGTCGATGACGACGCAGTCCACGTCGGTGATAAACGAGTACCGGCCGGAGTCGTGTTTGCGCGTCGCGCTGTCGGCCTTCTCCGGCGTCGTCACGAGCACGTCCGCGCGCTCGGCGCGGCGGGGATTTAACTCGCGCTCACCGGAGACGACGTAGACCGAGTAGCCGAGGTCCTCGAATCGCTCCCACTCGCTTTCCTTCTCGTTGGTGAGCGCGCGGAGGGGCGCGACGAAGAGGGCCGTGCCGCCCTCCGAGAGCGTCTTGCAGATCGCCAGTTCGGCGAGCGCGGTCTTCCCCGAGGCCGTCGGCGCCGAGGCGACCACGTTGTGATCGGTCTCTAAGATCCCCGGAAGCGCCTCGCGTTGCATCCGATTGAACTCCTCGAACCCGAAGGCGTCGGCGAACGCCGGCACCGCGTCAGCGACCTTCACGCCGGACCACGCCCGCGGGGGAGTCGACGGCGACCGAGAGTCGTTCGCATCACGTCGAGACGGGGGCTCCCAGAGCAAAGGCGTTTCTCATGTGGTCGCCCGCGACCGCGAGAGCCGAGAGCGTCGCCACCGAACCCGGACGTTTACGTCACCGCGGATCGACCGCCCCGTATGCTCCCGTCGTCACCGGTCGTCGTCGGTGCTGCCGCCGTGATCGCCCTGCTCGTCGTCGCGTTGGTGATACGTCGGCTGCGCGGCCCGTCCGCCGAGGCGCGAGAATCGAAACGCGCACACGAGGCGGCCCAAAAGCGGGACCCGCCCGTCAATATCGGCGAGACCTACGAGTTCGGCGTCACCGAACTCACGGACCACCACTCGGGCGAGGAGGTCGCCGTCGGGAAAGTCGAGGGGTTCGTCCTCTTCACCGAGGACGTGCCGGGCGGCCTCGAACCGGGCGACGTGATCCGCGCGAAGGTGCTCTCGTTCAACGAGGGGCGCACCTCCGCCGACGCGACGTTCGTGGGACGCGCGTGACAGCGCCGGATCGGACGTGAGCGCTCGGGCCGGTCCTCCGTCGGACGTGAGCGCCCGGGCCGGTCCACCTTCGCTCCGAGCATGAAGTTCATACGTGGTGGCGTCGAAGTGGTTTCGTAATGGCTCAGGCCGGGAATCAGGACCTCACGGAGCGGTTCATTCAGTTCTACCGCAACTACTATCGCGAGGCGATCGGCACCCTCGCACAGCGATACCCGAACGAGCAGCGCTCGCTGTACATCGACTACGACGATCTGTTCCAGTTCGACCGCGACCTCGCAGAGGACTTTCGGACGAAGCCGGACCAGATGCGCGAGTACGCCGAGGAGGCGCTGCGGCTCTACGACCTCCCCGCCGACGTGAGCCTCGGACGCGCACACGTTCGGATCGAAAACCTCCCCGAGGGACTCGACATCCGCGGTATTCGGGTCCACGACGACCACATCGGGCGACTCGTCTCGATCAAGGGAATCGTTCGCAAGGCGACCGACGTGCGACCGAAGGTGACCGAAGCCGCCTTCGAGTGTCAGCGCTGCGGGACGATGACGTACATTCCCCAGAGCGACGGCGGGTTTCAGGAGCCCCACGAGTGTCAGGGGTGTGAGCGGCAGGGCCCCTTCCGCGTCAACTTCGACCAGTCCGAGTTCGTCGACTCACAGAAACTCCGCATTCAGGAGTCGCCCGAGGGGCTTCGCGGCGGCGAGACGCCTCAGAACATCGACGTGGACATCGTCGACGACATCACGGGCAAAGTGAGTCCCGGCGACCACGTCACCTGCGTCGGCGTCCTCCACATCGAGCAGGTCGAGCAGGGCAACGAGAAGTCCGCCATCTTCGACCTGTACATGGACGGCGTCTCCATCGCCATCGAGGACGAGGAGTTCGAGGACATGGACATCACCGAGGCGGACAAACGCGAAATCATCGAGCTCTCCAACCGCGACGACATCTACGAGGCGATGGTCGGCTCCATCGCGCCCGCCATCTACGGCTACGAGGAGGAGAAGCTCGCGATGATCCTCCAGCTGTTCTCCGGCGTCACCAAACACCTCCCCGACGGGTCGCGGATCCGGGGCGACCTGCATATGCTCCTGATCGGAGACCCGGGTACGGGAAAGAGTCAGATGATCAGTTATGTCGAGAATATTGCGCCAAGATCAGTTTATACCTCTGGGAAAGGGTCATCTGCTGCAGGTTTGACGGCCGCCGCTGTACGCGACGACTTCGGCGACGGCCAACAGTGGTCGCTCGAAGCCGGCGCGCTCGTGCTCGCTGACAAGGGCATCGCGGCAGTCGACGAACTCGATAAGATGGATTCGAGCGACCGCTCCGCGATGCACGAGGGGCTCGAACAGCAGAAGATCTCGGTCTCGAAGGCGGGGATAAACGCCACCCTCAAGGCGCGGTGTTCGCTCCTCGGCGCCGCGAACCCGAAGTACGGCCGGTTCGATCAGTACGAGCCGATCGGCGAGCAGATCGACTTAGAGCCCGCGCTCATCTCCCGGTTCGACCTGATCTTCACGGTGACGGACAGTCCGGACCCGGAGCACGACTCCCGGCTGGCGAAACACATCATCAAGACGAACTACGCCGGCGAGTTGAACACCCAGCGCGAAGAGTTGGCGACCTCGGAGTTCACCTCCGAGCAGGTCGCGGAGGTGACCCAGGAGGTCGCCCCGGAGATCGACGCCGAGCTGCTCAGGAAGTACATCGCCCACGCGAAACGCTCCTGTTACCCGACGATGACGGAGGAGGCGAAAGAGCTGATAGAGGAGTTCTACGTCGACTTGCGCTCGAAGGGGGCCGACGAGGACGCCCCGGTGCCAGTCACCGCCCGGAAACTCGAAGCGATGGTCCGGCTCTCGGAGGCGAGCGCGCGGGTCCGGCTCTCGGACACCGTCGAGCGCGAGGACGCCGACCGCGCGACCGACATCGTCGAGTCGTGTCTCAAAGACATCGGCGTCGACCCGGAGACGGGGCAGTTCGACGCCGACGTCGTCGAGACGGGCACCTCGAAGAGCCAGCGCGACCGCATCAAGAACATCAAGACGCTGATCGCGGACATCGAGTCGGAGTTCGAGGAGGGCGCGCCGATAGAGGAGGTGCTCGACCGCGCCGACGAGATCGGGATGGACTCGTCGAAAGCCGAACAGGAGATCGAAAAACTCCGCACGAAAGGCGAGGTGTACGAGCCCAAGCAGGGCCACCTCCGGACGACGTAGATGGACCGGATCTCAGCGATACGGAACGTCGAGGACGCGCTCCGCGCGTTCGAGGCCGGCGACGCCGACCTCGCCGACACCGAGCGACGGGTTGCGGCGGTCCTCCGGACGTACGCGACCGAGTTCGACGGCGACGACGACGTGTTCCGCGCGGTCGGCGAGGAGCCGGTCGACGGGACGGTCGTCGTCGCGCCCTCTACGCCGGCGGCCCGCGAGCGCCTCCTCGCGGTGAACGGCCTCGATCCGGAGGGTGACGACGGGCCGACCTTCGAGGTCGAGCGCGTCTGAACCGCCCCGCGGACGCGGCCACAGACGACCGACTGCGACGCCGAGGTTCGTCGGGACCGACTGAGGCGGCTTTGCTACACGCGACTGAAACGTTCCGGTCCGGAACCGGTAAGTGGCGAAACCGATCAGCCGCGTCCGTGCTGCTGGTCGTGACGTACTCGGCGGCGGCCCGGACCGCGCTCCGGAACCTGTGTCGCCGCCACGAGGGAGTCGTCGTGCGACGGTTCGGGCGGGCGGCACTTCTCGACGCCACGGTGTACGCCGCGTTCCTCGCGCTCCGACTGCGAGCGTCGCACGGCGGAGACGTACAGATAGAGCGGACCGAACCGTTCAACGAGTTCGCCACGCTCGACGAGCCGGTCCGTGAGGCGGCGAGCGCGTACGCGAACCGCGACGCGAAGTCGACGCCGTACGCCGCTTTCGCCGCCGGGACCGACCACCCGGACCCGGAGACGATGCGAGGCGAAGATCTGTGAGCGGGCAGCGCGAACGGCCCGGCGAGGGCGTCGCGAGCGAAGCGCCAGACTGCGGCGGCGTCGCCACCGAGACCGAGCCGGCAGTCCCCGACCCGGCCGCCGTGCTCGGTCGCGTTCCGACCCGCACGAGCCTCGGACGCGAACTCGCCGCGGCGGCTCGGACGCGCGGGCTGTCGTCGTCAGTGAGGGACGAACTCGTCGAGATCAGCGACGCGATCGCGGCGATCGAGGTCGAAGCAGTCGACCTCGACGCGGCCAGGCGCCGGGTCGCGGCCGCGAGCGGCGAGGAAGAGCGGTTGAAAGAGCGAGTCGCCGCGCTGCGCGGGCGGGTGCAGGCGCGCCGCGAGACCGGAGCGGAGACGGACGACGCCCTCGGGGAGCTGGAGTCGGCGGCCGCTGAGTTGTCGGTCGCACAGAGCGAGCGCGTCGCCGCCGAGCAGGCGCTTCGGCGCGCCCGCGAGCAGGCCGCCGACGCCCGCGACGCCCGCGAGCGACGCCTCGAACTCCGAGACCGACTCCGGAATCGCCGACGAGACGCCCGCCGAGAGCTCGCTCGGGGGGTCTATCCGGCGTTTCGCGAGGCGCTGGAGGCGGTTCCGGGCGGCGACCCCGAGGACGCCGGCGAGCGGCTCGGAGGGTACACCGGGCCGGCGCTCGCGGGGTCGCTGGCGGCGGTTCGACTCGCGCGGATCGAGCGGCCGGTCGTGCTCGGCACGGAGGCGGCCGCGTGGATCGCCGGTCGCGGGGGGACGGCGCCGGAGTCGGTGGTCGACGCGGCGGTACTCCGTCCGTGCCGGAGACCTGGGCGCTGACGGGGCGCGCTCGGCGGGCGGTCGGGGGAGAGCGCGTCGTCTCGTTCGACGGGGTTTATCCGGACGTGCCGCGTGATTCCGGTGTGAGTCAGTTCGATCGGACCGCCGGCACGGAGGCGGAGAGAGAGGCCGACGCGGGAGCGGAGACCGACGCGGGAGCGGAGACCGACGCGGAACCCGAAACCGACGGTGACCTGACGGCCGCTCTCAGAACGGAGTCGCAGGTGTTGCCGGCGGAGGTGTTCGCCACCCTCGGCAACGACACCCGAGTCGACATCCTTCGGGCCCTCCTCGAACTCGGCGCCGACGAGGCCCCGGTGAGTTTCACCGACCTCTTCGAGCGGGTCGACATCGGCGACAGCGCCAACTTCAACTACCACCTCCGGCAGCTCACCGGCCACTTCGTCAAGCGGAGCGACGACGGCTACGAGTTCCGGTACCCCGGCCGGAAGGTCGTCAGTGCCATCTTCACCGGGACGCTCACCGAGCGCACGCAGGTCGGGTTCTTCCCGGTCGAGGGCGCGTGTTACGACTGCGACGGCGACCTCCACGGCTGGTACGTCGACGACACCCTCACCGTGGGGTGTGCCGACTGCGGCACGATCCAGGTGAGCTACCCCTTCCCCTCCGGTGGGCTGGACGACCGCACGACCGACGAACTGCTGCAGGCGTTCCACCACTACGTCCGCCATCACTACTGTCTGGCCGCCGACGGGGTGTGTCCCGAGTGTACCGGCGCGGTCGAGACGACGCTCGTCCGCGACCCCGACGAGGAGGACCTCGACGTCGCCGTCGAACACGTCTGCGGGCGGTGTAACTACCGGCTGCGGTCGACGGTGGGCGTCACGCTGCTTGACCACGCCGAGACGCTGCTGTTCTTCTCCGAGCGCGGCGTGGACCTGAACACCGAGCCGTTCTGGGGGTTCGACTGGTGCGTGAGCGACGAGCGGACCGCGGTCGTCTCCGAGGACCCGCTTCGTGTCCGGCTCTCGCTTCCCCGCGACGGCGACGAACTCCGCGTGGTCGTCGACGAGTCGGTGGACGTGGTCGAGACGACGCTGGTGGAGTGAATGGGGAGAGGCGTCGCTCGCGCGACGAGAGCGACCGCCGGGCGGGCCGAGCGACCCGGCGGACAGTAGAATACCTCGGGAAAGTCGGTCGGCGTCGGGCCGACGCGGGCTGAGTCGCTACTCGAAGAGCTCGACGGCCTGTTCGTAGCGGGTCGCGGGCTCGCTCCAGTCGACGACCTCGAAGAAGTTGTCGACGAACTCGCCGCGGGCCGGGCCGTAGTCGTGGTAGTAGGAGTGTTCCCACACGTCCAGCGCGAGGATCGGGTGGCCGCCCCAGATCGCGCCCTGGTCGTGTTTGTCGACCA
>Ga0209946_1000125_pt1 | contig 30181 bp, 25 predicted proteins | sample SalPon2_A_H2O_MG_FD_185704 | JGI IMG/M metagenome (GOLD analysis project Ga0209946, IMG submission 185704) | Salt pond water microbial communities from South San Francisco under conditions of wetland restoration - Salt Pond MetaG R2_A_H2O_MG... | ecosystem: Environmental > Aquatic > Non-marine... | reverse complement strand
GCGGCGGTGGCGGCCGGCGAAGTCGACATCGCCATCGGCGGCGACCAGGGCGGCTCCATCCGCATCCCGTCGTCGTGCTGTGGGATCGTCGGCATCAAACCCACCACGGGACTCGTTCCCTACACCGGCATCTTCCCCATCGACAGCACCCTCGACCACACCGGCCCGATGGCGGAGACGGTGACGGAGGTGGCGGAGGCTCTAGACGTGATGGCCGGGGCCGACGGCCTCGACCCGCGCCAACCGGCCGCCCTCGACACCGATCCGTACACCGACGCCCTCGTCGACGACGTCGAGGGGACGACCATCGCGGTGCTGAAAGAAGGCTTCGACCGTGAGGAGAGCGACCCCGAAGTGAACGCCACGGTCCGGGATGCCATCTCGACGCTCGAATCCCTCGGTGCGGAGACGGTCGAGGTGTCAGTGCCGCGCCATCTCGACTCGCTGGCGCTCTGGATCGCCATCGCGGGCTACGGTGGCGTACAGATGCTCAAACAGGGCGGCACCGGATCGCTGCTCGACGGGTGGTACGACACCGGTCTCGCGAAGACCTACGACAAGTTCCGGCGGAGTCAGGGGCGTGACTTCCCGGACACCGTCAAAGCGACGTGGCTGACGATTGCGTATCTCGACCGCGAGTATCAGGGGAGTGCGCTGTACGGAAAGTGCCAGAACATCACCCTCGCGATGCGCGAGGCGTACGACGAGGTGCTCGACGAGGCTGACGTGATTGCGATGCCGACGGTCCCGATCAAACCGCTCGAAATCGATCCGGATCTCTCGCGCGTGGAACGGATCAGCCGGTCGCTCGTCACTTCGCTGAACACGGCACCGTTCGACCTGACCCACCATCCGGCCATCTCGGTTCCCTGTGGGACGGCGGGTGGCCGCCCCGTCGGCCTGATGTTCGTCGGTGAGCGCTTCGACGAGATGAGCATCCTGCAGGCGGCCTACACGTACCAGCAACACACCGATTGGGAGGCGCCGTAGCCGCGGCCGGGTGCCCGTCGGCCGTGGCGGACGTAGAATTGATACCCCTGGAGTGGGTCGGAGTAGAGCATGCACACGCCGCCGAGCGAGTCGCTGGTCGTGGGGCCCGTACGGGGAGAGAACAGGGCAGCGCAGCCGGCGGCTTTCGCGGCCACGACACGGACGAGCGACGGTACGGCGACGCCACGCACGCACCGTCGTGGCGGAGAGACGTTCCGGATCTGACGATGGCCGCCGAAACGAGCCTGCTCGAAATCGGCGTGATGTTCGCGGCCATCGGCGCCGTCGGCTTTCTCGCCGCGCGACTCGACCTCTCGCCCATCCCCTTCTACATCCTCGCCGGCATCGGCCTGAACGAGTTCGTCCTCGGCGCCACCGGCCTCCCCGCCGTGTCGGCGAGCGAGTTCGTCGGCATCGGCGCCGAACTCGGCATCGTCTTCCTCCTGTTCTTTCTCGGGTTGGAGTTCAACCTGGAGCGCCTGCTGGCCGACAAGGAACGCATCGGACGCGCGGGGGTGATCGACCTCGTCGTCAACTTCGGGGTCGGCCTCGGCCTCGGCGTCTACCTGTTCGGCGACCCCCTGCCCGCCCTCCTGCTCGCCGGCGTCGTCTACATCTCCTCCAGCGCCATCATCACCAAGTCGCTGCTCGATCTGGGGTGGATCGCCAACCCCGAGAGCAGCCCCCTGCTCGGCACCCTCGTCTTCGAGGACCTCGTCGTCGCCGTCTACCTCGCCGTCGTCGTCGCGCTGGTCTCGGGCGGCGGCGACGTGTGGTCGGCGGCCCGCGCCATCGGCATCGCCTTCGTCTTCATCGCCTTCCTCCTCGTCCTCGTCGCCGCGGGGACGACGCTGTTCGAACGCCTCCTCGACACCCCCTCCACGGAGTATTTCATCCTCCGGGCGGTCGGGGTGACGGTCCTGCTCGCGGGCGCGGCGCTCGCCGTCGGCGTCAGCGAGGCCGTCGCCGCCTTCTTCGTCGGCATGGCGTTCAGTTCGACGGAGTACGTCCACGACTTGGAGACCGCGCTCTCCTCGATCCGGGACGTCTTCGCCGCGGTCTTTTTCTTCTGGATCGGCGTCGTCACCGACCCGTTCGTGGTCGTCGAGGCCGCGGGCGTAATCGCGTTACTGGTCGTCGTCACAGCACCGACGAAACTGCTCAGCGGCTTCCTCGGCGGCCGAACGTACGACCTCGACGACCGCCGCTCGCTCCGGGTGGGGCTGGCGATGGTCACCCGCGGCGAGTTCTCGCTCATCATCGCCGCGGTGGCGCTCTCGGCGGCGGGCGGGACGCTCCCCGCCGAGACGGCCCGCACCATCTACGCCGCCGCCGTGGGCTACGTCCTCGTCATGAGCGCGCTGGGGACGACGCTAATGGGCACGTCCGGATGGTTCGAGCGGTTCGTGACAGCCGACGGACGACACCCTTAACCCGAAACCCCGAGGAGGTGTGGTATGCGGGTGTACGAGTCGGAGGTGCCCGGTGTCGGGCGGAAGTTCGAACTCGAACTCACGGGGGAGCGGAGCGTGGTTGTCGTCCTCCACCACGACGGGCGGTGCGAACTCTTCCGCCGAGAGGGGCCCGACGCCGACGGCGAGAAAATTCTGGATCTGAAAGGCGAACAGGCAAACCGGCTCGGCTCGATTCTCGAAGGCGCGTACTTCGAGTCGGTCGACGTGGACTCCCTGTCGGTCCCCCTCGGCGACGCCATCATCGAGTGGGTCGAGGTGAGCCCCGACTCACCGGTCGCGGGCAAGACGCTCGGGGAGTCGAAGATACGGACGGAGACGGGTACCTCGATCATCGCGATCCAGCGGGGCGAGGAGACCGTCTCGAACCCGCCGCCGGAGACGGAACTCGAACCCGGCGACCTGCTGGTGGCGGTCGGGACGCGGGAGGAACAGGCCGAACTCGACGCGCTGGTCGAACCGGAGTAGGACTTTTTTGTCGTTCGCGGCCGACCGTCGGGGTATGACACACGCACGCGTCAACTACGACGACATCGAGCCGGTGGGTGGTGGGCTTCACTTCCTGCGCGACGCTCTGGACTGTGCGAACCTCGGCGTATCGGTGCTGGACGTGGAGGCGGGATGGAGCGGCAAACCCCACGACCACGCCGACGACGGTGAGGAGGAGGTGTACGTCCTCGTCGAGGGGGCGGCGACCGTCACGGTCGGGGACGAAACGGTGTCGATGGCGGCCGGCGACGCCCTGCGCGTCGATCCCGAGGCGACCCGACAGGTCGAGGCCGAGGCCAACTCGCTGTTCGTCATCGCCGGCGCGCCCTAAAGCCGTGCGTCCAGGTCGACGAGCGTCGCCTCCTCGGCGTCGGCGTCGACGAGGTGGCGACGGTCGATCGATCGGGGGCGTTTCGCCCGACGCCGACCGAGCCACCGCCAGCCGAGGCTGCGTAGTTCGCGGCGCTGTGCACGGTCGAGTCGGGATCGGGTGTCGCTCGTATCGCTCATGGTCTCGTTGTCGTCGCCCGCCACGGGCAGTGGGGAACGACGGGTGCGGTCAGTCGTCCGGTCACGGCCCCGTCGGCCGATCCGGGCGGCTCACCGACCCCTCGGCCCCCGATAGACTTCAACCTGTGGGTACGTGTCACACTCTCAACCCTCCGCCCCACGGCTGCAACTCCCGTCGCGTCGAACCGTCCACAAAAACAATTATGGACTCGCACGGAGACGTTGAGGGCATGCAGAAACCGCTCTTGGTGACGGATTTCCTCGACAGGGCCCGCGAGTACTACGGCGACGAGGAGGCAGTCGTGGCGACGACCGGGGAACGCTACACCTACGACGAGGTCGGCGAGCGATCGGATCGATTCGCCGCCTTCCTGCAGTCCCGGGGTATCGAGAAGGGCGACCGAGTGGCGGTGCTCGATCCGAACACCCACTACCATCTCGAAGCCGCCTACGGCATCATGCAGTGTGGCGCGATGCACACGCCGCTGAACTACCGGCTCACGTCGAACGACTTCGAGTATATCCTGTCCGACGCCCGAGTCGACGCCATCTACGCCGACTACGACTACGCCGACAAGATCGAAGCCATCCGCGACGACGTGCCGACCGAGACGTTCGTCACGAACGACCCCGACGCCGTCGACGGCGACTGGGAAGGATTCGACGCCGTCATCGAGTCGGCGGGGACCGACTACGACCGACCCGAGATGGACGAGGACGAGGTCATCACCATCAACTACACGTCGGGGACGACCGGCGATCCGAAGGGCGTGATGCGCACGCACCGCTGTGAGACGCTGCACGCCTACCTGACGGCGATTCACCAGAAGATCACGGACGACGACATCTACCTTTGGACGCTCCCCATGTTCCACGTCAACGGCTGGGGACACATCTTCGCGATCACGGGTCTCGGGGCGAAACACGTCTGCGCCCGCGGCGTCGACGCCGAGTGGCTCTTCGACACCGTGGTCGAGGAGAACGTCTCCTATCTCTGCGGGGCGCCGACCGTGCTGAACATGCTGATCGACTACTACGACGACCACGACGTGCCCACGCAGGGCGAGAACGACGTGCGCATCTCCACCGCGGGGTCGGCGCCGCCGGAGGCGACCATCCGCACCGTCGAGGACAAGTTCGACTGGTATCTCACGCACGTCTACGGCGCGACGGAGACGGGGCCGCTCGTCACCACCTCCGACGCCCGGCGACACTTCGACGACGACAGCCGCGACCGCTTCAGCGTGAAGAAGCGACAGGGGCTCGGCTTCCTCGGCACCGAGGTACGCGTCGTCGACGAGGACGGCGAGGACGTCCCCCGCGACGACGAGACCATCGGCGAGGTGGTCGTCCGCGGCAACCAGGTGATGGAAGGCTACTGGGAGCAACCGGAGACGACCGAGGAAGCCTTCTCCGAACGCGCCGAGGGCTACTACCACATGGGCGACCTCGCGACGGTCGACGAGAACGGCATGATCTCGATCCAAGACCGGAAGAAAGACATCATCATCACTGGGGGCGAGAACGTCTCCAGCATCGAACTCGAGGACACGCTGTTCGAGCACGAGGCGGTCGGAAACGTGGCGGTCGTCCCCGCCCCGAGCGAGCAGTGGGGCGAGGAGCCCAAGGCCTTCGTCGTGCCCGCGAACGGGAATCCGGACGACCCCGGCGTCACCGCCGACGACCTGATCGCGTTCACCCGTGACCGGCTCGCGGGATTCAAGGCGCTCAAGCAAGTCGAGTTCGTCGACACCCTCCCCACGACGGCGACGGGGAAGATCCAGAAGTACGAACTCCGGTCGAAGGAGTGGGAAGACGAGGATCGGATGGTCGGCGAGGGGTGATCCAGCCCTCGTGACGACGCGGTCGGGCCGGGAGAAATGGCTACGTCTCTCGCGCACGAATAGGTAGTATGAGCGTCATTCTGGAGTTCTCGATCCCGAGTCGGGAGTTTACGCTCGGACAGGTACTCGCCGGGTCGTCGACGATGCACTGCGAACTCGAACGCATCGTCCCGACCGGGGACATGATGATGCCGTTCGTGTGGGTAACCGGCGAGAATCACGAGGAGTTCGCGGAGAGCGTCCGCGACCACGAACTGGTGAAGGAGTTGGTCGTCCTCGATACGGTCGGCGAGAGCGGTCTGTACCGAATCAAGTGGGCCAACGAGCCGACGGACCTCATCGAGGGCATCGCCAGCAGCAACGCCGTCGTCCTGCAGGCGTTCGGCAACGCAACGTGGGAGTTCCGGCTCCGGTTCCCCGACCACGGCTGCCTCTCGACGTTCCATAACTACGTCATCGAACGTGACATCCCCTGTCACATCGAGCGGACCTACACGCTGACCGAGACGAACAAGAGCGGCTACCGCTTCGATCTCTCACAGGAACAGCGTGAAGCCCTCCTGCTCGCGCTCCGGCGCGGCTACTTCGCGACGCCCAGCGAGGTGACGCTCGACGAACTCGCCGACGAACTGAACATCACCAGACAGGCGCTCTCGGACCGGATTCGACGGGGCAACGAGCAGGTGCTTCGGCGGGTGCTGCTCTCTACGGTTGGTGACCTCGGATAGCGGCCTCAATTAGTCCTTGACTAGTCAACCCAATCACTAATTCTTCATTCGACTGTAACGACGCAGTGGAATGCTTCCCCCCGAACTCGGCATCTACGAGGCGCTCGTCCACCCGTATCGCCGGCGGCTCCTCGTCGCTATGCTCGTCGCCGACCGTCAGGATGCCGACTATCCGAACCCGCTGGAGTTCGCGCCCGTCGTGGGCGGCGATCCCGGGGATCGAAGGCGCATCGAGATGGTTCACAACCACCTGCCCAAACTGGACGGGATGGACATCGTTCGGTGGGATCGGGAGCCGGAGGATCTCTCGAAAGGGCCGAAGTGGGACGATATCGAGCCACTGCTCCGCTGGATGGCGGAGAACCGGGACGAACTGCCCGAGGGATGGCTGCCCGAAGGGGCGATCGATTACAGCGGGACCGCCGAACCGGCGGACCGCGATCCGAACGGTAGTCGGCGCGACGTGGAGGCTCAGTCGTCCTCGTCGACGATCCGCGAGGACTCGGCGTACTGAGCGCCGCGTTTCACGTACTCGTCGGCGGCGACCGACCCCATGTCGCCGTCGATTTCCTTGACCACCTCGGCGGGCGTGCCCGCCACCAGCGTCCCGGCCGGAACCTCGGTCCCGCCGGTGACGACGCTCCCGGCGGCGACGATGGCCCCTTCGCCGACCGTGGCGTCGTCGAGGACGATAGCCCCCATGCCGATCAGCGCCTCCTCCTCGACCGTCGCGGCGTGGACGATGGCGGAGTGGCCGACGGTGACTCGCGGGCCGAGGACGGCGTCCTCGTGGAGGACGGCGTTGTCCTGCACGTTCGACTCCTCGCCGACGACGATTGGGTAGTGATCGCCGCGGAGCGTGGCGTTGGGCCAGACCGACGCCGCGCGTTCGAGCGTCACGTCGCCGATGACGACGGCGTCGTCGTCGACGTAGGCGTCTTCGTGGACGGTCGGTTCGACCCCATCGAGGGCTCTGAGTACCATGCCGCCGCTTTCGACGGGGGGTGTATAAAGCCGCTCGGTCGTCAGCGCAGCCGTCCGAGGAGTTCGTAGTCGTGGTCCGGCGCGTACCGCCGGAAGAGGAGGCTGTTGGTCAGGACCGAGACGCTGGAGATGGCCATCGCCCCCGCGGCGAGGGCGGGCTGGAGCAGGCCGAGCGACGCCAGCGGAATCATCGCGGTGTTGTAGCCGAGCGCCCACACGAGGTTCTGCTTGATCTTCGCGAGCGTCGCCTCGGAGATACGAATCGCCTTCACCACGTCCAGCGGGTCGGCCCGCATCAGCGTCACGTCCGCCGCCTCGATGGCCACGTCCGTCCCCGAGCCGATGGCACACCCCACGTACGCGACGGCGAGGGCGGGCGCGTCGTTGACGCCGTCACCGACCATCATCGCCCGCCGGCCCTCCGATTGGATCGCCTCGACCGCGTCGGATTTGTCCTCGGGGAGCACGCCGGCACGGACGTTCGCGGGGTCGATGCCGACCCGCTCCGCCACCGCGCGAGCGGTGCGCTCGTTGTCGCCGGTGAGCAGGAGTACGTCCAGCCCGCGCGCCCGGAGCGCGCTCACGGCCTCGGTCGCACTCCCCTTGACCGTGTCCGCGGTTGCGACGACGCCGAGGAGTTCGCCCCCGGCGGGCACGCCGTCGCCCCCGGCGGGCACGCCGTCCGTGCCAGCGGGCACGCCGTCCGTGCCAGCGGGCACGCGTCCCACCAGCATCGCCGTCTTCCCCTCGCGCTCCAGTCGCTCCATCGTCTCGTTGGCGGGCGCGGGGTCGATCCCGTTGTCGCGGAGGAGCTTCCGGTTGCCGACGAGCACCTCGACGGCCCCGTCGCGGCCCGTCCTCGGCAGCGCACGCGGGTCGATCCGCGCTCGCACGCCGTGGCCCGGAACGTTCTCGAAGCCGTCGGCGTCGCTCACATCGATCCCGCGCGCCTCGGCGCCGGCGACGATGGCGCGGGCGAGGGGATGTTCGCTCCCGCGTTCCGCCGTCGCGGCGAGGCGGAGCACGTCGTCCTCGGTGAGACTGTCGGGGCGTTCCAACTGTCCCCCATCGGGAATCGCCTCCTCCCCGAACGCCACCACGTCGGTCAGTTCCATCTCGCCTTCGGTCAGCGTCCCCGTCTTGTCGAAGACGACCGTGTCCACGTCACGCGCGCGTTCGAGCACGTCGCCGCCTTTGAACAGCACGCCGTGTTGTGCGCCGATGGTCGTTCCGACCATCGTCGCCGCCGGCGTGGCGAGTCCCAACGCACAGGGACAGGCGATGAGGACGGCGGAGGCGAAGACGATCACCGCGAACTCGAAGGTCGACACCGCGCCGCCGGCGACGACGGGGCCGCCCGCGACGAGGCCCCAGACCGGGAGCCACGCGACGGCGCCGGCGAGGACCTCGGGCGCGAGATACCAGACGCTGCCCCAGACGACGGCGTTGGCGATGACCGCGGGGACGAAGTACGCGGAGATGCGGTCGGCGAGGTTCTGAATCTCGGGCTGTCGGGACTGGGCCTCGCTGACCGTCCGGACGATACTCTGAAGCGCCGTGTCCGCGCCCACCTTCGTCGCCTCGACGACGAGGACGCCGTTCTCGTTGATTGTCGAGCCGATCACCTCGTCGCCCGCCCCCTTCTCCACGGGGACGGACTCGCCGGTTACCATCGACTCGTCGACCGCCGACTGCCCGGAAACGACGACGCCGTCGGTCGGCACCTTCTCACCGGGGCGGACTTTCATCCGGTCGCCCACCTCGACGTCGTCGAGTGGTATCTCCTCCTCGCGGCCGTCGTCGCGGACGACGGTGGCCGTGTCGGCCTCCATCTCCAGCAGTTTCCGGAGCGCCTCGCCCGCCTGCCCCTTCGACCGGGCTTCGAGGTAGTTACCGAGCGTGATGAACACGAGGATGAGTGCCGCCGTGTCGAAGTAGAGGCTCCCGGCGACGGCGCCGAGGAGGACGGCCACGGAGTAGAGGTAGGCCGTCGACGACCCGAGGGCGATGAGCACGTCCATGTTGGCGCGGCGGTTCTTGACGAGGGCCGTGTAGGCGTTCCTGTAGAACGGCCAGCCGAGGACGGCCTGTACCGGCGTCGCGAGGAGGAACATGACCCAGCCGACGGTGACGCCGAAGACCCGGTCGGGGAAGACGCCCCCGCCGAGCAGGAACTTCTCGGCGAGCAAAACGAGCAGCGGCGTCGCCAGCACGGCGCCGAACAGCGTCAACCGGCGCTGTTTGCGGATTTCGTCCCGTCGTGCGGCGTCGCGGGCGTCGGTGCCGTCGCTCCCCTCACGAACCGGCGAGTAGCCCGCGTCCTCGACCGCGTCGTACAGTGCATCGATCGAGGCGCCCCCGGGGAGGTAGGTAACCCGCGCCTCGTCGGTGGCGTAGTTCACCTCGGCGTCGACGACGCCCGGGACCGATTCGAGCGCCGCCTCGTTGGTCCGTGCGCAGTTCGCACACGTCATGTCGGTGATCGCGACCGTCACCGTCTCCGTAACCACGCCGTAGCCGGCGTCTTCGATCGCGCCGATGATCGTCCGAAGGGAGGTCACGTCGGGGTCGTACTCCACGGTCCCCCCGTCGGTGGCGGCGTTGACGGTCGCGTCCGTCACGCCGTCGAGGGTCCTCAGCGCGTCCCCTACCGTCGTCGAACAGTTGGCACAGGACATCCCCGTGACGTCGAGGCGCGTCGTACGTGATCCCATCTCGGGTAGTACTACGTGACCCATACTTAGTTCGGTTACTGCTTCGAAAGGGGTGATTAGCTGGCCATCCAACTTTCGATTCGAAACCGTCGCGTCGCGGGCCGTCGGTCGTGGGGCGTTCCCCGTATAAGATCACGCGCCCAGCCTCAAACGGGAATTTGAGTCTCCGCCGATTCTATGCGTGCCACGGATGAACGCTCGGGCGAACATGGACCTCGAAACGTTCACGCGGGCCAACGCACCCGCCGAGGGTGGCGACGGCTTCCAACGGGAGAACAAGCGCCTTCTGGACATCCCAGTCGACGGGACGGTGATGGTCAAGGCCGGGTCGATGATCGGCTACACCGGCGAGATGACCTTCACCGGGAAATCCTCGGCCGAGGGGGGACTGACCGGGTTCGTCAAGGACGCCGTCTCGAGCGAAGGCACGCCAGTCATGGAAGCCGAGGGCCACGGCCACCTCTACGTCGCCGATCAGGGCAAGAAGGTGCAGGTACTCGACCTGAACGAGGGAGAGGCCATCTCGGTCAACGGCACCGACGTACTCGCGTTCGAGTCGTCGGTCGACTACGAGATCAGCACCATCGGCGGCCTCTCCGAAGCCGCGGCCGGCGGGTTGACGAACGTCTACCTCTCCGGCCCCGGACAGGTCGCCATCACGACCCACGGCGACCCGCTGGTGTTGACGCCGCCGGTCGTCACCGACCCCGACGCCACCGTCGCGTGGAGCACCGACCTCTCGCCGTCGGTCGGGACGAACAAGACCATCGAAATCGGACAGACCTCCGGGGAATCCATCCAGATGGAGTTCACCGGCGCCGACGGCTTCGTCGTGATCCAACCCCACGAGGAAGGCCCGCAGGTGTAGGGCAGGTCGGCCTACCCGCCGGGCGATTATAAGTGGCGGAGATGTCTACAGTTCGACATGGGGTCGGATCGCTGGTCGTCGCGGCTGGGCTTCCTGCTGGCGACGGTGGGCGCGGCGGTCGGTCTCGGCAACATCTGGCGGTTCGCCGCCGTCCTCGGCGCGAACGGCGGCGGCGCGTATCTCGTCCCCTACCTCCTCGCCGCGTTCGGCCTCGCCGTCCCGATGCTCGTTCTGGAGTTAACCGTCGGACGGACGCTCCGCTCTGACGTGGTCTCGGCGTTCCGGCGCGTCGACGCCGCGTACACCGCGCTCGGCTGGCTGGTCGTGGGCGGCGTGTTGCTCATTTTGAGCTACTACCTCGTCCTAACCGGCTGGGTCTTCGGCTTCCTGCTCTCGTGGCTCGACGGGTCGACCACGACCTTCGCGGCGTTTACGGCTGGGTGGTGGCCGGTCGGCTACTTCGTCGTCGCCACCGTCGTGACGGGCGTCGTCGTCGCGCGTGGGGTCCGGAGCGGCATCGAGCGTATGGCGACCGTCGTGATGCCGACGGTTTTCGCGCTCCTCCTCGGCCTCGCCGTCTACGCCGCCACGCTTCCGGGATGGGGCCGAGCGGTCGGCTTCCTGTTCACGCCCGACTTCGCCCTTCTCGCCGACCCCGGCCTCTGGAGCGCCGCCGTCGGGCAAGTGTTTTTTTCCACGTCGGTCGGTCAGGGCATCATGCTGACTTACGGGAGCTACGTCGACGCGGACGCCGACCTGTTCCGGTCGTCTCTGGCGATCACCGTCGCGGACATCTCGGCGGCGTTGCTCGCCGGCCTCATCATCTTCCCCATCGTGTTTACGTTCGGCCTGGCGCCGACGCTCGGCACCGAGCTGGCCTTTACCACGCTCCCGACGGCGTTCGCGTCGATGGGCGTCGGTCGTGTCGTCGCCGTCGCCTTCTTCGGCCTCCTCTTTTTTGCCGCCCTCAGCTCAGCGGTCGCGCTCCTCGAAGTCGGGGTCGCCGCCGCGACGAACACGACGCGTCTCGGCCGGGCGCGGGCGACGCTCCTCCTGACCGGCGGCGTCTTCCTGATCGGTATCCCGTCCGCGCTGAGCTACAGCCCGCTCGGCCTCACCGTCGCCGGCACGCCCGTCCTCGACGTGGTCGACGAGTCGGTCGGGACGTACGCGCTCCCCGTCTCCGCCGTCCTGATCGCGCTCGTCTTCGTCTGGGGTGGCGACCTCGACCCGGTCCGCGACGACCTCGGTCGGCTGTACCCGGTCGTCCGATACGTCGTCCCCCCCGTGCTGATGGTCGTGACGGGTGCGAAGGCGGTGGGTATCGCGTGGCCGGGATGGCGCCTGCTGCTCGACGGGTCGGACGACGGGACGCTGGCGGCGCTCACCGCACTGTTCGTGCTGATCGTCCTCGTCGCGGTCGGGTGGAGCCTCCGGTCGTGGCTCCCGTATCCACGGCGACGGTGACGCCGTAGTGAGCCGAGCCGTCGCCGGCCGAGAGACGCCGCACAAGGTTGATTTCGGTCGCCCCTCGCAACGTGATATGGTCTCGCGCAGAAGCGCACTCCAGTCCGTCGGTCCCCTCCTCGCCGGCGTCGGCGCCGGCTGTCTCGGCTCGGGCGGCCCCGACGCCGACCGCATTCGCTGGCGGAAGAGCGTCCGTGGCGCGCCGGCGCTCGCCGGCGACGACCTGTACGTGCTCGACCGGTTGACGGTGTTCGCCCTGTCGTCGGCCGACGGCACCGAACGGTGGACGGTCGGCTACGACGAGGACCAGTTCGACCGCCGGCTCTGCCTCCGCGACGATGTCGTCGTCGACGCCGGCCGACTCTACGTCCCGGCGTGTGATGGCCTCCGCGCGCTCAGCCGATCCGACGGCGCGCAGGTGTGGTCGGTCGACGCCCCGCTCAGGAGCGCCGCAGCCGTCGAATCCGGGCGCGTGTACGTCAAAAGCGACGCGTTGCTCGCCATCGACGCCGAGACGGGGTCGGTCGACTGGCGCGCCCCGGTCGGCGGCGAGCGCCTCACGTCGCCGGCGACGACGCCGAACGCCGTCGTCGTCACCGACCGGCCCGAGGGCGTCGTAACCGCGTTCGACGCCGACGGCGGCCGCCGGTGGACCCACCGCACGGACGCGGAGACGCGGTCGCCCGCCGTCCGCGACGGCACCGTCTACGTCGCCACCGCTCCCGACCCCGGCCGCGCGGGGCGACTGATCGCGCTGGACCTGTCGGACGGCGCCGTCCAGTGGGCGGTCGACACCCCGTCGCCGCGGCGCGGAACCCGGCCCGTCGTCGGCGAGGAGTCGGTGTATCTCGGTTGAACGGGTCGCGATCACGGCACGCTCGTCGCCCGACATCGACGCGACGGTGCCGAGCAGTGGTCGTTCGCGGATCAGAACAGCGGCGTCTACGAGCCCGTACTCGCCGACGACCGGGTGTACGCCGGGTCGAACGACGACATGCTCTACGCGTTCTCCCGCTCGGGTGATCGCCAGTGGCGGATCGAGACGGGGAGTACCGTCGGCTCGGTCGCCGTCGGCCCCGACCACGTCTACGCGTCGAACAACGAGCGACTGTTCGCCGTCGCACGGGACTGATACCACTACCGAGGCGCGGCCCGGCGGACGGCGACGACACGCCGGAGCCGCGGCGGATTGTATGACGAATTCTTATAACCCTGACTCCCACACCGGAGGCTATGGATCGACGCGCGTTCCTGGCGGGGGTCGCCGGACTCGCGGGCTGTGGCTCGGCGGGGTCCGGACCGTCGACCGACGGGACACCGACGGGCACGGCCACACCACCCGAGACGGACACCGCCACGCCGACGCCAACCGGAACGCCGACACCGACGGTGACGCCCCCGGAGCGGCGATATCTACCGCAGTTGCTCGATGTGGCACTCGTCTCGACGTGGGCGGAGCCGGGTGACCTGACCGCGAACCGGGTCGAGCGTATCCGGCGCGGCCAGCCCGCCGTCGTCGCCTTCCGGTATCGGCTCCGGGTTCCCGAGGGGACGATCAATCTCAAGGAGGGCGTGGACGTGGTTCACGACGGCGACCTGGTTGTTCGTCGGTTCCGCGACGTGGACCGACGTGTCGACACCGCCGGGCTCTACACGTGGGAGGACGCCATGACCTTCGAGACGGGCGACTGGCCCACGGGGGAACTGACCGCGACGGCCGCCATCGGGGAACTCCAACTCCACCGTACCTCCGACGGCGTGTCCACGACGTTCGAATTGACATCCTCCCGCGCCTGAAGGCGCGGGTATGCGCCTTGCTCTTTATAATGCCGCCGTGATCGTCCACGGCCCCGGTTCGGACCGCCCCAGAACGTCGACTATCGTGAAACAGCCACGACCGACAGTAGAAACCGCCGGTGAGCTTTTGAACGCAGTTGCCCAGATTACACGTATGACGATGGTGTCGGTGGGTGGAGATGGCTGACTGTCGAGACGATAGCGGGGAGACTGGCGATTCGGCCACGACGGAGGTCCTCGACCGACTGAGCGATGGTATCTTCGGCCTCGACGCCGACTGGCGGTTCACGTATCTGAACGAAGCGGGGCGCGCGGTCATCTCCGATGCCGCTGGCGGGTCCTTCACCGCGACCGAACTCGTCGGTCGGAACATCTGGGAGGTTGTCCCCGAAGCGGTCGGTACGAAATTCGAGAAGCGGTACGAAGAAGCGATGCGGACGGGGGAGCAGGTATCGTTCGACGCGTACTACGAGCCACTCGACGCGTGGCTGGCGGTGCGGGCCTCCCCGTCCGAGACGGGGCTGTCCGTCTGTTTCCGTGACATCACCGAACGGCGTCGGCGCCACGACCGCGTTGCGACCCGCGAAACCGCCCTCCGGGAGATATACGAGGCGATCGCCGACCGGGAGTCGACGTTCGAGGAACGGGTCGACGACCTCCTGCGCATCGGTCAGCGCGTTCTCGGCACGGAGTACGGCACGCTTTCGCACGTACAGGGCGACCAATACGTCTTCGAAGTGGTTCGCTCGCCCGGCGGCTTGGAGGTGGGCGACACCGTCGACTTGGCCGCGACGAACTGCGAGCGGATCGTCCTCACGGAGGAGACGCTCGTCCTCGGGAACGTTGCGGAGGACGCTCCGGACCTCGCCGACCGACCCGGCAACCGGGAGTGGGGAATCAGGTGCTATCTCGGCACGCCGGTCGTCGTCGACGACGAGGTGTACGGGACGTTCTGCTTCTACGACAGCGATCCGCGGACCGAACCGTTCTCCGACTGGGAGGTCACGCTCGTCGATCTGATGGGTCGGTGGGTGAGCGCCGCGCTCGAAAGCAAGCTGACCGAAGACCGGCTCCGCCGCCAGAACGACCGGCTGGAGAAGTTCGCGACGCTCGTCTCCCACGACCTCCGGAACCCGCTCAACGTCGCCGAGGGATGGCTCGAAATGGCGCGCGAGGAGTGCGAGAGCGAGGCGCTCGGGAACGTCGCGAACTCCCACGAGCGGATGCGGACCATCGTCGACGACCTGTTGATTCTCGCGCGGGCGGGCCGCTCCGTCGACGACCCCGTCGACCTCGATCTGAAGGCGGTCGCGGCCGACGCCTGGGCACAGGTGGAGACGGCGTCGGCCACGTTGACCGTCGACATCGACCGCGACGTCAGCGGCGACCGGGCCCGAATCCAGCAACTGTTCGAGAACCTGTTTCGGAATTGTGTGGAGCATGGCTCCACTGACAGCCGGACGCAGTCCGGTGATTCGGTCGAGCACGGCTCGACCGCTCCCCGCTCGGATACTCGCGGGGACAGCGTGGAACACGGTGGCGACGATACCGCGGACGACGCGCGCGCCCTCTCGGTCACGGTCGGTCCCCTCCCCGACGGCTTCTACGTCGCCGACGACGGCGTCGGCATCCCCGACGCGAAGCGCGACCACATCCTCGAGTTCGGCTATACGACGGCCGACGACGGCACCGGCATCGGCCTCGGCATCGTCGAGGACGTGGCGACGGCACACGGCTGGACGGTGGCCGTCGCCGAAAGCGAGGGCGGCGGCGCCCGCTTCGAATTCCGGAACGTCACCTGACCGCGCCCGAAAAAGACGGATTTATCAAGGGGCCACTCCTCGTCGGAAATGCGGCGCTCGGTTGGTGTAGTCCGGCCAATCATGTTGGCCTTTCGAGCCGACGACCAGGGTTCAAATCCCTGACCGAGCATGATTCTGAACGGACGAAGTGAGTGAAAAAGCACGCACAGGAAAGGGATTTGAGGGGAGAAACGCGAGCGTGAGCGAGCGTTTCGCGTGGTTCGAGTCCCTGACGAGCGTGTCGACATCCCCACTCGTTACAGATTACTGACTTATGAGTCTCAGACCATGACTTTATGATCCGAACGGACACATAGAAGTCGTGAACGCGGTTGGGCGGCGCGCCGGGGCGCCGCCCACAGGGGGGAATCGTCTCCGACGGTGACCTCGCTCTCGTGGGCACGTCCGTCGAGCATCGCGGCCTTACGCAACCAATGTCGACTCAAAACTCAGGTCGGTCGGGGTCATCCGGCCCGAAACGGCTCTCGAAGGAGACGATATTCTCGATGCTGAGCAACCAGCGTCGGCGGTACGTACTCTACTATCTCAATCGGAATCCGGGGTCGGTGTCTCTGCGTGATCTCGCCGAGCGGATCGCGGCGTGGGAGAACGACGTGGACGTGGACGACCTAGACTACAAACAGCGCAAGCGGGTCTACACCTCGCTCCACCAGACCCACCTCCCGAAACTCGACGAGGCCGGCATCGTCGACTACGACCGGGACGGGGGGACGATCACGCTCGCGAACCGGGCGACCGACCTCAATCTCTACCTCGAACTCGTCGGCGAACACGACGTGCCGTGGTGTACCTTCTATCTCGGCCTGTCGGCGGTGGCGTCCCTGTTCGTCCTCGCGGCGTGGCTCGGCGTCTACCCGTTCGCGGCGCTGCCGGACCTGGCGCTCGCGGGCGGGGTCGTCGGGCTCTTTGCCGTCTTCGCGGGCATCCACTCGCGGCGCGCGCGCCGGAACCACATCGGCGGCGGGAACGCGCGGATCGAGGGGTCCGAGGAGCGCTAGGCCAGCCAATCCTCGGGTTTCGTGTCGTAGTCGATGTCGTTGGCGGCGATCCGCTCTTCCAGTTCCGGATCGAGGTCGTGGGTCTCGAATCGCTCCCCATCGTAGCGGATGCGCTTGCCCACCTCGGTCGGCGTCGGCTCGCGATTCCGTCGGCGGGCGATCTCCAGTTCGTGTTCGTCGTACTCCTTGACGATGGTCATGAGGTTGACCGGCCGTCCCCAGAGGTCGTAAGTGCGTTCGAGGACGCGCTTTGCCTGCTCTACGTCGAGGCTGATGCCGTTGTACTGGTGTCCGAGGAGGAGTTCGTTGCGGTTGTCGAAGTTGCCGTCGTAGACGGCGACCGTGGGCTTCCCGAAGTTGGTGAACTGGAGCAGGAGCTTCTTTTTCACGTCGGCGGCGACGTCCGAGGCGACGCGGAAGTCGCCGGTCGCCTGCGAGAACTCGTAGGTAAAGTAGTTGTTCTCGGCCACGAACTCCTCGGAGAGGAACGCGTCGATGAAGGTGACGTCGTTGTGGCTCTCGCGGAGTTCGTGCATCCGCCGCCAGCCCGCCTCGTAATCCACGTCGGCGAGGGCGTCGGCGACCGAGTCGTACTTCTCGTCGTCGAACATGTACCGCGCCAGCCGTTCGAGTTCGGAGCGGCGAATCCGGCGGAGGAACCCGCGGTTCTGTGGCTTACACAGCGAGAAGTGACGCTCGGCCAGTCCCGCCGTAGTGAGCACCTTCCACGGATACCGCGTCACGTCGACGTCGTCGTTCCGCGCCCGGTCGAGCGTCTCGGCGTCGACCCGCGGGTCGTCGGAATCGAGGTCCGCGAGCGTCTCGGGGGTGAGAGACGCGATTTCGGGGTCGGGCGCGAGCAGATCCGCCACCGTCTCGAAATCGATCACGTCGTGGAAGTTCCGCCAAGTGATTCCTTCGACCCGCAGGAGCTTATCCGCCACCTCGCGGCGGTTGGTCACGTTCTCGACGTACTGCCACAGCTCCAGCCCGAGTTTGTAGGGGTTGAGCCCGGGCGAGCCGAGCACACGCGCCATGTGGTCGGCGTAGGTGACGAACTCGTCGTCCCCGGCGAAGTTCTCGTCGCCCATCATCAGCGACTCCCAGTAACTGGCCCATCCCTCGTTCATGACTTTCGTCATCTTCTGGCCCGCGAAGTAGTAGGCCTCCGTCCGCAGGATTTCGAGTACGTCCCGCTGCCACGGCTCGAACTCGACGGCCTTCGCCGACTCCTCGTCGTACTGCCGGCCGTGCTCCATGAGGAAGGCGAGTACGTCCGCGTGGGGGTCTTCGAGCCGCGCTTCCGCCCGTTCGGCCTCGGCGAGTTCGTCCAACCACTCCTCGTCGAAGGCCTGCCGGCGCACGTCCTCGGAGACGTCGAGTTCGTCCAGTCGCTCGCGGAGGTCGGTCGGCGCGTCCCGTTCCCGGCGTTCGCCGGCCCGGGCGAACGCCCGGTGCTGATCGATCGTATCCTCCAGACAGAGCACGGCGTCGATGAACCGCTCCACGTCCTCGCGGTCGATTTCGGGGTCCTCGACGTAGCCTTTGATCGTCTCCGCGTGGCGTTCGAGCATGGCCGCGGCGTCCAAGTCCGACCGGTCGTCGCCCTGCCCGTCGCCGAACAGCCCGAACCATTCGTTGTTGGCGAAGAAGTCCGCGTGAGCTTCGACGTGCGTGATGACCGCCTTCTGGTCGGCCAGCGAGTTGGACTCCTGTAGGAAGGCGTGCGAGGGGTTGTCGTTGTTGACGATTTCGAACGCCTTGCCCATGCCGAACTGGTCCTGTTTCTGCTGGCGGTCGTAGGCCATCCCCCACCGCCAGTGCGGGTAGCGTCGCTGGAACCCGCCGTAGGCGATGAGTTCGTTCATCTCGTCGTGGTCGACGATCCAGTAGTTGACCGGATAGGGATCGAGGCCGAGTTTCCGGGCCAGATTCGCCGCCTCCTCGACCGGTTCGGTGAGGCGCGTCGCTTCCTTCCGTGCGTCGATGCGGTCGTCTCTCATTGGTCCTCCGTGCTCAGAATCTCGTAGATGGCGTCGGTCACGTCCGCCGGGTCGGAGACGTACGCGACGACGACGCCGTCGGAGCCGTCGAACGCGCGTTCGACCTCCTCGGCGTGGGTGGCGTTGATCGCCGTCCCGCCCGGCTGGGTCTCCACGTAGGCGTGGAGGTTCGCCGGAATCTCCTCCATCAGCGGCACCACGTTCTCGCGGGTGTCGTTGCTGGAGTTCTCGCTGTCGCCGGCGGCGAAGACGTATCTGTTCCACTCCGCCCACGGATACCGCTCCTCCAGAATCTTCGCGGCGAGTTCGTACGCCGAGGAGATGCGGGTGCCGCCGCCGGAGCGGATGCCGAAGAAGTCGTCGCGCTCGACTTCCCACGCCTCGGCGTCGTGGGCGATGTAGACGAACTCCGCGCGGTCGTACTTGCCCGTGAGATACCAGTCCAGGGGCGTGAACGTCCGCTCGACGAGTTCGCGTTTCTGCTCGCGCATACTGCCGGATACGTCGCGGATGTTCACCACCACGACGTTTTTCTCCGTCTTCTCGATCACCTCGGGGTGACGGTAGCGCTCGTCCTCGCGGCGGAAGGGCACCTCGCGAAGCCCCTCGCGACGGATGCGCTGGAGCGTCGTCTCCCGGTCGACGGACTCGGCCATCTCCTCGAAGCTCTCCCAGCGCCCGCGCTCGTCGTCCGGGATGGCCCCCCACTGGTCCTCGATCCACGCCCGCGAGACGAGGATGTTCTCCTCGCGACACCACTGGAACACCTCGCCGGGCGTCGCGCCCGCGACCCGCATCGCCTCGCGGACGAACTCCTCGTCGAAGTCCATCGCCAGCTTGCGCTTCAGGCCCTGTTTGAACAGGCGCTCGAAGTCGAGCGTGCTGTTCGGCCCGGCGCGGGTGAGTTCGGTGAAGTCTCCCTCCACCTCCTCGACGACTTCCTTCCCCTTCGGCTCCAAGTCGAGGCCGAGTTCCTCGTCGAGTTCTTCCGCGAACTCTTCGGGGTCCATCTCGTAGTACTCGTGCTCGCCCGCCTCGTCGCCGGGGTCGCCGTCTTCCCCGTCGTCGTCGGCAGGCTGGGGCTGGCCGACCGGCTGGCCCACGTCGGGCGTGCCGTCCTGTCCCTGCCCCACGCCCCCGCGGTCACGCGGATCGTACGCGAACTCCGGTAGATCGACAACCTTGATCGGGATCTGGATGCTGTCCGGATCGCTCCCGCCGAGGTCACCGTAGCGGATGAACTCTTTCAGGTCCTCGCGACGGCGCTCGCCGACTTCACGGAAGCGGTCGAGGTCCTCCCTCAGTCCCATCGGTAGCTCACCTCCCGCATCACTTTGCGGCTAGTCAGTTCGGCCGAGGCCGGGGTGTACCCCTGGGCCTGCAGGTGTTCGATCGTTCGCTCCTTGCGCCGTTCGGTCTCCGTATCCGACGGCGGGTCCGTCCACTGCGCGGGGTCGAACCCCTCGAACAGCCGCTTCACGTCGCCCCAGTCGTGGGCGTCGAGGACGGCCCGGATCACCGGAATCTCGCTCACGTCGACGTTCTCGATGGCGAAGTCCTCGTCCCGGTTCTCCCACGCGTAGCGGTTGATCGCCGTGATGACCTTCTCGCGGCGGAACTCCTCGACGCGGTCGGTCGGCGCCGCCCCGCTGTAGGCGTCCTCGCCGAACCGGCCGAGATGCTCCGTCTCGAACACCTTCATCAGGAGCGGATCGGGGTCGGCCGAGCCGCGGTCGGCGTCGACCTGCTCGTCGTTCGCCCACGCGAAGACGTGTTCGACGTACTCCGAGACGGTCGCCTCGTCGACGCCCTTCTCGGCCAAGAGCGCGTCGAGCACGTCCGCCTCCTGTCGGTCGTAGATGTGACTCTTGACTATCGCGAGGCGGTTCTCGTACTCCGCGGCCTCGGCCCGCGAGAAGACGGGGGCGGCGGAGAGCCCCTCGGCCATCGCGTCGAGCACGTCGTCGGGCATGACGACCCGTTCGACCGGCAGGTCGGGATGCTGGCGGTCGGCGTCTCCCTGAAGCAGGTCGGCGATCACGTCCCGCGTGTAGGTGACGGGGACGCCGTGGCTGCCGTCGTCGCCGTCGAAGTCGAACTCGTCGGCGTCGATCCGTTCGTCGCCCTCCTGCAGATAGCCCTGGTCGAACAGGAGCGCCTTGTCGACGAGCCCGCGACTGCCCGGCGTGTCCTCGCCGTCCAGTCGGGTGACGACGCTGTAAAGCGCCGCCGCCTCGACCGTGTGGGGGGCGAGTTCGCGCTCGATGGCGCCGCCCCGGCCGTCACGCATCGACAGGGTCAATCCCTCCCGCACCCGCGATTCGAGGTCGGCGTACCCCTCGGCCTCCCAGACCGCCGTCTCGCTGGTCAGTTCCCGGCGGATCAACTCCGCCTCCAGCGAGAGGTTGGTCAGGTAGCCGAACTCGTGTTTGTCGAGGCGACGCTTGAGCGCCTTCAGCGGGTCGCGCCCGTTGCGGTCCGCGTACTGGTCGAGTTCCACGTCCAGGTCGGGATTCGAGATGATCAGCAGTTGCGTGTCGATATCCATCCCGATGCCCTTGTCCAGTTTGACGCGCCCCTCGTCGGGCACGTTCAGGAGTTTGCGCAGCAGATCGGCGTGCTGGGACGCGTCCTCGACGATGGTCAACAGGCCGTTGCCCTGCGAGAGCACGCCGTCGTAGGAGAACGCCTGCGGGTTCTTTCGGCCCCTGGAGTCGAGTTCGCGGAGCATCCCGGGCATCCACGACCCGACCAGCCGCTCTTTCGGCGAGCCGTCGTCCTCCGAGTGGAGGACGCCGACGCCCTTGCCTACGTCGACGACGTAATTTTTCACCCTGAGGTGGCGCGGATCGGTGATCGAGGAGAAGAGGTTCGTCCCCCCGTTCCGCCGGTAGCGCTCCTCGAGCAGGTCGTACGCCTCACGACAGAACGGATCGAGGTCGGCCTCGACCCGGGTGGGGAGGTGGTCCGTTCCGTTGAGGTCGTCGAGCAGCGACGCCCGGACACCCTCCGGAAACACCGACAGCGGGTGGGATTGGACGGGGCTTTCGTACCAGTCGTCCTCGCGGTCGATCTCGTCGCCGTAGCTCAGGCCGCGGTCCTCGGTGGCGCTGGCGACGTTCCACTCGACCGTGTAGCGTCGGCCGGCGTCGGTCTTGGAGTACTCCCGGAGGCCGTTGATGAGACACCGCTTGAGCTCCGATTTCCCCGTCGCCGTCGGCCCGTCGAACCAGATGATCTTCTCGCGTTTGCCCCGGTCGGCCGCGATGGTCCGCAGGTCGTCGACGAACCCGTTCAACACCTCCGTGTTGCCGAGAATGGCGTGTTCGCCGTCGTTGGCGGGGTCGTCGAAGAAACGATAGCGCTCGCGCTCCTCGCCCTCCTCGATCACCGTCCGCGTCCCCATCGACTCGATGGCTTCGAGGAGGTACTTCGGGGCGTGGGAGGCGATGGAGGGGTTCGAGAGCACCCGCTCGACGTACGCCTCCAGGCTCATCGGCTCCTCGTACGCGCCGGAGAGCTCCTCGTCGCCCGCGCGGATGTAGTCCGTCATCCTTCCAGTTCGCTCTTTGCGACCTCCGCACCGGCGAACTCGAGGACCTCTTGGGCGCCCTCGCGCGAGTAGCCCTGTTCGATCAACGCGTCGACCCACGCGCTCCGCTCGTCGTCGTCGAGTTCGTTCGCCGACACCAGCGCGGAGAAGTTGATGTTGTGTTTCTTGTCCTCCCAGAGCTTGCGCTCCAGCGCGCGGCGCAGCCGGTCGTTGTCCTGCGGATCGAAGCCCTCGCCCTCGCGGGCGCGCCGACTGACCCAGTTCGACACCTCCTGTCGGAAGTCGTCTTTCCGGTCGCTCGGAATCTCCAACTTCTCCTCGACGGAGCGCAGGAACGTCTCGTCCGGCTCCTGTTCGCGCCCAGTCAGTTCGTCCGTCACCGTCGCGTCGTCGATGTACGCCATCACGTGATCCATGTACTTCTCGCCCTGGCGCTGGATTTCGTCCACGTCGTACGCGAGGGCGTGGCGCACGTCCTCGATGGCGCGCTCCTTGTACTCCTCGCGCACGAGTTCGAGATAGCGGTGGTAGCGGTCGACGTTCTCCTCGGGGATCGAGCCGTGATTTTCGAGGTTGCGCTCGAAGTGGGTGAACACCGAGAGCGGCGAGAGGTAGGCACGGCCGCGGTGGGTGGCGTCCATGATGGCCTCGGCGATCTCGTCGCCGATGAACCGCGCGGAGACGCCGTCCATCCCCTCGGCGATGTCGGCCGACTGCTCGCCCTCCTCGCGCAGTTTCTTCACGTCCACGTCGTCCGCCTCGTCGATTTCGCCGTTGTAGGCCTTCGCCTTCTGGACGAGCGTGACGTTCTCGCCGTTCGGCTCCGTGGTGCGGGTGAGCACGCCGAACAGTCCCGCCATCTCCATCGCGTGGGGTTCGATGTGCATATCCGGTACGTCCGCGTTCCGGAGCATCTTTCGATAGATTTCGGCCTCCTCCGAGTATTCGAGGACGTACGGGAAGTCGATCCGTTTCGTCCGGTCGTTGAACGCCTCCATCTTCTCGTCGCCCTTCTTGTCGCGGTACTCGGGCATGTTGGTGCGGCCGACGATCACCTGATCGATGTCGATGCGGGGGTTGTTCTTCGGCTTGATCGTCTGCTCCTGTGAGGCGTGCAGGAAGTCGTACAGGAACTCCCGCTGGAGCTTCAGCAACTCCTCCCCACTGAACAGCCCGCGGTTGGCGTTACAGAAGGCCCCGGAGTAGTCGAACGCACGCGGGTCCGACTCACCGTAGATGGCGATTTTCGAGTAGTTGACGTCGCCCGTCAGCTCCGTCTCGTCCTGGTTTTTCTTGTCTTTCGGCTCGAACGTCTCGACACACTGGCGCTTGTTCTCGGAGGCGACCAGCCGGACGACTTCGACGTGATTGTCGAGGACGGCCTTCAGGTCGTCGTCGTAGTGGGCCAGCAGACGGTCCATGTAGAACTCGCTCGCGGGGTCGAGCGACTGCTCGTTGCGGACGGTGTAGGGCGCGTCGAGTTCGTCGTTCAACCGCTCCAACACCCGGTCGCGCTGTTCCTGGGGGAGGAGCACGATGGGGTCCTGGTTCATCGGCGAGACGACCGTGTCGTCCGCGGGGTCCTGATCGCGGACGATGTCACAGAGGTTGGTCCACCGGAAGGTGTACATCCGACCTTCGTCGCTCATGGTGTAGTCCTCGAAGTATCGCCGGACCATCCAGTCGAAATGCGACTTGCCGGAGCCCACGGGGCCGAGCAGGAGTTTGATGCGTTTCTCGGGGCCGAGCCCCCGGGCGCCGCTTTTCACCTTGTTGACGAACTCGTGGATCGACTCGTGAACCTCGCGGCCGTAGAAGGTGTTCTCCCCGTCGTGTAAGGGGTCCTCCGAGGCCATGAGGTACTCGACGACGCCGGCATCCTCGTCGTACTCCGTTCCGTAGTAGTCGAACATGTCGGCGACGCGCTGGTGGGCGTTTCGGGCGATCCGCGGATCGTCGTACACCTCGTCCAGATACCAGTCGAAGCGCTTCGCTTCGCGGAGGTCCGCCGGAACTGATTCCTTGTAGTGCTGGCTGAGGTCTTCGAGGGTTTCCTTCGTCATTGTCTCTCGAAGTCTCGGACCCGAGCGCGCCCGTCCGTCGCCCCCCATCACACGTCGCATGTCGTGATAACACGTACCACGATTCGCGCCCGACCGCGGGATGCTGGTCGTTGGAGCGGCGAGGGGATGGCGGGGCGTCCGACCGACGGCTGCTCGGTCCGCTGGTAACCGAGACTATAAACACTGTCAGTATTCAGCATACATAAGTCTTGTTTCGATTCACCCGAGGGGTCGTCGGTATCAGTCACGATCGATTCGGGCGGTATCTCCCGATTCGGGAGCGTTCGGCGTCGATTCGGCGTGCCGTCCACGCGGAGACGAACGGTTAGGATCGACGGTCGTTCGGGCGGGTCCACGTGCCGAGGGGACTATACGGTCGCCGGGACGAGAGGGACGTATGAGCTTCGACGACCTCCCAGAGGGGTGGACGCGCTGGCACGAGGAGGCGGGCGGTCGGGCGATCCTGGCTTACCGACCGGACGTGTTCGACACCGACGCGTTCCCGGCCCCCTGTCTCCCGACGATATACGTCTCGCCGGGGTCGCCCCGTCGTCGCCCCGGTGCCCGTCGGGACGACGGCTGGACGATCACGCTGTTTCTCGAACCGGAAGTCGACGCGCGGGTGGAGACGGCCGACACCCGCGAGGAGGGCGTCGAAGTCGCCCTCGACCTCGCTCGCGCGTTCGCGGCCGGCGAGGTCGACTACCGCGGCGCCTACCAGGTTCCCCGTGAGGACTATTTCGACCGCCTCGACGAACTCGTCGGTCGCGAGGCTTAACCACCCGGGCCGAGAACGACTCCCCATGTCCGAGGTCACGCTCATCGGGACGCGTCTCGCCGAGGTCGACCGCGAGTTCGTCTTCCGTGGCGAGTCGAGTGCGTGCGAAGGCTGCCCGTACCGCAGCCAGTGCCTCGATCTCTCACCGGGGACGCGGTACCGGATCACGGACGTCCGCGAGAACGCCCAGACCCTCGACTGCGCGGTCCACGACGGCGGCGTCCGTGCCGTCGAAGTCGAACCGGCGTCCGTCCCCGCGAACGTCCCGTCGAAAGTCGCCTACGCCGGAAGCAAAGCGACGCTCGCCGGATCGTGTCCGTACACCGACTGCCCCAGCCACGCCTACTGTGTCCCGGACGGCGCCGACTTCGACGCCGAATACCGCATCGACGAGGTGCTCGGCGACCCGCCCCACGACTACTGTATGCTCGATCGTGACCTGACGCTGGTCGAACTCGCACCGCGCGAAGACACCTCGTAATCGGCCAGTCGACCCACGCGCTCGCCCGCGTACCCGAAGACATCCTCGTACCCGCCCGCGGACATCAGGATCGGATAGAACGGCTCCTCGGCCACGCGCTCCTCGCCGTCCGCCGCCGCGAAGGGGACGCCGTCCGGAACGCGCTCGAAGTTCTCGACGAACACCTCGTACTCGTCGGCCGACGCTTTTGGCACGCGCCCGGCGAGGCGGAAGACCGGCACGTCGTCGCGGGGTTCGCGACCCGGGGCCGCCAGAACCCCCGTCGCCGCCAGAAACGCCCGCACGAGTTCCACGGCGTTTTCGACGGCGGCCGCCGACCACTGGAGCCCACACTCCACCTCGACCGTCCGGGGGTAGTCGATCAACCGACCGCCCGCGTACGCGTCCGTCTCCACCACCGCGTCGACCGGCAGGCGAGCACAGACTCCCGCCGTCTCGGGGTCGACCGTATCTACCAGCGCGAACGGGCCCGCGTACGACTGCGTCGAGTGGAGGGCGAGCGTCGTACAGCCGTCGAGTTCGGTCATGAGTCGGCGGGCCAGCCGGCGTTCGTGACTCGTCGCGTCGGCGTCGCCCGGGAACGCCCGGTTGAGATCCTCGTCCAGATAGCGCACGCCCCGGTCGAGGGCCTTCTCGTTGGCGACGACGAACTTCACCGGCCGCTCGAACGCCGGCGGGTCCGCGAGCAGCGACTCGACCGCGTCCGGGCCACAGGGTTCGTCGCCGTGGACCCCGGCAACGACCGCCACCTCGGGGTCGTCGCCGAACTCTCGAATCCTCATTATTCACATCTAGCCGCGGGCGTTGAAGTGCGTTTCCGTCCCGACGCGGCGCGTGACGGCCGCACACGGAGTCACGCCGTAGCCATTACCTCCGTGGACCGCCTCCAGCCACTATGGACGATCACACCCGCGATTACACCGTCGGTCCGCCCATCTCGGGCGACCCGACCGGCTGGCGGGCCGACCGCGGCGAGTCGAACGGGTGGGAACACGGCACGCTCCGCAAGGCCGTCGTTCACGGCGTCCGGCTCTACAATTCGGGCGCCTTCCACGAATCCCACGACTGCTTCGAGGACGAGTGGTACAACTACGGCTCCGGCACCACCGAGAGCGCCTTCCTCCACGGGATGGTACAGGTCGCTGCCGGCGCCTACAAGCACTTCGACTTCGAGAACGACGACGGCATGCGCTCGCTGTTCGAGACGGCACTCCAGTATCTCCGCGGCGTCCCCAGCGACTTCTACGGCGTCGACGTCGACGACGTACGGGAACGGCTCCGCGCGGCGCTGGCGGATCCGACGGCGCTCCACGGGTGGCGGATCACGCTCGACGGCGAGTGCACCGACGCTACCGAGGCCGACTTCGCGTACGCCGACGCGCTCGACTGATGCTGCCACGATCACTACGGGAGGGAGAGATCGGCCACCAGCATCCGAACTGGGACTACCACGGCGACGACGAAGTACGTCGCCGCCGCGGCCTACGAGCGCACCGACTCGCTTCTCATCCCCGCCGTCGCGTACGCGAGCCTCCTGATCGCGAACCGGGCCGACGTGGTCGTCTCCGGGGCCGGACTACGGGGCTGGTGATCGGTGGGGTATACGTCTCGCGCTCGTAGCGCGCAGAGAACAAGTTTTGGATATACGCTGCCGGGGATATTGAGCCACGGTCGGTCCGCTCGCTTCGCTCGCGACGCTCCCTGATTCAAATCCACAGAGACGGGTTCACCTCGCAACGCGACTCGCTTCGCTCGTCGGTTGGCGTCGGCAGAAATGCGCTGGCTGGGATTTGAACCCAGGTTGTGACCATGGCAAGGTCACGTGATACCACTACACTACCAGCGCGCCCTTCGCATTCAGACCAAGCCGGGACGGATTATTAAGGGTTCCGAAATCCGGGTCGACCGGCCGCCCGCGTGGGGACGGATGCCGTGTGAGGACTCCCCACGAAACGCCGTTTTGGGCCGTGTTAGGCCCTCACAGTCGCCCGCGCGCTTTCGCTACCCTTTTACCGGAGGATACGGTACGAGCCCTTACAGTCTAGTGACGTGACGCGAAACGGCCCGGCATGACGTTCAGCGTGCTCGTGCCGTCTTCCCTCGTCCGGGAAGCCGAGGACAAACGCGAGGCAACTCGCAAACTCGGTTACGTCGCCCGCGCGGCGACGGTGTTTCGGGCGGATCGGCTGGTCGTCTTCCCGGATCGGGACGGCGAGCGCCGATGGGGAGGCGGGTTCGTCGAGACGGTCCTGCGGTACGCCGCGACGCCCCCATACCTCAAAACCGAGGCGTGGGGGACGCGGGACGAACTGGAGTACGTCGGCGTGTTGCCGCCCCTTCGCGTCTCGTCACGGACCGGCTCCGGACCGGAGCGTCCGGGGTCGTTACAAGAGGGAATCGTGACCGAGGTCGGACCTGACGGCCGCGTTCGGGTCAATTGCGGACTGCAACACCCGATCTCCCTCCTCACTCCGGACGGACTGGAGGTCGAGGAGGGGGAGCGCGTCGCCATCAGGATCTCTTCGAGAGAGCCGGTCCGCGCGAGGATCGTCGACGAACCCCTGCCGGGGTTCGAGATCCAGCGCGCGGACCTGCCGGACGTGCTGGCCCGCCCCGACGCCGGGGTTCGGATCGCCACCTCCGTCCACGGGACGGAACTGTCGACCGGTCGCCTGACGGAACTCGTCGAGCGGATCGGCGGCGGTGATCTGACGGTCGCCTTCGGGGCACCCGGGCGCGGCCTTCCGGCCATCCTCGACGTGGCTGTCGAGGAGGTAGCCGCCGGCGGCGGCGAGGGCGTCGAACCCGATCCGGGGTTCGATCTCTGGCTGAATACGATTCCGCGACAGGGAAGCGAGACGGTGCGAACCGAGGAAGCGATGTTCGCGTCGCTCGCGCCCCTGACACTCACGGAGTAAATCATGCCACAACCAAGCAGACCACGAAAAGGCTCGATGGGATTCGGTCCGCGCAAGCGCGTGACCAGAGAAGTCCCGCGTATTCGCTCGTGGCCCGACGACGACGGCGCCCCCGCGCTGCAGGGTTTCGCCGGCTACAAAGCCGGCATGACCCACGTCGTCATGGTCAACGACGAGGCCAACTCCCCCCGCGAAGGAATGGAGGAGTCGGTCCCGGTGACCGTCGTCGAGACGCCGCCGATGCGCGCCGTTGCCCTGCGAGCCTACGAAGATACGTCGTACGGACTGAAGCCGGCAACCGAAGTGTGGACCGACGAGTTCCATCCGGAGCTCGACCGCACGCTCGACCTGCCGGCGGACAACAGCTTCGAGGCGGACGCCGACGCGCTCCGCGAGGCCGTCGAGGCCGGTGAGGTCGACGACCTGCGGATGATCACCCACACGGTGCCGAGCGACCTGGCGAACGTCCCGAAAAAGAAGCCGGACGTGATGGAGACGCGAATCGGCGGCGGCTCGCTCGACGAGCGCGCCGACTTCGCGCTCGACCTCCTCGCCGAGGGCGGCGAACACGCCATGTCGGACGTGTTCCGCTCCGGCGAGTATATGGACGCGAGCGGCATCACGAAAGGGAAGGGCACTCAGGGCCCCGTCAAGCGCTGGGGCGTCCAGAAGCGGAAGGGCAAGCACGCCCGGCAGGGCTGGCGGCGGCGCATCGGGAACCTCGGGCCGTGGAACCCGTCCCGTGTGCGCTCGACCGTCCCCCAGCAGGGACAGACGGGCTACCACCAGCGGACGGAACTCAACAAACGCCTCATCGACATCGGTGAGGGCGACGAGCCGTCCGTCGACGGTGGCTTCGTCAACTACGGCGAGGTCGACGGGCCGTACGCGCTCGTCAAGGGCTCGCTGCCGGGACCGGACCAGCGCCTCCTGCGCTTCCGCCCGGCCGTCCGACCGAACGACCAGCCGCGCCTCGACCCCGAGGTGCGTTACGTGTCGACCGCATCCAATCAGGGATAACATATGCAAGCAACAGTACGCGATCTGAACGGCGAGGATGCGGGCACGGTGGACCTCCCCGAGGTCTTCGAGACGGCTTACCGGCCGGATCTCATCAAGCGTGCCGTCCTGGCCGCCCAGGCGAACCGAAAACAGGCGTACGGTGCCGACCCCTACGCCGGGCTGCGAACCCCGGCGGAGTCCTTCGGCAGCGGCCGCGGGATGGCCCACGTGCCCCGGGAGAACGGGCAGGGCGCCCGCGTGCCCCAGACGGTCGGTGGGCGCAAGGCGCACCCGCCGAAAGCGGAGAAGGACCAGGGGAAAGGAATCAACGACAAGGAGCGCAAACTCGCGATCCGGTCGGCCATCGCGGCGACGACCGACGCCGAGCGCGTGGCCGAGCGAGGTCACGCGTTCGATACGGATATCGACCTCCCGCTCGTCGTCAGCGACGACTTCGAGGATCTGGTCAAGACCCGCGAGGTCGTCGACCTTCTCGAATCGCTCGGCGTCGACGCGGACATCGAGCGCGCCGACGACGGCCGAACGGTGAAAGCCGGGCAGGGTAAGGTCCGCGGCCGGAAGTACCGCGAGCCGAAGTCGATCCTGTTCGTGACGAGCGAGGAGCCGTCGATGGCGGCGCGCAACCTCGCCGGTGCGGACGTGACGACGGCCGCGGAGGTCAACGCCGAGGAACTGGCG
>Ga0209946_1000122_pt1 | contig 30352 bp, 32 predicted proteins | sample SalPon2_A_H2O_MG_FD_185704 | JGI IMG/M metagenome (GOLD analysis project Ga0209946, IMG submission 185704) | Salt pond water microbial communities from South San Francisco under conditions of wetland restoration - Salt Pond MetaG R2_A_H2O_MG... | ecosystem: Environmental > Aquatic > Non-marine... | reverse complement strand
CGAATCCAAATACGGTGTAGGTACCACTCTGTCGACTCTTTTTTGCCGTGAGGGGTGCTGTGTGGCCAATACGACCGCGCGATACCTAGACGCCATTTGTGTCTCCCTTTTTATCCAATGCTGTACTAGCTGCGTGAGCAACAGGATTTAGCGACACACGGCCACTCTTTTCAGCCACTCCCTCCCCAACCGATTCTGTGCGTGTATGGTGGTGGTTCTGTGACGAGTACGATTCCGCGATACACGGACACTCCGTACAGCCACACCCTCCCCAACCGATTCGCTCGGTCGCTCCGCTACCTCACTCATCCCTCGCACGCGCTCGCAAGCCCGCCTCCGGCGCGCTCACAAGGCGCGCGCCTTTCTGGAACGAACATATCCCAGCCCCACCTCACACTCCGTTATTCTAAACAAATATCGTGATTTTGGCACCCGACGGCGTATACATACTTGATGCCTTGTGCTGCTTGTAGGGTAATAAGGAACGCACCCCGCGAATTAAGCCGGAGGAGGGATTTGAACCCTCGGCCTATTCCTTACGAAGGAATCGCTCTGCCAGCTGAGCTACCCCGGCACGCATCATAATCTACCCCGAAGGCGAAAATAAGGGTTCCGGAACGGGGCCGACGCTGCGGTGAGGCGGTTCACTCCGGTGTCCGATCGAACCCGTCAATCAAGAAAAACGAAAATAATTGGTAATCACCCGATTCTTAGATCACATATAAGGATAACAGCTAAATATCACTGTGAATTCTGTATCGATGCCGTATAACACCGATCGCATGCCACGATATCAAGAACGGTTTCAGATTGGTGTCAAACCGACCGATGCCCGAATCGGATGGTAAGACCCCGTCGGCGGCTGCCCCCACCGGCCGTCGACCACGGGCTTCCACTGTCAGCACAGCCGACGTGTGACGGACGTCTCTGACGTGCCAAGCGCGAGGTCGCCTCTGGCCCCGACAGTCCACGGCTGTGGATCCTTGTCATGTACCGGGCACTCGTGGTCGTCCCCACCGTTTTGTGGGGACGGCAACCCACTTGCGACACCCAACGCGCGAGAAGCGCTGCGGCCGCACCGCTGATCACGCGTTGTAGTGTGCCCCCTCCAGGATGAACAATCTCTCACAGCGCGGCCGACCGGACCCGCCGAACTGCTACCCGACGAACCGGCGTACCGTGTCGACGGCGGCCGAGAGTCCGTCCCACCCGGCGCCGAAGACGCCAGCGACCCGCGGCTCGGCCGGAGCGACGTCGAGCCACCGCGCGACTGGACCGGGGCGAGCGGTCGCGCCGAGCACGGCGACGGTCCGACCCCTCACCCGTACCTCAACGCTGAGGTCGGTCGCGACGAGGAACCGTGTCGGCGCAGTTGCATCCGTCTCGCTCGCCAGCGACCGTGCGAGCCGCACAGCCGCGCGGACCGTCGGTACCTCTACGAAGAGCCGGTCACCGGTCGACCGCACGTCGAGTTCGATCCCATCGACGGCCAGCGTCAGGTCGTCGGTCGCGACGGTCAGCGGGGCCGGCGACTCACTCTTGTTCACGGGTCGTGACTCGCACCGTCCCGTCGAGCCGCCAGTGAGCGTGTTCTGCGTCGTCGCCGGTTCCGCTCGGCACCTCGACGCTCATATCCTCGAAGTCGTAGATGATCTCCGCGTTTCGGCCAGTTAGCCGGTCGTACAGGCTGATCGCGAGGTCGGGCCAGCTCGTCGTCTCTTCGATCCGGGTCTCGGGGGTGTCGTCGGCACTCATGCGAGCGTCGATTCGCGCTCTACCATCATATAATTTGTCACGGTTTCGACGATTCGTCGTCGGGCCGCGTTCACCGCCGCGTCAGCCGAACGTCGAGACAGACGTTCTCCTCGTGTGGGGCGTACGACCGGACGACTCGTTCGGTTTCGACGGAAACGTCGTACGTCGACCCGGCCGCCTTCTGGATCGCTCGTCGGCCCGGTCCGAAGAGGTCGGCGTCGTGTTGAATGTCGTAGTAGTGAACCACGCACTCGTCGCCCGCGAGCGACACGGCCGTCTCGAGGAAGTCGTCGGCCGAGTGCGGGAGGTTCATCACGAGGCGGTCGGCGGTGTCCGCGTACGTGTCGGTCGTCGCACGGACGTCGCCGCCGACCGCCGTCACGCGGTCGTCGACGCCGTTTCGGACCGCGTTCTCCCGAAGGTACGCCACTGCGACCTCGTTCAGGTCACAGGCGACGACGTCGGCTCCGCGGTCGGCCATCGGAATCGCGTACGGGCCAACCCCGGCGAACATGTCGACCACGCACTCTCCGGCGGATACCTGCGTCGTCACCCGATGCCGCTCGGTGGCGAGCCGCGGCGAGAAGTACACCCGCGCCACGTCGAGCGCGAACGCGTGGCCGTACTCGCGGTGAACGGTCTCGGTGTCCTCGCCCGCGAGCACGTCCCACTCGCGGACGCGGTGGGCCCCCTCGATCGGCGACGCTCGGTTGAGCACTGTCGCACACGGGAGATCGGACGTCATCACCGCATCGGCGATGGCGCTCGCGCGCGACGGGTCGTCTTCGTCGACGATGACGATGTCACCGAGTCGCTCCAGCGACGGCTCGAACCCGAGCACGTCGGCGGGCGTTCGCTGGCGGTCTCGCGTTGCGACGTCGCGCTCGACGACCCGATCGGCGAGTTGGTCCGGGACCTCAGCCGGGTCCGTAACCGGCAGGTAGATCGTGCCGTCGTCGACGGCGATCTGGTGGTCCCCGTCGAGCACGCCGGCCTCGGCGAGTTGCGTCCGGACGGCTTCGCCGCGTTCTCGCGCGACCGCGACGCAGGAAACGGTCATCGGTGAACGAAGAGGGTCGGAGCGATAAAGGGTGACGCTTCGGCCGCCTCGGGGTGTGACCGCGGCGCGCCGACTCACGGAGTCACCTGCAGTGTCGGCTGCGCCGACGGCATGGCGGTTCACGCACCAGAACCAGCGGCCGCAGCGACGCGCGCGAGGAGCACCTCGTCAGTTGGTGGGTCTGCCGTGTCGACTACGAGGTCCGCGCGTTCTCGAATCGCAACCGGGAGGACGCCCGAGCCGTCCGTGACTGCGACGACGACGGCCGCACGCTCTGCGTGTTCCACCGCCGTCGTCCGCGCCGACTCGTCGATGGCGGCGAACGGCGGGACCGAGACGACCGTCGCGTCGACGTCAGCGGCGGCGAGTGCGGCGGCGTCGCCGGCGGGGACGACGCCGACCGAGAGGTCGTGTCCGGCCGCGCCGAGTCGGGCGACGACCCGGGCCGTCTCGGGCCCGACGCCGGCGACGTGAACACGGTGGGCGGTGACGTCCGTGGACGGGTACGCAGTCACCGTTCGCCCGTCGGCTGCGAGGGCGCGGCCGACGAACGCCTCGGCGTCGAACGCCTCGTGGACAGCGTCTGCATCGAGCACTGCGTCGGGTGCCCCGGCCGCTCGGACGCGGCCGTTCGCGAGCACCACGACCCGGTCGCAGTATCGGGCCGCCATCTCGAGGTCGTGGATCGCAGCGACCGCGGCACGCCCGTCGTCGACGAGTCGCCGAAGGAGAGCCATCGTCTCCGCCGCGCGGTTCACGTCGAGGCTCGCCGTCGGCTCGTCGAGCAGCAGTGCCGGCGTCTCTTGCGCGAGCGCGCGAGCCATGAGCACACGACTCCGCTCCCCGCCGGACAGCTCGGTGATCGGTCGGTCGGCGAAGACTGCGGTCCCCGTGCGCGCCAGCGCGCTCTCGACTGCGTCGACGTCGCTTGCGCTCGGTCCCTCGAACCGCCCGCGGTGCGGGGTCCGTCCCATCTCGACGACCGCTCGCACGGTGAACGCGAACGAGAGTCCCGTCTCCTGGGGGACGCTCGCGACACGACGGCCGACGGCACGCGCCGAGAGCGTCTCAAGTGCGTCACCCGCGAGCCGAATGGAGCCTGCGTCCCGCTGTGTTATTCCTTGGATCGCCTGCAGCACAGTCGTCTTTCCGGCCCCGTTCGGGCCGACGAGTCCGACGAGCGAGCCGGCTTCGAGCGTCAGATCGACCCCTTCGACGACGGTGACGTCGCCGTACGAGACGGCGAGGTCGCGGACGACGACGGGGCGCTCCGCGTCGACCTCGTCGTTGGCGCCGTCGCCTGTAGCCGACACCTCGTTGCTCACAGTTCGTACACCTCACGACGGCTGAGCAGGTAGACGAAAAACGGTGCCCCGACGGCGGCGGTGACGACGCCGACCGGGAGTTCTGTCGCGCCGGCGCGGGCGACCGTGTCGGCCGCGACGAGAAACGTCCCGCCGGCGAGCGCGGCTGTCGGAAGCAACACGCGGTGGTCTGGCCCGACGACGAGCCGGAGCACGTGCGGGACGACGAGCCCGACGAAGCCGACGATCCCGGCGAAGGCGACGCCAGCGGCCGTCACCAGCGCGCTCGCCGCGAGCAACACCCGCTTGGTCCGCTCGACGTCGACACCGAGCCCCTGTGCCTCTGTCTCGCCTAGGAGCATGACGTTTAATTCGCGCGTGTACGCGAGGAGGACGACGAACAATGGCGGCACGACGAGTCCGACGACGACAACCTCACTCCAGCTCGCACCGGAGAGGTGGCCCATCAGCCAGGCGACGATCCGCCGGAGCGACTCGCCCGCCTGCAGCTGGAGGTACGAGATGACCGCGCCGAGAAACGTCTGGACCGCCACGCCAGCCAGGAGCAGCGTCGCGACCGGCGTCCGTCCTCGTCGGGTCGCGATGGCGTACACGCCGAACGCGGCCACGAGGGCACCGGCGAAGGCGAACAGGCTGACCCCCGCGCCGTGTGAGAGGCCGACGCCGACCGCGCCGACCCCTGGTAGCCGGAGCGTTCCGGCGAGTGTGACCGGCGAGACGATGAACGCGACCGCGCCGGCCGCTGCACCCGACGAGACGCCAATGATCGAGGGGTCTGCCATCGGGTTCCTGAAGAACCCCTGCATCACGGTGCCGGCGGCCGCCAGCGCGAAGCCGACGAGCGCCGCGAGCAGGATGCGCGGCAGCCGGACCAACACGACGATGCGACGGTGTACGTCGTCGACGGGGAACGCGAACGGCGACTGATACGCCACGCCGAGCCGCGGCAGCGCCAGTGGACCGACCCCGACAGTCCCGAACTCGACGCCGGCGGGAATCACGACCGCATTCGCGACGACTCGTAGGACCGTCGCCGGTGGAATCCGCACGGGCCCGACGCCAGCGCTCACCGTGACCGTAACGGCGAGCGCGACGGAGAGCGCGAGCGACCATAGGGTCACACGACGACGGACGCGCATTCGATATCCAACACCGCTTGTAGTAGATAAATACTTATTGACACGGCCGCCTCGGTGATCCGATGCGAACCCAATTCGCGGCCGTCGCGGGCGTGCTCGTGGTGGTCGCACTCGTCGGAGGGGCTGCTGGGATCGCGGCGGCCGACGACCTGGCCGGAGCCGGCGACTGGTCGCCCGAGGCGACGTCGCAAGCGGCGGCTGCCACGCCACAGACCGACGCCGACGACGGTGGCTGTTCGTTCCCGCTGTCGACGACGGATGCGACGGGCCAGACCGTGACGCTCGAGTCGCCCCCAGAGCGCATCGTCACGACGAACCCGTCGGCTGCACAGACGCTGTGGGAGCTCGGCGAGCGCGACCGCGTCGTCGGCGTCACCCAGTACGCCTCGTACCTCGACGGCGCCGAGCGCCGGACGAACGTCTCCGCGGCGGGCCTCGGCGTCAGCGTCGAGCGGGTGGTCGGAGCGAACCCGGACCTCGTGATGGCACCGAACGCCTCCGCAGACCAGGTCGAGTCGCTCCGTGAGGCCGGACTTACCGTGTATCACTTCCCCGCGGCGACGAGTGTCACAGACATTGCTGCGAAGACGACGACGACCGGACGACTCGTCGGCGCCTGTGCGGCTGCGGCCGATACCAACGCCGAGATGCACGCGGCCGTGAACGCGACGCGGAATCGTACTGCCGGGATCGACCGGCCGGCCGCGCTGTATCCACTCGGCGGGGGCTTCGTCGCCGGCGGCGACACGTTCATCACCGCGGTGATGGAAATCGGCGGACTCGAGAACGTCGCCGCCGAGTACCAGGGGTACCCCCAGCTCTCCGAGGAGGTCGTCTTGGAGGCCGACCCAGAAGTACTGGTAGTGACCGACCCCGACGCACCGATCCTTGACGAAGAGCCGTACGCCAGCACGGCCGCAGGACGGGCAGAACGCGTCGTGGTCGTCGAGGTCCAGTGGATGAATCAGCCGGCACCACGGAGCGTTATCGAGGCGACGACGACCATCGCTGACGCGGTCACGGAGCTCGAGGAAACGGCGAGTACCGACGGCGGCGCATCGACCGACACGACCGACGAGGAAGCCGATTCGACGGCGTCCGAGACCGGTGCCACGGCACCGGGCTTCGGCGTGCCGGTCGCCGTCCTCGCCGTGTTGCTCGCACTCCTCGGTGCGACCCGACGTCGATCCTGACCGCTCAGATACCCTGACCCATCAGGTGGCTGCGGAGGACGTCTGGCGTCTTGAGTCCGGCGTCGCTGTTGAGCAGGACGACGGTGTCGTTCGAGTCGAGGTCGCCGGCCTCGGCGAGCGCCCACGCACCGGCCGGAGCGGCCCCGCCGGTCGCGCCCATCTCGATCACCTCGTTCTGAGCGACCGCGACCGCGCTCGCCAAGATGTCGTCGTCGTCGACGGCCACCGCCGTGCCGCCGCTCTCTGTGACCGCTTCGATAGCCGCCCGGCCGCCCGCCGGATCGGGCACCTCTAACTCGCCACAAATCGTGTCCGGCGTCGACCACGGCTCCGGCTCAGTGAGTCCTCGCTCGACCGCCGCCGCGATCGGTGCACACCCACTCGGCTGGGCGGCGACGATCCGCGGGACCGCGTCTATCGCGCCGATCCGGGTCAGCTCGGTGAACCCCTTGTACACCCCAGCGACGACCTCACCGGAACCAGTCGGAACGACGACGACGTCGGGAGCCGCGTCGAGGTCGGCCACCACCTCGAACGCGACCGTCTTGGCCCCCTCGTGACGGTACGGCGTGGCGAACGCGGTCAGGTCCGTGTACGTCGTCTCGAGCTGGTCGTCGACGGCGGCCGCGGCGTCTGGATACCGCCCCCCGACGACCCGCATGTCTCCGCCGTGGACGTTCGTCATCGACTTACAGGAGAACGGACACCGCGAGGGGACGAAGGCGTACGATCGGAGGTCGGCCCGACCCGCGTACGCTGCCATCGACTGCCCGCCGGCGCCCGGACTGGCACACGCGAGCGGCTCGACGTCCCGGTCTCCGGTGACGCCGGCGACCGCGGTCATCGCGACGGAGAAGCCGCGGTCGAGGACGGTTCCCGTTGGGTTGCGGCCCTCGTCTTTGACGTAGACGGCTTCGACGTCGAGTTCCTCGGCGAGCCGAGTCGTCGACACGAGGGGGGTCCGCCCCTCGCTCGCCGAGACTGCCGTCGACGCCGGAAACGGCAACAACGCGTCGTACCGCCAGTGTCCGGGCGTTGGGCCGCTGTCACCCGCAGCTCCGGCGAGGAACGCGTCCGAGTCCACGGCGTCGTAGTCGTAGGTCGGTTCGACCGCTCCCACGTCGTCCGGGAGTTCGGCGGGATCCGCCGTCTCGTACACGCGCCCCGACGACACGCTCTCGAGTCCCTCGAACGCCTCCGTCGTATCCATGGGCGCCCTTGTGGCGGCGGTGACTAATCGCTTCCCTCTCGATGCTGTCCGCGACGGCACGAGGCCGACCCGCCGACCATTATATCCGTGCCGACCCAACCTCGACGCATGGACACAGACGCTATCGTCGTCGGCGGTGGCCTCGCCGGGCTCGTCTCGGCAGCTCGACTCGCCGAGGCCGGCGTGGACGTGACGTTGCTCGAGCGGGCGGACGCGACCGGCGGGCGCGTCGACACGCGCACGGTCGACGGATTCACCCTCGACCGGGGCTTTCAGGTGTTGTTCACGAGCTACCCGGCCGTGTCGCGCGAGATCGACGTCGGCGCACTCGATCTGCGGTCGTTCGCACCCGGGGCAACCATCTGCCGGCCGGGGTCGCGCGCCGTGCTCTCGGACCCGCTGCGCGACCCCACTGCCGCGCTCGAGTCGGCGCTCAACCACGAAGTGCCGTTCTCGGACAAGCTGCGAACGCTCGCGCTCCGGTACGATCTCTCGAAGCGGGACGAAGAGACGTTCTTTACTGGACCGGACGCGTCGATCCGAGAGTACCTCGAGGGGTGGGGCTTCTCGCGTGCGTACATCGAGCACTTCGTCGAGCCCTTCTACGGCGGGATCACACTGGACCGGTCGCTGTCGACCTCGAGACAGGTATTCGAGTACACGTTCCGGGCGATGAGCCGCGGCTCGATAGCGGTCCCCGCGGCCGGGATGAAAGCGATCGCCGACCAGCTCGAGACCCGCGCCCGCGACGCCGGGGTGACGATTCGGACCGGCGAGTCGGTCGCACACGTCGAGTCGGCCGCCGAGTCGAGTAGTCGGCTCCCATTCCGCGCTCGGGGGCCGAAAACGGGTGTTCGGGTGACGCTCGCGGACGATTCGACGCTCGATGCCTCGACAGTCGTCGTCGCGGCGACCCCACCGGAAGCCAGACGACTGACCGACTGCTCGTCAATTCCAACGACAGGAGTGCCCACGACGACCGGTTGGTACGCCCTCCCCGCCGGAACGAGGTTCGAGACCGGTCGGCGTATCTTGCTCAACGCCGCGTCCGACTCGCCGAACGCGGTGGTGCCGATGTCGGAGGTCGCACCGGGATACGGCGCCGACGACAGACCGCTGCTCTGTGCGACGTTCCTCGGGGACGCACCGCTCGACCGCGAGGACGACACGCTCCGCCGTGACGTCCGAGACGCCCTCGCCGCCTGGTACCCGGAGCGCGGCTTCGAGGGGCTCGAGACGGTCGCCGTCGACCGGATCCCGTTCGCACAGTTCGCCCAGCCGCCGGGCGTGTACGACGACCTGCCGCGCCCGGACGACCCCGAGGGACCGGTCGTGCTCGCCGGCGAGTACACCGAGTGGTCGGCGATCCAAGGCGCACTCGAGAGTGGTCGGCAGGCCGCGGCGGCGGCACGTTCACACCTCGACTGAGCGATTCGTGTGAGCCAGCCCCGGCGGCCCGTGTGGCACCGCCTTTCGTCTGCTCGCCGTTTGGTCGCTGTCGGTGTCGTCGGCGGAGACCGGCTTCGTGATGGCGGACACGCGACGAGGCTCGGCGCGCTCCTGCTCTGTATCACGACCGCCGCGGCGGACGGCCACCGGGTCGCCGCCGACGTCTTCGCCGGGCGCGTGGACAGGGTCGTGCAGCCATCGGAGCTCTTCGTCGGGGCTGCCGGTGCCGGACAGTTGCGGGTCGCGTTCGGGTGAGGGCGTCCGTCGATGGGGACTACGATTCCAACGATACGGTAGTGAACGTGCAGAAACAGATCGGCTCGTGAAGATATATCCCGCTTTGTTGTGTGATTTGCGCATCTATCGGCCAAATATTTTTACGCACGGCTGCGTAACTGACGATGTCATGAGTAACCAATCAAACGACGATCCGGTGGCGGTGACGACGCGTGTACCGACCGACGAAGGGTCCGACGCGGACGACGCGGACGGCGGTATCGTGCCGCAGACGCGAGCCGGTCGAGACTAGTCGTCGTCTGCGGCCGGGGCCGCCCCGGTCGGTTCTTCGGGCGACTCGAGGCTCGGCGGGTACCGGCCACGGACGATCTTGAGGTCGGACTGTGGACGGGCCATGCAGGTGAGCGCGTAGTCGTCTGCCTCCTCGTCGCTGAGTCCGCGGGCAGCGGGTTGAGTGACGTCGCCTTCGAGTATCTCGGCCGAGCAGGCGAGACACATGCCGACGCGACAGGAGTACTCCTGTGCGATCCCCGCCTCGAGACAGGCGTTGAGGATCGTCTGGGTGTCGGCGACCTCGATCGTCTCGCCGGTGCCGACGAACTCGACGGTGTACTCGGTCATAGCGGCGACTACCTCCTGGGCACACATAAAGCGTTACCATCGCCCGAGGGGCGGTATCGAGAGGCGGTCGACGGATGTGGCGGTCGAACGTTTGGGTGCTCTCGTTCGACAGCCTGAACCACGGTGACGGTCGTCTCGGGTCAGTCGTCAGCGGGCGCAGGACTCCCGGTCGAGAGTTCTACGTCGGGAGCACTGACACCGAGTTCATCGAGTGCGACCTGTGCGGCTTCCTTCCCGGAGACGAGCATCGCGCCGAAGGTGGGCCCCATTCGTGGGAGTCCGTGGGTCGTCGCCGTCGCCATACCGGTGACGACGAGGCCGTCGTGAGCGAGACCGGTGTTCTCGACCACCGCGTCCTCGCTTTCTCCAACCCACATGGAGTCGTGACCCGGCGAGTCGTGGCCGGGTGCACCGTACGTATCGTCGCTCGTCTGGTCCATGCCGGCGTCGCCCTCCTCGATGCCGTCGGCGTCCAGTACGCCGCGTTCGTCGAGTTTCTTCACCGCCATCGCGTCGTGGCCCGTCGCGTCGATGACGAGGTCTGCTTCGACGGCGATCGGATCGACGCAGGTGATCTCGCGGGGAAGCGCGTGGACCGGCGTCCAGTTCATCACGATGCCACCGACGCGGTGGTCCTCGCGGATGACGATGTCCGTGAACTCGGTCATGTTCTGCATCTTCGCGCCGGCGTCACACGCTGCCTTGATCAGACCCGAACACGCTTCCGGCCCGTTGGCCACGTAGAGACCCTCGCTGTCCCGTGACTGTGTGTACTCCACGTCGAGGTCGGTGAGAATCTCCTGTGCGGGGTCGCGCACGGTGACCTTGTTCATGAGGAAGCCACCGAGCCAGAACCCGCCGCCGAGGTAGTTGTTCTTCTCGACGACCATCACTTCGACACCGCGCTCGGAGAGCTCCTTTGCGGCCATCAACCCCGATGGACCGCCGCCGACGACGATGACCTCCGTATCCGAGAAGTCCATGAACTCCTCCGACCACTCCTGTCCAATTGCGCGGGTGACCTCCGCTTCGCCAACGTCGCTGAACTGGTCGAAATCCTGCATACCACTAGGTTATATCTTACAGTGGTAATAAAACCTTCCGGTGGCTACCACCTCGTGTTGGGGCACGCGGAAAACGCACGGCTGCGAGCGTATTCGAAACGGCGGTAAACACCACGTACAGTCCCGTTTTACAGCCGGTCGAGCGCCTCGTCGAGGTCGAACTGTTCGGTCCGTGTTTCGAATTCGTCCGACTGGTCGGCACCGTCCTGATCGTCGTCGCGATCGGTACCTGCCGACGACGAGCGGGACGCACAGATGCGAACGTAGTCGCTCACGACGGCGTCCGTCGTGACGACGGCGTCGAACCGCTCGCGGTCACGCGCCGGCCCCGAAAACGGCTCCACAGAGACGATGCCGTCGACGCGACACTCGATCGCGGCACACACCGCTGCCCGAAGATCGTCGGTCGTCTCGGCCCATCCGGCTGGCGGGACTCGCGGAAGCTCGCGGTCGCGAAATTCCCACGTCTGCACCTCAATAGTTGCCGTCTCGCTCGACATAGGGGTAGATGCACCGCCACCTGCAAGTGCGTTCCGACCCGCTCCGCCCATCGCAACGACTAATCCCCCGCCGACCGCCTCCCGAAGTATGACCCGCAAGGCCACGGCCCGCGCCCACCCGATACAGGGACTCGTCAAGTATCACGGGATGCGCGACGCCTCGCTCCGCCTCCCGTACCACGACAGCATCAGTCTCTGTACCGCGCCCACCGCGACGACGACGACCGTCGAGTGGGAACCGGACGGTCGCGAGGACACCTACGTCATCGGCGGCGAACCGGTCGAGGGGCGCGCCGCAGAGCGCATCGACGCGGTCGTCGACCACGTGCGGGCGCTCGCCGAGGTCGACCACGCGGTCAGACTCGAGAGCGAGAACTCCTTCCCGTCGAACATCGGCTTCGGCTCGTCGTCGTCTGGCTTCGCCGCCGCCGCCCTGGCGCTTACCGAGGCGGCCGGCCTCGACCTGTCGCTTCCGGACGTCTCGACGGTCGCCCGCCGTGGCTCTTCGTCAGCAGCGCGGTCGGTGACCGGCGCGTACTCGGTGCTTACGGCGGGGCTGAACGACGCCGACTGCCGGTCGACACGGCTCGACGTCGGCGTCGGCGACGACGGCTTCGACCCCGAATCGGACCTCCGCGTCGTCGCCGCACACGTCCCCGCGTACAAAGAGACCGAAGAAGCACACCGCGAGGCGGCAGCAAGCCACATGATGCAGGCACGCACGGCGCACGTCCAAGACCAACTCGTCGAGATGCGTGACGCGCTCCGTGCCGGCGACTTCGACCGTATCTACGGGACGGCCGAACACGACTCGCTGTCGCTGACGGCGACGACGATGACGGGGCCCGCCGGCTGGGTGTACTGGCAGCCGGAGACGATCGCCGTGTTCAACGCAGTTCGTGCGCTCCGCGATGAGGGCGTGCCGGTCTACTTCTCGACCGACACCGGCGCGTCGGTGTACGTCAACACGCGCGCCGAACACGTCGACACCGTGGAGTCGCGGGTCGCCGACACCGGCGTCGACACCGACGTGTGGGAGGTCGGAGGGCCGGCGCGCGTCCTCGACGCGAGTGAGGCGCTCTTCTGAAGCGTAGGGCGACACGGACGCCGTGTCGAAGTGGGGTCCGGCCGGAGCCAGTCTGCCGCCCCGTGGTCGCTCACAACCGCTCGCGGACGTCGGCGGCGACGGCCGCCATCGCCTCGTCGGCGACCGTGACGCGGTCGGTGAGGCTACAGAAGCCGTGCGCCATCGCCGGGTAGTGTCGGTGTGTCGTCGGCGTCCCCGCCGCCTCGAGCCGGTCGGCAAGTGCGACGCCGTCGTCGCGGAGCGGGTCGAAGCCGGCGGTGACGACGGTTGCCGGCGGGAGCCCGCCGAGGTCACTCGCCGCGAGCGGCACGGCGAACGGGTTGTGTGCGTCGACGGGACTCCGCAGGTACTGCGCGTAGAACCACCGCATATCGGCGCGGGTGAGCAGTGGGCCGTCGGCGTTCTCCTCGTACGCGTCCGTCTCGAAGTCGTAGCCCGCGATCGGGTAGAGGAGGAACTGACCGGCGAGGGCGGGGCCACCGAACTCGCGGGCGTGTAGCCCGGCTGCCACGGCGAGGGCCCCACCGGCGCTGGTGCCGGCGACGCCGATTCGGTCCGGATCGGCACCGAGGTCTGGGGCGGCCGTCGCGGCCCACTCGACCGCCGAGGCAGCCTCCTCGACGGCGACCGGAAACGGGTGCTCCGGTGCGAGCCGGTAGTCCACGGAGACGACGACGGCGTCGGTCCGCGTCGCGAGCTCTCGACAGGGGCCGTCTATCGAGTCGAGCGTGCCGAGCGTCCACCCGCCGCCGTGCAGGTAGACGAGCAGTCGCGTCGGGTCGGCGTCCGGGTCCGTCGCTCGTTCCGGTCGGTACACGCGAACGGGGACGTCTCCGTGTGGTCCCGCAAACGCCAGGTCGCGCACGGCCGCGACGGGCGGTTCGGGTGGCCCCGAGAACACGTCGTCTTCGAGCCGCCTCGCCGCCGCGACAGACAGCGTGTGCCATGGCGGGAGCCCGAGTGCCTCGAGTTCGTTGACGACCGCCGCGAGTTCGGGATCGAGTTCGGCTGCGCGCATGGCTCTACCAGTCGGTGGCGCTTTATCAGTCGGCCGGTAAGATCCGTCGATGACCGTCCGCCTCTCGTACGAGGCCGGCACGATACGCGTCGAGGCCACCGACGAGCCCTCGCTCCCACCGCTGCCCGGAGTCGAGGCGGATCCGCGATCGAAGACTGGTCGAGCTCCAGCGTACCAGTATGCCGCGATCCGACGGGCCCTGACGGTCGCCGGCGTCGCGGTCGACGACCGCGTAGCGGCGTGGGACCGACAGACCACGGACGAGCTCGACCTCTCGACCGCGTACGAGCTCCGTGACTACCAGCGGGCGGCGCTCACCGCCTGGCACGACGCCGACGAGCGGGGAGTCGTCGAGCTTCCGACCGGTGCCGGCAAGACGGTCGTCGCGATTCGCGCGATGATCGACGAAGGCGTTCCGACGCTGGTTGTCGTCCCAACGATCGACCTCCTCGAGCAGTGGCAGCGGGAGCTGGAGACGGAGTTCGACGTGCCGATCGGGCGATTTGGCGGCGGTGAGCAGCGACGAGAGACGATCACGGTCTCGACGTACGACTCGGCGTACCGGAAGGCGGCTTCGGTGGGTGACGCCTTCGGCTTCGTCGTCTTCGACGAGGTCCACCATCTCGGCGGCGAAGGATACCGCGACGTCGCCCGACTGCTCGCCGCGCCAGCTCGCCTCGGGCTCACGGCGACCTTCGAGCGGCCCGACGGTGCCCACGAGGCGGTCACAGACCTCATCGGGGACCGCGTGTACGCGCTCGACGTCGACGACCTCGCCGGCGACCACCTCGCGCCGTACGACGTCCGTCGGATCGAAGTATCGCTCACGCCCGCAGAGCGCGAGCGGTACGACGAGAAACAAGAGACGTTCCTCGAGTACGTCCGGGAGGCCGGGATCACCTTCTCTAGCGGCGAGGACTACCGGAAGCTGGTGATGCGTTCGGGGACCGATCCGCGGGCTCGCGAGGCCCTGTTGGCGAAGTCGGCCGCGAGGTCGATCATGATGAACGCCGAACGGAAACTCGAGCGACTCGCCGAGCTCCTCGATCGTCACCGTGACGACCGCGTGATCGTCTTTACCGCACACACAGAACTGGTGTATCGAATCTCTGACCGATTCTTGATCCCGGCCATCACGGCAGAGACTGGGGCGACAGAGCGCCGGACGATCCTCGAGCGGTTCCGCGACGGCACGTACACCCGGGTGGTCGCCGCGAACGTCCTCGACGAGGGCGTCGACGTGCCTGACGCCGCCGTCGCGGTGGTACTCTCCGGGTCGGGCAGCGAACGCGAGTTCACCCAGCGGCTGGGACGGATACTCCGGCCGAAGTCGGACGGCGGGCGAGCCGTGCTCTACGAGGTCGTGTCGACGGAGACGGCCGAAGAGCGCGTGGCGCGTCGACGACGGTGACTGCCCGCGAGCGAGACTCGGCGTCGTCGAGTATTAACCCAGACAGCGCCTACTAGTGTCCGTGTTACGGAAGGACCACCTCCGCGTCTCGCGAGCCGGCGGCGGCTACCGCCCCACGTTCGTCGACCGGTCTCATCGGCCGCTCGCCGCGCGGGTTCTCGGGGCGTTCGAGGCGGCCGTGGGCGACCGACGAGCGGCCCTCTCCGACAGACTCGACACACTGGAGGCGGACGCAGACGACTTCAAACTCGTCCGTGGACTCGCCGCACTGGTCGAGCGGGAGTGCACCTTCGAGACGCAGGCGACCGTCCCCCCCGAACGCGTCCGGCGAGCCGCCTTCGAGGCAGCTGAGGTCGTCGGTGTCACTGGGTCGTCCGAGCGAGCACAGGCGATCGACCGGGCGGCGGCGCAGTTGGGCGTCGAACCGGACGTCGTCGACGCAGACCTCTACGCAGACCGGGAGTCTAACGAGATCCTCGTCGACGCGAGCGTCCGATTCGACCCCGACACGCTGCTCGAGCAGTACAACCTCTCGCTCGCACAGACCGCACTGTTCGACGCCACCGAGGTGCGGGTGCAGTCGGTCGACCCGAAGCGGCTCGTGAGCGCGGTAAAGCGGCTCCGACTCATGTACGAGCTCCGCGTGACCGACGACGGTGACCGCGAACTCCGCGTGACCGGGCCGGACGCGTTGTTTCGGCGGACCCGGCGGTACGGCACCGCGTTTGCCCGACTCCTCCGGAGCGTCGCGGGCACCGCCGAGTGGCGGCTCGAGGCGACGATCGACGACCGGGGAACGACGCGCGAACTGACACTCACCGACGCCGACGTGTCGGTGCCGGACGTCGACCCCGTGGTGGAGCCGTCGTTCGACAGCGGGGTCGAAGCCGACTTCGCCGGCCGGTTTCGGGCGCTCGATCTCGACTGGTCGCTGGTTCGCGAACCCGCCCCGCTCGCCACCGGAAGCCGAGTGATGATCCCCGACTTCTCGTTCGAGTACGCCCACGCGGACGTCACGTACTACTTCGAGGTGATGGGATTCTGGACGCCTGCGTACGTCGAGAAGAAGCTCGAGCAGCTCGCGGATCTCGAAGCCGTCGATCTCATCGTCGCCGTCGACGAGAGTCTCGGCGTCGGCGAGGAGATCGCCGCCCACGACCACCGCGTGATACCGTACACAGACACCGTGCGAGTGAAAGACGTCGTCGACGTCCTCCAGGAGTACGAGACGGCTCTCATCGAGGCAGCGGCCGATGCGCTTCCCGACGCGCTGTCACCCGACGACGACGTCGTCGACCTCGAGACGCTCGCGGATCGACACGGGGTGAGCGAGGACGCACTGGAGACGGTCTCGTTTCCCGATCACGTGCGCGTCGGGCGGACGCTTGTTCGGCCAGTCGTGCTCGATCGGCTCGAGTCGGCAGTCGAGGCGGGGATGTCGTTGTCGACGGTCGAGTCACGACTCGCCGAACACGAGATCGACGACGTCAGCGCGACGCTCTCGTGGCTCGGCTACCGCGTCGAGTGGGAGGGGCTCGGTGGGGGGACGGTCAGGGAGCGAACGTAAGGGACCGCCAAGGGACGTGGTGAGGGGTCGTCGAAACACGGTCCGACCGCCCGGTGTCCACGCGCGTCCACCGTTGTTGTCCTATGACAATCTCGACCACATTATTTATATTCACGCCGTGGGGCTTCAGCTGTCGAATCATGGTCACAGACATACACACGCGGTTGCTCGGACGACCCGTCGCGTTTCCGGTCGCGGAGTCGCGGCTAGCGTACTGGCTCGTCGTACTGCGGCTCGTCGTCGGCTGGTGGTTCCTCCACGCAGGGCTCGATAAGTTTCTCGCGTGGCCGTTCGATGCGAGCTGGTTCGTCGGCGGTGCGGCCGCACAGACCAGTCTTGGACCGGTGGTGACGCTGTTTTCGGACGGTGCTCTGCTGGCGTTCACGAACGTCATGGTACCCGTCGGCCAGGTGCTGATCGGGCTCGGCCTGTTGCTGGGTGCACTCACCAAGCTCGCCGCGTTCTTCGGCGCGTTTTTGATGGTGTTCTTTTATTTCATCAACGGCGAGACCGGTGGCTGGGCGCACGGCGTGATCACCGGTGACCTGCTCGGGCTGCTCATCTTCGCGATGATCGCGACGCTCGGTGCTGGGCGCGTACTCGGCGTCGACGCCTACCTCGCACAGACGTCGATCGTCGACGACCACCCGCGGCTGCGGTACCTGATCGGCTAACGGAGACCGAACCAATGACACAACTCACCACACTTGAACGGATCGCACTGTACGGCGGCGGCGGCCTCCTCCTGATGGGAACGGTCGGGATCGGGCTGCTCGAGATCGTCGCGGGCGCACCCCATCCCGTCACCGGTGAGGGACAGATCGTCCACGAGGCCTTGGTGCCGCTGCAGGCGCGCTCGTACGTCATCCTGCTCGGACTACTCCTGTGGGGGGCGTACGCGGTCGTCAGCGTCGCCACGCAGGCACCGGCCACAGACACGTCGGTGTGAACCGCGGTCGCGGTTCCGCAGGTGGCACCGACCTCAGTGCTCGACGACCGGGAGGTCGGCGCGACTTCCCTTCGGAACGACCGACCGGAGCTCGTCGTGGAGGTAGAGTCCGACACCGATCGGCTCGACTCCACCTGCAATTCGGTGCGCGACGATGAGATACCCCCAGTCGCCATCCCACGCGGGAAGCGGCTGGTCCTCACCGGCGACGAATCGGCTCGCGCGCTCGCCGTCGAGCTCGACTACGTTACGGGTGGCGTGACCGCCGAAGCGGCTCACGGCCCGGGTCGTCGGCTTCCAGTGCTCTTGTCTGGTCCGTAAGAACGTCGTCCCAATCGCTTCGAGCTGACTCGGGTCCGACGCCTCGCCGTTGAACACCCACACCTTCCCGGCCCCCTTCTCCCAGAACGAGTAGCCGCCGAGAACGTCGCGTCCGATCCCGAAGCGCGTCTCCCACCAGTCGAGTACCTCTTCGCGGCTGGCCCGCCCGGTGACCTCACGATCGGCCGGCGTCGCCGGGAGCCTGTCGAACCGACTCCCGTCGTTGGCTCCGTCGGTCACGAGGCCACCTCCGCGTCGCGGGCAGTCTCCTGCTCTCTGCGTCCGTCGTCGGCTCCCCCGACGCGGAGCACCGCACAGAAGAACCCGCCGGTGTCGTTGTGATGCGGGTAGATCCGGTGTGCGCGCTTGACGCTCGGGTCGTACGTCTCGTCTTCCCACTCGGTCACGCCTGGGGTCGTCTCGAGCGGGAGGTCGACGGAGACGAGTTCACAGGCCTCAGCAGCGAGCACGTGGTCGAGGACGGCCTCGTTCTCCTCGGGGGCGAAGGTACACGTCGAGTAGACGACGGTGCCGCCGGGTCGGGTCGCCTGCACTGCGCGTGTGAGAATGCCCTTCTGGATGCCAGCGACGCCGTGGACGTGGTCGAGCGTCCACTCGTCGACCACGTCCGGGTTCTTCCGACACGTTCCCTCACAGGAACACGGCGCGTCGACGAGCGCCCGGTCGAAGGCGTCGAACGCGAGCGGTTTCATCGAGAAGTTGCGAGCGTCTTGGTTGGTCACGATGGTGTTCGTCACGCCGAGGCGTTCGGCGTTGTGCCGGAGTGCCGAGAGCCGACCGAGGTTGTTGTCGTTGGCGACGAGCGTCCCGGCGTCGTCCATCGCGGCGGCGACCTGCGTCGTCTTGCTCCCGGGGGCCGCACAGGCGTCGAAGACGCGGTCACCGGGTTGTGCGTCGAGCGCGATGGCTGGGAGCGTCGACACCTCCTCTTGTCCGTGCGTCCAGCCGTGGACGTGCGGCCAGGTGCGGCCAGGGCTCCCCTCGGGGAGCCGGAACAGACCCTCGTGCCAGTCGACGGGCTCGTACGGGACGCCGCTCTCGTCGAACGCCGCGCGAACCCGGTCAGGCGAGACGAGGAGCGAGTTCGTGCGAACGACCGAGGGCAGCGGCTGCTCGCAGGCGGCCCGGAACGCACTCGGGTCGTCGACGAGCGGTTCGTACCGCTCGAGTGGATTCATAGCTGTCGTACACTCCCACCGGGTTAGTCGGTTTCGGGACGGGGCCGTCTCCCCCACCCTTTAACCACGAAGCCGGCACAACCTGTAGCTATGGCAACCATCTCGCTCGTCGACGAAGGCCTCTCACTGGACGCGCCGACGCTAATCGAGGGATTCCCCGGCGTCGGGTTGGTGGGGAAGATCGCGACCGATCACCTCATCGACACCCACGGGATGACCCACTACGCGAACGTCTACGGCGAGCACATCCCACCGGTGGCGGTGTATCACGAGTCGGAGACGTCCCTTTCGACGCCCGTCAGGCTCTACGCCGACGCAGAACGCGATCTCATGGCGCTCCGCAGTGACGTCCCGGTGACGCCGACGGCCGCCGACGAGTTGGCCGGCTGTCTAGAGGAGTGGTTCGACGAGCACGGCGTGTTTCCCGTCTACCTCACCGGCCTCGGCCGTGAGAAGGGTGAGGAGCCGCCCGAGCTGTACGGCGTGGCGACGGGCGACGGGGCCGACGCTCTCACGCGGGCGTCGATCGCCGAGCCGCCAGAGACGGGGCTCGTCTCGGGACCGACCGGGGCGATGCTGGCGGAGGCGCTCGAACGCGGTCGGGACGCCGTCGGACTCGTCGTCGAGTCGGACCCACAGTTCCCGGACCCAGAGGCTGCTCGTCGGCTGATCGTCGACGGCATCGACCCGATCGCGGGCACAGAGACGTCGACGGACGGGCTCGTCGAGCAGGCCTCAGAGATCCGAAACGCGAAGCAGGCGCTCGCAGAACGCATGCGGCAGGCGACAGAAGAGAGCACGCAGGCCGAACCGCTGAAGATGTATCAGTGACGGTCGGTGTGGTCTCAGTCGGTGTGGACACCGGACGACCGGTCGTCTGTCCCCGCCGACGTCGACGACGCCGGGCCCTCGAATATCTCGCCGTCTGCGGCCGTATCGCGGTCGAGTTCGTCGAGTATCGGCCGGTACTTGAGCTGTACCTCGTCCCACTCGCGGTTCGGTTCGGAGTCAGCGACGACGCCGACGCCCGCAAACAGCGTCGCGATCCGCTCGCTCGCGACGGCCGACCGGATCGCGACGGCGAACGTCCCGTTACCCGCCGCGTCGATCCAGCCGACGGGCGCGGCGTACCAGCCGCGGTCGAACGGCTCCGTGTCGCGGATCGTCTCGAGGGCGCGCCCAGGCGGGAGCCCGCCGACGGCCGGCGTCGGGTGTAACGCCTCGACGAGGTCGAGTACGTGACCGTCCGCCGCCAGCTCGGCCGTGATCGGCGTGTGGAGGTGTTGGACCGTCGCCAACCGTCGCACGCGTCGCTCGCCGGTGGTGATGGACGCCGTGTACGGGTCGAGCTGCTCACGGATCGTCTCGGCGACGAGCTCGTGTTCGTGCCCGTTCTTCGGGTCCGCGAGGAGTTCGTCGGCAAGCCACTCGTCTTCGGCTGGTGTCTCGCCCCGTCCCGTCGTCCCTGCGAGGGCGTCCGTCTCGACCGTTCGGCCTCGGAGCGAGACGAGCCGCTCGGGGGTCGCACCGAAAAAGAGACTACCGCCGCCTGCGGTCTCGAAGCCGTATCGGAGGCAGGTGGGGTACGTCTCAGCGAGCCGTGCGAGCGTCGCCGCACGGGGGAGGTCGGCCGACAGCTGTGCCTCCATCGCCTGTGCGAGTACGACCTTCCGGAGCGCTCCCGCTCGAATCCGGTCGGTCGCAGCGGTGACGCTCTCGCGCCACTCGGCCCTGGTCGTCGTGCGTCGACCGGCACGAATCCCCGGCCGGTCGGGGAGGGGGCCGTCGGAGGCGCTCTCGATGAGCCGCGATCGCTCTGCTTCGAGCCGGCGCTCTACGGCTTCGGGTGTCGCCCCCTCGCCGACGTCGGTGACGGTGAGCCACGTTCCGTTGTCGGCGACGGTGACCTGTACGCGTGGCAGGACGAATCGAGCCTCCGGAAACGTCGTCCACGGGTCGGTGGCACACGCTCCGGCGTGAAACGCGAAGCCACCGAATAGCCGGGGGCGGGCCGCCTCGGTCCCCGCGTGGACGTCACCCGTCCTGAACAGCTCTTCTGCTGCCGTCCGCATGGTGGTGAACCGATCCGGTCCGCTGGCAGTGAGCGCGGCCGCCGTGCCGCCACCGAGGACGAGTGCGTCGTCCGGTGCACTCCACGTCGTCCGCGGGGTCGGCAGCGCGTCGAACGTCGGGACGAACGCCGGCTCCTCGACCGCGGTCGTGCGGCTGACGAGCGTCGGCGACGACGTCGAGCGCGCCGGTTCCATGTACAACAGATCCGAACCGAGGGCTCTTAAGCGTGTCAACTCCGGATCCCGGCGCCGTCGGCGGCCGTTCAGCTGTATCGCTCTTCGTTCCAGGGGTTTGCGGTGTCGCTGTAGCCGCGTTTCTCCCAGTACCCGCGCTTGGGCTCTGTGCAGAACTCGACGCCGGACACCCACTTTGCACCCTTGTACGCGTACTTGTGTGGAGTGACGACCCGAAGTGGCCCGCCGTGGTCTGCAGGAAGGTCGTCCCCATCGTATCCGTACGCGAGAAGGACACTCTTGCGGGTGCACTCGGACAGCGGCAGGTCGGTCGTGTAGCCGTCGAGTGCGTGAAACACCACGTGTACGGCGTCATCGTCGACGCCGACGCGCTCTGTGAGTTCGGTGAATCGAACGCCGGTGAACCGACAGTCGAGTTTGCTCCAGCCGGTGACACAGTGGAAGTCCTGTCGCTGGGTGGCCGTGGGGAGCGAGCGAACCGCCTCGAGCGAGAGCGTGAGCGGCTGGTCGACGGCTCCCCACACCTCGAGCGCGTCGTCTGGTCCCCACGACGGCGTTCCGCTCTTCGAGAGCACCGGAAACGTGTCCGTCTCACGCTGTCCCGGAGGGACTCGGTCGTCGCCGTACTCGCGGTAGAGGTCGGTGTGATCCTCGACGCCAGCACTGTGGGAGTCCGTCATGGTGATCGTCACGCCCTCTGGCGACGTAGACCTACCGCTCGTCGTCACGCCGCCTGTGTTCACCGAGTTCACACCACCGTTTCGACTACTGTATATTTTGTTTCTAAAGTACGACCAATATGTTCAATTTCCCCGGTCTCCGACGCTACATTTATATCCCCTATGCTGTTAGTCGCCCACGAAAGAATGCCACGGGTGAAGATGACTGTGCCGGAACACCTCGAGATGCAGATCACACAGATGGTCGAGCGAGGCGAGTTTCTCAACCGCGAGGAGGCCGTCGAAGAGCTGCTCTCGACAGGGATCAAGGCGTACAAAACGAGCGGACCGATCGACGACGAGGAGTCGGGTGGCTTCGAAGGCGAGGGGATGATGGGTCACGAAGACGAGTACGTCTTCTGACCGGGCTGGCCGGCGTCGAGGGCGCGGACAGCCGCAACAACGCTTTTAGCGCCGCGCACCCCTACGTGCTTCTATGCACAAAGACGAGCTGCTCGAGCTTCACGAGCAGATGGTGACGATCATGGAGCACTTCAGAGACCACGAGAGCGTCGACAGCGACCTCTTCGACCCGTACGACGAACTCGAGGTCGACCCCTCACACGTACACAAATCGAAGAGTGAGCACAAACACGCGGTGTTCGTCCTTGGGAACGCGCTGGCGAACGCGATGAGCGAAGACGAGTTCTCGCCGGCCGGCCGCGTCGGCAAGCGCATGAAAGAACTCGCCGACGACGCCGAGAACAAGATCTGAGCCGAGCGGCTGGCTGCGTCACCGACCCGACCCGCGCATTCATTGTCTGTCACGTCTATCTCGATACATGACCGCGGAGGGCCAACCGGTCCACGCCGTCCACCTGGTGCTCGCTGCCGTCGCGTCTCTGGTCGCACTTGCGGTGGTGATCGCCGTGGACCGGCCCGCGTCGTCGCTCGACCGTCTCGCGTCGCCGCTCGATCGGCTGCGTTCGCGGCTCGTCTACGGGGTGCCGTGGGGTACGCTCGTGGTCGTCGCGTTCGTCTGTGCCGTCTACGTGTTCGTTCAGCGTGGCATCGAAGATCCGTCGAATCCCGTGGTGATCCCGTTCAGAGCGTGGTCGTACACCGCCCCCGAAGGGCTCGTATGGTCGTCGTTCGCGCACGCGAGCCGGGACCACCTCATCGGAAACGTGGTGTCGGCGATCGTCGCGGGGACGCTCGCAGAGCACGCGTACGGTCATTATCCAGCACGAACGGCCGTCGACTCGACGAGCGCCGACTCGGCGAGTACCGAACAGGGAGCGACGGGCTCCTCGTGGATCGCGAGCGTTCAATCGACGCTTCGTACGTCGCCGCCTGCTCGGGCGTTCGTCGTCGTTCCGCTGGCCACGATTGGGTTCGGCGTGCTCTCTGCCCTGTTCGTCTTGGGGCCCGTGATCGGGTTCTCTGGGGTGGTGTTCGCACTCTGGGGCTTCGCGTTGGTGTGGTACCCGGTCGGCACGCTCGCGTCGCTCTCGGGCGTGACGCTCGTCTACGTCGGGTACGAGACGCTTCGGGCCCCGGTCGAATTCGCGGAGGCGACGCCTTCGTTCGGACCGCCAGGCTGGGCGAACGTCGCGATCCAGGGGCACGCGCTGGGACTCATCGCTGGCGTGCTCGTCGCGGTGTGGCTGCGGCGCTCGCGACGCGCCGACGAGGACGAAGTCGACACGCTCGAGCGGAGCGAGTACGAACCCGGCGACCCCCGGCGTGAGGCGGTGCCTGGGTTCGGTGCCGTTCGACACTCCGCGCTCGTCGTGTTCCTTGCCGTGTTGTTCTTCGGTGCCTCGCGCCGCCTGTGGGCGGTGTACTGGTATCTCGGCAACGACCAGTACGAGCTGTATCGCGCGGTCGGCCTCGGGGCGCTCGCCGTGCTCGCGGCGATCGTCGCCGTCGCGGCGACCGGTCGCGACGAGCCGCTCTGGCCGGACCGCGCCGCGACTGCGCCCGAGACGCTCCGAGGACGACTCGCGTCTGTGACGCCGGTTGCGGTCGGCACGCTGCTGCTCGTCGCGACGCTGGGCGGTCTCGCGGGCCCGGGTATCGTGCCGAACCTCGTGACGGTCGCCGACGGCGACCTCCCCGGCGACCCGATCGAGGTCGAAGGGTACAGCGTGACGTACGCCGAAGACGTCGAGGATCGGGTCGTGAGCGTCGTCGACGTCGAGGTGTTCGATCGAACGACTGCGGTACAGACGTCGGGAGTGATCGTGGCGAACCCAGATCGAGCGATCTGGACGACCGCCGTCTCGAAGGGAGCGCTCGCCTACTGGGGTGAGCGGCGGGTCGACGTCGGCGGGACGGGGTGGCGCGAGACGGTGTCGATCCGGCGGTCCGGGTGGGTCGCACTCGGCGGTGATCCGACCTACCGCGTCGTGGCTACCCACGAGCGCGAGCGGTCGACGCTCTTCGTGAGCGGGCCGGCCAGCGCGGAGACGCGCATCGACGGTCGAACCGTCTCACTCACAGCAACCGACCGGGGGTTCGAACTCCGCGTCGACCACGAGGGGTCGATCGAGCGGGCACCGGTCCCCGATCCGAGCGAGTCAGTGACGCTTCGTGGCGTGGTGTTCAGTCGCACCGGGGGCGTGATACACGCCGTCCGTGGCGACACACGGGTGCGGGTCGCCGAGCGGGAGCAGTACGAAGGACAGCGACGCAGTCGCTGATCGGTCTGTGACGGCCCTTGCATCCGGAATGTCCCGAACTCACGCCCACTCGATCCGGTACACCTCGACGTCGAGTGCTCGCGTCTCGTCGGTGTGGTGAGCGAACTGGGCGTCGACGTCGAGTGCGGCTGCGAACCCGTGTGTCACGCTGCCGCCCTGGTCGGCCACGAACGCGTCGATGAACGACTCGCTGCCGGCGTTGTGCACGGAGTACGAGACCGCGGCGAGGTCACTGGCCGTCTCGAGAAACCGTCTGTCGGCGTGACGATTCTCGTCTTGTGCGCCGAAGGGCGGGTTCATCACGAGCGTGACCGGTTCGGCCGGCGCGACCGGTGACCGCGTCGCGTCGGCGTGGACCCAGTGGATCGGCGCGCTGGCGGCGACCCGGCGCTCGTTCGTGCGAGCCGTCTCGAGGGCCGCGCGGTCGAGTTCGACGCCGATCACGCGGGCCGGTCCACGGAGGGCGGCCCCGAGTGCGAGCATCCCCGTCCCGGCGCCGAGGTCGACGACGGTGCGCCCGTCGACGTCGCCGTGGAGGTCCGCCAGGTGGACGACGTGGGCGGCGAGTTCGGGAGGCGTGTGATACTGTTCGAGAGCCGCACGCGGGGAGTCGAAGCCGGCGACGACGCCGAGCTTCGTCGCCAGCGATCGCTTCGTCGGCATCTCACCGACCGAGCTCGAGGCGGCCGTCGTTGTTTCGCACGGGCGGTCGAGACGTACGGGTCCGGCCGTGGCCGACGGGACGTGACCGGTCGAAACGGGACGGCGTGGTGAAGCCGAACATACCACCAGCACCCGGCAGTGGCACAAAAGCGCTTCGCGAGCGGGCAGCGACACATGACGTATCCGACCGTCTACACCCCTGGACAAGTCTTAAATAGGGGAGTAACCAGAACGCTTATATGGAACGTCCGAGCCGGCAGCGCCAGCAGGAGCGGAATACGGAGCAGGAATCGGACGAAGCGGCGATAACGTGCCCAGAGTGTGAGTCGAGTGAGATCGTCACGGACGCGGACCAGGAGCTGATCTGTGAAGACTGTGGGCTCGTGCTCGACGAACAGACGATAGATCGTGGACCCGAGTGGCGGGCGTTCAACCACTCGGAACGGCAGTCGAAGTCGCGCGTCGGCGCTCCGATCACGGAGACGATGCACGACAAGGGGTTGACGACGACGATCGACTGGAAGGACAAAGACGCCTACGGCCGCTCTATCTCCTCGAACAAGCGGTCACAGATGCATCGGCTGCGCAAGTGGCAAGAGCGAATTCGCACGAAAGACGCCGGCGAGCGCAACCTCCAGTTTGCGCTCTCCGAGGTCGACCGCATGGCGAGTGCGCTCGGCGTGCCCCGATCGGTTCGTGAGGTCGCCTCGGTGATCTATCGCCGCGCGCTCGATGAAGACCTCATCCGCGGCCGCTCTATCGAGGGCGTGTCCACTGCCGCGCTGTATGCCGCCTGTAGACAGGAGGGCATCCCCCGCTCGCTCGACGAGGTCGCAGAGGTGTCGCGCGTGCCACAAAAGGAGATCGGCCGAACGTACCGGTACATCTCACAGGAACTCGGCTTGGAGCTCAAGCCGGTCGACCCGAAGCAGTTCGTGCCGCGGTTCGCCTCCTCGTTACAGCTCTCAGAGGAGGTGCAGTCGAAGGCGACCGAGATCATCGACGTCTCGGCCGAACAGGGACTACTCTCGGGGAAGTCGCCGACCGGATTCGCGGCTGCTGCGATCTACGCCGCCTCGCTTTTGTGTAACGAGAAAAAGACCCAGCGTGAGGTCGCAGACGTCGCCCAGGTCACCGAGGTCACCATCCGAAACCGCTATCAAGAACAGATCGAAGCGATGGGATTCCGGTGACCTGGTCCGTAGCGTGTGCGCTACCCGTCGGATAGGACCCGACTCCGAGCGCAACACGCCTCCAGGAGCCGGGCACAGAGGATCGGTTTTTATTTGCCACCGAGCGTACATCTTGACGTGATGTACGACGACATTCTCGTGCCGACCGACGGGAGCCCGGCTTCAGATGCCGCGATCGACCACGCCATCGACCTCGCCGCACAGTACGACGCCACGCTTCACGCCCTCTACGTCGTCGACGGAACCGCCTACTCGACGCTCGAGGCAGGCTCGGAAATCGTCGTCGAGGCGCTCGAAGAGGAGGGCGAGTCGGCGACAGAGCGCGTCACCGCGGCCGCCACTGACGCCGGCGTCGACGTCGACTCGACGGTGACGAGCGGTACCGCATACCGGTCGATTCTCGACTACGCCGACGAGAACGGCATCGACATGATCGTGATGGGAACCCACGGCCGGAAGGGACTCGACCGCTACCTCCTCGGCAGCGTGACCGAGCGAGTGGTCAGAACTGCCGACGTCCCGGTGCTCACCGTCAGGCAGTCGGACGATGCGTGAGCGACCGGTGCACCGGCGACCCGCGTGCTGATGCGCGATCCGGTCGCACACAGAGCCGTCGTAACACCAGATCGACCGGCGCTGATCCGGGCCGCAGACGGCGACCGCTGGAGCTACCGGTCGCTCGACGAGCACGTCACGGCGGCGGCCGAGCGACTCGCGACCCGTGGCGTCGGTGTCGGCGACCGACTCGGTGTGTTCACCGAGTCGACGGTCGGAACCGTCGTACTCGTCCACGCAGCGATGCGACTCGGCGCAGTGTTCATACCCATCGGTGAGACGCTGACCGACCGCGAGGCCCGCGACCGGCTGACCCGTATCGAACTCGATGCGGCCGCGTGTACCGACGCGACGCGAGCGCGGGCCACCGCTGCGGTCGACACGCTTCCGCTTTACACCCTCGACGAGCCGTCCAGCGCGGCCACAGACGACGCGACTTCGGATCGGGCGGAGACGGGGAGTGCGCCTCGCGAGTCGAGCGCCCTACAGCCACACGAGTGGTCGCTCACGGACCCGATGTGTGTGTTGTTCACCTCCGGGACGACGGGGGCACCGAAGCCAGTGCCGCTCACTGCCGGGAACGTCCTCTCGTCGGCGGTCGCCTCGGCGTTCCGGCTGGGCCTCGATCCGGCCGATCGATGGCTGGTGACGCTGTCGATACACCACATGGGCGGGCTCGCCCCGGTGTACCGCTCGGCCCTGTACGGGACGACGGTCGTGCTCCGGGCCGAGTTCGACGCGGCGGGCGTCGTCACCGACCTCAAGCGCCACGACGTCACCCTCGTCTCGCTCGTGCCGACGATGCTTCGCCGCATGCTCGCGGACCACGACACACTGGCCGACTCACTGCGCGTCGTGCTGCTCGGCGGCGCACCAGCGAGCAAGACGCTGATCGAGCGGTGTCACGAGCGCGCCGTGCCGGTGTATCCGACCTACGGCATGACCGAGGCGGCCTCACAGGTGACGACCGCGACGCCGGCGCTCACCCGCGAGCGGCCGGGAACCGTCGGGCGCCCACTGTTTGGAACGACGGTGACGATCGTCGACGAGGAAGGCGAGCCCGTCGGACGGGGCGAGGCCGGTGAGATCGTCGTCGACGGCCCGACGATCACGCACGGATACCTGCTCGATGACGAGCGTGCGGCGCCGTTCGGGCCACACGGCTTCCACACCGGTGACGTCGGGCGTCTCGACGAGACGGGGGCGCTGACGGTGCTCGGCCGTCTCGACGACCGCATCCTCTCCGGCGGGGAGAACGTCGATCCGGACGAGGTGGCGACGGTGCTCACCGCACACCCGGACGTGGCGGCAGCCGTCGTCGTCGGGCTCGACGACGACGAGTGGGGCGAACGGGTCGCAGCACTCGTCGCGGCCGAGGGAGCCGCCGACTCGCTCGACGACGAGTCGATGCGCGCGTTCGTCCGAGAGCGCCTCGCCGGGTTCAAGCGACCGAAGACGGTCGCGTACGCCGAAGCGATCCCTCGGACCGTCTCGGGGACGGTCGACCGCGAGGCCGTTCGTGAGCGACTCCTCACCGACGGACACGATCTGTGAGGGCGATTCCAGCGTAGCGGGAGCCGGTGCGATCGCCGAGTGAGTTTTGTCCGCGGGGCCACTATCTACGGCTCGTCAGGCGCATCTACATGTTCGTTCCAGACGATCCGCCGGCGACGTGTCCGGCCTGTGGCGACGAGTACGAGTCGGTGTCGCGGCACGCTGACGGCTTCCTCGTCAACCTCATCGACAACGAGCGCTACCGGCGCGTGTGTTTCCATCCGGCAATCGTCGAGGGTGCCCCGGCGCTCGACTGCTATCACCACACTCACGAGACGTCGACGGGGGATGCACCGCGAGCCGACGCGATGAGCCAGGATGCGGCCGACGCGGCCGGTGGACCGACGGATGCTGTGGAGCCGTCTGACCGGTCCTGAGCCGTCGAGTCGAGTCGTCGAGTCGAGCCGTCGAGTTAGAGTCGCCGAGTCTGAAACAGCACGAGAGGATGCGAGCCGGCCGAGGCGAGCGTCTCAGAAGTCGTTGCCCTCGGTGATCGAGGTGTACGCCCCGATGAGGGCGCCAGCGATGTCGAGCGACTCTAAGACGGCGTGTTCGTCGACGACGGCGTTTCGCACCTCGCTGTCGGCGATCGTCGCGTTCGGGAAGACGACGGCGCGTTCGAGCGTGGCGTCGGTGACTTTTGCGCCCGACATGACGTGGACGACGTCGCCGAGGTCGACGTTCTCGACCGTCGCGTCGTCGGCGATACGCGGCTCCCCGTCGAGCGCGTACTCGACGGTGTCGAGGTAGCTCTCTGCGGTGCCGATGTCGTACCACGCGCCGTCGAAGGTGAACGCGTGGACGGGCTCGCGCGACTGCAGCCACTGGAGGAACCAGCCGGGCTCGTCCGGGTTGTTGTCGTCTGCGAGGTACGTCTCGAGGTCTGAAAGCGTCTCCGCGGGGAACCCGTAACACGCGATCGAGACCAGTGTGCTCTGTGGGTCGTCCGGCTTCTCCTGAAAGTTGACGACGCGGTCGCCGTCGAGCTCGACGAGTCCGTACGACGTCGCACGCTCGAGCGAGCCGACGTCGTACGCCGCCAGCGTCGGCGTCCCTTTCGTCTCGAAGAAGTCGGCGAACTCGGCGATGTCGAAGCTGATCAGGTTGTCGCCGGCGACGACGACGAGGTCGTCTTCGACGCCCTCTCTGTCGACGAGTTGGGCGAGCGCGCCGACGACGCCGAACTTCTCGTCTTCCTCGACGGTTTCTTCGACAGAGAGGGTCGGCTTCTCGAAGTCGCTCTCTGTGATGTACGACTCGAACGTCTCGGCGAACCGCTCGTTCGTCGAGACGAACACCTCGTCGATGCGGTCGTCGGCCTCGAGGTCGGCGAAGATCGCGTCGATAACGGTCTGTTCACCCACCGGGAGGAACATCTTGGGGCGGTCCTTCGTGATCGGCCACAGTCGGGTGGCGTACCCGCCGGCAAGTACCACTGCTTTCATACCACCACCCTCACGGGCCCCCGTCATACTTCTTGTGTTCGACTCAGTCGGCTGTCGTTTCTTTCTGCGGTACGACTCGGTGACCTCCTCCTCGCGGTAAACGGCGAGGCTTCCCACGGCACCGTGCCGCTGGGTTGGGATATTTGCTGGTTGACGACTCGTCAGCATGACGGGCCGATGGCGGGGCCACACCGCCGTTACTCCTA
>Ga0209946_1000121_pt1 | contig 30424 bp, 36 predicted proteins | sample SalPon2_A_H2O_MG_FD_185704 | JGI IMG/M metagenome (GOLD analysis project Ga0209946, IMG submission 185704) | Salt pond water microbial communities from South San Francisco under conditions of wetland restoration - Salt Pond MetaG R2_A_H2O_MG... | ecosystem: Environmental > Aquatic > Non-marine... | reverse complement strand
TAATTTTGAGTTAACTGATGAAAGAAGATGCACGGGATATGCTCCAAGTCCGGGAGAGAGAACTCCTTGCCCTGAGTTCAGAGAAATAAATTCTGGCTCACAGTGTCCGGAGTGTCGTGGAAAAGACATTTACGCTGATTACGTGAGAGGGGATGAACAGAACGATCTCGACGGAGAGTTTTCTGTTTATCTTGCGCAGATCTCCGATAATGTGAAGGTAGGAGTGACCAGAAGTGAAAACGTTCCGAAGAGATGGATCGAACAGGGAGCAGATTATGCAGTTGAGATTCTTTCAGGCCTTTCTTCGAAAGTCGCACTGGAAAACGAGTCCAGGCTGTCAAGTGAAGGCCTTTCGGAAAGGATCAGAAAGGAGAAAAAGATTCCATCAATAAATAATTCTGGCAGACTGGAAACTGCTTTGAATAATTTTGATCTTCACGGCGAAATAATCGATATCAATGATTTGACTGTCTACGGTGAGGCCTCCGGAAGTTTTAGGAGGAAAGGCCTTTTTCAGGGCGAGTTAGAGAGCGTGAAAGGCCAGTTAATCTCGAATGGAAGAATCGTCCTTGGATTGACTTCTGGCAAAGTAATTAAGAATCCGGAGCAAAGAGGATTGAAAAGTTTCTAGTTAATCCTTTTTATCGTAGTTTACATAAAGGATAATTATGCGTATAGGAAAATCTCTGTTAAAATATTCGATGATATTAACTGGTGTGCTCTTTCTTTTTGTAACTGCTACTTCTGGATCTGCTGGAGATTATGACTTAGGCTTGAATACATTGTCTCCGTCTGACGTTAACAGCACCAATGCTACGTTTAGAACTAATTTTACATCTATGAATAATTCTCTTGACGCGGCTACTATCTATTGGAATTATACGGATAAATCTGGTGGAGATGTAAATGTCGGTCCATTAAATGTTAGTGGTGAATCTGGGAAGATAATTAATTTATCTCAGTCAGATCTTGATTCCGATATTACTTATGAAGTAACTTCGTACGCCAACCCTGTAGAATGGGAAAATTATTCTAAAGTTAGAAATTTGCTTGATTTGACTAATTACAGTTCCTCCTCAGGTGCTATCTACAACAACATAAAAATATTATCGAATCTGAAATCAACTTCTGAAGCAGTCACTGCTCTTTTTGGATCTGAGGCTGCAATGAGGTCAATAATGGATAATGAGTCTTCCAAAACAGAGTTATGGTCTTCAACGGGAGATGGAGCAGTTACTTACAGGTCTGAAGATATTTTTCTGGATCCGCAAAACTATGTAGAATATGCCGGAGTAGAAACAAATAATTTAATCAATTTCACGGACGTAACTGAGGTTGATGTCAATTTCTCTGCGGTCATAAACAATAACAATGCCGCGAATGTTGGCGATGATTACGTTTCTCTGTACTTGAATAATACTGAAATGAAAGTTTGGGGGGATAACACTTTATCTAATCTTCCAACAGGTATTAGAACGGTAGATACGTCTTCAATAACCGGTTTTCGAACTCTTGAATTTCGAGCTGTAAGAACTTCAAATGGCGCAGGTTATGAGACTCATGATATAGAAGCAGAACTCTATGACATTTATCTTAACTCGTCAGAACGACCTTATTACAGACCAAAGACTGTCAGCGGAGGCACCGTCGAATTACCTTCTAGAGAATCTCCGATAATCTGTGATATATACTCTCCTGATTTAGGATGCGTGTCAAATTCCAAACATGTAATCAACGGAGAGAATATATTACTTTCTAGAAGATTTAAAGCCACAATTGATTCAGTTATAGAAGCAAAATCAAGTCCCGCTAAACTAGAAATAAACAATGTCTCCATTATCTCAGGTATCTGGAAGGGCAACATCGATATTAAAGCTGAAGATTATAGAATTGTTGCGGGAGCTAAGTTCAGGCCTGGTGAGGGACAAATCAGGATAGGTAACTAGAAATTTTTTATAAAGGATAAGAATACTAGATTTTTATCTAGAATATAGTCTTTTTGAGCTTTGCATTCGTGTTCTTTTCTATGTTTAAAGATTCTAGATTTTCGGAGGAGTTAACTGTTGCTCTTGAGGCTGCGGAGAAAGCGGGAGAAATAATTGATGAATACGCAGCAGGGAAGGCAAAAGTAGAAGGACAGAAGAGTTCAGGAAACGATATTTTTACTGAAGCTGATTTGAAGTGTCAAGAAGTGATTGTTGAAACTGTTACAGAGGCCTTTCCTGAGGATAGTTTTCTGGCAGAGGAAGATCTGGATTACAATGAGGAAAACAAGGATGGCAGGAAGTGGATTGTCGATCCGATTGATGGGACTTCCAATTTTCAGAGAGGCCTGGAATATTTCTGTACGTCTATAGCGTTTGAAGTCGATGGCGATAAAAAACTTGGAGTGGTTTATTCGCCAGAAAAAGGGATTTCAAAGCTGTTTTTCGCTTTAAAAAATAAAGGGGCTTACAGAGCAGATAGTCCAAGTGATTTTGATTCGATGGAGGGAATTGAAGTTAGTGAAGTTTCTGAGTTTGATGAAAGTCTTGTGTTTTCCAGGATCTCAAATTTTGAAGGAGAGCATGAGAATCAGAAGCATCTATGGAGTAGTTTAGCTGAGAAAGATTTCGATTTGCGTTACATGAGTGCAGGAGCTCTCGAATTATGTAGAGTGGCGGAAGGAGTAGGAGAGGCCTTTATGAGTCATACAGAATCTACTTGGGACTTGGCTGCCGGCGAGTTAATAGTTAGAGAGGCTGGAGGAAAAGTAGAAGTTGAGGTATCTTCTGTTTCAGGTAAGCAGAAAATACTGGCCTCTAACGGAAAAGTACATGGCTTGATAGCTGAGCTTTCTGAGAAATTTTACGAATAGATCCGTCATTAATTTAATTCAGTAAAATCAATTCTGTATGTATGACAGACTTTGAAAGGGCTTTAGTGAATTCGTTCAATGCTTTCTTTGAGGATGAAGAGATTGATGGGATTGCTCATCGAAAGAAACAGCATCGTTTTTCAAGTCAGTTGTGTGATGTATTAGTTGATTCTGAGCATGAGATGTTTTACTTGGCGATCGAGAACAAGTCTGTCAAGACGAGCTCGACTAATAAACTGTACTTCAGCCAGCATTTCTCTCAAAGTAAAGGAGGGCATCAAGTTGAACGCATAAGTGATTTCGTTGATCGTTCCGGACGAACAGGATTTCTCGCTGTAGAGTTAAAGCGAGGCCGTGGAAGAGCAAGGAAAGCGTATATGGTGCCGTGGACTGCCGTGAGAGAGGCCTACAATAGTGGCGAGGCAGGTATTCACATTGATGATATTCAGAATTATCCCGAGATTTTGAGGGATTCTGAGGATTACAGTGTTGCTGAGATGTGTATGGAGCTGAAGATTTAGAGGCCTTTTTTATACTGCAGATCGAAAAACTATTTTGTATGAGTGATCCTGAGATAAGTGCGTTGCCTGATCTTGAGGATTTGAAGAATTTTCTGATTGCCTCTATTGTCACAGGATTGGCGTTTTCAGCGTTTTACAACGATTTTTCTTTCACAGGCTTGTCATTTTTTGTCGCGAGCTCTGGAATAGTTATTTTTTCCCGTGAACTAGGAGTCAGGACTGCAGTAAATTTACTTGATGGATACGTTGATTTGGAAGTATCGAGTCCTGGAGTGACTACAACACTTTTCGGAGCCATAATATCGGTGGCTACTGGCCTAGGCGTTATCCTTCTTTTCCCTATCTATAACTCAATTTCACGTAAAAAATTCGAGAACTGGGGGAAAAGCACTGACAGTATATGGGCGCGTTACCAGTTCTATATTTCGGCTCTTGGAATAGTTGCATTGCTTTCATCATGGTTGGTAGCTAACTCTCTAGGCTTTAACAGACTGGCCCAAATGTACGGGATATTTGCGTTCTTCCAGATGCTTCCATTTGATTACTCAGGAATTCCTACGGGGCCTCTTGACGGAGCTTATATTATCAGGTGGAGCGGATTCTACTGGCTAATGCTAACAGGATTATCACTACTTGCGATAGCATTTACACTCTAGACCAATAAGAAAAACAATTTTTATGGGAAAAAGAAGAGGTAAAAATAAGGTCTATCTGAGGAGGTCTTCTACAGGATCTTCCTTCTCTTCCTCATCAACAGGCCCGCTAACTACTCCAGGTTCCTGTTCAGGAAGCTCGTCCTCGAATGAGTCCTCATCGGCCTGAATCTCCTCAGCCTCTCTTTCGATCCTGGCACGCATCTCATCTTCACTTAACTCCTCATCTTCGTCGTCCAAGTCGTCAGGTTCAAAGTCGTTTGGTTCTTCCATTGTATTTCGTTACCTCCGTTTTGCGATGGCTCTGGATAAACTTCAACCACCTGCATGTTTATAAAGACTTCGAAAACTGTATTCGGGTTCAAGTAGCAAACCATATTATTCATCTAATTCAGGAAATTTTCAGAATAAATATCTCAGTATCCTCAATCATTATCTTCGCTTGTATCATTACGGTGCTGTTTCTGCATATCGGTGTACTCTAATCTTTCATTTACAGATGTTATGGCTGCATCAAGGGCCAGATATTCACCAATAAAGTCAGAATCTTCAGCTTCAAAATTGATTCTAGCAGCGATATGGTTCATGTTGGCCGGATCACTATTTGCTACGTTTATTGTTCCTTCAAGATCATCTAGTTCGTAATCTATTCTGCTTATGTACTCTAACCCGTCCTGTTGCAGGGCAGCCTCGGCATCCCTGTCAAAATCCAAATCGTATTCGTCGGCCCAGATCTGTATAGCTATATCAAGGTTTGCAATTATCTCATTTCCTTCAGTAACACTCATCTCCGGATTCGAGAAAGTTAAGATATTCTTTAATTTGTCTTTGATAGAATGTGTGTTTCTATTGATATAATATCGTTTTTCTGGATAACTGAATTCGTCAATTTCTACGTGTCTTATAAAATCGGAGTCTTTGTCTGATTGAATGCTTTCCCTAACTTCTTCTTTCAACTCCTCTAGTTCTTCATCAATAGTTTTCTCCGCATCCATAAGTAGTCACTAATAAGTAATAATTATATTTGTGAGCCTCTGTTATTTTTCTCTAATTCCCTCTTCCTGTTGTTTTATTATCGGGTGTCTACAAAATATTCCTATGCCGAAGATAAGTGTTGGGCGAAGCGATGACGATAAAGAAGAATACGGTATGGAAGGAACAGGAATCATCGGGAAACACCTTGTAGGAGAGAACAAAGAGGCCCATATGGCCAATCCGATACACTTTGATCTGGCGAAGCCTCATGTCATGGGAGTCTTCGGGAAGAGAGGAACAGGAAAATCATACTCCTTGGGAACTATAGCAGAGGAGATCCAAACAGCGGATATCGCTGAAAACCTATCAACTATATTAATTGATCCTATGGGTATTTACTGGTCCATGAAGAGGCCTAACGAGCGTGATGTTTCTATTTTGGATCAGTGGGACTTGAAGCCTGAAGCATTTGATGCACAAGTGTATATTCCGAAGGGAAAGGCTGCTGATTTTGATAAACAGGAAATGCCTTACGATGATACTTTTACTTTGAATCCTGCACGTCTTACAGCTGAGGAGTGGAGGATGGCTTTCGGACTTGATGCTAACTCTGAGTTGAATATTCTACTTGAAAGAGCTATTCAGGAGTTGGATGAACAATACGGCGACAGTTATCGCGTGAAACATATACTGGAAGCGTTGAAGAAGTTTGATTTTGACGAAAAGACTGTTAGAGGCCTGGAGAATCGTTTTATGAATGCCCAGGATTGGGGAATATTCGCTGAGGAATCTTCGCTTGATAAATTGACTTCTAGGGAGGAGCTTTCAGTAGTCGATGTTTCGGTATTCGGCCAGATGTCAGGAGGAACACGTGTACAGGCCCTTATCGTAGGTATTCTCGGGAAAAGGATTTTGAGAAAAAGGATGGCGGCGCGTAGATTAGAGGAGCTGGATGAGATGCAAGGCCTGGATCAGAATGAGATGCCCATAGTGTGGATGCTAATCGATGAGGCTCACGAGTTCCTTCCTAGTGATGGGGAGACGCCTGCCTCTGAGCCACTTTTGAGATGGGTGAAGATTGGTAGAGAGCCAGGTGTATCTCTTGTGCTATGTACTCAGCAGCCGGCAAAACTTCATCCGAATGCTTTATCGCAGTGCGATGTTCTTCTTTCTCATCGTTTGACTGCTCAGCAGGATATTGATGCATTAGGAGAGATTATGCAGACGTATATGCGTTATGATTTGAAGCATTACATTCAAGCTTTGCCTGATAGAAAAGGAACGGGATTAATTCTGGACGATAACTCTGAGCGTATTTATCCGATCCAAATGAGGCCTCGTAAAAGCTGGCACGCCGGAGGAACACCGGACGCATTTAACGATTAAATCGGAGGCAGAGTAATGATGCAGATCGATCCGGAGCTTTTTGACACGTTAATAGTTTTTCTACGCGAGCCTATCGATAATCCTGAGATTTTGCCGAACGTCATGCCTCTAGTAATGGGGCTTGTAGTGATGGAGCTTTACTTTGGCAAGCACAAAGAAGAATCTCTTGGTTGGAACACAGCTGTAGCAAACTCGATACTTTGGATATCAACAGGTATCTCACTATACATGACGTCTACACTTGGCCACATTCAACTATATCTGGTTTATGGATTGATAGGGCTCGGTGTCTTCGTAGCTTACATGGATTTCTTCCATAAATGGCCTTCTACAGTGGCATTTGTTATATCTTCCTCAGCTATAATATATAGTGTGGCATATACACTTGTTATAGTTGTTAAGACAGGCCTGCCGATGAATACTTTGACTTATCAGGCTGCTGCGATATTTTTGATAGGAGTGAACGTAGTTTTCACATTCATTCAGGGGCTTGAGAAAGACGCTGATACTTTTAGCACAGATTTCCAGCAGTTATAGTCATGCTTATCAAATTTCATCACAAGTTGTTTTCCAGTAATGAATGTTTTGAGGAAGGATAAGATCGAATCCAGAGCGTATCAGGAAGTTATCGCAGCCTCTGCAAGCGACAGAAATACTCTTGTAGTACTCCCTACAGGCCTTGGGAAGACTATTATCGCGGTCATGGTGGCCTCTATCAAGCTCGGCGATGATTCAAAGATACTGATGCTGGCTCCTACAAAGCCTTTAGTCGAACAGCACTACGAAACTTTCAAAGAGTTCCTTGATGTCCCCGAAGATGAAATGAAAGTCATGACAGGCGAGATCAGGCCTGAAAAAAGATACGAGTTGTGGGAAGATTCAAGAGTATTTTTCGCCACTCCACAAGTCGTGGAAAATGATCTTATTTCGGCTAAAGTCCCTGTAGAGGATTTTTCACTGACTATTTTTGACGAAGCTCACAGGGCGACAGGAGAGTACAGTTATGTCTTCATAAATGATAAGATGAGAACCCAGAATCTGGCTTTAACGGCGTCTCCCGGCGGATCAAAGGAAAAGATAATGGAAGTAGCTGACAATCTTGAGATCGAAAACTTTGAAGTAAGGACTGAGGATGATCCGGATGTAGAGCCGTATATTCAGGAGACTGACGTTAACTGGCTTAACGTAGAACTTGATGATAGATTTGAAGAGGCCCGTAAAAACATGGCTTCAGCGAAGAGAAATCAGCTGAAAGAGTTGAAGAGGCTCGGCCAGTTGGATTCTACTTCTAACGTTAATAAAACAGATTTATTGAAGTTGAGAGGAGAGATCAGTTCCAAGCTGTCGACTAAGGATGATCCGAAGCTTTATTCCGCTATTTCGCGAGTTGCTACAGCACTGAAGATCTCACAGGCGATTGAACTTCTTGAAACACAGGGAGTAAGTCAGGCCTATGACTATATTCAGGGCCTGGAAAACGATGACTCCAAGGCAGCAGGAAGAGTCTTGAATGACGACGAAATGAGTAAAGCGATCAATTTGATAAATTACTTGAAAAAGGAAGGTGTAGAACATCCGAAGACTGGGAAAGTATTAGATATTGTTTCCGATCTTGAGGAAGATTCAAAGGCTCTTATTTTCACTGAGTACAGGGCCTCTGTACGAGATATCGTTTCAAAGCTGCAGGATGAAGATGTCTCAGCTGCAAAGTTTGTAGGACAGTCCGGGGACTCTGGAATGAGTCAGAGCGAACAGATAGAGTTGCTTGAAGAATTCGAAGAAGGGAATCATCAAGTAGTCGTCTCCACAAGTATAGGGGAGGAAGGACTGGATATTCCGGCCGTTGACTGTGTTATATTTTATGAGCCGGTCCCAAGTTCTGTAAGAGATATTCAGAGGATGGGGCGTACAGGGAGACAGGAGTCTGGAGAAGTTTACGTGCTTATAGCTGAGAACACGAGAGATGAAGGGTATTACTGGAGCGCCCATCACAAGAAAAAGAAGATGAACAAAGTTCTCGATGAATTGAAGAATGAAGTGCAGGAGAGAGATCAGAGAACTCTTGAGAACTTTAATAAGAAAAAATCAGTGAAAAAGAAGAAAAATAAGATTAGAGAGACAGATGATGAGAGTAAAGAGAGTTCAGAGGCCTCTGAAGAGGATAAAGATCAGAGTTTTGAAGGCTCTGAGTTGACTGTTTACACGGATGACAGGGAGAACGCTGTTGCAAAGAAGCTTTCCAGGATGGATCTAATTGTTCGGAAGCAGAGACTGGATGTCGCTGACTTTATTGTTTCTGACAGGACTGCAATTGAAAGGAAGAAGGCAGAGGATTTCGTTGACTCTGTTATTGATTCACGGCTTTTTGAACAGGTGCAGGAGCTTCAGCAGTTCCAGAGGCCTATAATTATAATCGAAGGAGACGGATTGTATCATCATAGAGATATTCATCCGAATGCTTTGAGAGGAGCGATGGCCACTCTTGCTATTGATTACGGTATTCCTATTATCTGGTCCGATGATAGAAAAGACACTGCTCGAATACTGGAATCGCTAGCTAAGAGGGAGCAGGAGGAAAAAGATAGGGAGATAGCGATCAGAGGCGAGAAATCCGGTAAAAATGATAAAGAAGTACAGGAGTTCTTTGTCGCTGGACTGCCAGGTGTTAACACCAAGATCGCTGAAAGGATTCTTTCTCATTTTGGCTCGATAGAGAAAACTGTAAATGCCTCCGAAGAAGAACTGAAAGATGTGGAGGGCATAGGAGACAAAAAGGCCTCTCAGATACGCGATTTAATCACACGTGAATACAAATGAAGCCACTAATTATTGGGGTTGATCCTGGAAGCACTTCTGCAGTCTCAGCTATAGATTTTGAGGGAGAAAATATTTTTACAGTCAGCAGGAAAAATTTTCCTCCACGTGAGATAATATCTGAGATAATAGACAACGGTAGGCCTGTAGTTATAGCCTCTGATAAGGCCAAGTTTCCATCTACAGTGGATAAAATTGCTAGTTCACTTGGAGCTTATCGATACACGATTGAAAATGATATGAGCTCAGAAAGGAAACAGGAGTTAGGACAAGGAGAAAACAGTCATGAAATTGACGCCTCTGCGGCGGCTAGAAACGCCTACAGAGGATTAAGAGACGGTATAGAAACTGTAAAACAATTGTCTGGCGATAAAGATTTTGATATAGATAAAATCGCTGTAAGATACTTCAAAGATGAACTGGATAAAAAGGAAATCGAGCAGAAAGATGATTTCGAAACTGAACGTCCAGAAGTAGATTCCAGGGGCGAGGAAGATGTTTTTGAAGATGTAGACGAAGCTAAAAGAAATGTTAAATTAAGTAAAGAAAATGAACGACTCTGGACCAAAGTTGAAAATCTTGAATCCCAGATCTCAAATCTCAAAGAGAGTTTGAAAAGTGAAAAGGAGGATAAACAGAGATGGAGAAGCAAGTATGACAGGATGAGGACTGAAAAAAGAAAAGAGCTAATGGAGGAGCGTTTACTCTCCAAGAAGAAGGCAGAGTTAGATGAAAAAGACAGGAAGATAGAAGAACTGGAGGAAAGAGTTGAAAAGGCCTCTATAAGAGAGAAACAGTACTTGAAAGCACTTGATCTTATTGAGAAGGGTGGAGAGTTGTTCAGACTTTACGAAAGCGGTGGGAGAGATGGAGAAGTATTTTTCACTCGTTCTGAAGATGTTGAAGAGATCTTAAAGGATAAAGGAGAACATGTTTTTCATGTAGACGAAGTTGATGGAGTGGAACTTTTCGACAGGATTGTCCTTACTGAAGTGCCTGAAAAAGACGTTAGAGACGTCCTGGAGGAGTACAGGGATGGCAGATAAATTAAGTTTTACATTTTCGAGAGAGAAATTGAGGGAAAAAATTGATTTAGGAAAGGAAAAGTTCAGAGGCCTGTTTAATTCGAAACTTGAAATATTAGAGAGTTTTTTTGATTTATCCGATCTTTCAGACAGGGACAGAAAGATACTCGATGCCAATATCTTCTTGGGAAAGATGCTTCTTGTCGGAGCTGTTTTCCACGGTATTCTTTTCTTCTATCCTAATACTGTCGCCGTTCAAGAGGCCTTCGCAGGTTTTCTGACAGATTTCATGAATTCTGTCGGGTACAGCTTCACTCATCACGGGATATACATGATGGATGGTGCCTCAGGTTATGAAATCACTCAGGACTGTCTCGGCTGGAAATCGATGATGGCCTTTACAGCGTTGATGATTTCATCAGGAGGAATAAGAAAAAATGTCAAATATCTTTTCGCAGGACTTGGATTGATTGTACTGGCCAACTTTGTCAGAGTGATTACTACTGTTCATCTGGCGGAATTAGGGATTTTTAGCTTCGAGATAATACATGGATTCCTCTGGAGATGGAGTCTGACGGCGCTAGTACTAGTTATGTGGATAATCTGGTTCGAATACTACAGATGATTAAAACAGTCCGTAGAACATCCAGACACCTATATTCGTCAGATCATTTATCACTAAAGCCAGTAAAAATACAGGTATCATAGGCACACCGGTACGGACTTCTACAGTATCTTCTTCGTAATCATCTAGTTCTTCTTGTGTGAGGCCTCTGATCTGATCTCCAAATCCCTGATCCTGAGCAGGCACTTCATTTATGGCTTCCTCTGTTTTTACTTCTTTGACAAGGAACTGTTTCTCCACAAGTCTGATCCATTCATACAGAAGTATGAGTGAAGTCATCACAGCGAAGAATATAATCCCGTTCACGTTGTTGTAGATAAGGAAAAGTGAGAAACCGATGTTAGCTGATAAAAGACCTGTTACGAATCTTTTTCTTTCCATAAGACGATTTTTGAGTTTACTTATGCTTCCTTCAGACTTGATGAACTTGTATCCAGCGAATATGAGTGTTACTAGTACTGCTGAGATCATGAAGTTAAAAATTAGATCCATTACATAGATTGTAGAGACCTCTCCAATTGCTGTGATGGGCACTGTTGTTCCTATCATAGTCAGTATCATGGCGTCTGCTCCACCCCAAAGTCCTCTGTAATAAGCTACCCATCCATAGATGCCGGCTACTGTGCCTCCGATCAGTGACCACATTAGCGGTTCAAATGTCCCTGTGGAAAGGCTCTGAAGTCCATGAAGTAAAAGGCCTCCTATTATCCCTGTTAAGGCGAATTCGTCAGGTACGTTTCTATCATTTAACGTATCGAAGAGCGAGTCTATGAAAAGTACGGCGAAGGCCAGTACATGGGAGAATACTGTGAACATATAATCTTTAAACCTGAGAGCCAATAAAAATATACCTGTGACAGAACAGAGAGAAGAACTTTTGACTGATTCTGCCTCGAAGCTTGTGTTGCTGAAGGCAGGAGAGGAGAGAAATATCCATTTCAGGGAACTGGCTGAATTAACAGGTGTAGATCATTACAGAGTGAAGAAACTGGCCAGAGAACTGGAGAAACACAGCTTCATCAGTTTTGAAAAAGGCCTTTACTTAGACGTTGGGGAAAGAAACGTCAACTCTCTTGAAAGATTCAAAGATAATATAGAACAGTTTGCCGAGAGCAATAAGACAAGACTACTTAAGAATAATTTAGAGGCCTCTAAAAGGATAAAACAGAGGCTGGATGAACTTAAGGAAAATAAAGAGGCCACTGATTCGATGAGGAAGGAGAAAAGGATTGAAAAACAAATAGAGAATATAGAAAATGTTCTTTCAAGGAGAAACGGTTTTGAGTCTGCTGAAGATGTTCTGAAGACTTCTGCACGTATTTCAAGAATTGGTAGATTGTTCTGTGGTTCTCAGGATTTACATGGATGTAATATTGAGAGAAAAGCAAAGTGCTTCGCTACTATTAATTTGCTGTTTGAAGGACGTTTGAGATAGTGAGTATGGTCTGTGATCGGGTTTAAAAATTTCTGCATTCATACTTGTCTTTATGACAGAATTTGAATTTTCTGGGACACTTGATCAGGGAAGAACTAAAACAGGTTTCAACAGAACAGTTGATGCCGAGTCAGAGAAACATGCCCGTGAAAAGCTTTACTCACAGCTTTGCAGCGAACACTCCGTAACAAGAGGAAAAATAAGTATTGACGAGGATTAATTTATGGAACAACAGCAACAGGCCCAGCAGTACCAGGAACTCCAGCAGCAGATTCAGCAGATCCAGCAATCGATTCAGGAACTGGATCAAAGAATCCAGAACGTAGAGGATGCTGTCGAAGGAGTTAGAGGACTGGAGGATATCGAGGAAGGCGATGAAATACTGGCCTCTATAGGAGCTGGAGCATTTGCTGTAGCAGAGATCAAGAACACTGAAGAAGTAGTGACTAATGTGGGAGGAGAGGCCTATGAGAGAAAGTCTCTTGAAAAAGCCGAGGAACTTCTCAACAGCCACGTAGAAGAAATGAATGAGACAAAAGACACTTTGGAAAGCGAGGCCTCTGAACTCCAGAGTCAGATGCAACAGTTGCAGATGCAGCTTCAGCAGGGCATGCAGGGAGAATAAATTATGCTTGGAGGCCTGAAGGACTCGGTAAAGGAATTTTCTAAAAACGTTAAATCGACTGTATCAGAGAAAGAACTGGATGAAGAAACAGTCGATCCTCTTATTGAGGAGTTCAGGCTCAAATTACTGAAGAACAATGTTTCTCTTGACGTAGCTGAGGAGATAGAAAACGGTTTGAAAGAAGCTCTAGTCGGGGAAAAAGTAAAGAGAGGGCAAGTAGAGGAAAAAGTAGAGGAAGCTTTCCGAAAAAAACTAGTTGAAGTTCTTGACGACTCATTTGATTTTGAAGAAGAGATTGAACAGGCATCTGATCCTGTCACGGTTTTCCTTATAGGTTTCAACGGTTCAGGCAAGACTACTTCGCTCGCTAAATTAGCTGATTACATCGATCAGGATGCTGTACTTGGTGCGGGCGATACTTTCAGAGCGGCTTCCATCGAGCAACTGGAGGAGCACGGCGACAACTTGGATGTTAAAGTAGTTTCACATGAGTACGAGTCCGATCCTGCCGCGGTGGCATACGACGCCGTTGAACACGCAGAGAAACATGATAAAGTAGCTTTGATCGACACAGCTGGACGTTCACATTCTGACAGAAACTTGATGGATGAACTTCAGAAGATGGTCGATGTAAATGGTCCGGATATAACTTTCCTGGTGGTTGACGCCCTTTCCGGAAACGATATACTTGAACAGGCAGAGGCCTACGAGGGAATGTTCGATGCTATTATCGCGACAAAGATGGATATAGATGAGAAAGGCGGAGGCATAATATCCATCAGTCAGAGAAGCGGAAAGCCTGTAGCGTTCTTGGGGACAGGTCAGGACTACGATGATTTAGAGGAATTCGACAAAGACGAGTTTATAGATAGGATCTTGGAATAAACAGATTTTTTATTGAGAAATTGATTAACGCGTTATCTCAAGATCAAATCCTTCAGGTTCCGAATACTTGGCACCGTGGTACATGGCGTGGTTGTTTATGCGTTTATCTTGTCTATATTGCTTCTTTTTATCTCCCATCATCTTGAGCATCTTTACTCTGTAAGCATTTAGATGCGCACATTCTACTGGATCTTCAGGATTTCCAAAAGCTTCTTCTACACCTGTTTCAGGTTCTGGTCCTAGAAGTCCGTGACCTGTTTGTTCTTTGGCCATATCATCTAGTTCCTCTATAGAATCTGTGTCAACAGTTATTACAAAATTATAATCTAGGCTTTCAGGCCTCTGTTTTACTTCAGTATCTGAGTTATCTTCTTCCAGCAGTTCTCGCGTTAGAGATGTCTCAGAGAAAAACATTTAGAATCGCTTAGCTGTAAGCTTTCTGTTCTTCAAGCCGTTCCTTCATGGACTTTTCAAGTTCTTCGAGCTTGGACTTTAGTGGCTCAATATCTTTGTCGAACCTGTCCATCTTGATCTGTCCATCTTCGCTTCTTTCCTGAATTCTGTTCTTCCGCATAACTGTCAGAAGATGATTTACCTCGGCCACAAGACGTTCGTACTGCTTTAACTCAGCTTCGATATAGGAAATTTCTTCTCCGAGTTCTTCTCGAAGCTCTTCGACTACTTCATGCTTCATCTGTTGCTTATCGACTCCGAACTTCTTTCTTACCGTAGAGTAGAACTTTTCCATTCCCATATCAGATCAGCCTGTAATTACCTATTCATCGTAAAATCCTTATAAGCCTTTTGTCTCCTCTTCATCATCTTCATGTAAGGCCTGTGGAACTACTACTCCCATGTCCTCTGTCTGCTCTTGATCATGGAAACGAGCCGTTACAGCTCCTAAAACTGCGTCGAACTCTTTTGAAGAATTAATCTCTGAAGTCTCCAAGCCGAGCGATTCAAGGCCTTTATCGTCTTCAAGTGCCAGTTCTCTTCCTGTGATTACTGAATCAAATCTTATGAACTCAGGCAGTTCTTCAGAGGCCATCGACTGTTCCAGACGCCTCTTCAAATCTTGGAAACGCCTGACACGTCTAGTATCCTGAGAGGCCGGAGTAAATATATGTCCTTCTTCCTGTAACTCTTCTTCTTCATCGCTTAATTCTCTCATCTCCTTTAATCCTGTATTAACTGCTACTATATCCGGAGAGGCCTTTTTTATTCTTTCAACTAGTTCCTGATTTGTCTCGACTTTCTTGGAACTTAATTCGTCTTCCAGAGTTGCTATAGCACTTTTGTTTTCATCTTCTTCCGTCAGAACGATCCCTGTATAACTCATTAATTTTTACACCTTGATCTTTTTCTCCAGAGTTTCTTTCTGTCCTTTATCGATACTACCTTTCGTTTTATCTTCTCCTGCAAAATCCATCAAAGAATGATTCTTCTCCTTCAACTCTATAATCTCCTCGGATTCAAGATGATCTTCAAGCACCTGAAGGAAGTCAAGAAGAGCTTTGTTATAGTCTTGAGGCTTCTCGAAGAAACAGAAAGTACCTGCGTTCTCCAATACGCTTAGTGAAATATTAGGCATTAACTCTTCAGCGAACTCCATGCTTGAAAATCTATCTTCCTCGGCATGTATTGCCAGAGACGATTTTTCCGGCCTTGAAACACTGTAATCCTCAAGAAAGCTTCTGAAATCGTTCATGTCAGGCCTCTCAAATCTTTCGACAAACTCCTTCACTACTTTGTACTCCGTCTTCTCGGCGAAGAACATTTTCTTGGCGATCTTCGGCACGGAGCTGATCCGCATCATAAACTTGATTAACTTGTTCTTTGGAATGTTGTTAAATCTTCTTCTCGGACCTGTCAGAACCGTAGAAACCACGTTTTCGTGTTCCTCGAACTCCTGTACAAGGCTGTTACCGAATATATGTGAAACAAGAACCACATTTTCAAATCCGTCTTTCTCTAGTATATTTTTCAGGGCCTCTTTCTCTCCTTCAAGATCTCTGAAGCTTACTGTAGGCCTGTAGCTGGCAGTCTTGAAGTTCCTAGAGAAGTAGCGCAGCTGCTGTCTCCATAGTTCTGGATTCAATCCTCCAGGTACAAATACTAACTGAATTCTTGAATCTGTATCAGATTCAAAGTAATGCAGATTTTCGCTGCCTATCCTGCTTAGAGAGAACTTCACCGTATTCACTATCTTCACCTCAAAACCTTTTATCCATTAACACTCCTAAAAATAATAATAGCCCCTAAATGTTAAAATGAAAAGCACTAAACTAGGCAAATTACTCGGAGAAGAGGCCCTAACAGTAGTAGGAGAAATAATAGCTATATACATAGCAGTCCGTGTAAACAATCTAACAGGCCCGTACACTGCTCTTATAGCTCTTATAGGAGGCTCATGGCTCCTATACAACGTCAGCTCCTATGAAAAACTCTGGAACACTATCGGAATGTTACAGGATCCTGCCCGGGCCTCTATACTTTACGCCTCGGCGGCATCAATTTACTTCTCAATTAAATCATATATTCTCACAGAGTTAATCGTAGTTATTCTGGCTTCTGCACTGATAGGAGCAGGCCTTGCAATACTTTTCCAAGCCTACTGGAATATCGGCGGATAGGACATGGAGTTTTAACTTTCACTTCCCAAGTTTTTAGCTATGTTTGACAGGATAAAAGAATCAGTACAGAAGTTCTCATCCCGCGGAGTAGCCGATAAAGAAGCCGTAGAACAGCTTGTAAAAGATATACAGAGAGATCTTATAAGAGCAGATGTTGATGTAGGCCTTGTATCAGATCTCTCATCCGAGATAAAAGAGGAAGCACTGGATGAAGAACTTCCTGACGGCCTGTCAAGAAAAGAACACGTACTGAAAATAGTATACGACAGATTAGAGGAGTTACTTGGAAAAGAAGCGGAGATAGATGAAGGCTCGCAGAAAATACTTCTATGCGGACTGTACGGAGCAGGAAAAACAACTACAGCAGGAAAACTCGCTGACTTCTACAGGAAAAAAGAACTGAAGGTAGGAGTCATCGCAGCCGACACAGACAGGCCCGCAGCATTTGAACAGCTACAGCAGGTAGCAGAAGACGCGAACGCCGAGTTCTATGGACGGAAAGAGGCCGAGAATCCCTCCAAGGTTGTAGAGGAAGGGATGGAGGAACTTGATGTGGATGTCACGATCGTCGATTCAGCCGGTAGAAACTCACTAAACGACGACTTGAGAGAAGAACTCTCTGAAATAGACGAAGTTTTTGAGCCGGACAATAAGTACCTTGTTATCCCGGCGGATATTGGACAGTCAGCCCGTGAACAGACAGAGATGTTTGACTCCGCTATAAGTCTGACAGGCATTATCGTAACGAAGATGGATTCATCGGCTAAAGGAGGAGGAGCGCTCGTCGCTTGTGCTAATTCAGAGGCACAGGTCAAGTTCATCGGTACCGGTGAAACAGTCTCAGATCTCGAAAAGTATGATCCTGTCGACTTTGTATCCGATATGATGGGCGAGCCGGATCTTGATTCACTGCTTGAAAAGATCGAAGAACTGGACACCGATCCAGAGGCAATCCTTGAAGGGGAGTTTACTCTTGAAGATTTTAAGCAACAGATGGAATCCGTTACAGGCTCCGGGATAATGGAGGAGATGATGCAACAGCTTCCTTTCGGAAAAGACAAACTCCCGTCCAACATGGCAGATATGACAGAGGAAAAGATAGGGAATTACTCGATAATAATGGACTCCATGACAGACGAAGAAATGCAGGATCCATCTCTTATCAAGGCCTCTCGCCGGGAAAGAATAGCAGAAGGCTCAGGAACAAACACTGGCGACGTAAAGGAACTCATTCAACATTACAGACAGGCCAAGAACATGGTCGACAAGTTTGACAAAGGAGGAATGCAGAGAGGCAATATGAAGCAGATGATGAGTAAGATGGGTCTCTAAAAATTGGCACTGATTGATCCAGAAGCAATTTACAGGCCTCTGACCTCTTTCTCTTCCTGAATATTCTTTATATCGTTCTCACTGTAAAGACTTCTGTCCCGTAGATTCTCTATCTTCTCCTGCTTTTCTTTGAAATCTTTCTCTATATCGTCTTCCGTGATCATGACTTTGGAGTAAGCAACTGTAGAAGTGACTTGTAAAGTTTCCAGGAACTTCTGCCAATGATTAGGAACAGGATAACGAATTCTCTGTAAAACACTAGCTACAGCTAGAAAAGCAATTAGCGACTGCCTATACATTAGGCCTCCTACACGATTATCTCTTATTTTATCTATCTTCATGATCGGGAACACATCCTAAATTCCCCCGATCCCTTCCAAGCCCCCTTGTTCAGTATACAAAGAATGTAGAAACGTAGAATAAAAACGTTCGCCATGAAACGAACAAGTTTATGATAGCAATAATCTCCGACTCCCACATCCCGAAAAGAGCGGAAAAAATCCCTGAAGAATTCCACGAAAAACTCGAAAAAGCCGATAAAACAGTACACTGCGGCGACTTCGAAACACAAGAAAAATACGAAAACTTGAAGGAAAAATACGATATAATCGGAGTAAAAGGCAACTGCGACTACTTTGAAATACAGGCCTCTCAAAAATTCACCGAATCCGAAATTAATTTTGGAGTCTATCACGGCGCCGGGATAACGCCAAGAGGCCATCATCCAACACTCGCCCAGACAGCAGAAACTTTAGACGTAGAAGTACTTTTCCACGGCCACACACATCAACAGGAGATCGCCAAACATGAAGAAAAAATTTTACTGAATCCTGGAAGCTGTACAGGAGTAGGCGGAGGCTCAAGCTCCGAAAAAAATCCTTCAATGATGACAGTAAAGGCCTCTGAAGACTCTCTGGAAGTAAAAATTTTCGAGAAAGATCTGGATAGTGGAGAAATTTTTGTTTCTGAAAAAGATCAAGCTTATGTTTGAGAATTTTTCCTAAGTTGGCTCAGCTGGTTTTTGAGTAAAAAAGACCTGATTATCTGCATCTAGAGCAGCTATCATCCATTCATCACTTTTTGCTTCGTGGTGGCACAAGAGTTTTCCAAAGGATTGGTTTCCAGTGAAATCTTTATGACCGAAAAAGTTCCAACCTTGATAATCTATAATTTCTTCACTGGAAATTATTTTCTCGGTTCTCTCTGCTATCCCCTTCACTTTTTCTTCGTCCTTGTATAGAATAGTCCAAACTAGTGTTATCTGATCTATTTCAAAATCTTCATGTTTCTCCAAGATAATATCCTTAACTCGTCCAATCTCTTCATCTCTGCAACCTTCTACTTCATACTCTGTACCATTTCCTTCAATAATTCTCGTTTCCGAGGAATAATCTGTTATTTCAAGCAAAAGATGTCTCTTGGCGTTTTCTAGATTTTCCAGAGACTCTGTACTCGGAAATTGTTTCTCAATGACTTTTTCATAATGGCGCTCAAATTTTCTCTCTAATTTTTCATCAATCATTTCAACTAACGAGCCATTGAATCTCTTACATTCGATAATTTGATTTTCAAAACTTTCTTCCTGAATTGCGAACTCGCATACACTCTCGTCATGCTTTTGGGTGAGATCGGGAAAAATAGAATCTAGATGATTTCCATACCATGCTCTAACTCGATTCTCAAATAACCAGTCTCTGGATTTTCCATACTTGATACTATTGAGTCCCTCGTTTCTCTCATCTTCTTGACCAATATTCGTGATATCTTCTATTCCCAGTTCATAATCTGTAGGATTTCTTCCTATATTTCCACTAAGAATACTTAGACAAGTGGCATCTAGGGCAGATTTCAGCAGAATTTCAGATTCTTCAGTACCCGCTTCTGAGTCTGGCAAAATTTTCTCCAAACCACTGATTCTCTCAGAAAGTAGACTTTCTTCATTTATTTCAGCTTCTGCATCTACTAAGTCTAAGAAAAAACTTTTCAGAGAATCAGAAAAATCTGGCATGGTCTGTATTTCTCATCTAGTTTAATCTAACTTTTGGAATTTTCCTTTTCGTTAAAAGAATTCTTGCGTAAGGTCTTTTCATGGATCTTCCAACTGTGAAGGATAAGAGGGATAGTATTTTGGAGAACGAGAGTCTGTGTGATCACTGTCTTGGGCGTCAGTTCGCTCAACTGGGGCATGGATTGGAGAATTTTGAGAGAGGCCTTGTTGCCCGTGAAATCGATGATTTAACTGAGGATAGTTTTGTTGAGGAGAATGTTCCGGAAGAGGCCTCTGAGAAGCACAGTTGTGGCTGTAGTTTTTGTGGAGTTGTTTTCGATGAACTTGATCACTGGACGCAGATGGTGATTGATTCCTTTGACCGGTATGAGTTGGAGACTTTTCTTGTTGGTATCAGGCCTCCTGAGGAAGTTGTTGCTAGTGAGGAAGAGCTTTGGGAAGAGTATGGCACGGAGTGGACTGAGCCGATTAAAACAGAGTTAAGCCGTTTGATCGGGAAGAAAATTGAAGAGGAAATGGATATTGTAGTTGACTTCGAGCGTGCCGATATAATGGCGGTTATTGACATGAGAGACGGGAAAGAACGTGTCGAGCTTCAGGTCAATTCTGTCCTGATCTATGCTCAGTACAACAAGTACTCGAGGGAGATTCCGCAGACTGAGTGGCACTGCAGGAAATGTAGAGGATCTGGATGCGATGAATGTGACTGGACAGGAAAGCAGTACATGACGAGTGTTCAGGAGGAGATCCAGGAGCCGTTTATTCGGGAGAGCAAGGCTATAGAGGCCAAGTTCCACGGAGGAGGCCGTGAAGACGTCGATGCGAAATGTTTCGGGAAGCGAGAGTTCGTGCTTGAATTAATCGAGCCTTTGAATCGTGATCTGGACTTAGAGGCCTTGCAGGAGGAAGTCAATGAAAGTACGGATAAAGTTGAGATCTTCAATATCGAGTATACTCACAAGGACAAGGCTGCTGATATCAAGCAAAAACACGCTGATAAAGAGTACAGGGCCTTGGTGGAGACTGAAGACGAGTTTTCGGAAGAAGATCTGGAAAATATTTCGGAAGTTGTTGGAGTGATTGAGCAGGATACGCCGGAACGTGTTGAACATAGAAGAGCGGATAAGACTCGGAAGCGTGAAGTTTACGAAGTTTCCTGGGAGAAGACTGGTGAGAAAGAGTTCGAGTTGACTGTCAAGGCAGAGGCCGGGACTTACATCAAGGAGTTGATTCACGGCGATGAAGGACGGACTCAGCCAAATATTTCGGATTTGATCGGAACTCAGGCAGAATGTGTTCAATTGGATGTGACGTGGGTTGAGAAGTAGTATGTCATGTAAAGGGATTAAAAAGCTTTCTAGCCTATTTTAGTTTTATAACGAGGTAAAATTGATATGGCACAGAAATCTCAAGGTTCGCAACAGGGCGCCAGGAAGAAGTTGAAAAGAGATAGAAGAGAAACTACTACAGTAAATGATCTTTTGAAAGAGTTTGAAGTTGGAGAAAAAGCTCTTGTCAAAGTTGATTCTTCTGTTCAGGAGGCCCGTCCACACATGCGTTTCTACGGAAACACTGGAGAAGTTGTAGGTATGAGAGGCCAGTGTTATGAGGTAGAGTTTGATGATGGAGGAAAGTCGAAGAAGATTTTCGTTCATCCGGCTCATCTTCAGAAAGTTGAGGTGTAATTCATGGAAATTAAAGATGAAGAATTTGTACACAACGTTGAGGCCCGTGAAGCTATAGAGGCGACTGAAGAAGATTCAAGGACTCACGAGCAGAAAATTGCTCTTGAGAACTTGACTAGACATGTTAAAATTGATGATTTGGAGACTCTGGAGAGTCTTGCTGATGAGCTTTCGGAGATAGAGGCCTTGAAGGAGAAGCATGTTTACAAGTTGCTTGAGTTGATGCCTCAGCATGAGTCTACTGTTAGAAGTGTTTTCTCGAAGGAGAGAGTCCGTCTTGAAGACGATGATGTTGAGCAAATTCTCGATATCTGTACTTCAGTAGATGTCGAGGAGTAAGTTTTTAACTTCCGGACTCGGATAAAAGTTTACGGGGATTAGAGGCCTCTGCAGTTTTTTGTTGGGCCTTGGTTTTTCCGTGTAAAGTTGTTTTGAGGTGTAAAGAAAAAATGGCAGACAAAGATGATAACATACTGGTACTGGATTTCCTTGAGCATGGTCACTCAAATGATAGAGATGACAGGGTTGCACAGGGAATAGGAAAAGATAATTATACGCTTCTAGAGGTCGTTATGCGTGAAGACGAAAGGCCTAAAGGAGGAGAAGAACTGTATATTGGAGACGGTGACAGGGATCGCGTCCAGTTTATCAAAAGAAGAATTGATTACGATGATCTTACAGGGAATGCCCAGAGCGAACTGAAGTATGTCCTCAAGGAGATTATGAATGAGAAAAGAGATGAGCTCCTTGATTTCTTCAACAATGCTACTCCTGTAACTCCTAGAAGACATGCATTCGAGCTTCTTCCGGGAATTGGAACAAAGCATATGCAAGCTTTACTTGATGAAAGAGAGAAAGAAGAGTTCGAAAGCTTTGAGGACATTAGAGAAAGAGTTCCATCGATTCCTGATCCTGAAAAGCTTCTGGCTGACAGGATAAAAGATGAGATAGAAGGCGAGACGAAGAACAAACTCTTCGTCAGTTAAAATCTTATTCCCAAAAACTTTTTCTCCAATCTATTCCTTGAGAGGCCTTTTCATGTCGATGGATACTGAAGAAGAACTGAAGAAGCTTGGAGTGAATCCTGTCGGAGGACAGCATTTCATTGACTCTGAAAGAAGTCTTGAGGCCTTTATTTCTTCATGCGATACTTCTGGGAAAACTGTACTTGAGATAGGAGCAGGAACAGGGAACATCACTGAAAGGATTGATGCTGAGAAAGTTTATACTGTTGAAAAGGATACTGTTTTGGCCGAGTTTCTTGAGGAAAAATTTGAAGATGAAGACGTTGAAGTACTGAATGAAGATTTTCTTTCGATGGATATTCCTGATGATGTTGATTTCATTCTGGGAAATATTCCTTTTGAGATTTCCTCGGATATAATTGAGAAGCTTGGAGAGGCCCAGATTCCGGCTTCTTTGATTGTTCAGGAGGCCTATGCAGATAAGATAGTCTCGGGGCCTGGTGAAAGTGATTATGGTAAACAGTCTTTCAGGACGCAGTTGAACTTCTTGCCTGTGAAGGAGGCGATTATTCCTGCTTCAAGTTATATTCCGGAGCCTGAAGTAGATACTGCTGTTGTAAAACTGTTTCTTAACAGGGATAGGCACGGCATCGAGGATGTTGACGGATTCGTTGATTTTGCCTCAGCTCTTTTCACACATCCGAACAAGAAGTTAAGGAATTCTTTCGTTGACGCTCGGCACATACTTGAAGTATCCAAGGAAGAGGCCAAAGAGTTGAGAGATGAGTTCACTTTTTCCGAGAAACGTGTTAATAATATGGAGATATCTGAACTGGGCGAGACTTTTCAGGAGTTCAACTCGTTGAAAAGTTAAAAACAATCAGTTCGAAAAGCTACTTGATGAAGAAAACATTGATCGCAGTTCTTGCATTTGGCCTTTTCACAGGCTCAGTTGCCGGGGCTCAGGATGTGAATGTGAACATCGATCTTGATCTAGGCCTCTCCGATCTTTTCTCAAGTGAGGAGGAAAATGAATCAGAGGAAAACAATACTTATGGGGAAAGAGTGGGAGGCCAATCAGTTCACACTGAAGAAACTCCAAGTAAGGCTGAAGTCGGAAGAGATAGTCAAGACTTTCAGATAACTGAGGATACTAGTCAAGAGGAGAAAGGATTCTTCGCAAGATTTATCGAAGGATTGAGAGGCCTCCTGTAACTCAATTTTTTTCTAGAAAAAATCCTTCATTGAATACATATTTATTTTTCATCTCTTGTGCTTTGTTATGCCGAAGTGGATTTTTGTCACAGGAGGAGTTCTTTCAGGCCTAGGGAAAGGCCTGGTGTCAGCAAGTGTTTCAAAACTTCTACAGTTACGGGATCAAAGTATAGTCCCTATCAAATGTGACGGATACTTGAACGTTGATCCTGGCACGATGAATCCGCATGAACACGGCGAAGTATTTGTTTTAGATGACGGTACAGAAGTTGACATGGATTTTGGACACTACGAGCGTTTTCTTGGTGTAGAGGCCTCCGGTGACTGGAACTTGACTTCTGGTAAAATTTTTCAGGAAGTAATAGAGAAAGAAAGACGCGGAGAGTATTTAGGAAAAACAGTACAGATGGTTCCACATGTTACTGATAATATAAAGAAGCATTTCCATGAGAACGCGGATGAAAGTGAAGCAGATATCGTTATAGTTGAGATAGGAGGGACTGTAGGAGATATGGAGAATCAGTTCTATCTTGAAGCTGTCAGACAGATGAGGAATGAGTTGCCGGACTCCGATACTTTTCTAGTGCATACTACGCTTGTTCCTTATCTTGAAACTGTTGGAGAGCAGAAGACTAAGCCGACTCAGCACTCTGTAAAAGAGTTGAGAGAATTAGGCCTTGAGCCTGATATGATCGTCGGCAGAAGCAAAGACATGCTTGATGAAGACGTGCAGGAGAAGATCTCTCTTTTCTGTGACGTTCCTGTAGAGGCCGTTGTTTCGGATCCAAACTTGGATACTGTGTACGAATTGCCTCTTCTCTTCGACGAACAGGACGTGGATGGACTTATTTCTGAACACTTGGATCTTCCTGAGCGTACATCGGATCTCGATGAATGGAGTGATAAAGTAAGAAATCTTCAGAAGGAGTCTGTCGCAAAGATAGCTTTATGCGGGAAGTACACTGATATGGATGATTCTTATGCTTCTATTGAAGAAGCACTGAGGCATTCTGCTGTAGAGATGGGAGGCTCAGTTGAGATAGAACAGGTAGATACTGAGGAATTCGATCCAAGTGTTCTTGAAGGATTTGACGGAGTTATAATCCCGGGAGGATTTGGTTCACGCGGAGTAGAAGGCAAAATCGATGCTATAAGCTACTGTCGTGAAAATAATATTCCATTACTGGGAATATGCTATGGATTACAGCTTATGTCGATAGAGTTCGCTAGAACAGTTCTCGGCCTCGATGCAGCATCAGAAGAGTTCGATGAAGAGACCTCTGATCTCGTTGTGAAGGAGATGGCAGATCAGAAAGATATAGAGGCGATGGGAGGAACTATGCGACTCGGATCCTACACAGCAGAGCTTCAAGGCCAAGTAAAAAGGATATATGGAGATAAAGAAATATCTGAGAGGCATAGACACAGGTACGAAGTTAATCCGGAGTATGAACAACAGCTCGAAAAGAACGGCCTGAAAATTTCCGGCAGAAATCCTGATCTAGGCCTTGCGGAGTTCATAGAGCTTCCGGAAAACAGTTTCTTCGTTGGAACACAGGCGCATCCAGAGTTTACTTCGACTTTTGAAACTCCTAATCCGCTTTATTTGGAGTTCCTGCGTAGCTGTGTATGACAGTTTACTCTCCTAGTGAAGACAGTTTCCTGCTTGAATCTGCTCTTCCGGACAGTTTAAATGGCAAAACTTGTCTAGAGATAGGAACAGGATCAGGATACATAGCCGAGAAAATGCTGGAGAAAAATGCTGAGAAAGTAGTCGCAGTAGACATTAATCCAGAGGCCGTGAAAGAGGCCTCTGAACGTCTTGAAGATTTTGAAAAAGTTGAAGTGTTTGAAAGTGATCTGTTTGAATCAGTTCAAGGAGAGTTCGATGTTGTTGTTTTTAATCCCCCTTATCTTCCGGGAGAGGCCTCTGAGATAGGTGATGAGGAGATATGGTCTGGCGGAGAAGAAGGTGGGGAAGTGACGGAAAGGTTTCTGAATCAGGTTAAGGATTATCTGTCTGAGGATGGAGAAGTATTTTTTATCGTGAGTTCTCTTTCTGATCTTGGAATCGATAATTTTGAGGTTCTGGAGTCAAGAAAGTTGTGGTTTGAGATGATTTATGCGGTGTGTTTCCAGTAATTTTTTTTAACGTAGCAGTCTCTCTTGTATAGTATGCCGAGACACACTGTAAAAGTCATGATTTTTTCACTCATAATGATATCTCTGTTTTCATTCGCGTCAGCAGTTTTCTCCATAGAAAAAGTTGATTCAGCTGATTTTGACAAAGTATCTCCTGAGTCTGATTCAATACAGGTGGTCAGATTACTGGATGAGGAAGGCGATCCTGTCAATCAATCACGTCTAGAAGACAGGAGTGATCTCAGTTTTTATTATGATTACAACAATACTGAACAGTCCTTGAATCATCTTTTCGACGGCTTCTACTACGCTGATCTCTTTGTGGAGAATTCGATGACTGAAGTGCTTTACGAATTGGAGGACAACTCTCCAACCGCGGGGGGCACAGTAAATACAACAGAAGAGATTTCGACAGGGAGGCTTGATCTTGATGTTTTAACTGATCTGTCAAGAACTTATGAGGCTGGTGAAGAGATCCAGTTAAGAACAACTGTCAACAATTTAGAGGACTACTTTTACGTTGATGTTGATGATTCATCCAACGAGACAGAGGCCGATGTTTTTGTCATTGATTCGGGTGGAGATGGCACTTATTCTTTCCAGGAGGACCTGCTTTTAACAGGTATAGCACCACCTAACGCAGCTAATATTCAGACATCGAATCTATGGAGTGGTGTAGATGATCCGGTAGCGTTTAATGACTCTAGGCCCGGCAATGAATGGGATGATGACAGTGATACGATAATTATAGACAGATACGATGGTGGTACAGTATCTGAAAGAAAGGATAGAGCAGTAAACACTGGTTATGATGAAGAAACAGATACTAAAGAAGGTCAAGAACTTTACAGTACAACAGCTGCTCCGAACTCGATCAAAGTCACAGGAGACGTCGATTCCACTTTATATACTATGTACGATAACGATTCCGACGGACAGTACACGTCGAGAGCAGATAACCTTCTTGGAGGCGTACAACCATCTGAAGGAAGAGAACTAACAGATGCTGAAAACGTCCCTGAAGAAATGATGCTGGCCTCTTATGATGTCAATGATGGAAATGAATGGAGTGGAGATGATCTTATCGCTGTAGATCATGACAACGACAGCCAATACACAGTAGAAAAAGATGATGTGATGGCAGGCCAGACTCCGCCAGAAGGAGCACAATTAAATACTGAGATGGTAGAGGCCTGGGAAGATGGTAACACTGCTGCTCCGACAATCGGAGATGTAGAGGTTCACGATAATCAATCCGGCGATGCGTGGGATGCTTCCACAGATGCTATATGGATGGAGACATCCGATACGGACAATGGATACGATGCTGGAGCCGACGTCCCATTGGCTGGTTCTCCTACTGATGGAATGGTTGCAACAGAGGCCGTCAGGCAGTTCAATCAATGGGAGAACGTGTCCGGATATGACAGCGGTGGAGAAGAGTTCGATCCGAACTCTGATGCTATTGTAATGGATTACTTTGAAGGAGGCACTTACTCAACTCAATCCGATACTCTTGTAGCAGGATCCTTCCAAGACGGCTTCACCGCTGGGACAGGATACACTACAAGTAGAGGAATTGAAAACGAATGGGGGATAGGTATTATCGACCAGTTTGATGGAAACAAATGGGATAATTCACAGGACTCGATTGTAAGGGATTACGATGATGGAGGCACTTATTCCATGGTGCCTGATACAGTGATAAATCATGCTGGAGGAGTTACTTCGTCTTCTGGAGTTGAATTAACTAATCTAAGCTCCATAACTGGAGAGGCCTTAACTTGGTCTGATAACGACGGTAATGGCAGATATACTACTGGTGATGAGATATTCGTTGATAGGGATTCAGATGAGCATTACACTGTACGAGCTGATCACCATTTGGCAGGTGCAAGTCTTTCCACTGCTGGTGAAGGCACTGTATTAACTAAGTCTAATCCTTGGAGCGACGATGAGAGGCCTGTACTTTTCAGGAAGACAGGTTCAGGTAATTGGAGTGAAGATAATGATTCTATAGTGTTTGACAGGGATTCGGACGGTGCATTCACTTCTACTTCTGATACTGTGGTAAACGGTGATGGAGAGGATGCTTCTCCTGGTGATGAGTTGCTTTCTACTGACAGAAATAACTTTACTGCTCCGGATGTGACAGTATTCATAACTAACGGGAATTACACTACTTCAGAGGTTCTACTTGGCCGTAATCCTTCGGAGGAGTTCGTGAATACTATAGAGATACCTGATTTCCCTGATTCTGAGATGATAGTACAGTTCCATGCAGAGACTCCTAGAGGAGGAGTTGAAGGATCTACTTCCCTTTTGATAGAGACAAGGGAGCAGGGCATAGGATTCGATAGTGAGTCAGATCTGGAGTTCCAAATTGACAGGGCTGGAACTTACTCAAGAGATGTTAACTTGAGGAACTTCCTTGATGTGGAGAATGAAGTGCATGTAGAGGTATCTGAAGATCTTGAGTCGTTCACTAACTTCAGTGACACAGTATACATCCCGGCCGGAGGCGATGAAAACGTTACTTTTGAATTTGAAATTGTTCCGGCTCAGTCCGTTAGTGGAGAGATAACTTTCACTGAGAATGAGACAGGGGAAGACGATTCAACAGATGTCAGTATATCAGGCCCGTCATGTGTGGCCTCTACTCAGCGTTTCTGCCTGTCCACTCAAGACTGGCTAAACGTGACAGCTGATGAAAGAGGTAATTTCACGCAAAGCTTTGATATAAGAAGCATATGGACAGAAGATGAGCCCGTACAGGTCGATTTAGAAGCAGTTGGAGGAGTGTCAGATTACATCACTCTTTCAACTACACAGGTGGAGACAGCAGGAACTGAAACTGTTGAAATCGATTACAGCGTGGAAGATCCAGGGAACTTCACAGGCCAAATAATAGCTACAGCAGACGATAGTCTGACAATCCCGATAGCGATTAATTCGAACGTCATGGAGCTGGATACATCTATGAGTGTCTCTCCAGAAACTCTTGACTTTGGAGCTGTGCCTGCCGGAGAAAACGTAGCTGAAACACTGAATTTAGAGAACACAGGGACTTTGGAACTAACTGATTTCCAGTTCTCATCAGATTACTCTATTTCAACTGATGATGTTGAAAGTATTTCTGCTGGGGAAACAACTGAAACAGATGTAACAATTGAAGAACCGCAGAACGCGGAAGGCCAGATAAGTATAGAGGCCTCTTCAGAGGAAAATAATGTCTCAGAGACATTGGAGGTATCTATGAATATCGTGAAGCCGGAAGAGGAAATGACTCAGGAGATAAGAGATACAGTAAGCGATCTTAGATCAAGAGCGAACTCCACTGAAGTGCTTGACAGTCTACTGGATATTGAATCAGATGTAACTAGTATCCAGACAGCTTATGATCAAGGTAATTATGCACAGGCACAGAGTACTTATCAGACAGCTATTTCAGAGCTTGAAAGCTTGGAGATAACAGTTGACAACAATCAAAATAATCAGAACACGGGAGGCGGAGGCACTCAACAGCCTTCACAGCCTCAGAATCCTTCTGATCCTTCAGGATCCGATTCCTCTGGAGGAGGCCTACTGATATTCTTCTTCCTGCTTGTCCTTGTACTTGGGATTGGTTTCGTCCTTTACACGAGTTATTATCCAGAGGAAGGAGATCCACTTTACAGCCTTCTCGGTGAGGAAAACAGATGATAAACGAGTTTATCACAGCTATCTCCCAACTGGATACGCTTGTACTTTTACTTGCTCTTGTAGTGTTGTTTGTAGTAGCATTCAAGTTGCTGGAGATGGTGACACAGACTATCCTAATCACTGTGCTCTCGGGATTATTCTACTTTGCATTCACTTACTTCGTCCCGTCAGTCAGTTTCTCACTGAATAGCATGTTATTCTTCGCGTTCACGGGAGGAACACTTTATACAGCGTACAGTCTATTATCGAGTTCGTATAAGTTAGCAAGTATCGTGTTGAAGATCCCTTTCAAGATAATAGGCCTGATCAAATCAATCCTGGGGCTCTTCATCAACTTCGACAAATTAAAGAGAAAGGAGAAACGAACAGATTAAATCTTTTTTTTATCCGCTGAAAGAAGTTGTACCGGCCTCTACTCTGTCGAAGAGGCCTATGATTGTCATCCGTTTTTCATCGGGATAGATACTGATGTTTCCTGAAAATGAATTAATCTTGAGAGGAGCGTTTTCTGCACTTATCTCTGTGCCTGACTCTGACTCAAAGTTGATATCTACGTTGTTCAGATTGATTTTACTTCTGTCTGCTTCCTTAATTTCGATCCTTGTAGCGTCTGTGGAAAGATCCAGATTCATGCTGTGAGTGTAGTTAAGACTTTCGGATAAGAATCCTGAGGCCTTCCCGCCTATGACTGTCTCATTTGAGATGCTTATTTTTCCTGAGTAGTCTTTGAATTCTAAAGGATTGGCTGAGTCGAATCCTCTTGATTCCGATTTTAGATTTGTGTAGTTCTCCACTAAGAGGCCTTTTCCAGATGTTTCAAGTACTGTTTCTACTGATTTGAATGTTACATCTATTCTTGCCCTGTTCTCCGGTGCTGGATTTTCTCCTATATTGCCTATTATATCTCCTATTCCGGATGGCAGTTGCATATCCTGTAGGAA
>Ga0209946_1000120_pt1 | contig 30815 bp, 20 predicted proteins | sample SalPon2_A_H2O_MG_FD_185704 | JGI IMG/M metagenome (GOLD analysis project Ga0209946, IMG submission 185704) | Salt pond water microbial communities from South San Francisco under conditions of wetland restoration - Salt Pond MetaG R2_A_H2O_MG... | ecosystem: Environmental > Aquatic > Non-marine... | reverse complement strand
TGACAGTCACAGGTTAGTCGTTGTGTGTTGCTGTTGGTGATCTGTGACGTCCACGTGACCGTCGGTGAAGACGGGTTCAGTGGGCGTCTGGATTGCGCGCGTACAATGGTCGTCATCGAACGTCCGGTGGCGGCCGGAGCGTTCGTCGAACCCTTCCTATCCGCGCTTTCGCGGGATAGTGCATCAGTTCGTTGGGACTCGATTTCCGGGACGACCCCACTTAAGGGGACTGTTTCGGAGATCGCGTCACCGTATGGACCCGCTGGGAGTTGAACCCAGGGCGTCCTCCTTGCAAAGGAGGTGCTCTACCGCTGAGCTACGGGCCCGGTTAGCCTTGGTGGTTCTAAAGTGCCTGTCCGGCGTCGTGAGTCACGGCCGTGCGGTGCAGTGTGCGAACGGTGGGATGGGATCGATCGTGCGGTCGGGCGCACGGGATCCGAATCGCAGTGGGCCACCCTCGTCGGGGTGGTCCCGGTCTGTAGGAGGTGATCCAGCCGCAGATTCCCCTACGGCTACCTTGTTACGACTTAAGCCCCCTTGCGAAGCCCAGATTCGACCACTGTGAGGTGGCCTCATCCGGACCTCACTCGGGTGCTTTGACGGGCGGTGTGTGCAAGGAGCAGGGACGTATTCACCGCCGTCTGGTGAACGGCGATTACTACCGAATCCAGCTTCGTGAGGGCGAGTTTCAGCCCTCAGTCCGAACTACGACCGGGTTTCTGAGATTAGCGCCCTCTTTCGAGGTGGCGACCCATTGTCCCGGCCATTGTAGCCCGCGTGTAGCCCAGCCCATTCGGGGCATACTGACCTACCGTTGCCCGTTCCTTCCTCCAGTTTAGCACTGGCAGTCCTCCTAATGTACCCAGCCAGTCAAGACTGCTGCTGGCAATTAGGAGTGCGGGTCTCGCTCGTTGCCTGACTTAACAGGACGCCTCACGGTACGAGCTGACGGCGGCCATGCACCTCCTCTCTACAGCTCGTGATGAGGTCATCAACCTGACCGTCATTACTGTAGTCGGGGCTGGTGAGATGTCCGGCGTTGAGTCCAATTAAACCGCAGGCTCCTCCGGTTGTAGTGCTCCCCCGCCAATTCCTTTAAGTTTCATCCTTGCAGACGTACTTCCCAGGCGGTTCGCTTCTCGGCTTCCCTACGGCACAGCACTGGCTCGTAGCCAGTGCCACACCTAGCGAACATCGTTTACGGCTAGGACTACCCGGGTATCTAATCCGGTTCGAGACCCTAGCTTTCGTCCCTCACTGTCGGATCCGTCTTCTCGAGGTGCTTTCGCCATCGGTGGTCCGTTCGGGATTACAGGATTTCACTCCTACCCCGAACGTACCCCTCGAGCCTTCCGGTCCCAAGCCTTGTAGTTTCCGCCGGACGCCCATCAGTTGGGCTGATGGATTTCCCGACGGACTTGCGAGGCCAGCTACGGACGCTTTAGGCCCAATAAGATCGGCCATCACTTGAGCTGCCGGTATTACCGCGGCGGCTGGCACCGGTCTTGCCCAGCTCTTGATACTGTACTACCCTACAGTACAGGATAGCGAGGACGATATGCCCTCGCACTTGGAGTCCCCTTATCGCACTGGCGTGCAGTGTAAAGGTTTCGCGCCTGCTGCGCCCCGTAGGGCCCGGAATCTTGTCTCAGATTCCGTCTCCGGGCTCTCGCTCTCACGACCCGTACCGATTATGGGCACGGTGGGCCGTTACCCCACCGTCTACCTAATCGGCCGCAGCCTCATCCTTCAGCGCTCGCAAGGAGCGTTTTGGCCTCTCGGCGTGTTCAAGCGTGAGAGGGGTATGGCGGATTAGCCTCAGTTTCCCGAGGGTGTTCGCCGCTGAAGGGTAGATTGGCCACGTGTTACTGAGCTATTCGCCACGAGTATGAACTCGTACGACTAGCATGGCTAAATCGGACTCCAATAGCAATGGCCTCCGGCAGGATCAACCGGAATGGGTTCCCAGCGTGATGCTGGGAGGGTTGGCGGGATTTCTCCCTGTGAAGGGAGGAATCACCAATATGTTGTGGAATGCAGTGCATCCTATCGCGTCGCATTGCATTGGTTGCGTGGTCCGTTGTCGTGGTTCGTGAGACACCAGACAGGTGTCACCGAACCACCAAGGCTAACATCAGATCCCATCGTGTACGGCGGACCGCAGGGGTGGAATCCTCATTCCGTGTCCAATCACACCGAACCGGCGGACGGGTATAAACCCGTTGAACCAGTTCCGGTGCGGTCGGAAGGCGAGCGCGGACGGGGTCAAACCGCCCGCAGTCGCGTTGCGTTCTTCGCATTACAATCCGAAGTGTGGTTTGTACTTAACCCCGTTGATTCGCGTCGATGTGGAAAAAATCGTGATCGAGTCGCGTGATCGTCCACCACACCTGATCGTAACTCAGGCAGGGTGACCGATCGGTCACCTACGATCCGGGTGAGCGCAGCGTGTATGACCGAGTCGTGCTGACGCAATCGACGCCCACGCCTCGGAGTCGGCCCCTGTCTCCTGCGGCCGGCGAGTCGGAGGGTCGCGTTCACCCGCGGTTGCGGTCTCGATCGGCGTCGGCGCGGTCGGACACGGTGTGTGTTGGTGGATCGTGTGTGCCGTCGTCGGGGACGCTGTGCGGAGATCGTGTTGTCAGACGCGCACGCGAGCGACCGCCCTCACCCGTCTTCGAGCACGTCGCCGACCTCCGCCAGCGACTCGAGCACGTAATCGGGATCGGCCGCTGCGTCCGGGATCATCTCCCGGTCGGTCACCCCCGACAACACCAGTACGGTCGTCATCCCCGCGCGTTGGCCCATCAGGATGTCCGTCTCGATCCGGTCGCCCACCATCAGACACTCCCGTGGATCGACACCGACCTCCTCGAGCGTGGTCTCGATCATCCGCGGAGAGGGTTTCCCGAGCACCTCGTCGACGGTCCGGCCGGTGACTCCCTCGATCGCGCCGATCATCCCCGCGGCGTCGGGAACCGCGCCCGACTCCGTGGGACACGTGCGGTCGGGGTTGGTCGCCAGGAACGGCGCCTCCCCGTTGTCGAGGGTCCGGAGGGCAATGTCCAGGTCGCCGTAGTCGAACTCTCGGTCCATCGACGCCACCACGAGATCCCCGGAGTCGTCCGTGGTCGTGTCGACGCCGGCGTCACGAAGCTCTTCGACGAGCGGGGATTCACCGACGACGAACGCCTCCGACCCGGGATACCGGTCGCTGACGTACTGGGCGGTCACCCACCCCGAGTTGATCACGTGACGTCGCTCGACGTCGATCCCGAGCCGGCACAACTTCTCGCTGTAGTCCCGACGGCGCGCGATCGCCTTGTTGGTGAGAAAGCGGACGGGGCCGACGGCCCGTCTGAGCTTCCGGATCCCCGCGTCGACGCCCGGAATGAGGCTGTCGCCGAGGTACACCGTTCCGTCGAGGTCGAGAACCGCGGCGTCGTACCCGGTTGCGCTCATCGTCCGCCTCGGCGCGGATGCCCCGTCGGTCCGGCGCCGCGGGTCGAGACCGCGTCGGCCGGCTCCGCCGGGTGCGGCCCGCCGGTACGAGAGATTATCGACACTACGTGCTTCATCGATAAACTAGTCGCCGAGATCACAATTAATTCTTTTGTAGGATCGTCAATACGTCCGCTCCTCTGGGTCGCAGAAGCGTCCGCTGGCGACCCCCAGCAGTCGCGTGGGACGGGCCGAGTCACTCCTCGAGGTCGACGTAGGGGGTCGGCGCGACAGTCGCCGCGACCTCCGTCTGAACGTGGTCCTCGACTTTCGGGTTGGGGGAGGTGCCGCCGGGTTCTCCCCACACGAGCGTCACCTCGGTCCCGGGTTCGCTGTACTCCGGATCGACGAGCGCCAGAGAGAGCACGGACCGCTCGTTGTAGGTGTAGCCGAAGTACTTCGATAGCCCCACAGTCTCGCCGCCGCGCAGGACCTCGTCGTAGTGGAACACCGACCAGTACGGCATCGAGAGGTCGAAATACTTGTACGTCTCCCCGTCGCGGAACAGCGACGTGAAGAGGTCGACCACGTCGTCGTCGTCCCACACGAGCGTCACCTTCTCGCGTTGTGGTTCCTCGGCCATCTCAGCGACCGCTTCTCGTCCTACGAAGTCGTGGTCGAAGTCGACGAACCGCTCGTAGCCGAGCTCGATCGGGTTCAGATACAGTTCGGAGACGTCGTCGGGGTCGAAGCTCCCGCCGAAGGTGCTCGTCGCCTCGTAGCCGTCGGCATCGAGCCACTCTCGATACTCCGCCATCGAGTCGCCGAAGATCGCGGGCAGCGGCCGGGCGATCCATCCCTTCTCGGAACCCTGCACCTTGTAGCTCTTCTCGCCGAGTTGCCGGATACCGTACGCGTCGCCGGCGTCGAGAAGCGCGCCTCTGACCGCGTCGCGCTCCGCCCACGGCCCCCAGATCTCGAAGCCCGCGTTCGACGCCATCGCGTGCCGCAGCGCCCGGACGTCGACGCCGCCGATCGTGACCTCGTCGAAATTGAAAAAGGGGATTTCCGGGAGCGACCCGTCCACGGCGTCCCGCATCGTATCCAGGGCGTTGGGGCCCTGGAGCTGGTATCTGAACGTCCGGTGGGGCTCGTCTTTGTCGTGGTACCGCTCGTCGGCCTCGGCGGTGGCGTCGTAGTCGCCGATCGCGAGGTTGTACTCCACCCAGTCGGGCGCCACGGGCGTCCCGGTGAGCTTCAGGTGATCTTCGTCGAGATAAAACAGGATCGCGTCGCCGATCAGGTAGCCCTCGGGATTGCACGCGACGAACTGCTTGGCCTGGCCGGGGCCGAAGCCCTCGAAGTCGTTGATCCCGAGGTCGGCGAACACCTCGAGCGCATCGGGCCCCTCGACGTAGAGATCCTTCTGATGGTGTGAGAGGTCCGAGAGGCTGCACGTCTCCCGCCAACTCCGGACCTCCTCGATCCAGTTCGTGAACTCGCTCTCCACCGGATAGGGGTGTCTGCCCGGGTTGTTTCGGAGGAGTTCCATCGGACTCTCAGCGGCAGTCAGGGCGTCCGCGAGGCTTCGATCGCTCATACTACCGATAGTGGTTGTCGACAATCCAACTTAAAAATTATCACTAATTACCCGGGTGAAGATAAAACAAGCTAGCGGCCGTTGGCTGCTACGTCGGCTTGTGCCGATCCAAGTGTCGGCCACTGAGGGTCGGCGAATGGCGGTCACGCCGAGTTGATGACGTGGACAGCGGCCGGATCGAAGCCGACAGAGAGGGAATCTCCCGTTGTCACGCCCGTAAGCGACCGGTCGAGACTGAGAGTCACCGTCTGGCCGTCGGGCAGCCGTCCAGTGGCCTGGATGGTGTCTCCTTGGTAGAACAGGTTCGTCACCTCGACGTCCACGACGGCGGCGGCATCCCCGGAAGAGTCACCGATCCTGATGTCGTCGGGCCTGACCATCACGGTTGCTGAGCCGGCTGCATTGGCAGCTCCTGGTGCGTCCATCTCGGCAAACCCAAGCGACACCCGACCGTCTCGGATTGTTGCGTCGAGCAGGTTTGCGGTCCCGATGAACCCGGCCACGAACTCGTTTGCCGGCTGTTCGTAGATCTCCGCCGGCGTCCCGATCTGTTCGAGATGGCCATCGTTCATCACTGCAATTCGGTCGCACATCGACATCGCCTGCTCCTGATCGTGGGTCACGTACAGCGTTGTCACCCCGAGCTCCTCGAGAAGCTGTCCGAGCTCCTGTCGAAGAGTCTGTTTCAGCTTCGCGTCCAGCCCCGTCATCGGCTCGTCGAGCAGGAGGATGTGCGGCTCGATCGCGAGCGCCCGGGCGAGTCCCACTCGCTGCTGTTGGCCGCCGGAGAGGGTCTTCGGGTTCCGATCGGCCAACTCCTCGATGTCGAGTAGTTCCAGCAGGTCGTGCGCCCGATCACGGCGCTCCGCTTTGCCGACGCCGTGCATTTTGGGGCCGAAGGTGATGTTCTTCAGGACGCTCATATTGTTGAACAGCGCGTACGACTGAAACACCAGTCCCACGTTCCTGTTTTCCGGGGGGACGTGCGTCACGTCCTCCCCGTCGTACCGGATCGTACCCTCGGTAGCGGTCTCGAAGCCCGCAACAAGACGCAACGCTGTTGTCTTGCCACATCCGGAGGGACCGACGATTCCCATCACCTCTCCGTCGTCGATGTTTATCGAAACGCCATCGACGGCGAGAGTCGAGTCGAACTGTTTCGTGACGTCTTCGAGTACAACTTCTGACATAGTTTAGACTCTCCGAACGGATCCTCTATTGCCGATGATCTGCAGCGTGATCGTGACCAATGCAATGAGCAGGAAGAACACCGAGACTGCCGCGGCGGCGTTCAGGAACGACGCGTTCGTGATGTTGTTGAACAGGAAGATCGCAAGCGGTGGCGTCCCGCGGGAGTAGACGATATACGAGAAGTTGAACTCCGCTGCTGCGAGCGTCCACGAGATGATCGATCCGGCGATGATTCCCGTCCGGGCATTCGGGACGATCACGGTGAGGAACGTCCGCGGCCACGACGCGCCGAGTGACCTGGCGCTCTCCTCGATCTGTTGGAGGTCCATCGACTGGAAACTGGACTGGACCGCCATCACCATGTACGGGGCTTTCAACAGCGAATACCCGATGACGAGTGCGATCCCTGAGGTAGACAGGTCGGGATACGTCCGGAGGAATGCGATCCCCAGAATGATTCCGGGCGCCAGCGGAAGGATGGCAAACACGTTGACCCAGTCTTGGCCCCAGAAGTCGTACCGGGCTACCGCGTACGCGATCGGAACGCCTACGATGAGGTTGATGACAACGCCGCCGAGTGCGAGCCCGGTGCTGTACGCGAGTGACGATCCCACGGCGACGTCGGCACCGACGCCGGTTCCGAAGATGACGTCCTGCCAATTGCCGACGGTGACGAACCCCGTCGGGAGAACGCCGAACCAGTCCGACGCGAAGGAACTGACGAACGTCATCACGACCGGAAACGCCAGGAACAAAAGCGTCAACGCCAAGACGAGTGTTACGAACGAGCGGCCGAATCGAGCCGAGAGGCTCCCGCTCTCGAAGCGGTCGGCCATTCAGATGCTCACCTCGGCTGTCGTGTATCGAAGCATCAGGATCGTGAACCCGAACACGAACACGAACCAGACGGTGGCCATCGCGGACGCCTGCGCGATATTGAACCCCTGAGCGAGTTCGCGGTCGATCTGGAGGGTCCACACGAGCAGTCCCTTCAGGATCAACACTGTCCCGAAGATCGCGAGACCCGTCCGGAACACCAGAATAAATGCCCCGATCAGACCCGGCTTGATCTGTGGCAGCGTCACGTACCGGAACGTCTGCAGCGGCGTTGCCCCCAACGACCGCGCCGCCTCCTCCGCGTCGGTGTTCACCTCAGAATAGGTGCCACGGAGGAGCAAAAGCGCGCGCGGGATCATCGAGTAGATGTAGGCGAAAAACAGGCCCAACACACCTGTCGAGAACGCGATGTCGGTACTCGACTGTCCCGATATAAACGCGACAGCGTTGGTGAACACGCCGGTGTTCCCGAACAGGATGATGATCATAAACGCCGCGACGATCCCCGGGAGGCTGTTCGGGAATGACAGGACGGTCAGAATAACCGACTTCGCCGGGAGTGCGTACTTCTCTAACGCGTGTGCGACAGGGACAGCAACGCTGATCGACGCGACAGTCGTGGCTGCCGCAAACCACAGGGTGTTGAACGCGATGTTTCGGTAGTACGGATCTGCCACCAGCGTCCGGTAGGATTCGGTGGTGAACCCTTCGGTCACCAGCCGGCTCTCCGAGAAACTGATGCGGAACATCTCAGCGAGCGGGAAGACCCCTGAAAACAGCAGCAGAACCGTAAACGGAAGACAGAGCGAGACGATTCGCCGTATCTCACGCTGCCGCTCCGACGTTGGCGATACTAACGACTTGAGGGTATTACGAGCAGCGCTGGAAAGGCGCGCGCCCATCGATACGTGGTCCGTCGCCATCGCCTACAGGCCTGCTCCCCGGGTGATTTCCTGGATGATGTCCTCTTGGTTGTCGATCAGTGCAGTCTGGTCGACGATGAATTCGGTCTCGCCGTAACGGCTCTGTGGCGGGAACTGCTCGGGCATATCCATCTCGGGGGCGCGGATCGGGCGCGCGTACGCGTCGAGGAAATGCTGCTGTCCCTCCAGAGAGAGCACATAGTCCATGAACTTCTTGACTGCATTGGGGTTCGGAGCGTTGGCGAGCATCGCGTACCCGTACAACGCGTTGAACGCTCCGCTCTCGCCGTTCGGCCCCTCGAGAAGCGCAACACCGACCTTGTCCTCACTCAGGTCTTCGTTGTTGTACTTCAGGTCGAGCCCGGAGTAGTCGTACCGGATGAACGAGCCGTACTCGCCACTCGTGAACTGTGCCAGGAAGTTGTCGGTGAACTCCGCGCCGCCTTCCTGGATCGTGTTGTAGTAGTCGATCACGGGCTGGACGTTGTCGAGGTCCCCGCCGTAGGCGTTGTTGACCGAGAGAGCAGCGGCGAGTCCGACCGCGGCCTGCGGTGTCTGCAACGCCAGGTCCTTCATGATATCGGGGTGTTTCAGGTCCTCCCACGTCTCGGGCTCGTCCACCCCTCGTTCCTCGAACAGATCCTTGCGGTACGTGAGCGCAGTAGTTACCTTTCTGGTTCCGGTACAGTGGCCGTTGTCGGTCTTTGCATTGTCTGGGACCTTGTCCCAGTTTGCAGGCTTGTATGCTTGCGTCAGTCCGTCACGCATCGCCTGTACAGCGAACGTGTATCCACCGTTGAACGCGGAGTGTGTCGGACTCTGTGCGTTCGCTCGCGCGTCTTGAAGAGCTTCTCCCGACGACCGGTCGTCGTCGTTGAGTTGAACACCGTACTGTTCGTTGAACGCCTCCATCACCGACGGCCAGTTCATCCACCCGGACTGGACCGCGTACACGTAGAGTTTCTCGTTGGTGGGGAACGTATCCGAGCAGACCGTGGTCTGGGAGTCCCCGTATCCGACCTCGTATGATTCACCGGAGCACGCGCTGGCATCGGTACTACCGCTCTCTGAGTCAGTGCTGCCACTACCGCCATCACTGCTGTCGCCACTGCTGCCGCCACCGGCGCAGCCAGCGAGGCTACCGCCGAGGATTGCACCGCTCGATGCGAGGATCTTCCGTCTGGTTGCTGGGTCGTTGATTGACACCATCGCTACTGACAGTAAAACGATTATTGTGAAATCGTTATAAAATCTTTGGTGGGTAGAAGTTTCGATCCGCGTAGCTCGACTCGGAGAACTCCGTTGCGTCGGGCGTGGGTCTAACCCGTATATATACGTTATTGAGCCGTATTTTCCGTATATACTCCGTTCCAGCCTCCGGCGGTCGGGTGACCGTTTCCCCACCGCACTTTCTAACAATTGTCCATTTTTTGTTCGTGTCAGCCGAACGGTTACGGTACGAGAGCGCCGATAGAAGCACACCGTCGCCGCCGCCTCCGATGGCCCCACCGTGGGCTCACCGCGGCACCTTCGTGGCCGGGATGGCGGCCGACCACAGGGTGGCGCGGTTCGGACGGGTCAACAACCGGTTCACCGGCTCGTCAAGGCCGACCGGAGACGGCTGGTCGCCGGGCGTTCGTCTATATATGTTACGTACGGGTACGGAGTAACGAGTAAACAACTACCCGGGGTCGTGGCAGTCCACGACGGACTCGACGACCTCCCGCCAGCGTTGGTACGCGCCGTCGACCGCGCCGGAGTCCACGCTCGGAGTGAAGATGCGTCCCTGGGTCCGACACCGGTCGAGGTCACCGAGGGAGCCCCAGACGCCCGCAGACAGCCCCGCTGAAAAGCCCACCCCCAGCGCGGCCGTCTCGGTCACCTCCGAGCGGACCAGCCGCCGGTCGAGCAGGTCGGCCTGCCACTGGGCGAACGCGTCGTGCTGGATCGCGCCACCATCCACCAGCAGGCGGTCGTGACCGATTCCGGTCACCGCCTCGGCGGCCTCAACCACCGCGCGGGTGGCGAACGCGATCGCCCTGACCGCCCCCCGGACCACGGCGTCGGCGTCGGTGTCGCGGGTCACGCCCACGACCGCGGTATCGGCGTCGGACACCCAGTGCGGGGCGCCAAGCCCGCCGAACCCGGGGACGACGTGTACGGATTCCCCGAGCGCCGTCGGGCCGAGCTGGTCGAACCCGTCAGTCCGTTCGAGGAAGCCGACGTTCCGGAGCCACTCCAGTACGGTCCCGGTGGCGAACACCGGCCCTTCCACCCCGTACAGGGGGTCGGATCCCGCCTGCTGGAACCACGTCGTAGCCAGAAGCGTCCCCTCGGCGTCGACGGGTTCACAGCCGGTGTGCTGGAGCAAGAAGTTCCCGGTGCCGTAGGTCACCTTCGCGTCGTCGCGGTCCGGCCCCACCCGCCCCAACAGCGCCGCCTGTTGGTCGCCCATCACGGCGGTCACCGGAACGGCAGCGCCCAGGATCCCGTCGGGATCGGTCTCGCCGAACCCCTCGGGATCGCTCGAAGCGTGGACCGAGGGCAGCGCCGCTCGCGGGACGTCGAACACCGTCAGAAGATCGTCGTCCCACCGCAAGGCGTGGATGTCGAAGAGCATCGTCTGTGCGGCGTTGGTGACGTCGGTCGCGTGCGTGCCCGTGAGATTATACAACAGCCACGAGTCGATGGTCCCGACGAGTACCTCGCCTGCGGCCGCGCGCTCCCGCAGGGCGGTCCCCGCGGACCCGTCGTCACCACGTGGTATCCCCACCGAGCCCCCGTCACCGTGGTCGAGGAGCCACTGCACGTTTGGGGCCGCGAAGTACGGGTCTGGTTCGAGGCCGGTCCGCTCCCGGATCAGCCGTCGGTCCTCGGGGTCGAGCGACGCGATCCGGTCGGCCGTCCGGCGGTCCTGCCAGCTGAGTGCGTTCGTGACCGGTCTTCCAGTGTCGGCCTCCCACAGCAACACGGTCTGGCGCTGGCTCGACACCCCGATCGCGCGGAGGTAGTCGGGGTCGACGTCGGCCCGAACGAGGGCACGTCTGATGGTGTCGGTCGCACACCCCCACAGCTTCAGCGGGTCGTACTCGGTCCGAGTGGGGCCCCGATTCAGGGTGTTGTGTGAAGTGAACGCCGAAGATACGGGAGCCCCCTGCTCGTCGAACACCACGAACCGCGTGCCACCGGTTCCCTGGTCGAGCGCGCCGACGTAGGGACCAGTACTCATCCGTCCGTGAGTGCGGTGAACAGTGCCGTCGAGAAGTTCAGCGCCACGCCGCTGGGTTTTCGGCCGGCGATCCGGGTCCCGACGGGGACCTCCCGGCGCTCGAGAACGCCGAACTGAGCGAGCTCGTACAGGAGCCGCTTGACCGTCGCGTCGGTCAGGTCGGTCTGGCTGGCGATCTCAGCCGCGGCGTCCTCGATCCGCACCTCCTCGTCGAGCGAGAGCACGAGCAGTTGCTCGACCACCTGGCGTTCGTTCCGCGAGAGCGCGAGGACCCGACCGATCGGGACGCCGCCGGTCGGGACCGCAGCGACCCCGGCGTCGACGTCGGCATCACGGATCCGCGTGGAGTCGTCGGCCTCCGCGGTGGCGGCCGCGACGAAAAGCGCCGCCAAGGCGTCGTGGGCGTCGCCGTCGGCCCACTCGGCGATCCGCTTTGCGTGCCCGTGATCCAGCGTGTGCGAAAGCCCGCGGGACCCCCTGACGGTGAGGATGTCGACGAGTTCGTGGGTGTACTCCGGCACGTGGATCTGCTGTTCCGGCATCGGAAAGGCCAGCTCTTCCGGTGGCGTCCGGCCCACGCCGATCCACGCGAGGTTCCCGAACGGTTCGAAGAACGTGTGCAGGTCCGCGAGGTCGGCGGTGGTCGGTTCCCCCAAGTGGTCGACGGCGACGAGGATCGCCTCGCTCCTGGACGTGACCGAATCGATGCGCCTACGGAGGGTCTCGGTGCTCACCCCGCGTTTCGGAACGGACTCCACGAGCAGGTCGTCGAGGAGGTCGCGATACGTCTGAAACCGGCTTCGGGCCCGCCGGGCGTCGAGGTAGACGAACCGGACCTCGGGGTGGTCGCTCCCGCCCCGGGTGGCGGTATAGAACGGGTCTGTGCCGCTCATCTCCGAGTCGAGCGCCGACAGAAGCGCGGTTACGACGGCTGACTTCCCCGACCCCTTCGGACCCCACACGTAGGTGTTTGGCGGGACCGCCCGATCGAACAGCGGGTCGACTGCGTTCAGAAAGGCCTCGAAGAGCGCCTCCCGACCAACTGGCTCCGACAGGTGGATTGCGGGATTCAGCGAGTCGCGGTCGACGACCAGTTCGTTTCTACTGCTTCGCGTCCGTCGGCGTTCGATCCGTTCGGTGAGGTCCATAGCGCTCGGTGTGAGTACTGATTACACACGCTACCGGGTGTAAAATTCTTTTTGCCGTGGCGGACCACAGCACCACGCCCCCGACAGCGTCGCTGAACCGGCGGTTGCTCGGAGTCTCGTCGTGCGCCGTCCCCGATCGACGGGAGCCCCTTGGAACGTGCTGTGTCGCACGGTTTCTTGGAATCAGTTCCCGGGCATCGGTTGCACGAACCGGCGACGACCACCACTCCGCATCAGTCCCAAGCCGACGACTGATCGCGGATCCGTGCGAACGTCTGCCGAGCCCACGAGACGAACGGGTCCCCGTCGTCGTCGGCGCTCGCAACGAGGTTTCCCTGGTCGTCGTACGCGCCGAGGAACGCGTGGCCGTCGACGATCACCACCCCGAACTCCAATGGCTGCGGGGAGACGTACAGCGTGAACCCCGAGAGCTGTTCGGCACGCTCGAGTGCCTCCGGATACTCCGCGGCGGAGGTCTCCAACACGTCCCTGTCGACGACGAGTTCGGTGTCGGTCTCCGGCCTGATGGCGTCGGCCGCGGCCTGGTTGAACACCCTGCTCACGATCGGCGTCACCCCCCACAGCGTGTCGATTCGGTCGCGGTCCATCAACTCGAGGAGTCGATTGATTGGGGTGTGGGGGTTCTGCGGAGTCGCGCGCGTTCGAGTCGCTTCCGCGAGCGTCTCACACGCCAACTCGTCCACCGACCCGTTCAGGTTCGCGAGCAGGTGTCGGAACCGGGCGGCGACGTCTAAACACGCCTCGAACTCCGCGTAACTCTCGGCGACGATCTCGCCCGCCCGGGTGAGCCGGTATCTGTCGGTGTCGGGTACCTTCTCCGCCCACCCTCGGTCGGTGAACCCCCTGACGGTTCGCTGTGCCGTCTCGCGGGCACACGAACAGCGGTCGGCCAGGTCGCTCGGGCGAGCAGGCGCAGATCGGAGTGTCCGCAGGAGGTCAACTCGGACCTCCGACCCGACCAGAAACGCGATGTCCTCACGCGCGCTCATCGGTATATCGTCTGAACGGCGCGGCCCCGTCCCGTCGGCCGCGGGCGCACCGAGTAGAGCGTGGCTGCCGCCCGATCACCGCTCACCCCAACAGACCTAAGTCGTCGATTCGCTTGACTATCTCCTCGACCGCGGTCTCGGCGTCGTCGGTACGCTTGCCTCCGGTGATGACGATCTTGCCCGAGCCGAACAGCAGGATGACGACCTCGGGTTCGTCCATCCGGTAGACCAACCCCGGGAACTGCTCTGGTTCGTACTCGACGTCTTCGAGCCCTAGCCCGATCGCGAGCGCGTTCAGGTTGAGGTTGTGACCGAGATCGGCGCTGGAGACGATGTTCTGGACGGTGATCTCGGGGTCCTCGTCGACCGGAATCGACAGCCCGCGAAGCTTCTCGAAGATGATCCCGAGCGCCTCGTGGACGTCGTCGATACTCTTGGCGCCGGTACACACGATCTTCCCCGATCGGAAGATGAGCGCCGCGGCTTTGGGTTCCTGCGTCCGGTAGACCAACCCTGGGAAGTTGTCGGGGTTGAAGTCAGCCCCGGGGAGATCCTCGGCGAGGGCCTCGAGGTCGAGCTCCTGGCCGATCCCAGTCGATGCGACGACGTTCTGAATCTCGATCGAATCTGCCGGCGTGCTCATACTCTATTTCATTATTCTGTGCCTCCCTTATAAAAGCCTCCCTTATAAAGAGGTGCACCAAGCCGGGGATCCGGCCAAAACGGCCGGTCCCCATCCGACGGCCGGCGCGGTCGCCGGATCCCCGACGCAGCGTGTGGGTCGTTATACTGACCGCTCTCTCCGTGACGACCCGACCCCACGGTGTCGAAGTCGATCCGAGGGTAGCCGACACACCAGTCGGAAGCCGTTTCCCCGTCGCAGTCCTGAGTAAGTACGATGACCGACGAGGGCACGGACCCGCTCGAACCGGGCGTCGACGGGAACGACACCGACGCCGACACGGAGCCGACTGACGTGATCGACACCGGCCACGACGTGCCCGAGGACGACACCGACGCGGGTGGCTCAACAGGGGCGACGGCCGGAGAGCCGGCTGCCGGAACCGTCGCCGTCCTCGACGATCTGGAGCTCGACCGGTTCTACGACGCGGTGGAGGCCGAAGGCCGCCCGGTTGTGACCGCCTCCGAGGTTGCCCGCCGGCTCGGAACCACCCAGGCGTCGGCCGCGGCGGCCCTCGATGATCTGGTCGACGACGGCACGGTCGATCGCGTCACCGTCGAGACCGACCCGGTGGTGTACTTCCCCGCGGAGTGGCGGGAACTGGCCGCACGCGAGCGGATCGTCGTCTTCCCCGACCGCCGCGAGATCGTCGTCGACCAGCCGCGGCAGTACACCCGCGCGCAGCTCTCGCAGTTTGCACACTTGGTCGACTCGACGGGCGACCGAGAGCGGTCGGTGGCCGATCGGGAGACCGCGACCCGCGGGTACAAATACGAGATTCGGCCCGAAGACGTCTGGCAGGCGCCCTTCGACGACGTCGAGGAGTTGCTGTCGTTGATGCGATCGGTGCTTCCCCGCCGCTCGGCGGCGCTCGAAGAGTGGGTGCGGTCGCAGTGGCAGCGCGCCAATCGCTTCCGGCTGTTCACCCACGACGACGGGTACGTGGTGCTGGAAGCCGGCTCCGAGAGCCTGATGGGCAACGTCGCCAGACAGAAGCTCGACGAGGAGCAACTCGTCGCGCCGATCTCCGAGACGGAGAGCTGGGTTCGCGAGGGGTCGGAGGCGGCGGTGAAGCGAACCCTCTACGAGGCGGGCTATCCCGTCGTTGACGACCGCGACCTCGACACCGGCGACCCGGTCGAGGTGGAGCTGACCGTCGACCTCCGGGAGTACCAACACGACTGGGTCGACCGGTTCAGTGAGCAACAGTCCGGCGTGTTGGTCGGGCCTTCGGGGTCGGGAAAGACCGTGACCGCGATCGGGATCCTGGCGGCGATCGGCGGGGAGACCCTGATTCTGGTTCCCTCTCGCGAGCTTGCGGGGCAGTGGCGGACGGAGTTGCTGGAGCATACGACACTCGCGCCCGAGCAGATCGGCGAGTACCACGGCGGGCAAAAGCAGATCCGGCCGATCACCATCGCCACCTACCGGACCGCCGGGATGGACCGCCACCGGGCGCTGTTCGACTCCCGCGGGTGGGGGTTGGTGATCTACGATGAGGTCCACCACATCCCCGCGGAGATCTACCGGCGGAGCGCGACCCTGCAAACCAAACACCGATTAGGGCTGTCGGCGACGCCGGTGCGCGAAGACGACCGGGAGGCGGAGATATTCACGCTCATCGGCCCGCCGATCGGCACCGACTGGTCGCGGCTGTTCGAGGCGGGGTACGTCCAAGAGCCTGAGGTTCGGATCCGATACGTCCCGTGGGCCGACGAGATGGCGCAAAACGAGTGGGCGCACGCGGAGGGTCGCGACCGCCACCGGGTCGCCGGCGAGAACCCCGAGAAGATCGCCGAAACCCGGCGACTCCTCGCGGCCCGCCCCGACGCGAGCGCGCTGGTGTTCGTCGACTGGCTAGATCAGGGCGAGGCTTTGGCCGAAGCGCTCGACGCCCCGTTCGTCAGCGGCGAGATGCCGCACCACCGTCGGGACCGCGTGTTCGAGTCGTTCCGCCAGGGCGACCTCGACACGCTCGTGGTCTCACGCGTCGGCGACGAGGGGATCGACCTCCCGAACGCGGAAGTCGCGATCGTCGCCTCCGGACTCGGGGGATCGCGACGGCAGGGCGCACAGCGCGCCGGCCGGACGATGCGCCCCGCCGGCGGCTCCCAGGTGTACGTTCTCGCGACGCGAGGCACCTCCGAGGAGGAGTTCGCACAGCGGCAGATGCGCCACCTCGCCGAGAAGGGCATCCGCGTGATCGAATCGAACGCTGACGACGGAACGCGGTCCGGGGAAGACGATGTGTGACGCCGAACCGACGGCGTGGCGCGGTCGTAATGAGTAACTCTTAAGAATGCCACCACGGGTAGATGAAAGTGCCCGCCCTTAGCTCAGCCTGGTAGAGCAGTCGACTGTAGATCGACTTGTCCCCCGTTCAATTCGGGGAGGGCGGACTTCCTTACCAAACGGACGAGAGCCGAAAGGAGCCGCGTTGTCGTGCGATTCCATCTCGCCTCGTTTGGGTTGAACAGGTCACCGAACTCGGGTAACTGCCGTCGTGCCCCAGATCAGGACTGTCTCCTCGTGTTGAAGACGTTCGGGGGGCGCTTCAGGCGGTGAGACTGGTGAAGAGACCGTCCGGCGGAATCGTCCGAGCCAGCCGTCACCGCCTGAGACGACGGAGAGACGAGTCACTGTGATATTGGTATAATGTGATGTGTCCTCGTAGGGTCGGGCGACGAGCAGGAGCCGAGGCTCCTATTCGAATCCGTAGAGATTCCTGTGCGCCTGGAGATACAGCGGATGCGGGGCCTGCGCATCAGCTTCCGGTGCGTGAATCGTCTCCCCGGCGAGCGACGTGATCGCTTCAGGCGGACCTTCCTCCGCGTCGTCTTTCACTATGGTTCGGAGATCGTCGGTGAGGCTGATCCAGCCGCAGTCGAACGTCCAGTGGTGGAATTTGCACAGCGCGATTCCGTTCCGCGGATCGTCGGCGCCGTTCTCCGATTTGGGATAGATGTGTGCGGCTTCGACTTCCGGTCGCCCCTCGGGGGCGAAGCGTCTGGCGCCGCAGACGGCACACGTATAGTCGTAATTCCGCCTCACTGAGCGGGAAAACATCGAAGAGCGTACCGTCGATTCTCGGGTCGTGTACTGCGTCGCGTCTTCGGTCAGTCTCGGTGGGTCCTGAACTCGTGCCGCAAGCTCGCGTTCGGCTTCCTGGTACCCTTCCCAGCCTTCGATCCCGACCCGTTCGATCTGAAACCGGTAGACCATCCGGGCGCCGTCGCTGACGTATTCGTAATCCTGGACCTCGACGATCCCTCGGTACTCGTACTGCGTCTCTCCCTCTTGGCTCGTGAACAAGTAGATGGGGATGGGATCCTCGGTCGCATCGATCAGTGCCCTGTTCGGTGGTGTCTTCTTCTGGTCTCCTTTCTCTTTGACACCTTCACCTAGGTATGTGAACTCATCGCCCTGGCCGAGCTCGTCGTCATATATCTCGCCTTCGTTCGCGAGAAGGATGACGTATCGGCCTTCGTCGGGTGCACGGAGCGTGATCCCCTTGAATTGGTATCCGAAGTTGGTCTCGAAAACGTTCTCCACTTCGGGCTGCGTCAGGGATTCACCGATTTCAAGCGGACGTGAGAGTGCGAAATCGGTCATCTTCGTACGGTCTCATACAAGCTACCCGTATAAAGGTCAACGAGAGGTACTGTCGGCTTCTTTATAACGAACCGAGAGACCGCGGGTAGACAGTGATCTCCCCGAGACCGAGGCCCTCTGATCTGTGGAGAGAGGACAGAGATTCGGTTCTTGAGAATCTCGGACGAACAGAACACCCATCCCAAACTCTCACATCGTCGAATCCACCACCACCGTCAGGTATTGCCGTAGCGCATAATCCTTTTTCAAATAATCACTACTGTGCATTTATGCCGACCACAACCAACCTCGGATTCCCCCGGATCGGCGTCAACCGCGAACTCAAGCGCGCCGTCGAAGGGTACTGGAACGGCGACCGGTCGAAGCAGGACCTTCTCGACCAAGGGGCGGACCTCCGCGAGCGACACTGGCGGACGCAGGACGACCTCGGACTCGATCACGTGCCCGCGAACGACTTCTCGTACTACGATCAGGTACTGGACACCTGCGCGATGGTCGGAGCCGTCCCGGAGCGGTTCCCGTGGGACGGCGGCACGGTCGATCTCGACACCTACTTCGCGATGGCCCGCGGCCTTCAGGAGAAGGACTTGGAGGGCGAGAGATCGGGCGTGCAGGCCATGGAGATGACGAAGTGGTTCGACACGAACTACCACTACCTCGTCCCCGAACTCTCCCGCGACACCGACTTCTCGCTGTCCTCGACGAAGCCGATCGACGAGTACGAGGAGGCTGCACGGCTGGGCATCGAGACGCGGCCGGTGGTTGTCGGGCCAGTGTCGTTCCTGCTGCTCGGCAAGACGCAGGAAGACGGCCTCGACGCGATCGATCTGCTCGACGATCTGCTGCCGGTGTACGCCGAGGTGCTCCAGCGGCTCGCCCGCGCGGGTGCCGACGCTGTGCAGATCGACGAACCGACGCTCGTGCTCGACCTCGACGACGAGCAGCGGGCGGCGTTCACCGAGGCGTACGAAACCCTCGCGGACGCCGCCGACATCGACATCCACCTCGCGACCTACTTCGGGCCGCTGGCGGACAACCTCCCGACGGCCCTGGATCTCCCCGTCGAGTCCCTGCACCTCGATCTCGTGCGCGGCGGGGAAGGTCTCGAAGCCGCCCTCGACCACGGCGTCCCCGACGACCTGGCCCTCTCACTCGGCGTCGTCGACGGCCGCAACGTGTGGCGCGCAGACCTCGACGACCGCCTCGAGACGGTCGAGGCCGCGGTCGATGCCCTGGGATCCGACCGCGTGCTCGTCGGTCCTTCGTGTTCGTTGCTGCACGTCCCGGTCGATCTCGAGGCCGAACCCGCCCTCGACGACGACCAGAAGCTGTGGCTCGCCTTCGCGAACGGGAAGATCGAAGAGATCGTGGCGTTGGCCGAGCGCGCAGACGGCGACGTCGAGGGCACGGAAGCGCTCTTCCAGGAGAGTCGTCGGGCGATCCAGGCCCGCGCCGAGTCAGACTGGATCAACGATCCCGACGTCCAAGGGCGCGTCGACAGTATCGACGACGCGATGACCCGCCGGGACTCCGACCGCGGGGCCCGCCGGGCGATCCAGCGGGAGGCCCTGGACCTGCCGGAGTTGCCGACGACGACCATCGGCTCCTTCCCGCAGACCGACGAGGTGCGGGAGACGCGCGCGGCGTACAAGAACGGAGAGATATCCCGTGAGGCGTACGAGGCGTTCATCGAAGAGCAGATCGACGAGACCATCCGGCGCCAAGAGGAGATCGGCCTCGACGTGCTCGTCCACGGCGAGAGCGAGCGGGGCGATATGGTGGAGTACTTCGGCCGCCAACTCGACGGCTTCCTCTTCACCGAAAACGGGTGGGTCCAGAGCTACGGAACCCGGTGCGTACGCCCCCCCGTTATCGCGGGCGACGTGAGCCGGCCCGAGCCGATGACCGTTCGGTGGCTCTCCTACGCGGCCGACCAAGCCGACAAGCCGGTGAAGGGGATGCTCACCGGGCCGGTCACGATCCTCCAGTGGTCGTTCGTCCGAGACGACCAACCCCGCGCGGAGACGTGCCGCCAGATCGCGCTCGCGATCCGCGACGAGGTGCTCGACCTGGAGGCGGCAGGGATCCGGACAATCCAGGTCGACGAACCCGCGTTCCGCGAGGGACTCCCGCTGCGCGAGAGCCGGTGGGCCGAGTACCTCGACTGGGCGGTGGAGTGCTTCCGGCTGGCCTCCTGCGGCGTCGACGACGGGACGGGAATCCACACGCATATGTGCTACGCGGAATTCAGCGACATCATCGAAGCGATCGTCGAGATGGACGCCGACGTGATCTCGATAGAGGCCTCCCGCTCGAAGATGGGACTGCTCGACGCCTTCGACGAGTTCGACTACCCGGCCGACATCGGCCCGGGCGTCTACGACATTCACTCCCCGCGGGTGCCGTCGGTCGCGGAGATCGAGGGCCTCGTCCGCAATGCCTTGGCGGTGCTCGACGAGGAGCAGATGTGGGTCAACCCCGACTGCGGGCTCAAGACGCGCCGGTGGGTCGAGGTCGAACCGTCCTTGGAGAATATGGTCGCGGCCGCCGAGAACGTCCGGGGATCGATCGGGGAGTGATCGCTGCGGGTGACACCGTACCCGACAGTCACCGCGCGACCAGCGAGTCCGGACGGATCCCGCTGATTCGGTCCGAAGCCGCCGATCTCGGGCCGTAACGGCCTCGAGCGATTCCGCTCGGACGAACAGACGACCGAAACGCCGGCCGAAGGCGGCGGGTCGGAGTTAATCGACGGCGCCGGGGACGTCAACGCCGCTGTCGAATCCCGCGGGACGAGCCCCTTCCTGGTCGTTCGCGCGGCGTACGTCCTGCTCGTCGGGTGGTGGGCCAGCGGAATCTGGCCGAGGGTCGCGTGGCCCGCCCCGAGCACCCTCCTCGGCCTGCCGGTGGCCGTCCGGATGCACAGCCGGCTGCCGTTCGCCGGGTCGCGATACCGATACTGACTCGGGGTCTGGTCGACCCGCGAGTGTTGGTCACTCGCCCGGATCGAATCGGCGCGCGACGCCGACAGTCTACGTCACCGCGCCCCGGAATGCGGCCGAAGGCCTCGCGGCGTTCCCCTCCGAGCAGCGACTCGCCGCCCGTGTCAGCGTCGTCGACAGTCCTACTACCGCCGAACGGGTCGGTTGACGACGGCGACGCGGAGGCGGTCCTGTTCGCGAAGACGACCGCAGAGCGGTATCCGGACCTGCGGCGCGAACTCGCGGCCGTACGTCCGAACGACCGCCTCTGCATCGGGCGCTTCGACGAGGCTGACGTGCTTGACGCCTACGCCTGGCGGGAGCGGAGTTCGGGCCGAACTCCGGCGGACCAACTCCGTCGCACACCGTGAGATTATCAAGCTAGTCCGCCGTACCGACGAGCGTGTTTGAGCCACTGCGCCGGTTCGGGCCGGTCGTGCTGATCCCTGCGGCGTGGATCGCCGCTGGGGCGGCCGTGACCGGCGCGCTTCGGATCGAGGGGCTGGTGATCGCCCACGTCGTGATGGCGGGGTTCATTCTGTTCTTTCTCGTCACCGGGTGGGACCGGATGGACCGCGGGGCCTTGCGGGCGTGGCGGGCAGTCCTCGTTACGGGGCTCGCGATCACGCTCGCGGGCGTCGCGGGATTCGTCGGACCGTTCGCGGGGCCGGCCCTCCTCGGCGTGAGTCTCGTCGGGTGGATGCTGCTTCCTGCGGCGGGACTGGCCTACACCGCCCGGGAACTCCCAGACGGCGCACTCGTGTACGCGGGCGGTGCCGCGGCGTCCGTTGCCGGCGCCGCGCTCTTCGTCTGGACGCTGCTGACGCCCGGTGGCCCCCTCGTCTGGCCGGCGTTCGGGCTGGTCGCACTCGGTCAGACCGCCGGCATCGTCGACGCAGCGAGGCGGTGACTCGGCGGGGTGCGGGCGACGGCATCGGGCGCGGAACCGGCCGACCGATCACTCGGCTGCGACCCCGACGCCGGAGAACTCGCCGATCAGTTCGGCCACCCGGTCGTGGACGTCGGCGACGGGACCAATATCGTCGGTGTCGCGGTTCTCCATCGCGAGTTTGCGCTCCCGAGGCGACGCCACCGGGTTTCGGTGTGTTCCGACCGGAGGTCCCCCCGCGCCCGGAACCTACCGCCTTGCGCACCGTTGGTTCGTCGGTCGTACACCGACCGGTGAGTATATGTTCGGTGACAATTCGGCGCCGGCCGCCGGTTGCTTCGAGACGGCCAGTCACACCGGCCCGGTGTCGAACCCGTCGAACTCGGGCCGGTGCCGAAGACACGCCGCCCTGTGTCCCGCGCCGTGGTCCGTGAGCTCGGGGTCGATCCCGGCACACGGCGTCGTGACTGCCTCGGCGAGCCCTTCGGCGGCGCGGTCGCCGTCACCCGATAGGAGTGCTGCGACCGCGTCCGCAACCGCCCGCTCGACCTCGGGGTCGGGGACCGTCGCCGGCAGGTCGTACGCCGCCCGAACCCGTGCGGCGTCGTCGGTGTCGGTTCCGGCGGTTGCGTCGGCGTCGGCCCCGGGGCTTTTGCCGTCGCTCGCAGCCCCACGGTCGATCTCGCCGCCCGCCGCGACGGACGTGCCGCTGCGGGCCCGGAGCCGCTCCCGAACGGCCTCGGGGTCGATCTCCCCGGCCACGACCCGCTCGCGGAAATCCAGGAGACGGCGCCAGACCGGCTGTTCCATATCCATCCCCTCGGGCTGGATGACGCGGTGACACCGGGTGTGGAACCGGCACCCCGAGGGCGGGTTCGAAGGGCTGGGGACGCTGCCGGTCAGTTCGATGTGGTCGCCGCGGGACCGCGGATCCGGGGTCGGGACCGCCGACAGAAGCGCCTCGGTGTAGGGGTGCTGGGGGTTCTCGAACACCGCCTCCGTGGGACCGATCTCGACGATCTCTCCGAGATACATCACGGCGGTTCGGTCACAGAGCTCCCGTACCACGGAGATGTCGTGACTGATGAAAAGCACCGAGAGCCCGAACTCCGTCCGGAGGTCGTCGATCAGCGCCAGGATGTCCGCCTGGATCGACACGTCGAGTGCCGACACGGGCTCGTCGGCCACCAGGAGGTTGGGGTTGAGAACCAGGGCCCGCGCGAGCGCCAGCCGCTGTTTCTCCCCGCCGGAGAACTCGTGTGGATACCGGTCGTAATCGGCGGCGGAGAGCCCGACCCGTTCGAGTAGGTCACCGACGATCGCCCGTCGACGGTCCGCGTCGGTCATTCCGTGCACCAGGGGAAGCTCCGCGATCGACGCCCCGACCGACATCCGCGGGTCGAAACTCGACGTGGGATCTTGGAAAATCAACTGGGCGTCCCGGCGGAACGTCTTCAACTCCGCCCGGTCGAACTGCGTCACGTCGTTGGGGTGGGTGCCGTCGTCGTTTCGGGCGGCGCCTTCGCGGCCGCCACCGTTGAAGATCACCTCCCCTGCGGTCGGCTCTGTCAGCCGAAGAATCGAGGAGGCGGTGGTGGACTTGCCGCATCCCGACTCCCCGACGAGGCCCAGCGCCTCTCCCGGGTAGATATCGAAGCTGACGCCGTCGACCGCCCGTACCCGGGCAGTCTTCCGGGAGAACAACCCGCCCCGGGAGGTGGTGTAGTGTTTCGTCAGGTCACGGACTGAGAGCAGCGGGTCGTCGCTCATCCGGTGTCACCTGTCGGTGGTGTCCCCGACTCCCCCGCTTCAGCAGCCGAGTCGGCGGGCGCCGGGAGGACCGACGGACCGTCGCCCGGTTCGTAGTGGATGCACGAGACGGTGTGGCCGTCGGCGAGGTCGACCTCCGCGGGCTGGTCGCCCGCCGAACACGCCGCTTCGGCGTAGGCACACCGCGGCGCGAACCGACACCCATTCGGCAGGTCGGTGGGGTCCGGGAGCGACCCGGCGATCCCGCCACGGGCGCCCCCGTCGAGGCCGCTCTCGTGTCCCGGGAGACACGCTAAGAGTTCGCGGGTGTAGGGGTGCGAGGGCCGCTCGAAAACGTCCAGAACTGTCCCCCGCTCCATCACCGTTCCGGCGTACAGCACCACCACCCGGTCGGCGATCTGGCTGACGGTCGCGAGGTCGTGAGTGACGAACAGAACGCCCATCCCGTATTCGGCCTTCAGGTCGTCGAGCAGCCGGAGAATCCCCGCCTGGATCGTCACGTCGAGCGCGGTGGTGGGTTCGTCGGCGACGAGCAGGTCCGGCCGGGTCACGAGCGCCATCGCGATCATCACCCGCTGTTTCTCCCCGCCGGAGAACTGGTGTGGGTACTCGTCGATCCGGCTTGCGGGTTCGGGAATTCCGACCGTATCGAGCAGATTGATCGCACGAGCCCGCGCCGCCGCTTTTGTGACGTCCTCGTGGACCCGGATGGCTTCCACCAACTGCCACCCGACAGTGTAGCAGTGGTTCAGCGCGTCCTGGGGGTTCTGGAACACGTACGCGATCGACGCGCCGCGGTGGCGCCGGAGCGCCCGGGCGGAGAGGTCAGTGAGGTCCTCCCCGTGGAGCCGGACGCTGCCTTCGATCCGGCCGGGCGGTTGGTCGAGCAGCCCGGTGAGCGACTCGACCGCGACGGTTTTTCCCGACCCCGACTCGCCGACGAGACAGACCGTCTCGCCGCGCTCGACCGTGAAGTCGATGCCGTCGACCGCGACGAGTTCGCCGGAGTCGGTCTCGAACGTCGTCCGAAGCCCCTCGACGGCTAAGAGTGGTTCGTCGGTCATCGGTCCGCCTCCGTGGTCGCTTCGGGGTCGACTGCGTCGAGCAGCGCGTCGCCGAGAAAGTTGAACGCCAGGATCGTGAGGAAGAGCACGAGTCCCGGCGCGAGCACGATCCACGGCGCGAACGTCAGGTCGCTCCGGCCGGCGGCGATCAACTGTCCCCACGAGGCGATGCTGGAGTCGCCGAGCCCCAGGAACGCGAGCTGAGCCTCCGCCAGCAGAAACCCCGGGATCAGGAGGGTGAGCTGGGTGATGATGCTGCTCGCGGTGTTGGGGACGACGTGCCGACGGACGATCCGGCGGGTGGTTGCGCCGCTCAGGCGCCCCGCCTTCACGAACTCTTCTTCGGAGACCGACAGCGCCTTGCTGCGGACGTACCGCGCGGTGCCACCCCACCCGAAAATCGAGAAGACGACGATGAACATCCCGAGCCCCGCGCCGTAAACGTAGAGGACCAACAGAAAGAACAGCAGGGTCGGGAACGACAGCACGATGTCGACAGCGCGCATTGCGACTTCGTCGACCCACCCGCCGGCGTACGCGCTCACGGTCCCGACGGTGATCCCCACACCAGCGACGAGGGTGGTGGTGATGAACGCGATCTTCATACTGATCGTCATCCCGTAGACGACGCCTTTGAACACCCCCAGTCCTCCGCGAGTGGTTCCGAGCGGGTATTTCCAGGTGCCCGCACACCGGCCGTCCGTGACCTCGCCGACGCACTCGGCGACGTTGGCGTCTGCGACCGACAGCCCGACGGGCGGCTGGTGGCCCGCCAGGACGTTCTGCTCAGGGGCGTTCAGGACGAGCGGTCCGAGCAACCCGCCGCCGAAGACCACGAGCAGCCACGCCAGGCTCACCAATGCGGGACGGTTCCGTCTGAACCGCCGCCAGTAGTAGGCGGTGATCCGCGGGTGCTGATACAGCGGCGCGACCAGATACCAGACGAAAAGCAGGAGCGTGACCGCGAACGCGTAATCGACCGTGGCGATCGCGAAATCGAGCCCGAGCGTGTCGAAGGGACCTTGCAGGTTCGTCGCCGCCGCGAGCGCGCCGAAGGTGGTCTCCCGTGCCCCGACGGCGTACCAGTCGTAGCCCGCGAGCGCGAGAATCGGCGCGACGGTGAGCACGAAGAGCTTCGTATTGAGCGAGAGCCGCGCGCCCCGGTCGCCGGCGCACGCCTCCCAGTCCACTTTGTCGAACCGTGGGGCGTCCGTCTCCGCGCTCGGATCTGTGTCGGTACTCATAGGTCTCTGTCGTCGTAGCTGATCCGCGGGTCGAGCACCGTGAACGCCAGGTCCTCGAGCAGGTTTCCGACCACCGCGAGGAAGGTGAAAAGCAACGTCGACCCGAGCACGAGATTGGTGTCCTGTGCGACTAAGGCGTTGAACGTCAGCCGGCCGAGGCCGGGAATCCCGAAGACCACCTCCACCAACAGCGACGATCCCAGAAAGATGGCGAGGAGTTGCCCGACGAGCGTCGTCGACAGCGGGACCAGCGTTGGCCGCATCACGTGATAGGCGTACGCTCGCAGCGGCGAGACGCCCTTGGCTTTGGCAGTCTTCATGAACGTCGCGTTCTGAAACGCCGCGGACTCGTTGCGTGAGACGCGCATGATCGCGCCGATCGAACCCGTGACCAGCACGAACACCGGAATCACCAGTTGCCGGGCGTTCGCGAGGCTGAACGTGGGTACCTCCGTCCGGTAGACGATCGGGATCCACTCCAGCCACACCCCAAAGACCAGGAGGAGGATGATCCCGAAAAAGAAGTTCGGGATGGCGTAGCCGAAGAAGGCGAAGCCGGTCGCGGCGTGATCCCGCCACGTGTACATGTTTGCCGCGGAGTACACCCCGATCAACGGGCCGAGCAGGACCGTCAGGATCGTCCAGGGTATCGAGTACTGTGCGGTGTAAGACACCGCATCGAAAAGCGCCGTCGTCACCGGCTGGCTCCGGTACTCCGACCACCCCCACTCGAGCGTGTAGACGCCCTGCAGGAAGTCCAGATATCTGACGTGGAGGGGTTCGTCGAGCCCGCGGAGCTGACGCTCGCGCTCGACCGCCTCCTGTGGGTTCCCGCCCTCCAGCGCCGCCTGCGTGGCGGCCTGCTGGACCGATGGGTTGGGCGCGGCGGCCAGCAGCCCGAACGTCACGGTGACGATGATCAACGACACGACCGCGGCCCACCCGACTCGGAGCGCGACGTATCCGGCTAGCCCCATCGTCGGCGAAGCCGGGACGGGGTTGGCGGTTCGATCATCGCGCGCCGACAGCCGACGCCATCATCCATCGAAGTACCACGCCGGGGAGTCCCAGCCATTAAAGAAGTTCTCGGCCGGTCCCACGAGGTCGGGATTGTAGCCGAGCAAGTCGTCGCCGAACGCGAGCATAACGTAGGGCTGCTCCTCCGCGAGGTTCCGGAACAACTCGGTGAACGGCTCCTGGAGCGCCGCCTCGGAGTCGGTCCCCCGCGCCCGCTCGAAGAGTTCCGCGGCGTCGAACTCGGGGTAGTAGCCGACGGGGTTGTAAAACGAGTTCGCGCCGTCGAAGAACACCTGGTTCGTGAGCGGGTTCTGTGGGTAGGTGTTGAGTCCGAACACGATCGACATGTCCCACGACTCCGAACTGGTGACGCTCCGCGGACCGGGGTTGTTCGGCGTCGGCTGGTCCCACGCCACCTCCTCGCCGTCGATCGTGGCAGTGCCGCCCCGTGGCTCCGCCGTCCAGTAGTCCCGCTGGAACCGGACGCCGTCGATGGCCTCAATGGTGACCTCGATACCGAACTTGTCGGCGAACTCCTCGCCGATGAACTCCGCGATGAGCTGTGAGGTCTCCCCGCCGGCCAGATGATACAGGTCCAGTGCGACCGTGTCACCCGCCGGCGTGACGAGCGTCTCCCCGTCGAAGCGGTAGTCGAACTCCGACTCCGCGAGGGCCTCCTCGACCAAACCGCGGGCGACCTCCCCGCCGTACCGGTCGCCGACCCCGAACTGCGTGATCGCGTCGTCGCCGGGGTACCAGTCGGACCACGACGGCTGCCACGTGTAGTGCGGCTGCGCCAACCCGCGGAAGATCCCGGCGATGAGCTCGTCTTTCCCGATCGCAGCCGTCAGCCCCTGACGGAACGCAGTGTGCCGAAAGAGGTTTCCGGGCCCTGCGTTCCATCCGTTGTCCCGCATATTCACCGACAGGATGCGGTTGTACGGCTGCGGGATCCGGTAGGTGCTGACCTGCGGGTTCTCCTCGAACTCTGCGAACCGCTCGGGAGGGATGCCCGCGGAGTCGGCCTCGCCGGTCTCCAAGGCGGCCAACCTGGAGGCACGCTCCTCGACGACGTCGATCGACGCCCCCTCGAAGTACGGAGCGTTCGCAAACAGAGCCGGCCCCTGGTCGGTGTTCTGGATGTAGTAGTCGTCGTTCCGGGTGTAGGTCGTCCCCGCCCCGCGTTCCCACTCGTTGAGGACGTACCCGCCCAGGTTGCCGGTGAACGACAGCTCGAGCAGCTCCGTCTCCTGTTGGAGCCCCTCGGCGTCCTCCTCGTCGACGTACGGCTCCACGAGGGCCTGCGGAATCGGGAACAACAGAGGATCGTACGATTCCGGCCACAGCAGCTGTGGCTGCTGGAGCTCCGCCTGAAACTGGAACTCGCCGGTCTGTTCGACGGTGACGCCATCCCAGGAACTCGACTGCGCCGTGGCCGCCCAGTCGGTCTGGTGAAGTTCCTGGATCTGGTAAACGAAGTTTTCGGCGTCGACCTGCCCGTACGGGTCGCTGAATCTCAGCCCCTCCCGGACGTCGAATACCCACACGGAGCCGCCGTCGTCGGTCGACATATCGTACAGCAGCGGGAAGTACTCCCCGTCGAGGTCGAAGGTGTATCCCTGATCGAGAACGCGGCCGATCGCGGTCCCCGCACCGGCGCTGGTGTTGTACAGCGGGTTGAGCGTCGAGAACGACGACGCGGTGACGGTGTCGTACGTCCCCGAGACCGACGGCGTCCCGTCGGTGGCGTCGCCGCCGTCGGTCGTGCCGGTCTCACTCCCGTCGTCGTCGTCCGCGGAGCATCCCGCGAGGGCGGTCGTCGTGCCCACCCCCAGGGCAGCCAGCCACTGCCGGCGGGTGATCGACGGACCCTCGTCCCCGCGCATCGTGTGCCTCCCTCGTGGCATCTACTACGTCGTAAGCGGGCATCGAATTAAACTATTGTGATAGCACACCGCATACTGTCGAGGGGTCCACGGTGCGGCCACCGGCGCAGCCGGTGATCGAAGCCTACAAGTCCCCGACGACGGCGTACACCCGACCGGTCTGATCGGCGACGAACACCGCGCCGTGGCCGACCGCGGGCGGAGCGTCGAGCCACTGCCCGACCTGCCGTCGGAAGCGGACAGATCCGTCGGAGGTGTCGAACGCCGAGAGCGTCCCGTCGTGGTCGGCCGCGTACACTGTCTGGTCGGATTCGCCGGCGACCGCTGGGGTCCCGGGAACGGGACCGCGAGTCGCGGCTCGCCACGCTATCGACCCGTCGTCCCGGTCCAGCGCCACCACCTCCGCGGCCGCAGTGCCGACGAGCACGTGGGTGTCGGTCACCGCCGTCCCGCCGGCGACCCCGGCGGTCAGACTGCGGTCCCACACCCGGTCGCCGTCGACGGTGTACGCCACCAGCCGTCCGTCGTCGCCGGCGACGAACACTGTCCCGTCGGTCACGGTCGGCCCGGCACCGCTCCCGGCGTCGAGCGTTGCCTCCCAGTCGATCCGGTCCGCTCCCTCGGCGTCCCCGTCGACTGCGACGCCGACCAGTTGTCCCTCGGTTGTCACTGCGAACAGGCGGTCGCCCCGGACGGCGGGCGCGCCGTCCACCGGGCCGCCGAGCGGGACCCGGATCCGCTCGCTGCCGTCGCGTGGGTCGACCGCGGCGACGCCTTCGGCGGTCCCGACGTACGCGGACCCGTCGGCGTACGTCACCGGTGAGCGGATCGCGGCGTCCAGTGTCGTGGTCCACGCCGGCGCTGCCTCCGGGAGATCGACGTGTGGGGTCGCCGTCGCCGTCGGTTCGTCGGGGCCGGGCGTCGGTGTCGGTGTCGAGGTGGGAGCGAGCCCCCCGGCCGGCGGGTCACCGTAGTCGATCGTCCGCACGCGGAAGAGCGACCCATCGACCCCGCCGCCCATAAGGGTCTCCCCGGTCGTCCCGTCGTCGGCCGACTCCGCCGCGGTCCGGGTGCCGTTCTCGAGCAGAGGATCACCGTCGGCGGTCCCGGTCGAGTTCGGGTCGTCACTCGGGATATCACGGCCGTCCAGCACGGCGACCTGCTCGCCTCTGGTTGCGGCCCCGCCGGACACCGGGAACTCGGTCCCGTCGGTCGCGAGCAGGTTGTAGGTGCCGCCGCTTCGGCTCCCGCCGGCGACTGTCCGAGGCCCGACGACAGGGCCGGGCATCCGAGCCGGACGGAACGGGACTTGCCACGCCTGCTCGACGCCGTCGGCGTCGCTGCCGACGTCGAACGCGAAGAGGGTCCCGTACCGATCGCCCGCGTACACCCGACCGTCCGCGACTCGAACGTCGAACGGGACGCCCGCGTCGGTTTCGGCCTGCCACCGAGTCCCCCCGTCGTCCCGCCCGACCGCGGTGACACCGTCGTCGGTGCCGACGATCGCGACGTCGGCGGCAAGGATCGGGTTCGTCCCGCCGCCGATGTCGTCTGCTGATCGCCACGCCACCGCGCCGTCGACCCCGAGTTTCACCGGCCCCTCGCCGAGAACGACGACGTAGATCCCGTCTTCGGCTGCGGTCGGCCCGCGGGTCACCCAGTCGCCGACGGTCTCGCGCCACCGCCGCTCGCCCTCTGCAGCGTCGACAGCGTGGACTCGTCCCCGATTGGTCCCCGCGTAGACGACGCCGTCGCGGACCGCCGGCGGCGCGGTCGGTTCGGCGTCGAGGCCGACCTCCCACTCTGTCTCGCCCGACTCGACGTCGAGCGCGGTGATCACCCCCGTCGCGTCGTCAGCGGCGTCCCAGCGCCGGGCGGTGACGTACGCGGTCCCGTCGGCGACGGCTGGGGGGTGTGCGCGGCTGGGCTCGCCGGTCTGCCACAGCTCCGCGCCCGATTCGAGATCGACCGCCACCACGCCGCCCGAGAACGTCCCCACCAGAGCGCGGTCGTCGACGAGCGTCGGCGTGTCGAAGCTGTCGTGCGGGAGATCAATCGCCCGCAGTCGGTCGCCGGTTTCGGCGTCGAGAACGACCAGTGCGTCCCCCACGGAGACCACCACGCGCCCGGAGCCCACAGCGGGGGGGAAACGAGCCTCCGAGAGTGCAGTGTGCCACCGGCGCGTACCGTCGGGGTCAACGGCGGCGACGCGGCCGTCCTCGCTGGCGACGTACACGCCGGGCTCCGGGGTCGCGGTCCCCGTCACCTGCCCCACGCTCGCGCCGACCGTC
>Ga0209946_1000119_pt1 | contig 31036 bp, 30 predicted proteins | sample SalPon2_A_H2O_MG_FD_185704 | JGI IMG/M metagenome (GOLD analysis project Ga0209946, IMG submission 185704) | Salt pond water microbial communities from South San Francisco under conditions of wetland restoration - Salt Pond MetaG R2_A_H2O_MG... | ecosystem: Environmental > Aquatic > Non-marine... | reverse complement strand
GCAACTATTAATTATTCGTGGTAGCACCTATTTCTTTGAAAATAAATGCAGTTGAGCAGTTCCAAACGCTTGGGGGATGGTCTTGCTTTCAGCGCTGGCAGGAAGTCGAATTTGAACTTTCGGGTGAGGAGTTCTCAGGGAGAATTGAGGAGAACGCCTTACGCTTCAGTGCGGGGAGGATGTCAAGATTGTAGTGGCTCTGAGTGTATTGCGAGCGACTCAAGCGCTGTCGTGATTGCATCCGCTGATGGGGATGTAATGAACTCATGGGCTGTGAATAGTTGTTCTTGCTCATGATGCTCTTTTGAGAGAGAGTGGGGGTCTGCGCTTCTGTCGATCGTGATCCCGAGTATTGAGGGGATTTCTTGGCGCGTTGTCTCGAGTTCTTGGAGATAGCTGTCTCTGTTGTTTGGCTTTCCGTCAGTGACGACGAGCATGAGTGGAGTGAGTCCACGTGTTGATTCTTGTCGGATGCGTTCTCGTGCAAGGACAAGTGTATCGGTAAGTGGAGTCGTTCCAGCTGCATATCCGCTGACGAGTGAAGATGCAGTTGTTTCTGTATCTGTATTGAATGGGGAGAGAATACGGGGACGGTCGTCGTACACATCAAGCACACAAACGTCGATGCCAATATCTTCAGCAGCCAGCGCAAACTGTGTTACTGCCTGTTCGGTGATATTGATGTCTTCACCTGCCATCGAGCCTGACCGGTCGAGAACAATCATTAGTGCGTACTTCCGTCGCCCACCGAAGTCTCGCTGTCTGAAGTACGTCGTTTTTCCAATTGCATGTGCTGCGGCTCGGCCAGTGTCGTATCTCCCGCTTGTACGCCCACGAGAGCGCTCATCACGTCGCGATCGGGTGAGTGCTTGCTTGAGCTGCTTTCCAGTGTACTCTGCTTCTGAGACGGCGTTGTTCCAGGTGTCTGTATCGTATGCTTGTGGATTGTCTTCAGGAAGGACAGTTAGCGTCGACGTATCAAGTGATCGTGAGCCACTTTGATTGCCTCCATTTTCTGCTTTTTGTAGTGATTCCATCGCGTCATTGAGCTTCTCTAGTTCTCGTTGTAAGTCCTTTTCTTGTGCTGACCTGTTGGGAGTGCTATCTCGTGGCTCTGCTGCCTGTTTATCAACTTCCTCTTGGTCGGCAGGAAGTCCTGGTCCGTCTCCGTCATTCGCTGGAGATGGTGGAGTCGGAGTGGGGGTGCTTGAGCTAGTCTCTCCATTGTGAGACGCATCTAGCTCACTGTTTGTAGGGTCTGATTTATCTGTGGTTTCGTGATCTCTGTCCTGTGAGTTTTCTTGAGTTGTTTCTTGTTTGCGCTCTGAACGTGGTTCTGTTGCTTGTTGTTCTTTTTTGGTAGCTGACGACTGGTCTTTGTTATCTGAGTCCGCTTCTGTAGAGTCGGCACTAAAGTCGCCTAGTGATAGCTGCCCTTTGTTGGTATCTGGGTGATCATTCGATTCGTCTGATTTCTCCTGTTCGTGTTCTGTAGATGGGCCCAGTCTATTGTCTGCCTCTGAGTTGTCCTGTTGTGGGGTGCTATCTTCATCTGTAGTTGTTTCGTGGTCCGATTGAGAGCTACTGGGTGAGGCATCTGTTGGACTATCCTGACCCGATTCGCTTTGTGTGGACGAACTTGTGGGGGTGTTTTCCTTGCCTTGTTGTGATGGTGTGTTTGTAGGAGATTGTGGTTGAGCTGGTTCAGAACCGGTGTCAGGAGGCGAGTCTGTTGGAGGGACGCTACCAGAATCTGCTCTCGACTGTGATGAAGAGGGTGTACTGTCCTGCTCACTTTGTGCATCTTTTTTCGCTCCCTCTCTTTCTGCAGGCGATGACATCGGTGGAGGAAGATCGCCAATGTCTGTTGAGGAGTCGCTATCTGTTGATGAATTTGTATCAGATGGTGCATGCTGCTCTGCACGACCAATATCGTCTGGAAGCGGCGACTCTGGTGAAACGGTGGTATCTGTTGGATCTGGGGTTAGGTCCTGCTGTGGGTTGTCATTTCTTGAATCAGTTTCAGGCGTCTCTGTGGAGGCCCCATCAACAGACTGTTCGTTATCTTCCGCAGCTTGAGATGGAGCGTTGTCCGAGGGTGAGCCTGTCTCGTCTGTGTCGTGGGGTGCTGATTCAGAGTCAGTAGGGGAGGTCTCTGAAGATGACTCTGTTGAATTGTCCACCTCTGGGGACTCTTCTTGTGAACTGTCTCCTCCGGTTTGTTGCTCAGCTGCGGCTTTGTCTTGGTTTTTGTTTGAGTCTTCGCTTTGTGTTTCAGGCGTTTGTTGAGTGTCTTCTCTGTTACTGTTATTATCGGCTTGTGGTTGTTGGGATGGGGACTGTTGAGATTGCTGGTCACTTTGTTGCTCACTCGTCTGCTCTGTGTTGTCAAGGAGTGGCTTAATGTACTCGTCCCAGAACCGCCGAATCGTCTTGTAACGCGTTGTTGGGTCCTCTACGTGATAGACAACACCACAGAGGTTGTAAAGTGGGTTGAGGATATCACAGAGCACGTCCCTATGTCGTTTACTTGTAAAGGTGATATTCTTGTTTGCTGGGTCAAGTAGCGCTCCGAATGCCCCTGTGTCGTATACCGTGAAGTCAAGTGCTGCCAGTTGGAGCGCAGACAGCCATGAGTGCTGTCTAGCCTCTTCGGTATAGATAAAGTGATTGAGGAGTTTTTGTCGGGCTGCTGCTCTCTCTGTTGTGTCTTGGCGGATAAAGTGCTCAATGGCTCCATCTTCGAGCAAATTGATGAAGCCTTTGGCGAACTGTTCAACATGTGTTTTTTCCTCGCCAGATAGATCTCCTAATATATCGCTGAAGGCAGCAAAATCAGTGTACTTTGCGTGAGCTGTCTCGTGCAATGTATATGCGTACTGAGTGGCGTAGTCAAGCGCCTTTTGTGAGTCATATGGAGAGTTAGACAGAGAGATTTGTGACTTGCTTGAAGGGATGATGATGACTGTATCTGCAAGGGATGAGCCATCAGTAACAGTATCCGATACAGAGGCAGTTGTATCGGTATCAGAGTCGTCAATTGTTTCTGCACTTTCTGGTTCTGCTGCTTTTGCCGTATGGACTTTCCCTGATAGTATGAGTGAGACAGTGTGTGTGGCCGCTGTGTGGGAGTTTGCATACCGCTCAAGTTTTTTCTCTCGTTTCCGAGAACTTCGAAGTGCTTCTGGTGACTTCGTTGTCTGGTCTGGATCAAAGTGCAGGTCTCCTGGGCTGCCGATGGTAATGTGTGGAAATGTGCGGTCCATAGGTGGGGTTGATGCTCACTACTTTTAGCTGCACAAATGCTGTTAATTGAGGTTCTTTGGAACGGTGTCGCTCATGAACTCGATGAGGTGGTCGGTGTCATCCCGGGGGGAGGAACAGCCAGTGATGATCTCTTGTAATGCTCCTCGTGGGTTTCCGCTTTGGATAGCCCACTCAACGGCGTCTTCAAGTTTGCGTGTAGATAGGGTTGGTGTTGTATCTTCAATCCGTGACTCTGTCCCCACGTCAACGAAGCTCTTGATCACGTCACGGGGAATCTTCGATTGGTGCCGATTGAATTTTTCGTCAAGGAGGTCTATCTCCTTATTTGACGGGAGGTAGTCGACTTGAATCGTTCGCAGGCGGTCGAGAAACGCTTGGTTGAGGGCTCCAGCGCCAGTATACTCAACTGTGTTCGGGTTTGTCGTTGCGATGAATCTGAAGGCTGGGTGTGGTTCAATGTATTCTCCAGACTCGTCGATAACAAGCTGGTTGCTCTCAAGTAGCTGGTGGAGCGCCATTGTGATGTCTGGCGGGGCAGCGCGAAGTTCGTTGAATATGATTGGGATGCCATACTTGACAGCCTTGGGGATGAGTTTGTCCTCAAACTGGACAGATCCATCTTCTTGTGGCATGACCGACCCGATAAGTTGTTCTGCTAACATAGATTCGTTAAGATCGATACTGATGACTGGGCGATTTGTCTGTGCCATCACCCACCTTATCATATAATTTTTCCCACAGCCGTGTGGGCCTTCGAGTAAGAGGCCCTTTTCAGATAGGGCTAAAGTGTTACTGATAGCCTCGACAGTGGACTCGCCGGTTTCGAGTTCAACTGTTTTTGGCTCAACGGCATTGTCCATGTCTGGGACAAGTGGGTGGTCGATGTCACGCAGGATGGGAAGTGAGTGATATGCAATCTCATCAAACGTGTCACTGTCAGGGGCGAGGCCGATTGGGTCGCCTGGTGACTGCTTGATCTCCTGGATGTCAGTGACAGTCGCGGATGGGCTTGCTCGACCGTCAATGCGAGACTGAAGACTCTCAATTGATGGGATCTGCTGTTGTTTCGTGTCGTATCCTACTGAGCGGGCTAGTGCTTCAGTCACGTCGCTCCGGTCAGACTGGACGACTCTCTCTGCTTGGTCGATCGCGCTTCGCGCTTCAGCCTGGCTTAATCCAGGGACATTTACGAGCGTGTTCAGAGTCGTATCTGCAACATCACTAACCGTCTCAATGCCAGCGTCGGCAAGGATTGAGCGTTCTGACTCAGACGCTGTAAATGGATCGAGTCCGGTTGCCGGGTCATCCGCTGAAAGCCCGGTCGTAGGTGTCTCAGAATCCATTTGTGGGGTAAAACTCGTGTCTGCTGCCGATTCTGGTGTGATGGAATCTGGGAGTTGCGATTCATACAGCGACCTAACATCCGGTGGGCAATTGCCAACTGGAGCTGCATCTTCAAGGATCTGCTTCCCGTTTTGCTGTGTTACTGTGTAGACATTCCCAGATGGATTGCGGTCAACCTGTTCGGCAATCTCAATCTGATTGTCAATGTTGCTCTCGCGCGCTTGTTGTTGTATTTCGCTCACAGTAACAGGCTCTCCGGCGGATTCGAGCACGTATCGGGCAAAGTAGCTATTCCACTCAGCGCTGGTGTATGTGTCCATTGTATTGCTCATGGTGTTGTGACTGAATCTAAGTTGTGCGGTTGTTCGCGGTAGTTACAAATAATCCGAAATATTTGTCGACACCGTCTCTGTGATTTCGACTGCTTCCGTCTCAGAAATATCGGCCTCAGAAGCTATTTCCGGGAGCGATGCGACGTCAGCAAGTGTCTCAACGTGGGTGAGTTCTGCATTGGGTATGCTATTCGGGTCTTCTGCTACATCAAGCTCTGCAGACTGGTTGATCATCTCGAGGGTGTCGGCTGGGTTGGTGAGAATCTGTGAGAGTTTGTCGTAATAGCGCTTGTGCGATTGCGAGCCGAATGCACCCCCATAGTCAGCTGTAAGGCTACTGCTAAGGCCAACGTAGAGTCCCCACAAGGAGATGACGGTTGGCGTGTAACCAATCCGCTGTGCAGTTGTTGCTGCCTGCTCTGCGTACTTTTCAGGGACGCCGAGATAGGTGTAGAAGCCATCTACAGTGTATTGTGCATCTGAGAAGTCAATAAGTGTCTTTCTCGCGCGAGCAACCAGTTCTGGCAGTCGCGATTGTGCGTTCTCGAGTGAGTCAAGCGTCTTGTCCCACCACTCGCTAATTGGGACTCGGTCATTATCCCGCTCATGGGCGTCATCATCGGGACTTCCGTCATGTCGACGACGGTTTTCAACGAGGTTTGAATAGAACATCGCCCCTTCATCGGGGATCAATGCTGTATCCGTCACACGGAAGACGCTCGTTCCACTGTGGCTATAATTGGCGCAGAGGCCCAGATGCACGGTCTGGTCTGCCGTATTTGGTAGTGCATTCGGGTCATACTCAGTCGGGTCTCTGTCGGCAATCTTCCCCGATGCCGGCTCGCCTGTCATTGCCTCTTCAGCCACCTCAGCTAACCCCTCAACAGAGTCGGGTGAGTTGAGCACCGCATCAAGGTCAACTTCAATCGACGGGAAGAAGATGTAGATATCTCCGGAGCCACCCCACTGGCGGAGTGAAATAGCCCCATAGACATCTGTATAATCACGCATCTGTAGCGTGCTAATTGCACGCATTAGTGTCGTCGACGGCTGAATGATACTGTACCGGTCACTGGCAATTTGCCATCGGTACTCGACGTCGAACCCGAGTGCAGCAAGCGCTTCGCGGCGAGGATCTCGAATGTCAGTGTAGCCAGAGACAGTATCGAGTTGTCCCCGGTGGCGGTCTGACCGGTTGTCTATATTAATACCTTCACTTTCAAGTGCGTCGATATCGAGCGTTGACTGCGATCTAATTTTCTCAATATCTGGCGTCCCGTCACCAGCGACAAACCTGTTTTCAGCGTACAACTCTCCGTGTGCTGCGTCTGGGAGGAGCGTGAGGACGTCTTTCAGTGTTCTGGAAGAATCCGTGTGGAACGTACTCCGTTCGCTAAGCGACTCTGGCGGCGTCGTTTTATCGACCGGAGTCAGCCCAGCAAACGGAATGACAGCTTCCTTGTTGAGGAGTTGCGTTGCGTTGATACTGTCGGACAGCTGCGTATTGATCGACGTCGAGATGCTCCTGGATGAACTCGTTTCTCTCATGGATTGTGTGTTCCGTGACATATGAACGACCTTCTTGACCCGGATCGAACCGAATCTCACACCTCGTGAGAAATAAACGCGGTTGCAGATGATAGCTATTGCGTGTTCTTCTGGCACGACATCGTCGAGTATGGGTTGGTGACGCTCTTCGCAGTCTATCTATTGGCCGCCTGAACTGGAATTAAGCCCCGAGGGAGCTCTGCACCCATCCGACTAGATCTCTTGTTGTGTTCTCAATGACAGCCTGTAGTCCTGGAGTTGTTTCCCAGCATCCCCAATTGTAGGTGGTGAGGAAACACTCAAGCGCGCTACGAGGAGACGCAAGATGTGTTGTAATGAGAGCAACCGTGGTGATAGATGCTAGTGGAATCATGAGTATGTCTAGTCGAAGTTTTGAGGAAAATATCCGAAGTGCGTACACTGGAGCGACAACAACCGCAAATGGATATCGATACGCGTGACGGGTTGTTTCTGTCCATAGATTCCCGATATCTGTAGTTGATGGGAGCATATGTATATATGTGGTCCAGCCTACCCATATGCCGGCTATGCCAACAGCTTGTATGAGAGTACTCTCTCCCGAGACATGCACAATTGAGAGATAAATTGCTGCAGTCGCGATACTGGCATTAACTGTTAATGGGGCAAGAGCAATTAATGCGTTAATGTAGTATGATTTTGGGACACGGTGTTTGACATACCCCAGCCGGCCCGTCAATTGGAGATACGAGGTTTCAATGACCTCAATCCCATATATAACACAGATTAGATGATGTGCAATCTCGTGTATGATAACCCCCGGGGCAGTAACAAGTCGGAAAAGGGGGCCAGATAGAGGCACTACTATTGACTCTTACTCTGTAACAAACTGTTCTATCAGTGAGTACCTAATCGCCTGACTACGAGTCTCAAACAAGCCTTCTTCGATGAGCATATCAATATACTCAACATGGTTTTCTGGAAGTCGTACTGTGATGCGATCAGAGTCACTTTGCAGCTCTTTGGCGCGTGTTAATGATGCGTTGGAATCCATGGTATGGCTTAGTCGTTATATTTTGGAGAGCATCGCCGTGGCGTATTCACTCTTGGGGACGACATTTTCCTGGGCGATAAGTGTCCGGAACTCTGGCAGCGTCATCCTTTGGAGTGGGTACTTTGCCGTGATGTAGCCAACTTCATGCGTGATCTCGTCGACTGCCCGACTTTGGTATAGATTAATGGTTCCTGTTGGCTCTAGTGTGGCTGTTGCTATCATATCCATATACTCTACTTGTCCAAGTCCCATCCGTACGAGTGGGTGGCGGAACTCGGGGTCAGCAAACCGATAGCAGTTCGACTCAGTAATAGAAAGCGTTGGAATAGTTTCTATTGTATCCGCTGTCGGATCCCATGATGTATGGAACTCTAACAGTGGGACTGGCATCACCGTATCACCAATGTCTTCTGGGTCGATAGCCTGTGTCGATGCTGGTACGAGCGAATACAGAGTTGCGCCTGTGATATCTGCCGGGAGCTTCTCACTGGTTTCGTCTGCGAAGTCGATTGTGAGCTCTCGGATATGTGAGTGTGACAGTTGGCTTTGGTAGGTCACAGTAGCCGTGACTTTTCCTGCAAACGTTTGCGGGACGTCAGCAGGTTGTAGATGCGTGTGCGATGGCTGTTCATTGAGATCGTGTACTGTTCGTCTCTGAGATGGACTATTAGTCGTATCTGTGGCTGATTGACTGGTAGTGATCCCATGGCGGTATCGTGCTTTGCCCGTGTTTGCCGATGATCTTGCCGGTGAAAGTGTCTCTTGAGGTTGAGAGATAGAGGTGTGGCCCCTTGGGGTGGGTGTTTGATGGCTTGTCGACTGCTTATCATCGGCCTCTGTTGCCTCTATTGAGGTCTCTTCAAGTGGAACTGCAATCGGAGTATCCGGTCGAGTGAGTGTGATCTGATCTCCGGTTGCGTACATCCATAGTTCCTTGACCTCAAGAAACGTTGTAGATGGGTTTTTACTGTACTGGAGTGGGTCGGAAAGAGAGTTCTCGGGCGCGTTGCTGGGGGAAGCTGACTGATTAGTATCGTGTGGGGAGTGGGAGCTATTACTCATTGGAGTAGTGGATAGTAGTGACATGAGGATGGCTCTGCTGGGACCGCAGGTGGCGTCCTAGCGCGAGTGGTCTTGTGCTGGTTCTCATCTACGTTAAAAAGTTGTTTGCGTTGAAATATAAACGTTGGGCTGCTAGTCTGTTAGCTCAATATTGAGTAGTTTCTGTGAATGCCCTCCGGGGTCAAGTCCCGGGGAAGTTGCCTTGACCGGCTGTACACCACTCTCTCACGGGACTGACGAACAGCACACAAACCGGAGTACCGCAAGAGAATGTTGTCTCTGTGTTTCTGTCGGTTACACAGATAGTGAGAGAAAACTTTGGCGTGAACGCCGAGGAGGATGTCATAGCTTGGTGAGGAAGGCAAATCGACGAAGCTAGCGGTTAGTTTCCAGATACAGTTGCAAGAATGCTGCGTGCGATCACCTCAGGGTCAGCATCTGGCGCACTTGGTTCCCATTCTTCAGTTTCAATCTCGAGCGTTGTCTGGACATCATGCGACTCATCAACATGGATGAGCGCTTCAAGACAGTGAAGCTCTGCCTTCGGCTTGTGCTTTAAACGGGCTTGTCCAAGTTCAAGTAGTGCGATCGCCAGTGATGACTGCACGTAAGAGATGATCTCCTCTGGCGGGATTTCTTCTGGTGGGTGGGCGTTGTAGCGGGAAGCAAGCTCTTTGATTGTTGGTTCGTCGAGTTCAGATAACTCTCCTAGTGGATTGTAGTTTCCTTGAGCTGGCTTCGGGATGCTGTATGGTGATAGGTCAAGAGGCTCACTTCGGAAGTCGTCGTCAATGATGCGGAGTGTTTCAATGAGGCGCTGATACAACTCCCATTGGGTAGGGTCGTCGAATACCTGTTGGCCAGTGAGTTGGAGGATCTCGATGAGGTGATACTCAACAGGCGTTCGGGTATCGAGTGTACCCTTAGGGACGCGCACTGCGGCAGGATTGTATTTGTCTGCAAGCGCTGCGACGGTGTATTCGGTCTGTTCTGTGACGTCAAGAATCGGGGGGTGCGACATTATTGAGCTGGAGTTTTGACTGCGATATCAAGTGCGGTGTCTGGAAGCGATACGATTGCGCTTACGTCTAGTTCCATTAGTGGCATTTTGGACTGTTCACCTATCTATATGGCGATAAATGCAGGGGTAGCTTCATACGTCTGGTCCCATAGACCCATCGGGTTGCCACTCAACGTCGTCTGGAAGAAGGTCTTCAACACTTGGGACCTCAGCTTCTGTCGTTTCTTTGTTGGAGGTTATCTGTGTGGTCTTTTCGGCGACTGCCGGTGGCGTATCTGATTGGATTGTCTCTTTCCATCCATCTTCTGTGCCTGTCGATGGTGAGAACCCTGTCCTTTCCCATGAGGTGACTGTTTTACTGAGATCTTGGTCGTGTGCCCAATATGGGGCTTCTGTGTAGCGGTTTTTCGAGATGGGGCGTTCCGTTGAACTCACTTGTTCCCGCTCTGGGCTACCAGATCGATTGTTGACTGTGACATTTGCTTTGCTATCGATCTCTGCTGTCGGCGTCTCGTCAGTGCCGTAGGTGTCCACTTTGGCGTCTTTGAGGACGATTTCATCGCCATGTGCAAAGGCGCTTGGAATGTTTTTTGTCTGTTCTATTTTACGGCCGCTAGCATCACGTTCTGCATTGTTTGATGCGGCCCGTTCGTCGGTATTAATGCCGGAATCCCAGATTGTCACTTTGAGCTGTTCATCAACACCGCTCTCTGGGTTGCTGACGTAGAGCACTTGGTCGACGCCGGATCGGGTTTGTGGTCGTGGGACAGTTGCGTCGACCGTTCCTTTCACGTCTGCTCTAGCTTCAGTATCATTTCGCCAGTCGCTGTAGCCATTTTCGTGATGGAACGAGACTACGGAGGGTACATCTTCCACATCGAGCGTGCCTCGTGTTGTATACGTTTGCGTATAGCCGGAGCCAGTTGCAACAGAATCAGTAAGGAATGCATTGCGTGTTTTCTCGAGTGTGTCTGTTACTGTTGAGAAGCTTCCTGGGTTGTTTTCAAGGTATAGCTTGACTGCATCAACATCATCAGCGTTAATTGTTCCACGGTTTCGTTCAAGCCGTTTTAGATACTCTCGTTGGACATCGTCTGTGTCTGCATGTGGGACAGTCTCTGCGATCTGCTGTGTCTTTTCATCAAGTGACTGTTGAGCAGCATCTGAGAGAGATTGACGGACCCGCTGTGCTCGAGAGTGTGAGTAATCATATTCTGGTGTGTGAACAGGTGGGGCAGGTTCTGTTGCAACTGTCACAGATTCTCCGAGTATTTCCCGTGTTTCTGTTTCTGGTGAATAGTGTTCCCAGGCGCTCTCTGGATCGCGGTGGGGCTCATCAGTTGTCGGTGTCTCAGATGAGACTTGCTCGCGAATCGCGGTTGCTTTGGCAACCTCTGCATTCCCTGCTTTTTCATCAAGTGTACCACCATATCGCTGTTTGAGGCTGTCGTGTTGGTACTCTGGTTCCTTGGCGGTTATTCTGAACCGCTCTTCCATCTCGGTGACGGTTGTTGATGGGAGTTCCCACAGATCATCGTCGATAAAGTCACGTGGCGAGGCATCGTCTGGGCCAGCTGGGATCCCGCCTGCAATGCTCATCCCGGACTCATCATCCCATTGTACATCTCCTTCTCGGGCTGAAAATCCGTATTCAACATCAAATGCTGTTGGCCGACTGGCATCGCGACCGCGAGTTGCACCTTCTGTATAGCCAAGGTTACCAGCCGTAGGTGCCTCATCTTGACCATCCGCTGGAAGAGACTGTTCTGGGGCCGCCTGTCCCGGGTCTCCAGTTGGATTTGGGCTAAGTCCCGGACGTCTGTCCTCACGGACCCCTTCTGGTTCAGAGGTATTTGCGGCTGGATCAAGCTCTTCTTGCTCGACAATCGCATACTTCTCAGCATAGCCATCTGGGTCAGAAACGTCACTGACTGTCGGTGGGTCCGGGAGTTCAGCATTTGCCTGCGTTGTCTCCTCTGCAATGCCAAATTCAAAGTCAGCTGCGTCGCCAACTGTCTGTTGCGGTGGTGCAGTTGCGGGTGTCTCTTCGTCTAGTGTTTCCCCACGAAGCTCAGCTGCAGTTGGTTCAAGTACCTCTTCGTTTCGCCATTCAGAGACCGGGTTAGTGCGGGCTCGTTCAGCCGCAGAGCGTGGTGAGTCTGTACTATCGGCAGGTGTTACTGTGTCATTGCCGGTTGTATCTGCTTTGGTCTCTGCCTCGTGGCGCTGGTATCGCTCTGCCGGCGGAGTTCCAGCAGACTGCAGTTGGTCGAGCTCTTCCGGGGCTGGCTCATCTGGTTCAGGTGGTGAAGGGCCGGCTAAGGTTTCTTGATTTGGACTCTGTGGGGTTGCTGTTGGCTCTCCGTCTCCAGCGCGGGTGATGGTTGGGTCTGGATCTGTCTCCGTTGCGCGTGTTGTATATTGTTGTCCCATTGTTTTCTGGTGACGCGTTCGTTCGTTTTCGGTTGTATGGTGTTGGCATTAATGTAGTAATGTCCATGGAAAATCTGCTGCGTGGGGTATGCATTTGCGGATATGCTCTCTGGATTTATCTTACTGTGTCTATTGCCGCTATATCTACATACTCGTGAGTCTGGTAAAGTCGTTGTGGGGCTAGTGCCGCCCATCTTGGGGAAGCCTTGAGGCACTCGTCTTGTTCATATGTAGATATGAACGTGACCAAAGGAACCATGCTGACTGGGTTGTCAGTGAATCCAAAGAATTAACAACTTGGTGAACAGTATTTAATTTTATGAGCATAAATACTGTAGACAGTGAGGATATTAGCCACTTAGAGTCGGTGCTTGGCGCGAATGAAGAAACGATTGTTGTCGGCCCGTCATCAGACATGCTAGACAAGATATTAACGATAGCATTGTCTACCTCTCAGGGGTCGATAACAGTTTACGTAAATAAGAGCGTACTGGAAGATGCTGTAGATCCGTTCTATATGGCAAGTAAGGTATCAGAACTTGTTGACAGTGGGAAGCTTTCGTTGTTCGCATCGAAATCCGATACGTCTACTTTACTTGTGAATGAGACTACGGTATATGTTCTTGCGTCGGTTGCTGGCGAAGAGCTTATTTCTCCGATTGTTGACGATGAGGCTGAGTCAGAAGTGCTATCTCAGGTAGACGAGATTATGAGGAGGGCAACAGAGTATACTCCCTCGGCGCGGCCACCTAGAGCGCTGTCAGAGTCGTTTGCAACCTACATCACGTCCGAAGCTGGTGATGATTTTAAGACCGCCTTTGATGCAGTCGTTGATAACGGGTTGGAGGTAACCGGAGTTACACTAGCGCTCATTGCAGGTGCGTATCGCGGTGGACAGCAATATACTATCAGTAAGTGGTGCGTTGAGAATGATATTGCGTCAGCTGCGACAGTGTCTCGACGAAAAAAAGAGCTTGAACAACAGGGTGTGATTACAGTAGAGAAAGATATGCAAGACTTAGGACGTCCTCGGCATCGGTTGCACCTTGATGGGAACTTACAAAACTGTAACTCAATTGTGACTGTACTTCAACAGTTGGCTGCTTCCTAGCTACCGCCGGTTTGTCTGCTTGGGACTGCCCGTGAGGCACTGTTGTGCCCGTGCAGTGGCGTGCTGGTATTGCTGTCGTAGTTTTGTGTTGGGATCCGTGACTGAGAGCCCAGATCGCCACCCGTTAAGTCCGCTTGCTGCAGCAACTGAGTTAGGGCACCGGTCTAAATAGTCTGGATGTAGAAGTCCGATAAGGCCAACTGGAATAGTTGGTGGCGAGTGTGAATGTATCTCTTTGAGATCATCAACAAGCGCTGCGATACGATTGCCGCCGGTGAAGTATTGGACAGCATAGTAGAATGCTATTGGGGGTTGGAGCTCAACTGCAAGCTCATGTGTGAGCTCTCGCTCAGATGGTGTCGTGCCCTTGATAAGCGGAAGCAGACCTGGGGGCGACGTGTCGAACGAATCTGGATTGCGTTCTAATCGGTTGCGTATCCATCGCGTCCCACTACAGTAGCGAGCGATCTGAGTCCTCCGATCTTCTTCTGATTGCTCGCGATATGTCGGGTGGTCGGCAGGGATGTGGTAATCTGGCTCAAACTGTCTTAGGATTTCAAGCTCGTGTTCACGCGTGATTGTGGCCAATTTCTCGTCTGGGATGGTTGTTGTCGTGATGACAGTCGTTCCCTCTGGATAGGCTGTTGCTGCTGTTTGGTTTTTCCTGGCCAGCCGTCGTGCGTGATCGATACGGACCATAACTCGTGCTGGAGTGACGGCGTCGATAAGTTCTGCGTGCGTCTGCGTTGGTTCAACACGAGCGATGACCCCGTATGGGAGGTGTCTGTCCGTCCGTATGACTGCGGTGTCTGGAAACGGTGGTGACGGACCTCGGATGGGACGCGTCTTAATTGGCATATATCTACTGTGTAGACGTCGATGTGCTTAGTACTGTTCGCTCAGCCTCGTGACGCAAAGAATACTTGGGGGCCAGTGGAAAGATCAAACTTTGAATTAATCATATCTGCCTGAAGACGGGGTGTGCACTCGATGGTTTCTGTCAACGGCTGGTTCCACTGGGATACGTATACTGAGTTGATGAGTTATGATCTTCTTTCATAGGCGGGTCAAGAACAATTGTTGTTATCTCCGCTTCTTTGGGCGGGTCAAGTGGTACACGGACTGAGAATGGCGACTGTGAGATAACCTGTGAACACAACTCTTGTGGGTCCGATGTATCAATAGCAGTTACTGTAACCTGTACTTGTCTCCCTGAGACGTCTGCTGATGCGTCTGCCTCATAGCAGGGGTTGGGAACTGCAACACTGCCACTAATGGTAAGGACAGACTGTGCGGCAGTGTAGTTGACTGATAGTGAGTCTGGAGTTGAAATGCCTGTCTGATCCACTTCTCTGGGGTCAGTTGTATTGTTTGCTGGCATGGGTTCTGATGTGTTCGATTGGTTTGCTGTTTTATTTGCTGTGCTGTTCGGTGTCGAATTTGCCGGCGCTGACTCGTTGGCGGTGTCTGACGATTGTAGACAGCCGCCACTTGTAGCTGCCAGCGCGACCAAAAGCGTTCGTCGAGAAACCATTGTTGTGTTGTGTGATATGACTTCGTGTTGATTATGTCGAGATGCCCCACAGAGAAAGTGTTGGTTCAGACGCGTCCGGAGCGTATGCTTTGATACGATGCGGAGCAGCCTTTCGGTTGCTATCTGCACCAGGGTAATTCTCTTTCAGGTACGTATGCTTGCGTGGCTCAAGCTTCTCAAGCATATCGGGGTGGTCATCATCTGGCGAGGCTACGAGCTCCCCCATCCGTCGGCCAACAAATCGATACCCATCTGTGACTGCTTCCGTATATACTTGGGGTGGAAGCACGTTGTGCTCTTGAACGAGATACACATGCGCTTCTCGTTGCGTTGGCCATAGCCCGGTCTCTTGGTGAAAGGCATGGACCGTATTGAGTGCGAGTTCCTGTCTATCGCGGATAGTATCGTCTTCTCGTAAGGCAGTATACGCCTGTAGGGATGGTGATTGTGTGTTAGCCATTGTGGTGGACCTAGCAGAAAGCTAGCACCTCATCAGTAATGAACAAATGCGGGTGTGGATGGGCTGTGCTATCCGTCTATCCGTATCTTGGGAGTCACGGTCAAATATATTGTGTCGCTAGGAGCTATTGAGTTGGTTGGAAAGTGTCTGGGGACGGCGGCGTGTTCCATCTTCCGCTCGAAGATCGGATCGTGAGGTTGAGACGGATGGGTGGGCAGCTACAAATGTGAGATAATTATTGCGGATACTCGATTGGCTACACTCCGCTGCAGATGCAAGCGCCTTCTGCGGGAGGATCTCAAGAGATGAGATAGTAATCCCAGCTGCGTAGAGGGCTGCAGCTGCAACGACCGTCGGAGAGTGACCGGAGTTTGTCCCTTCTGGTGCAGCCTGAATCGCTTTTATCGCCTCTTTCTCGTACGCATACGAGGCGTCAACGGCTGACCGTATCTGTCCAACATACTGTGTGGGGTCGACTGGAGTTACTGTGAGATGAAGTTCTCGTGTAAGCAGTGTATATATCTGAGCAATCTTATCTGTATCATCGATGCGAGCGACTTGCGCAAGTTTTTCGAGAGGGCGCGGGCAGTTACTGACGCGTGTTGCCGCTAAGAGTGACGCTGCAGTAACAGCAGCGACTGTACGGCCCTGAAGCAACTCGTTGTCACGAGCCGTTCGAAACAGGACGGCTGCCATCTCTCGCGTTGTTGTATCAATGCTCAGTGCTGAGCCCATGCGATCAATGTCTCGCAATGCCCGCTGGAGGTGAACAGCAGTGCCAGCCTGCCCGTGGCTTCTCTCTCGAGCGCGAAGCTGTGCAAGTCGTGCCTGCTGTGACTGTGGGAGCGGCGATTGTGATCCGTCTCTCAATTGCGGCTCAATTGGCGCTCGGATTGGCTGTTCTCGAAGCGGCGATGTCTCTGATGAACTATACTGTTTGCGCGCGTATTGGCTCTGTTTTCGAGATATCAGGGATGGATCAGTTGCCCTTGACTGTGTAGATGACTGCTCACACTGCGAAGATACAGCTGTGCCGCTACTGTCGCCCTTGTCTTGCTCCGTAGTCTCGCATGTATTTACTGAGGGCTCTTTATTTTCTGGTGTTGGCCTGCGCATTGAGTAGTCCATGCTAGTACTCCGTATGTACGTTTGGCTGTCCACTCACTTATTTTCTCCCATTGTCTATATTGGGTGGCGTGAAAAATAGTAGGCCTGCTTGCATTCAGAGCTGTCTGACACTCTTTGCAGCCCAGGGTTCAATAGGATAGCCTATTGCGTATGCACATGGATCCAAGCGACATCGTTTGGGGTGGGACCGAAGACCACGAGATGCCATCCTCGTCTACTGCTGTTACTGTTGAGAAGCCTGTCCCTCGAGGGGTTGTGGCTATGGGAAGGCGAACTGTGTCTGGTGAGCTTGAAGACTGGATACAGGGACGTGTTGAGACACGGCTTACAGAAGTTGTTGAATCATTTCGTGCTGGTGCGAGAGACGCTGGAGTTGCTGAAAAAGCAGAGCGGGTCGAAATAAATCCCGATGACATTACTGTATCAATTACTGGCGAGGACCCACAGTCTGCTTCGGAACAACCCGGTGAGCAACTATTACCGTTAACCGAGTCGATCCATCGCCTGCCGGTTGACAGTGACATTATTGACTCTGTGTCATCGCTTTCAGGATATGCAACGCTTCATATTGAGATTGCTGGTGCATCTGGGCGTCACTTAGAACAAGTGAACCAGTCGTTAGCAGCTGGTTCAGATACGGATGCAGAAGATCAGGCTGTTCGAGCTGCGCTTGAGCTACTAACAGCCGATTTTTGCCCGCCTCGCGACTAACTAGCCCAGTTCCACGCTTAAGCTACTAGGTGCTTTAGGTGGCTCTCCAGACGTTGTAGAGCTAGCTTTATATGTGATTGTGATTTCACCATCACCTTGTGAACTTCCGCCTGTTGTAGTCGTGCCACCCGATGCGATGCCTAACTCTTGACCGCCAGGTTCTCCATTACTACTAATTGCATCCCCACCAAATCCTGTTCCTTCAGCATCAGAATCATCACCACTACTTCCTTCACCACCTCTTGCACCTCCTCCTGCCATTATCTTCTCACCATATTATTGTTGAAGTGCAGAACCAGGTGCTCCTCCGCCACCTGCGTCAGCAGCAGCGATAAACTTTGTCTCACCTGTATCTGTGTTTCTTGCAACTAATTCAGTTGAACCGCCACCTTGACCTCCTCCAAGACCCCCAACGCCCCCCTGTGACCTTCCAAATGTTCTTGAACTATCTACTTCACCCGCTTCACCAACCCATATTTCTAACACGTCATAATCAGATACATCAGCCGTTGCGTTCTGTATCAATCCACCTGAACCACCGTCATACGCGTCATCTCCACCGTCTGCCCCATCCATTCTGTCAATGACAATCTCATCAATATTCGAGATGTCTTCAGTCTCTTTCGAGCCGGAGAATGTATACGTTATCGTATCTCCATCTTGTGCCATTACTTACTCACCTCTATGGTTAAGCCACTAGGTGCTTCAGGTGGCTCTTCAGACTCTTCAGACGGCGGTGACGTGAATACGAGGTCTACGTGTGTTGTCATTGTTATACCGGTTCGACTTCCTGAACTGGTGTTGTTACCTTAAGCCCAATCGCAGGCCACGCGCCGCTGGTGTGGGTGGTATCGACTGCTGAGAGGCTGTTCTTGACTGTGTCATCTACTGGATCAACTATGCGGACTGTTATGGTGCCGTCTGAGTCCCATGTAGTAATTTCTAATTTATAATACTTATCTCCTTGGAGATCTCCGTCCGAATAAGCTATTCTAGTTCCATCAACGTGCAAACTAAGCTCATACGATGTGGCTACGACTTTGTACCCTTGATAATTATTCTCATCTACAAAATTAGTGTTGCGGCTTTGTAACGCCCATCCAAAGTTGAAACGATTGGTATTACTGCCGGGTATGCTAAAGTATACCCCGAACGGCGTGTTGTCGTCTGCAACCGATATACTGGCAGATTTATGAATAAACTCAACAGAGTAACTATAGTTTGGGTTGAGGTCAAGAGCTTGCGAGCCATCGAAGGCATTTGTGCCTGAGAGATTGAAACCGCCAGAATTGTCTACTACAGTGTACTCAGACATATCGGCATCTTCGAATGAGTCGAACGGAGTTGGCATTATTTCACCTCCATTGATTGTGCCAACTTATTGGGTGACCGATTGTGTGGAAACTGCTGGGTGAGAATCGTTGTGGTGTTGTCCTTGGACATGTTTAGCGGTGTTGTGTGTGTATCTGTGGGTGCGTTCAGATTGGCTAGCGGTGTTTTGTCAGCGTAGACGCGCTGTATCTGGTTGTGGTTGAGGGGTGTCATTGGCTCGTTTAAGCGGTGATTTGAGCTGTAGCCTCTGTGCAAGTTTCCATCCGCATTGTGTTATATGTTTGGCTGTGCTAGGACGCGGTTGGGGAGTTCACCGTTTTGACCGCATATCCTAAACCGGGCTGTGCCGTCGCAGGCAAATTCAACTCTTCTCGACTTCTCTGAGATGGGTCGGTTGGAGTTCCACCTGAACGCCCGGTGCGTACGTGAGGTCGGTGGCTTTACCCCGCCCGACAATTCCTGTCGCACCACGCCAAAGACGCAGATTTTGAGAGAGTTGCATTTCCTAATCGCCTCAGTCAGCGTTGGATTGAGATCTTTAACCCGTCTTTGTGGGCTTCTGATTGTATCATTGATACAAACCGTTGGTTTGTCCATTCGGTCCTGCTGGTTGCCCTTGAGGAAGTGTACTGCCTACAAACTGCTAATTATCTGATCTTTCCCAGAACTGTTGTAACGTCTCTTGAAGTCTGTCAGGGTGGACTTTTGTAAATTCTTCTTGTTCGTGGCTAGAGAGGTGGTCTTCGACAGAGCGATACCCGCCTGGGGTATACCGTGAGTCAATCAAAAGTCTGACACCACGTTCAGACGGTGATCGAATAACTCGGCCAATTGCCTGACGGACTTTTCTCACTGTTGGAATACCAAGAACGAGTTCATAAGGACCGTATGATAATCCGTCAAATGTATTCTCGTATGCAGCCATTGTTGCTTGCACGGTGGGGACATTTGATGGGGGGTATGGAACGCCAAGAACTGCAGCGGTGTGGAGTTTGTTTCCTTTATAATCAATCCCTTCTGTTACTGTTCCGCGAGCCGATGTAAGTAATATTTTGTGCGTGTCATCATCAAAGAACTGCTCAAGCAGGTCATCAGTTACAGTTGCAGTTGATGACCGATCTTTGATGACGGGTTTTGTCACTGCATCTGACTGCTGAAGTATTGTCGCTGCCCACTCTGCCTCACGGTAATTTGGGAGCGCAAGGAGGATATTTCCATATGAGGTTGCAATCTCCTTAATAGTCGTTGCATAGCTGCGTCTTGTCTCTGCCATCTCATCTGTTCTTGCTGTTGGCTTCCCACGATTTGCTCGTGTGAACTCGTCGTTAGGAACGACAAGGCTAGTTCTGTTATGCTCTGGGAAGTCAAGTGGATAGCGGACATCTGTGACGGGGCGGTCTGTCTCTTTAGTAAACGCATTTAGCCCGCTTGTTTGTTGAAATACGTCTACTGGTGTGAGCGTTGCAGACATCAGGACCCCGCCTGCGCAGTTTGCAAATATCTGTGCGAGCTTTCGTGAGGGGATCGTATTGTACAGCGTTAGCCGTGGTTCCCATGCTTCCATCCATGGTGCGGTACTTTCTGGTGCACTATCACGGTTGTTCGGCTCAAGATTGACGTACCTGAAGTAGTCTGTGTGGTTTTGTGAGAACCATTCGCTAATGAGATTTCCGACAGCGTCGATCGATGTTGACCGGTTTGCGTTTGGATCGAGAGAGTAAATTTCGTCGATAGCCTCTGCGATTGCCGGCAGCTCACCGATTGATTCTGCAAGCTCTTCGGTATCTGTGAGTCTACTACTAAGCGCATCAAAAGCCGGTTCTGACGGTGGTTCAAGTGGGACTTCTGCTGGGTCGGCAGTTGCTTTCCATTGTCCCCACGATGATAGTGTCTTATCTGCTTGTATTCGATCTGTTGTCTCCTCAAGAAATGCCTCTTGAAGCGTAGTTAGAAGATGGCGTGCAGTATTGAGTTGGGTATCGGTGAGTTCTGGCAATCCCATCGGGGCATCTGTCGGTTCTATTGTGTCTTTTTGTGAGTGCCGAGTGTAGTCCTCGATTGTCTTCGCTGAGCCATCATCTGCAACAAGGTCTCTTAATGCGTCGATATCACCGATTGCATCCCGTATTGTTGTGTAGCCGATGCTTGTTGAGAATATATCACGGACCCGTGGGACAAGCTGATGTGCCTCATCAATTATGAGACCTGTTGTCTCTGAAAGGATCTCTGTACGTTGCGTTGTGAGTCGGCGTGTCTTTGGGTCAAAGACGTGATAGTAGTTGCCGAGATATAAATCGAGATCGTGGGTTTCGATTGTATTAACAAACGCTTGGTACGGGCAAACGCCCTTACTGGCAGCTTCGTGAATAAACACGTCTCTTGAAAAAACGCCATTATCAGCTTGGTCTTTCGATAGGTGACGCGTCTGTGTGGCGAGGACAGCCTCAGACTTTGCATAGAATGGGTCAACATATGTATCATAGGCATCGGCAACAAGCTCTGACGTAGTCTGCTCATTGAGATAGTCAATATGGAAAAAGCAGGGGAGTTCGTCAAATGACTCAACCGGCGTCGTCGTGTCAGGGTCATCGACGGCGTCTTGGAAGTTCTCTTTAACGGTTGTATGGACTGAAGCTGGAGTGTACCCATCAACGCGTTCTGCAAGCCGGTATATATCGATAAAGCGGTAACTGTGTGGGATGTGCTCTGGATATGGTGTTTCAGTGCCTTCAACGCTGAGTCGAGTAATGCCGTCCTCGATATCGGCTGCACTCTCAAGCGTCGTGAGACCTGCATACACGCGACGCGGGTCAATATTGAACGTTACAAACCCGCCCTCACCATCTCCTATTTTGTTCTTTGACCGATCGAGTGCGACTCCATCTGCTCTGATATGTGCCACAGAGTTTGCTGCTGGACCAGCCGTGCTTGGAAGTTTGTCTTCTCTTTCCCCATGGCTAAAGCCGAACTGATGGTTAGAGTATACCGGATAGGCATCTGGTGCTGTTCCTGGAGTGTGGTATAGCGGCGGGCCACCGGGTGCAAACAGCTGCGTCGTGCTCTGTGTAACCGTTGTCATCACATCATGGGCTGATTTCTCCTCTAACTTGTCTGGAAGTTGGTCTGCAACAACGTATGGAAGCAGATCCTGTTTTCCACGAAGGACAGCTGCAGTAACAGTCTCACTGTCATGGGAAAGGTTCTGATTAATTGTTTTGGCTTCTGTAACAAACTGTGTCAACTGAGACTTGAGAGGTGTTGCAACAAACAATTGAGAGACTGCTGGGTCGGCATCAAATGTGTCTGAAAGCGCATCATCATGACGCATTGCAGTAATCCCTGCGATGATCGCAATGAGCGTCTTCCCTGTTCCACATGCACCTTCAAGTGTGAGGTAGCCACTTTGGGCCAATGCTTTGAGTGCTCGATTGATCCCATCACGTTGTGCTGTGTAAGGATCAAATGGGAAATACTGGTTCCACAGTTGATCTGGCACTTTTTGTACTGCAGTTGTGTCTGTCTGCTCACCTGCACGCGAAGACTGGTCTTCTGGTGACACAACTGGGACGTCCTCTCTTTGTTGTTGTTCGGGGGTTGGGGCTGGTGGATCTGGTGGGAGAGATTTGTCTGTCATATATTATAGTTTAACTTACTGATGGGGTGAGACTGCTGTGATACGTCTACCACAGGTGGAGTGTGGTTGATAATATAACACATCTCGCCCATATATGGCACAATAAATGCGTGTAAAAATTAAACTTGTCCCCAATTGACGTCCCCTATGAGTGAACTACCCTGCCTACTCAGTGGCCAAGGCCGCCTCCTTGAGGTAGGGGTTTCCTGGTTCAACAACGCGCTTTACATCCACAACATCGGAAGCACTCGACGATCTAAATAGATACTGCGGGGGTACCCCTGAGGTTGTTGATTGGGTATGAGAACAAACTATTTTAGTGTTGAGATGTAATGGTCGTGATAGCGGTTTACCAATGGCTAAAAGCACGAGCGAAGATCAGCGTCTGTCAGAAGGTGGTAGTAAAGACTCTCAGCAAGGGGTGAGCAAATTAAACGCTGTTATTTCACGGCGTCGGGCTATCCAAGCAGGTATTGGAGTGATTGGGGTTGGCGCACTCACGACAAGTGGGTCAGAGCCAGCGCTGGCAGCGGAAGGCGTTAGCTTTGATGTCCCAGCCAATCTTGATCCCGGTGCAACAGTAACAGTGTCATCGTTTACAGTGTCGTGGCAAGAGCTGGAGACATCGAACCCAATCAGGGCGACCGTGAAAGCTGTCCCGTCAAGTGGTGAGCCGACATCTACGAGTCAGGACATTGCCATTAACTCACCCTCCGGTGAGACACAAACAAGTGAGATGACCCTTGGCCTTCCGGAAGTTGGGTTTGACAATGGTGTGGAGATGGCTCTAGAGCTGTCCCACCCTGATACGTCTGAGCCTGCTACAACCACAGCTCCTGATACTGTTACCGTGGAGGCGACAGCAGTTACACTCACGTGGAGTTCAAGCTCTGAGGTACCTGTAGATGGGTTCTATGTGTACCGGGCAACGGTAGATGGTGCCACATTTAATGGCGGTAGCAGCGACTTCACGGAAATTGCAGAGGTTAGTAGTGGGACGACCACGTATACCGATTCAGAACCACCGGTTGGTGCTGACGCGACTGTGTCATACGTTGTGACGGCGTTTAATTCAGCAGGAGAGTCAAGCCCAGCTGGACCGGTGGAGCTATGATAGTCACTTACAGGAAGCGTGACGCAGAACGAACAGCGGACAGACAAACTCACAACGAACACAAATGAGCAAGTTAGGTATGTTTTCGGGTGATCGTGCGATATCAACAGTCGTTGGCGTTGCGATCATGGTTGGATTAGTACTGGCTGTTGGTGGCATTGTTGGATACGCAGTGCTTGGGATTGGAACTGCGGATGAACCGGCTCCAAATAGGGCTGTGGAACCGGTTGCGCAAACAGCTAGTGGAGAGGTTGCGTTGGTTCTTCAGTCTGGGGAGGCGATTGACCCCAGTAATGTGGACGAGTTGCGTGTGAACGGTGAGGGCGTTAGTGTAACATCATGGGCAGGTGATACGTCGGCCACTGGAACGACGTATACGCTTGATGAGCGGATTGAGCCTGGAGAAGAGATTGCGACTGTTGATGTTGGTGACTCTAACGGGCAGGTCACTGTTTCACAGGCAGGCGACGCAAATGGAGTTATTGATGGGTTTGAAACTGATGAGTTGCCGACTGGAGAGCCAGGGACAGTTGGTGCGAGTGGAACGATAACGGTAACGCAGTAAACGCTGTGACCCGCTTCAGGGTTAAGCCTTGAAGCACTCGCCTTGTTTTCTCTGTAGAGCACTTCGGGTGAGGTCCGAAGGCAGTTTTACTTGTTATTAAACTCGAAGTCGTCAGCTGTTATATCCGTCCGTTCGTTGTCCTGTGTGGACTCTTCTCGGCCGCGTTGGAACTCGCTAAGAGATTGTCCGACAGCACGGGCAACTTTTGGAATTCGGTTGGCTCCAAATAGCAGAATAAGTACTGCAAGGATGATAATAAGCTCTGGACCAACCGGGATAAACAGTGGGATCTGTTCAGCTGCTTGTGTCAGCATACGTGTTTGTCTGTGATAGACGAATAAGTAAGTGACGGGGTGCCCGTCAAGGAGACTGGTATCGTGTCGCTGATGCCGCAAGGGTGTCTGCTGTACATGAACCAAGGCTATTGATTGCCATCTGAATGCGGCGAAGGCGGGTAGCAACTTGGGCAATTGCGCCGAGAATTGGATCGATTGGTTGAAAGTCGGCGTAGAGCAGTGCATAGAACCACGGATACTTTCTGGGTCCGTCTATTGGGACGGAAGGGAACGTTACCGTCGTTTCAGTTCGCGGGACCCCGTGGACTACCTGTTGTGAGAGTATCTGGGTGTGTCGTTTATTTGCAAGATCGGTGATCGTGTCTTGATGTTCATCAAGTCGGTCATAACAGTCTGAGAGGAACCCTGGCGCAGTAACATCGTCCATATCGAGTAGTAACTCACAAGCGCTAGCTCGCTGTCGATCAACTTGGACAAGGCTCTCAGCAAGTGAGTTGATTTGTGATCGCTCTCTATCGATGCCATTGATGATTGCTTTGCGTTGCTGAATTGTCCCGTTGATGGTGTTAAGGATGTTTTGCTTGATCGGTGGTGAAAGTGCTCCGCCGCGGAGAATATGTGTGACAAGGTCAGGATTCAGGTCGGTTGCCATGTTTTCTTTGAACGTTTTGGGCGATGAGTCAAAGTGTTCAAGCGATGCTACTGTATCAGCATATGCTTTGAGCACCTGTTTCAACCTTGTCGAAGAGGTTGTACTCAGGTTGGCGACTTGTGTTTGAAACTGTTTGAACGCAGTATGCTCTGCTGATGCCCACTCTTGCTGTCTATCACATGTATCTCTTGCTTGCTGTATCCATGGTAGGGTTCGGGTGCTGGCTTCAATAATCGGTTGAGAGGATTCTTCATCTGTGGCCTCGTACGGTGGGTGTGGCTGTGTGAGACCTCGTAGTCTTGTGAGTAATCGAGTCGCTGTAGACCGTTGTAGCCGACCACCAGACCACAGTATTGCCCATGCATCAACAACGTCTTGCCGAAAGTCATTGCTAAGGTAGGCTTCGCTTCTACGTGATTTGCGGGTACTTTGAGGTGTCTGTAAGCTCATAATCTGGCTTTGGAATTGATTACTGGTAGTACAGTTATATCGCGACTGACTAAAGATAAATGCTGGTGGAGTGATTCACTTTGCCGTGAAATCTTCTTAAGCACTGGTGGTTGCTTGACGCTGGTATGCTTGTGAAGCAGATTGGTTTTTGTTGGTGTTCACGGTTGGGAAGAATTCAAAATTGTTTTTCCTTTAACTATATGGTATCCACCATCTAGCTGCGAATTCAACTGCTGTGTTCGCTCTTGTGCTTCTGTTGGGGTGTCAAATGGGCCAAAGACTGGTGTGTCGGTTTCGTTTGTAATGAACCACTTGTCTGGAGTGATATCTTCTGGTGGAAGTGACTTTTGGCCCTTTTCAATACGGTTATAGTACGCTTTTGGCGGGGCTATCGTTAAGATAAGCGCACCATCTGACCTGAGCGACGCATTATATGAACTACTTGATGAAACGATCGGTGTGTTGTAGTTGTGGTCGAGGATTGTGATTGACGTGAGGGTGTCGTCAAGGAGTGCCGCGATTGCACTGTGATCAACCTGTAACTGCTGTTGAATATTTTTTTGCGCCATTATAATGTATCAACCCCGGTGTGGTATTGAATGTTTTCCTGGGATGTGCTTGAGGAATCAACGGTGGTTTTTATATTCTTGAGCCGTGATGGTAGAATGCATGAGTTCATCAGCATCTGAGTCATTATTGACTGAGTCGGATGATATCTCGATCGAGAAGAAGTACCAGCCTAACGAATATGAGGTTCCAACCGTCCACTTTCGGCTTAGTGTGGACGAAGACGCACACACGGTACAGCGGATCGTCCTTCGTGATAGGGTTCCAGATTCCTTGCGGTTGCAAGATGTTGGGATCTACTCATCTGGAGAGTATCTGGGAGATAAATGGGAGATCAAATCGACTGACGAGATTCGGTTCCCTATTCAACTTCGTCCTGGAGAGTCCGCAGAGACACTAATTGCATTTCAGGCTGGCAAAAATGAGTTGTCTGTGGATAATGTTCTTAGTGAGCCGACTGTACTGTATGAAGATGACCTTGAAGAGCCGTTTGAAGAGGTAATTGACGATGAGCTTATTGAGGTAGCTGAAGATGCTGATGAGGATGCCGATGAAGATGCCGATGAAGAGGACGACGAAGAGGGCAACCCTGAAGAGAGTGAAGCAGATGAGATGGTTGATGATGCGGCTGAGGGCGATACAGAGACTGTAGATAGTGATTCTCAGAACGATGATGCAGATACTGGCGGGGATGATGATACTGCTGACTCTCGACAGGGAGATGAAGAAGATAGCTCACAAGATGAGCCAGAAAGTAGTGCCTCTGCTGAGAAAGAAGGCTCGCCAGAGCAAGTAGATACAGATACGACCGAATCTGCTGTTGCGGTTGCCGAGCCTACGGATGTCATTGAAGATCCCTCTGAGGCTGGTACTGCGGAAAGTAGTTCTAGTATGACTGTTGAAGGGGAGTCAGTTACGCGCCGTGTTGTAGATGAACTTGAAGATGATTCAGTGTCTGAGCAGCTGCGAGACCGGCTCCGCTCTCAGCTGCTAACTGGTCGTAGTGTTGGGGGGCAGGCGAGTAAGAGTCTTGAGGCGCGCGTTGAACATCTTCAGAGTGATATTACAGAGTTGATTGCGTATCGCGACTCGCTCAAAGAGTTCATTGACTCACAAAGCGCACGTGATGATAGGTTGGAAGCACTTGAAGATGAAGTATCTGGGCTTGAGACAGCCGTTAACCAACTCCATGAAGAGATTGATGCGCGAGATGACGCTCGTGAAGATGAAATTCAGCAAATTAATAGCGCTGTCGAAGAGGTAGAAATGACTCTGTCTGAGGTTGAGGCGGATATTGATGAGGTGAGAGAAATCCGCGACCGACTTGTGGAAGCATTTAACTGAATCAGGAAGCCCCACCCTCAAGGAAGCGGCGGTAGCCGTTGAGTAGGGTGGGGTAGTTCACTTTGTGATAACAAACAAGCGGAATACTTGGGTTTGGCCTTGATTGACACCCTCCGTTTTCTGAAGACGAAAGGATGTCACGATCACAGAAGCTGGAACTCTTTGAGTGTGTCTGCAATCTGAGTTGCCCCTCTTGTGGCTTCTTCAATACTACTTGCACCAGTAACGACGCCTTTTCCGGAACTGAATAACAGAATAACAACTCCAGACTCAATATTACGGTAGACAAGTCCGGGGAATATTTCAGGCTCGTATTCGATATTCTCAAGCCCCAGCGCAACAGCAACAGATGAGAGATTAAATTGCGTCTCAAACTCTGTTGTCGTGACGATATTTTCAACAGATGCAGTATGATTCGAGACTGGGACTCCGAGATCTTTGAGTTCGTCGATCATAATACCGACTGCTGTTTTTGCACTAGATACAGAGGTTGTGCCTGTGCAGACAATTTTTCCAGAGCGGAATAGTAACCCTGTAAACTTTGGCTCGTTATTACGATAGATGATCCCTGGGAAATTATCTGGAGTGAAATCTGCATGTTGGATATCACTGTTGACTGCTTCCAGATCTAGTTCAGTTCCTGTATCTGCCGATACAACGACGTTTTCGACTGAGACTGACTTACTCATCGCAGTAGTTACCACCAAAATGAGTATCAGAGAACTAAAGTGTTGTGAGAGGTGGGCTGTGGGTGCCCCAAACTGTGCACGGGGATATTTGCGCTTCAGTTTTCCAGCTCGAAGTGAATGCCAAAAGCGGTATCTGCGTTAATTTGCAACCTCGTCGTACGACGGGACGTCAGTGGCGCTGCCTTTGCTGAGACCGCCACCAAACGATGAGAGACTTGGGTCATCAGCTGAGAGGACATGCTTGCACAATGCTGTTGCAAGTGAGACAGGAATTGCATTTCCAATCGATTTGAGGGCGTCCGTTTTTGTCCCAGTTAACGTGTACGACTGAGGGAATCCCTGTGCCTGTTTGAGTTCATGTGGTTGAAGCATCCGGTACCTGATATCGATGGCAGTGCCGTGTAGCTCAGGGATACAGAGTGCAAATCGATTCTTCCGGGTATGGGTGTTGAGTGGCTGGTCGACAGATGTTGCCGAGGTCTGGTAGTCGTCGATGAATGGAGTCAGCTGAGAGGTAGTATAGAAAGGTGGTGTAGAACTACCTATTGAGTGTACGGGAGTGCCGTCTGGCGGAAAGAACAGATTTGTTGAGAGAAGGCTTGCCCGTGGGTCGGGAGTAACCGTATGAAGCGGTTGTAATGCTGGCTGATACAACGAGTTACTATGAATCCCGCGTTGGGGGCCGTTTTTTGGCATTATCAGCGACGGGACGACGAGCGCATGCGCGCCTGCAGTCGGGATTGTTGGGAGTGGCTGGGATGTGATATCGACTGGTGTGCCACCATCTTGTTGCCGGAGCAGGATCGGTTCGGTGGAAGCCTTTTCTGAGAGGGTTGCCTGTCTGCGGTGGCTCTCTTGTACTGACCGGCTAATTGGAGTTAAGAATGGTGTGTCGACTGTCTCAGCAACGGTGGAGACGTACTGGGGTGCAACGACACGCGATTCCCGAAGCTCACGAACCGTGTCTCGAGAGAAGGTCTCAAGAGTATTTGCAACCGGTGCAAGCCATTCTGGGCTGTGTTCCCTAATGCCAGCAGCAATTCGCTGGAATGTTGTGTCCTTAGGTGGCGTGTGAACCCGTGGTTCGGTGATATCACGGGTCCAGATGGAGGTACCACGGTCGCTCCAGTCAATGATATCTGCTGCAGTACGTCTGTTTGGAAGTTGGTCATCCGTATCACTGTGTGTCGGGCTGGGGAAGGTAGATTTCCCCTGTCGCTGGCCGATGATGAAAAATCGGTCGCGATTGGTTGGGTCTCCGTAGTTAGCTGCATTCAGCGTTGTCCACTCAGTAGAGTAGCCAAGTTGATTTGCGGCGTTGATCCAGGCGTCGAAGATGTTTCCATCACGACTCGGCTGGCCGTCCTCAACAGGTCCCCATGACTCAAACTCTGGCACGTTCTCAAGGATAAACGATGATGGGGACAAGTGTTCGAGATATCTGAGCACCGCCCAGGGACTTGCGCGCTGTTGATCACAGACAGGTTTCCCGCCGCGAGCGCTTGAGAAGTGTGTACAGGCGGTCAAGGCGACTGCCCCGGGGCTTGACCCTGGGGTTGAAGCCGACAGGATTATACTGCTTGGGTCTGTATTATTCAATATGGGACAGATGGAATGCTACCCGAAACTACGACAACGGGGTGTCGTCACGATCCCAGAAGAAGTCCGAGACGGCCTTGAACTGGAGGAAGGCGACCAACTGAAACTCACCGTCGAAAAACTCGACTAACAAATATGGCGAAACACACGCTTCGCTTCCGCGCGTACCTGCCCGACGACGTGGCAAGCGAAGCCTGGCACCAGATCAATATCCTTCGGCAGATTCGCAACCACGCCATCCGAGACTACTATAACTCGGACTACAACGACCGCCCATCAGAGTACGACCAACACGGCAAACTCACCACGTGGGCAGACCAGTGGCCGACCTTTGCAGAACCATCACAACACGCCGCTCAACAAGCCATCAGCCAGATATATGCCGATCTGGAAACATTGCAAGAACGTCGAAACAACGGCTACAACGTCGGGCGGTTACAGTGGCAAGGTGCGGGCGAGTTTCGGTCAGTGTCGTACAATCAACCCAGTCGCTGGAACGTGGATCACAACACGGGCGACGGCCGATTCGTGCGACTCCGACTCGAAAAGATTGGTTGGTTCAAAATCCGGGCAGAACGCGACGTTCCACCAGCAGAGGACATTGACGAGGTCATCCTCAAGAAAGAGACGACGGGCGAATGGTACGCCTCACTGGTAACTACTGTGGAATACACACCCGAGAAACCGTCACCAGATGAGATTGAACCCAAAGACTGTGTGGGTGTTGACCTCGGCATCACCAGCTACATCCACACGTCTGAAAACCTGTCCGTAGATACGTTAGATTTGTCCGACGAGTATGACCGCTACGCACGCGAACAGCGGAACCTCGATCGGAAAGAACACGGCTCTGCCAACTGGGAGAAGCAACGCCGAAAGGTAGCCCGAGCCAAACGCAAAATCAAGCGGAAGGTACGCGACTACCAGCACAAGCTGACCACGTGGCTCGTCCAAGAATACGATGTTGTTGCCGTCGAAGACTTGGATGTGAAGCCGATGCTAGAAACCGGGCAGAACGCCAAGAACAAGCAAGACGCTGCGTGGTCGCGGTTCATCGAACTACTGGAGTACAAGGGTGGCTTGCACGGCACCCATGTTGAGACGGTCGAACCTCGTGGGACAACCAAAGAGTGTTCAGTTTGTGGTGTCGAAACGGCGAAACCGATCTGGGTACGCGAGCATTCGTGTCCAGCGTGTGGACACACGGAAGACCGCGATCTCAATGCGGCGAAGAATATTCTCGATCGTGGTTTGAATCAGTTAGGGGCGGGACGCTCCGAATCAACGCCTGTGCAGACTGCGCTCCCTACGTTCACCCCTCAGCGAGAGCGTGTGGATGCAAAGCGTGTCGTTGAAGCAGGAAGCCCCGGGGCTTGACCCCGGGGTGCGTTCACCGACGTCGGATGCGACAGCGCGACCACACCGTGGACGCCCTCGCCCGCGACCTCTTCGAACGCCCTTATCGAGGATCGAGGAAAACGCCTCGCGCTTCAGCGCGGCGAGGATGTCATGACTGACCGAACCTGGTAACCACGTCACCGAGTTCGCTGGCCGTCAGGTTTCCGCGGCCGAACTCCGTCACGACATCGCCGAGTTCGGTTGCCGTGATCGTGCCGTCACCATCGACGTCGAATCGCTCTACCGGGTCGGCCGGCTGCTCGACAGTCACCTGGATCGTATCGGTCAAATCGTACGCCCGGTGTTTGGCGTCGCCTGCTTGCACCCTGACGGTGTGTGTCCCCGGCTCCAGGTTGATTCCGGCGGTCGTCGACCCATCACCGTAGTGGTAGTACCCGTTTGGTTCGTTGTT
>Ga0209946_1000118_pt1 | contig 31167 bp, 34 predicted proteins | sample SalPon2_A_H2O_MG_FD_185704 | JGI IMG/M metagenome (GOLD analysis project Ga0209946, IMG submission 185704) | Salt pond water microbial communities from South San Francisco under conditions of wetland restoration - Salt Pond MetaG R2_A_H2O_MG... | ecosystem: Environmental > Aquatic > Non-marine... | reverse complement strand
AGCCGGGAACGTCACGCATCAGGAGCGGCTCGTGAACATGTCGAGAAATTCATAACGAAGTATCATCCCCCGTATGGACTATCCGAGCGCTCCCGGCCCGGAAGGCGGGTTGCGGGGGTGCGTAAACGCAGGTGACATACGACATGGAACGACGCAAATTCGTGATCGGACTGGGTGCATTGGCTTCGGGAGCAGCGGCCGCGACAGGTACGGGGGCGTTCACGGCGGCAGAACTGAGCGGTCGGCAGGCCAATATCAGTGTCGTGAACGACACTAACGGGCTGATCGGCCTCAAAGCAGATCCCGATACTGAACTCGTCCGCGACAACGGGGGCGCTAACGAGAACGAGCTCGTTATCGATTTTAACCCGAGCAGTGGCAATGGGCAGGGTGTCAACCCGAACTCGAAGTACCAAGTCGGCGGGCTCGGGGGTATCGGCAATCTCGACGAAGTCCCCGGCAACCCGACTCTGGACACTACCATCGAAGACCTCGCGATCGACACGGACAGCGACATTGAGAACCACTACGCGTTCAGCCTGCTCAACCAGTCTGGGTCGGACCAGGCGGTAGAGGTGACCTACGAAGCTAATGAGAATTTCCCCGATGAAGCAGAGGTGTACATGGTCTCCAAGTACGAAGAAGGAGCCAATGACTCGAAGGAAACGAGCGCACTCGTCGCGACGGCGACCCCCGACGCTCGGGAGGCGAGTATCCTGTACTCCGACGATACTGACTTCTCGACAGACGTCGATAGCGGGACGGATGTCAAGGTCACCATCCTCGTCGTCACCGGCGACGCGGCAACGGATGACGACTTGGGCGGCAGCATCGTCGTGCACGCAGGGAGTCACGACGAATTCAGCACCGCCGACCAAGACTGACCTGACACGGGTTAGTTATCATGAAACGACGTGATGTCGTGGTCGGGCTGGGGGCGATCGTCGGAGCGGGAGCCACGGCTTCCGGAACCGGTGCGTTTAGCGCTGCGGAGGTTTCCCGACAGGCGGAGATCAACGTCGTTGACGACAGCGACGGACTAGTCGGACTTGTCGCCAACGAAGCGATCACAGGCGTTCGGATGGATTCCGGCGGTGAACTGACGGTATCGATCGGTAACGACGGTCCGGGCGTGAACGTCAGTTCAGTCTATCAGTTCGGCGCGTTCGTCACCGACGACGGCGTCGAAGACATCACGGGCGACACGTTTTCCGTGGTCACCGAGGGCAACCCCTCGGACATGAGTGAGGGTCAGGATTCTCTCGAATCCGCGTTCGCCGTCGTGAACCAGTCCACAGAAGACCTGTCGGTCACGGTGGATTTCAGACTGAGCGACGATATCGACGGCGACACTGAGTACGCCTTCGAGCTACAGTCTTCGCAGAGTGGGAACGGTACACGGGAAGGACTCGCGACGAGTCCGATAACCACCACCGACCAGCTCACCGCGCAGTTGGCCACCGGCGAGTCGATCGGCGTGTCATTCGTTGTCAATGCTCTGGAAGGAGTTGTGACAGACGAGATCTCGGGGAGCCTGAGCGTCTCTGCGACCGCTGTCTAGCGATCCATCAGTTATTTTTCGACAGTTGGTCGTCAATTAACTGTTGGTATTTTACAAAAATTCAATTCAACAAGCGGCTGCCGATCTGTGGTCGAGACGTCGGACGACCGGATCTTTAAATTTGACTGACAGATTCTCCAGGGGCAAGGATAGCTAAGCAGTGGCTCCCGGAGGCCTCCTGGTAAAGAGTGTGGGGAGGAGAAACGACCGGACGGGAGGTCCGATTACGCCCCGCCGTCGGTGTACGCCCAGTCGTCGAGGACGCGGTCGGCGGTCGCGTTCGCCTCGGCGGGAGACGGTCGGTCGCCCGCGGCGACCGTGTCGGCCAGCGCGCCGGCGAGCGCGTAGACGGCGCCCCCGTCCGCGCGGTCGGCGACGCGTTCGAAGGTCGGGCGGTAGGTGGCGGCCGTGCGCTGTCCGGTCTCGTCGAGCGAGGCGTCGATTGCGTACTCCAGCTGGCGGACCGCTTCCTCGGGTTCCATACACCACCGTCACGGCCGTACCTACTTAAATGTACTCGGATTCGGAATTGAGTTAATAGTTCGGGCGCCCCGGCGATCGCCGGATCGACGTGTATACGCGTCCGGCGGTCGGATCGCGTCCATGACCGACACAGACGAGCGCGCCGCCGTCGCCGAGCGCGCGGCGCGCGCCGGCGCGCGGGTCGCACACGAGCGGTTCCGCAGCGACATCGAAGTCGAGACCAAAGGCGACGCCGACGTGGTGACGGAGGCGGACCGCGCGGCACAGCGGACGGTGATCGACGCGATCCGGGAGTCGTTCCCGGACGACGCGATCGTCGGCGAGGAGGAGGAGGAGCGCAAGACCGTCCCCGAGACGGGCGCCGCCTGGGTGATCGACCCGATCGACGGCACCGACAACTACGTCCGGGACATTCCCGTGTGGGCGACCGCGGTGGCGGCGGTCGTCGACGGCGAACCGGTCGCCGCGGCCATCGTCGCCCCCGCGCTCGACGACGTGTACACCGCGGACGCGACGGGCGCGTACCGCAACGGCGAGCAGCTCTCCGTCAGCGACGTGTCGGACCCGAAGCGGGCCGCGGTGGCCCCGACGCTGTGGTGGGACTTCGACTCGCGCGACCAGTACGCCGCCGCCTGCGAGGCCGTCGTTCGACGGTTCGGCGACCTTCGGCGACTCGGCGCCGCACAGATCGTCTTACCGACCGTCGCCGCGGGCGGACTTGAGGGAGTGATCTCGAACCTCGCCGCGAACCCCTGGGACTCGGTCGCCGGCGTGTTCATGGTCCGGCAGGCGGGCGGCAGGGCGACGGACCTGGACGGGAACCGCTGGCGACACGACTCGACGGGGCTCGTCGTCTCGAACGGCGCGCTCCACGAGACGGTGCTCGCGGCGACGCGCGCGATCGACGACCGCGACTGACTCGAACTGCGGCTGACCCGAGGACCGGCCCCCGGAGCCGCCCGCTCACACCGACGACGGCCCGCGCTCGCGGCGCACCGCGAGGGCGCCGTGATAGAGGATGATCGAGCAGACGAACAGCGCGGAGCCGACGAGCAGGACGAAGCTCACCTGATCGAGGACCGGCATCGAGAGCCACCGCGCCCCCTCGCCGAGCGCGACCGCGGCGCTCGCGACGAGCAGCATGACCCCGAAGTAGATGGTCACGTCGTCCTCGTTCACGTAGGCGGTCGCCCCGGAGCCGATCCGGGCGCCGAGCGCGCTCCCGACTAACAGCGCGGTGACGATGCCCAAGTCGATCACGCCGGCGCGCCCGTAGGTGAACGCCCCGACGCCGCCGGAGAGGAGCCCGGTGAAGAGGCTCGTCCCGACCGCCGCCGCGAGCGAGGTGCCGATGACGTAGTAGATGGCGGGCATCCGGACGAACCCCCCGCCGACGCCGAGGAAGCCCGAGATGACGCCCACGCCGGCGCTGACGCCGGATATCGTCCACAGCGACGCCTGCTGTCCGTCGGCGAGCGTCATCATCGGCGGGATGTCGTACGACTGGATCCGCTGGGCGATGGCGGGAACGTCGTCGTCGCTCGACTCGTCGGCTTCGCCGCCGTCGTCGGTCTCGTCCTCGTCGCCGTCGTCGTTCAGCGCGCTCCGGGTGAAGAGGAGCCCGATGGCCGCGAGGACGAGGACGTACGCCACCCCGACGACCGCGTCGGCGATACCGAGCGCCTCTAAGCCGAACACGAGCCGGCTCCCGCCCTCGATCCCGAGGGCGATGCCGACGAACATCAGTCCGCCGAGCCGGTAGTCCACCTGCCCCGAGTCGTGGTGTTTCAGCGTCGCGATCACGGCGGTCCCGAAGACGAACGTCATCGAACTCCCGATGGCGACGGGCGCCGGGTAGCCGAGGATGAGCAGCGCGGGGGTGACGAGGAACGACCCGCCCATCCCGAAGAAGCCGAAGAACACGCCGACCATGAAGCCGAAGACGACGAAGAGCGCGAACAGGCCGGGGCTCAATCCGAGTAGTCCGAGCATCTATCGGCGGGCGATCCGTTTGAACACGACTGGACCGAGTCGGTCCTCTACGATGCCGTATCCGGCGTGGAGCAGGCCGGCTTCGAGGACGACCACGGCGAGGACGACGAGCGCCGCCAGCGTGGGCGACGCGCCGGGCAGCAGCTCTGTCCCGGTCATCGGTTCCCCTCCGCGGGCTGGGAACGCGCGCGCGGCGGCTCCCGCAGTCCGGATTCACTCATACACAGACACCTAGCAGTCGATAGGATATAATGATTTTGGGACAAGCGCACAATACTATATCCGTATGACGAACGCGCCACCATGGATAACGTATAGAGAACGTATCACCGATGACACTCCGCGGTCGGTGCTGCCGAGGAAACCGCAAGATGTCGCAGCGGTAGCGTGTGAGTAGTTATCACCCGCGAGCGAATCGGCCCGAGTGTGGCCGTCGCTCGCCTCTCGGCGGGTGTGTGGTGTTGTCCGTAACAGACCGTTCTCTTCCGGAGAGACGCCGACGAGTCCGGGCGGCGCGACGCGACCGGTCGTCGGTCGCCTCCCGGAGCGGCTCTCGCGGCCCGCGGTGTGGACGTTCGCTTATAAATGGGGGGCCGAGACGCCGCTACCGCTCCGGTTCGTCGTCGAAGTACCGGTCCGGGAGGAACGGCGACACCGCGTCCGGCGCGTACGGGACGAGCCGGCCCGCGAGGTCGGCGAGGGAGCGCCGAAGGGCCGTGTACCCGGCGGCGACGGCGACCGTGCCCAGAACGACCTGCTGGAGCCGGCCGTCGAGCAGGAACAGGAGCGGGAGCGCCAGCCCGACCGACAGCGCGAGGTCCTCGACGGCCCCGTCGTAGCGCACGAACTGCCGCGGGGCGATCCACGACCCTCGGTAGTGGTTGTACACCGCGCGGTCGGAGTTCCCCTCCCACGGGCGCAGTTCCAGGCCGCCGCCGTACATGTCGGCGACGCTGTGGACGGCGGCGCCGAGGAGGAAGAGCGCCGCGGCGACGGTCACCGCGCTCGGCGCGAGTAGGGCCGCGAGGACCGCGGGCACGGCCGCGACGCCGTAGTACACCGGGAAGTGGAGCGTCTTCCGGTGGCCGACGTACATGTCCAGATCCGGGAACAGCCCCCCGACGAACCCGGCGACGAACCCGATCGGCGCCAGCTCTGGGGCCACACGCACAAGCGGTGCGGCGAGCAACATCCCACCGAGGACGTGGGTCGGGAGCATCATTGTGGCCTAACTAAAGCAACAGATGCTTATGAATACTCCGGCCATCGTGTTACCACGAGCCACGGCCAGTATCGTGGGGCCGTGAGCCACGGTCACACGTCTCTGCGCACGAACAGGGCCTGCGAGAGGAGCATGAGGCCGACGAACGCGACGAGCAGGATCGCCGAGTCGATCGGCTCGAAGGCGCCGTCCATCAGTATCGGCGTCGGCTCGTAGTACTGCGTCGGGCTCACGTACTGTATCCAGTCGTACCCCTCGGCGCCGCCGACGGACGACTCGATCAGATACAAGACGAAGACGGTGCCGACGGCGGCGCGCTCGGCGATCGCCGCGCGGTCGACGGCGACGGAGAAGACGAGACCGATCCCCGCACAGACGAGGAGGAACGGTATCGAGAGGAGGTGCGCCAGAAACAGGTGATCGAGGGCGATCGTCTCCCCGGCGGCGACGACGAACAGGTAGATCAGCGGTCCGCCCAGGGCGTTGACGACGACGACGGGGACGAGCAGCGCGGCGAACTTCTCGAAGAGCAGCTGCGAGCGCGTGACCGGGAGCGATAAGAGCAGGTCCAGCCGCTCCGTCTCGATGTCGCTCGCGATGGTGCCGCCGGCGACGTACGCGAAGTAGAGCCCCAGTCCGAGCAGCCAGACGAAGTTGAACACCTGCGCGCCGAGGAACCCCTCGATGGTCGACAGGCTCTCGATGCCGAACGCCTCCAGCATCGCCGGCGGCAGGTCGTCGAAGATGTCCTCGTAATCGACGCCCTCTAAGATGGTGAAATACCAGACGATGAAGCCGGCGTACGCCCCGATACCGCCCGTGAGGATCGCCGCGCCGCGGAGCCGGCGTCGCCCCTCGTACCGAAGCGTCTCAAGCACTGTCCGCCTCGCGCTCGTCGACCGCCGACGGGCCGTTCTCTCGTCGATCTGACGCCTCACGGTCCCCTCGGGCCGGCGACTCCTCGCTCCCGTAGTAGTGGGCGAACACGTCCTCTATCGGCGGTTCGCCGATCTCGACGTCGCGAACGTCGTGCGCCGCGAGCGCGTCGAGGAGCGCGTCGAGGTCCCCCGCGTAGACGAACTGGACGCCGCCGCCGAACCGCTCCGGGCCGACGACCCCGCCGAGCGCGGTTATTTCGGCGACCGCCGCGTCGCTCGCATGGACGCGGACGTGTTTGCCGCTGCGGTGAAGCAGCGCGTCGACGGTTTCGAGTTCGACGAGGGAGCCGGCCCGCAGGATGCCGACGCGGTCGCAGACGCGCCGGACCTCGCTCAGGACGTGCGAGGAGAAGAAGACGGTCGTGCCGCGGTCGCGCTCGGCGCGCACGAACTCGTTGAACGCCTCCTGTTTGAGCGGGTCGAGCCCGGCGGTCGGCTCGTCCATGATCACGAGGTCGGGGTCGTGCATGAACGCCTGCACCAACCCGAGCATGCGCCGGTTCCCGGTCGAGTACTCGCGTATCGGTCGCGCTATCGGCGGCGTGAACAGCTCCAACAGCTCCTCGCGGCGACTGTCGCCTTTCATCGCGCCGTGGTAGTCGAGCACCGCCGCTCCGGTCGCCGCCTCGCTGAAGCCGAGGTGCGCCGGGAGGTACCCGATCCGGCGTTTGGCCGCCGTCAGCGCGGCCTCGTCGCGGATGTCGGCGCCGAGCACCCGCGCCGTCCCCGCGGTGGGTTTCAACAGCCCCAACAGCAGCCGTATCGTCGTCGACTTCCCGGCGCCGTTGGGGCCGAGAAAGCCGAACACCTCCCCCTCGTTCACCGCGAAGGACACGTCGTCGTTCGCGAGCACGCTCCCGAAGTCCTTCGTCAGCCCGTCGGCGACGATGGGCGATCCGGGCTCACCTGACATAGAACCACCACGCGCCGGCGGCGACGAGGACCAGGAGCACGACCAGCACGCCCATCTCGATGGGGACGTCGCCGCCGGACGACTCGGTGACGGCGACGGCGACCGTCGCGGGGGCGCCGTCGACGCGACCGCCGTCGGAGTCGGTGTACGCGGTCTCGACGCTCGCCGGGTACCGGGTCGGCGGGGCGTCGCCGTCGACCGTGAGGTCGAACGCGACCCGTCCGGTCTCGCCGGGCGCCAGCGACGGGATCACGGTCGTGCGGAACTCGCTTTCGAGCGGCGCGTCGACGACGAGGCGCAGTTCGACGTCTTCAATCGTCACGTCCCGACGGTTCGTCACGTCGAGTCGCAACACGCCCGATTCGCCCGCCGCGAACTGCGGGTCGCGCGCGGACACCGTCAGCGCGTCCCGGCGCTCGGCGACCGGGACCAGCACCGACTCGCTGACCGTTCGCTGGGAGCCGGCGGCGCTCCGGTAGCGGGTGGTAAAGCGCAACTGCTGGGGGACCGAGTCGGCGCTCGCCGGAATCTCGCCGCGGAACCGGAACGAGGCGCGCTCGCCCGCGTCGAGGTCGCCGACGGCGTACCGCGGGCTGCGCGGGACGAACGCCCCGTCGCCGACCGCGACGACGACGCCCCGCACGTCGGTCGGCCCCTCGTTTCTGATCGTCCCGCTGACGCTCCCGTTCTCGCCGACGCGGAGCGTCGAGTCGTCGACGGCGACCGAGAACGACTGCTCCGGGAGCGGGCGGACCCCGACCGGAATCCCCTCGTGGGCGTCGCGGATCCCCTCGCCGTCGGTGTACCGAACGGCGCCGGTGAGGTCGAAGGCGTCGCCCGCGGCGCTCTCGCCGAGGCTCGCCGGGACCCTGATCGTCGCGTTCGCGCCGGGGGCGAGCCGGTCGATCCGCGCGGTGTTTCGGGCCGTCTCGCCGAGCGTGAGGTCGGGGCCGTTCGCGACGAGTTCGACCGACAGGTCGCGAGCGACCTCGCCGCCGACGTTGGTCACGTTCACGGCGAGCGTGCCGGAGTCGCCCACCTGCAGGTCCGTGTCGACCGTTCGCATCGCGAACCGCGGCCCGTCGTCGACGGTCACCGACACCGACTCGGTGCGGGTTCGCGTGCGGTCCTGGACGACCGTGCTTCGCGGGGCCGACAGGTAGGTGTACGAGTAGTCGAGCCGCACGTCGAGCGAGTACGTCCCCGGCGCCGCGTCGGCCGGGACCCGCACCGCGACCGGCACGTCGCGGACCGCGCCCTCGCCGATCGACCCGACGGCGAACCGGCCCGTCTCGACGACGAGCGGCGAGTCGTCGTTCCGGACCTCGACGACGACGCTCCGGGCGGTCGTGACGACGGCTCTGCGGGTGTCGACCCCCGCGTCAACCTCGCCGTCGTTCGCGATCTGTACCGTGAGATCCGTCGCCGTCCCCGGCGACACGGTGCCGTCGGGGAGGTACACGTCCAGCTCCGGTTCGCCGCGCACGAAGGGCGGCTGCTCCTGGGCGACGGCGAGGCCGGCGAACACGCCGCCGAGGAGCGCGACCACGGCGAGGAGCGCCACGAGTCGTCGGGACATTCACGCCTCCGGTCCCGCGCTCGGTGTGCCCCCGCCGACGGAAAGGGCCGTCCGGGAGGGGAGACGGCGGTTTCGTGTCATATATCAGATCCAACTCGGCGGGATATAAACGTACTCGTGGGTGAGACGCGCGGCGCCGCCGGGGCGGGACGGCGACCTTATGCCGGTAGAACCCCGTGACGGCGTATGCTCATGACGCCGGGACCGACGGCGGTCCCAGCCGCCGTCCGCGACGCGATGAGCCGTGAACTGATAAACCCCGACGTGGACCCCGAGTTCCGCCGGCTATACGACCGGCTGACGGACCGGCTCGCGACGGTGTACGGCGTCGACCAGCCCGCCGACGGGGGAGACGGCCAGGGGGACGGCGACGCGCCGACGCGCGACGTGGTCGTCCCCGGCGGCGAGGGGATATTGGGGCTCGAAGCCGCGGTCGCCTCGCTGGTCGAACCGGGGACCGAGGTGCTTTGCCTCTCGAACGGGCTCTACGGCGACGGCTTCGCCGACTTCGTCGAGTCGTACGGCGGCGAGGCGACGGTGGTCGGCACCGACTACGACGCCCCGCTCCCGCTCGCCGACCTCGACGCGGTCCTCGCAGACGACGACCACGAGTTCGACCTCGCGACGATGGTCCACTGTGAGACGCCCACGGGGACGCTCAACGACATCGACCCCGCGCTCGACCTTTTAAAAGCGGCCGACGGGGAGATCCTCACCGTCGTCGACGCCGTCTCGTCGCTCGGCGGCGTCGAGGTGCCAACCGACCGGATCGACGTGTGCCTCGGCGCCTCACAGAAGTGTTTCAGCGCCCCGCCGGGGCTCGCCACCGCCGCGATCAGCGACCGCGCGTGGGCGGCGATGGCGGAGCGAGAGCCGCACTCGCTGTACACGAACTTCCTCCCGTGGCGCGACACGTCGGACGGGTTCCCCTACACGCACCTCACCACCGAGGTCGTCGCGCTCGACGCCGCGCTCGGCCTGTGGCTGGAGGAGGGCCTGGGCGCCGTCAGAGAGCGCCACCGGGCCGCCGCGGCGCGGTGTCGCGAGCGCGGCGCGGACCTGGGGCTCGCGCCGTACCCGGACCCCGAGCGCAGTTCGCCGACGGTGACGGCCTTCGAGGTGCCCGGCCGAGCCGAGACGCTCCAAGCGGCTCTCCGCGAGGAACACGACGTTCTCGTCGCGACCGGGCTGGGAGCGTCGGCCGACGATATCTTGCGTATCGGCCACATGGGACACGCCGCGCGCGTCGAGCGCGTCGACGAGGCCATGGACGCGCTCGCCGACGTCTTATAACTCACTCCGCGTCTGCCGCGTCGAAGGTCGGGTCGTCGTCGACCATCGGGCAGTTCCGAACGCGGAACTCGTCGAACCCGATGGCTTCGAGGATGGTGGTTCCCTCGTGGGTGCAGGTCGCCTCCGGCGGTGCCGAGAAGTGCGGGCACTGCTGGCAGTACGCCTGTTTCGATATCACGCGGTCGACGTCGGCGCCCCCGAACGGCCCCGCAGAATCGAAGCCCGCGGCGCCGGGGGCCGCCAGCCCGTCGTCTTCGTCGAGCGACTTCCAGACGTCCTCGTCGGACAGTTCGCCCACGTCCATCCGTTCGAACGCCTCGTCGAGGTCCGCCTCGCCGGTCGACGGGCCGAGTTCGTCGAACGGGTCGTCGCGCTCGCCCGCTTCGCCGCCTCCCGGCTTCGCCTCGCCGAAGAGCGGTCCCTCGGACTCGCCCGCCGGCGCGTCCGACCCGCTGTCCGTGAACGCCTCGTCGTCGAACGCGTCGTCGCCGGGGGCGTCGGGGTCGGCCGCGTCCGCGTCCGCGTCCAACTGAGCGAAGGGGTCGTCGACCGGCTCCTCGTCTGCCCCCAGTTCGTCGAGCGGGTCCGAGAGCCCCTCGCCGTCGTCTCCCGGAGCCGCCTCGTCGTCCGCGTCGTCCGCCGCTCGCGGGTCGTCGGTCACGACTCCCGCCCTCCGTCGGTCCCGCGGGTGCTCACGTCGCCTCCGTGCGTCCCGGCGTCGGAGGCGCTTCCGCTCACCGTGCCGTCGAGCGCGGGCTGGTCGGCGGCGACCAGCCGCGACGTGCCGAGGAAGCCGGTGTTCGGCTCCAGCTCGGCGAACCCGCGGCCGCAGTGGGGACACTCCGGCGCGGTCAACAGCCCGAGGTCGACGGCGTCGCCGCAGTTGGTACACTTGGCCTTCCGGACCCCCGCGCGGTTCGCGGCGGCGGTCAGCGCGTCGAGGCGCTCGCGGTCGCCCCGGTCGCGCTCGGCCGCGTCAAGCCGCCGGCGGACCCTGACGACCGCGCTCGCGACGCGAGAGAGCTTCTCGTCGACGTCGTCGAGGTCGTCGACGCGGGCTTCGAGCGCCTCGATCCGGGCGGGCAACTCGTCGAAGTCCCCGATGGTCGACTCGGCGTCGGCCAGTCGGTCGTCGATGGCGTCGAGCCGGTCGGTAGTGGTATCGAGCCGCTCGTCGGTAGCATCGAGTCGCTCGTCAGTAGAATCGAGCCGCTCGTCGACCGCCTCGCCGGCGGTCGCCTCGGCCTCCACCTCGTCGAGGCGGGCGGCGACGGCGTCGAGTTCGGCCGCGACCGCGTCCAGCCGCTCGGTCGTCTCCTCGTGGCTGTGGTCCGCGGAGGCGGTCGATTCGAGGTCCCGGTACAGTTCCACGAAGCGCTCGCGGAGGTCCGCGACCTTCTCGTCGACCGACTCGTCGAGGGCGTCGAGTCGCGACTCCACGTCGGCGACCCGCTCTTCGTCGGGGACGTCGATCCCCTCCGACTCCGCGAGCGCGACGAGGGCCCGTTTCACCAGTTCCTCGCGGCTGGCGCCGACCTCCTCGGCGGCGGCCGTGGCCGCGGCGTCAGCGAGGTCGGCGGGCGCGTCGGCCTCCTCGTCGCTGGCGACGGTGTCGGGACCGTCGGCGGCGTCGGTCGGATCGGAATCACTCATCGCTGGTCCCCCGTCATCTACGGCCCGTTCGACGTGGAGGGTTAAGTAATCTGTCGCGTCATTTTCTCGAACGATACTCGGGAGCCGCCCTCACCGGATCTTGCGCACGTCGCTGATGTCGAAGCCGCCGTCGTGGATCTCGGTCTCGAACCGGACGATGTTCTCCGACTCCAGCCGCGAGAGCACGCCGCGGAACTCACGGACGAACATCGTCCGGGCGCGCTGGGAGCCGCCGCTCTCCCACGTGAACTGCAGGGTGCCGCCCGCGGCGTCCATGAGCGCCCCGAACTCCCGGTCGGTGATCGAGTCGGTGTTGACCAACACGAGGATGAGCCCGCCCCACTCGTAGGCCGCCTTCTTGAGCCCCTTCATCACCATCGCCACGTCGCTCCAGTCGGTGTCGTCGTCGACCATCGAGACGAGGTCGGTCACGGAGTCGATACAGACGAGGCTGTCGTCGCCGTGTGCGGACAGGTAGTCGCCGAACGCCGTGAGGACGTCCTCGTACTCGCCGCGGTCGCCCAGCTCCGTGATCGACGCCGTCTCCGCCTCGTACCAGTCGCGGGGGATCGGGCTGAGCTGGAAGTACTCGGGCGAGAGGTCGCGGAAGTTGATCTCGTCGATGGCGGCGTCGACGATGTCGTCGGCCATCGTGTACCCCATCTCGCGGGTGAGCGCGTCGGTGTCTGCGGTAAACGAAATGTAGTGGACCTCCTCGGGCAGCGTCGCGTCGGCGGCGATGTCGCCGTAGTAGAGGTCGAACAGCTCCTCGTCGGCGTGTCCGAGCGCGTTCATCGCCGCGCTGGTGTACAGGAACTCGCGGGCGCCGGCGCCGGACTCGCCGGCGAGCAACACGACGTTCCCCGGCGGCGCCCCGCCATCTAACAGCGAGTCGAGCCGGGCGACGCCGAACGGAAGACTCGGCATACTCCCTATGGGAACGCCGCTCCGCTTAGTGTTGTTGCTCGTTCGGGGGCGCCCCGGCGGTCAGTCGCCGGGCGTCACCCGCGCGCCGTCGTCGGCCGCCTCGACGACCGACACCGACCCGGAGACGCCCGCCTCGGCGAGGGCGCGCTCGCCGGCGGCCGCGGCCGCGCGGGCGTTTTCGGCGTCGGTGACGCCGTAGACGGTCGGCCCCCACGAGGACTGTCCGGCGCCGAAGACGGCCGGCGCCCCCGAGAGCGACGCCACCACGTCGCCGACCGGCGGCCGGTAGACGCCGCCCTGCTCGTCGGCGTACCAGGCGCCGTTGAGCCGACCGATCTCCGCGACCGCGGCGCCGAAGCGCTCCGCGTTCCCGGCCGCGACCGCCGGGAGCGCGCGCCGGGTGACGATGCCGCCGATGCGGTCGGAGAGCGCCGGGTCCGCGCGCTCGACCGCGGTCCGCATCGCCCCGTCCTCCGCGTCGCCGTCGCGGCCGGGGTCGGCGTCCGGCCGGACGAGCAGGAATCGCCACGAGTCGGGCACGGCGTGGCGGGCCGCCACCGGCGGCACGGTCCACTCGCCGTCTGCGGGGCGGTCGGTGGTAAAGCGCGCGGTGGGGTGGCCGGCGTCGAGGACGAACCCGCCCGCCTCGAAGGTCGCGACGCCGACGCCGGAGCGCCCGCCCCGACCGAGCGCCGGCGCGCGCTCTCGGACGCGAGGCCGGCGCTCGTGGGCGGCCGCGACCGCCGCGAGCGTCGCCGCGGCCAGTCGGGTCCCGCTCCCGAGACCGGCGTGACGCGGGAGCGACTCCCGGAGCCGGAGCCGCGCGCCGTCGACGCCGAGCAGGTCGGCGGCCGTGGTCGCGTACTCGCGGAGGTCGGCGCGCACGGACGGGTCGGCGCCTGCCGGGACCGAGTCGACCGACACGACCTCGGCCGGCTCCGCGTCGACGACGACCCGCGGCTCGGCGACCCCGACCCCGAGCGCGCCGTACAGGCGCTCGTGCGAGAGGCTGAGGTTACAGAAGCCGAAGTGGAGCCGAGCCCCGACGCTCACGCGTGCCATGCTTGTCGCCCGGTTCGGGGCGGACTGATAAAGGGTGCGTGGCAGTGGCGGGCGTTGCCCCGGAATCCGTGTCGCGGCCCGGTGCGCGGGCGGTTCGAGCGCGACGGTTTATAAGCGATCACTCCCCCCAGTCGGGGTTCGGCCGCGGCGGCGAGAAGATGTCGTAGCCGACGACGACCTCGTCGCCGTCGTTCCGGGCCGCGTGCGGTTCGTCTCCCGGAATCACGTACGTGTCGCCCGCCTCGACGAGCCGGTCCTCGCCGTCGACGACGAAAGTGAGGGCGCCCTCGGTGATCACGCCGACCTGCTCGTGCGGGTGGTCGTGTTCGGGCACCGTGGCGCCGGGGTCGATGACGAACCGCTGGATGCTGGTCTCGTCGCCGGCGGCGCCCTGCGTGAGGCGTACGCCGTCGACCGCTTCCACCGCCGCGTCGTCTGCGTCCGGACGGACCTCCATACCGCCGTGAGCGGGCGGGAACGGTTTAAACCGGCGGGATGGGGCAATCTCGACGCGACGGCTCAGGGGAACGGGTGGTACGTCGCGTCGAGGTCGGGTTCGAACCCCATCGACCGAGGCACCTCCCTCGCCCGGTCGCCGAAGAACGGGTCGCCGGTGAAAAGCGGCTGCGCGCCGGGAACGAGGACGCGAACCGCCTCGAAGCCGAGCGCGGCGAGGTCGCGAGTCGTCGTCCGCGCGACGTACGGTTCCAGCCCGACCGCCTCGACGCGGTCGACGACCGCGGCCAGTTCGTCGGCGCCCGTCAGTTCCGGCTCGCCGAGCGACGCCGCCGGCGTCGTCGCCTCCGGGTCGAAGAACGCCTGCGTCTCCGCCGGGAAATCGGCGTGCCGGCCGATCGCTGCGCCCTGCTCTTCGGCCGCTTCGGGGCCCATCGAGCGCAGTTCGGTCCAGTTTTGTAGCGCCTCCGCGAGCGCGCTCCGGGCCGCGGCCGCGGGGTCGAGGTCGGCGCCCGAGCCAGCCGCGAACCGGGGCCAGTCGCCGTCGCGGTGGACGCCGACCGCGACGACCGGCACGTCGATGTCGGTGGTGACGAGCAGCGGCGTCACCGAGAGCGACTCGGCGCGAGCGCGCTTCCGCAGCTCCGCGAACCCCTCGTCGTCGACGTCGATTCCCAGCGGATCGGCCGTCGAGTACCAGCTCGTCATCGTCGCGTCCCGCTCGATGACCTCGTAGAGCCCCGACAGCGCGGCGTGCGGCCCTGAGTTGCCGAGCCCGAGCCCGGTGGTGATCGAAGGGCGATACCGGCTCTCCGGCGGCGGGAACTGGACGAACTCCGCCGGGAGGCTCGCGACCTCGCCCGTCCCGAGGCGTTCGCCGGTCACCCACGCGAGGCGGTCCTCGCGGGCGTACGGCGCCGCGCTCTCGGGGCGCACGAACGCGTCCGGCGGAACCGGGTTCGGCACGTTGGCGGCCGGCGCGTGCGTGAACGCGGCCTCGCGGTAGGTCCCGGCGGCGTACCGCTCTAACCCCTCGCCGAGCGCCTTCATGAACGCGGCGTCCCAGCCGGCGTCGACGCCGCCGCCGAACTCGGTCGCGCGGCCGTCGGAGAACGGCGTCGTGTCGGCGACCCGCGCGACGTAGTACGGCACGGGGAACGACGCCTGCTCGCCGACCTCGGTGAGGGGGCCGACTCGGGAGTCGACCGCGCGCTCGGCCCGGTCGACGGCCTCGGCGAGCGAGCGGGTCGCGTCGTCGCGGGGGAGCGCGTCGCCCGGATCGGCGCCGCAGTCGCAGCCGGGGACCGGGAGGAGGGTCCGCTCGGGGCCGGGCACCTCGACGACCGTGTCCGCCACCGGGTCGCCGGCGAGCAGCCGGATGAGTCGTCGGCCCGCCTTCGCGCCGGCGTAGCGCACGGCAGACCGCCGGCCGGTCGGGGCGTCGGCGGCCTCGGGGTCGCTGCTCGCGACGCGTCGCCGGAGGCAGTCGTAGCAGGCGTCGTCGAAGACGGACACCGCGGCGTCGACCGACGCCAGCGGGACCCCGCCGAGCCCGCCGACCTCTATCGCCACCCAGCGGTCGACGAGGGCGTCGGCGGTCGCGAACGGCTCCGAGCCGGCGGTGTCGGCCACGACCGCGAGGTCGAACCCGTCGAGGAGCCCCGCCTCGACCGGCATCACGTTCACGTCGACGTCGCCGAGCGCGGCCGAGACGGCCTCGACCGCGGGGCCGTCACCGACAAGTCCGATATCCATGTGTCCGTCGACGCGAAGCAGCGAAAAAAAGCCGCGGGTGAGGCGGCGAACTGGAGGCCGGTCGGCGCGGAGGCGGGGTCAGGCGAGCAGGTCGGCGGCCTCGACGGCGAGGGCGCTGGCGTCGAGGTCGTGGAGGCGCTCGTCGCCGAGTTTCAGCCGGAGGCGGGGGCGGCCGACGTCGATCGGGACCTTCTCGGTGTCGATGACGCCGAGGTCTTCGAGCCGAGTCTTCGTGCGGGAGAACGTCGCTTTCGAGGCGATGCCGACGTCTTCGCCCCACTTCGAGATGTCGTACAGGAGGACGTCGTTTTTCGCGGCGACGAGCAGCGAAACCGTCACTTCGTCGAGGTCACCGTCGTCGCCGCGGGCGGCGTCCATCGCGGCGAGCATGGCGTCGAAGTCCTCGCGGGTCGCCGCGCCGATTTCGGCGTCCATCGTCTCCCGGACGCGGCTGATCGCGGGCGTCCGGAGCGCGTACGGCTCGGCGTCGTCGAACGCCTCGCTGTGGGTCTCGAACACCGCGTCGACGAACTCGTCGTCGTCCGAGGCGAGCGCGGCGACGTGGTCCGTGGTGCTCACCAACACGACGACGCGCGAGGGCGAGACGAACAGCGCGTTGTCGACCGCCTCGCCGAGGACGCGGAGGTCGAGCGCTCCCTGGTCGACGAGGTCCGCCGCCTTCGACGCGACGAGGAAGTCTTCCATCACGTCTTTGAGCGTCTGTTCGTCGACGAGCATCGACATCTCGGGGAGGTCGTCGCGGTCGCTGGCCGCCTCGACGAGCGACACGATCGTCTCCGCCGCGGGGTCGACGACGAACAGGCCCTCGTCGTCGCCCGCAAAGGCGGCGTCGAGGATGTTTTCTACGTCTGCCTCCAGTAAATTCGACACCATATATCTCTCCGAATAAAGGCCAGTTGCGTATTTAATATTAACGGGATTCAGAGAGCGAACAATGTGTTTCTAGCCCTCGAAACACCGAAATATGGCCGATTCGGTGTTTAACCGATCTGCGGTCTGAGCGAGCGGCGAGCGGGCGGCCGTGACGACGCCGCAACGACGGGCGCGTCGACGCCGCAACGACGGGCACATTGACGCCGCAGCGGCGACCGCAACGACGGACGTGACGGAAGGATTAATGCGCGATCGAACCGGTGTTTCACCATGGACCACGAGCACGTCCGGGCAGTTGACCCCGCGGTCGCCGACGCGCTGGACGGCGAGCGCGACAGACAGGAGCAGACCCTCGCGATGATCGCGAGCGAGAACCACGTGAGCGAGGCGGTACTGGAGGCCCAGGGGAGCGTCCTCACCAACAAGTACGCCGAGGGGTATCCGGGCGGGCGATACTACGCCGGCTGCGAGTACGCCGACGTCGTCGAGGAGCTCGCCATCGAACGCGCAAAGGAGTTGTGGGGCGCAGACCACGTCAACGTCCAGCCGCACTCCGGGACGCAGGCGAACCAGGCGGTCTACTACGCGACGCTCGACCCCGGCGACAAGATCCTCTCGCTCGAGTTGAGCCACGGCGGCCACCTCTCTCACGGCCACCCGGCCAACTTCACCGGGCAGATGTACGACGTGGAGCAGTACGAGGTCGACACCGAGACGGGGTACATCGACTACGAGGGGCTCCACGAGGCCGCCGAGGCGTTCGACCCCGACATCATCGTCTCCGGCTACTCCGCGTACCCGCGAGCGGTCGACTGGGAGGAGATCCAGGCGGCGGCCGACGCCGTCGACGCCTACCACCTCGCCGACATCGCGCACATCACCGGGCTCGTCGCGGCGGGCGTCCACCCCTCGCCGGTCGGCGTCGCCGACTTCGTCACCGGCTCCACCCACAAGACGATCCGCGCCGGCCGCGGCGGGATCGTGCTGTGTGACGAGGAGTTCGCCGACGACATCGACAAGGCGGTGTTCCCCGGCGGGCAGGGCGGCCCGCTCATGCACAACATCGCGGGCAAGGCGGTCGGGTTCAAGGAGGCGCTCGACCCCTCCTTCGAGGAGTACGCGCAGACCGTCGTCGACAACGCGCAGGTCCTCGCCGAGACGCTGCAGGACCACGGCCTCTCGCTCGTCTCCGGCGGCACCGACAACCACCTCGTTCTGGCCGACCTGCGGGAGTCGCACCCGGACCTGCCGGGCGGCGACGCCGCCGACGCGCTCGCGGCCGCGAACATCGTCCTCAACGGGAACACGGTCCCCGGCGAGACGCGCTCGCCGTTCAACCCCTCGGGGATCCGCGCCGGCACCGCGGGGCTCACGACCCGCGGCTTCGACGCGGACGCGATCCGCGAGGTCGGCGACCTCATCTACCGCGTCGTCGACAACGTCGAGAGCGACGACGTGATCTACGAGGTCGGCGAGCGCGTCGTCGAACTCTGCGAGGAGCACCCGCTGTACGAGTGACCTCGGCGCCGCTCCCGGCGTAGCCGGTCGTCGAAGCGAATCCGTGCGTACAAAGTAGGGGGGACCCCGACGGGTCGATATGGCCGACTCGTCGTTCCTCGCAACACGCCTCGACCGCGGCGCCGTGCCCCTCGCGGTCGGCGACCTGCTCGCACTGATCGTCCTGCTGACCGTCGGCGCGCTCAACCACAGCACCGCCGAGTTTCTGTCGTCGAACCCGCTGTACCTGCTGGAGGTGTTCGCGCCGTTCCTGATCGCGTGGGCGCTGGTCGCGCCGCTCGTCGGCGCGTACTCGGCCGGCGCCGTCGAGACCGCGAAGTCGTCGGTCCCGCTCGCGGTCCGCTCGTGGATACCCGCCGCGCTCGTCGGGCTGGCGCTCCGCGCGTTCGTCTTCAGGGGCGGCGCCGCCCCCGCGTTCGCCGTCGTCATGCTCGTGCTCGGCTCCGTCGCGCTCGGCGGTTGGCGCGCGCTCTACTTCCGCCTCCGGTAGACGCACCGCCCGATTCGACGACCCGCAGCCGTTCCCCATCCGCTCGCGACCGCGACGGTCGACGGCGCGTTCGGCTCATAAGTTATGCACCGCTTTGGCGTACTCTCGAACGAACGCCCGTCGAACCACGAGAAAGATTTATTAGCGATTTCCGGTTAGTATTCGACGATAGCATGACTGGATACTACGACCTCGTCCTCGGGCTCATCCCGGCAGCACTGATCGGCGTGACCGCGTTCCTCGCCCTAGTCGGGCTGTCGTTGACGGCCGCGCTGCCCGCGGGCGCGGCGGTCGCGGCCGCCGTGATGGTCCACGCGATGTTCGTGCGGGCCCCAGTCGCCGACGACGTGCGGGGAGACGCCGCGCGCTCCGACCGCCGCCAGAGCGGCCCCGGCGGGCGTTCGTCCGTCTGACCCCGACGGATCGCCGCGGCCTGTACCGTTTAGTCCCCGCGCCCCGAGTGGCCGGGTATGACGGACGCCCTGTTCCTTTCGAGCGCCGACGTCGACGACCTCGCTGAGCCGGCCGACTACGTCGCCGTCGTCCGCGACGCGTACCGCCAGATCGGCGAGGGCGCGCCCGCGGAGCCGCGGACGAAACTGCTCAATCGCGAGCCGCCGGGAATGCTCACGACGTACGCCGCCGTCCTCCCGGAGACGGGCGCGATGGGCGGCTACACCTACTCGGCCGGGTTCGGCGCCGAGGACGCCTGGTTTATGACGCCGCTGTTCGACGCCGAGTCGGGCGAGCCGCTGGCGCTGCTCGACGGCGCCTCGATGAACCCGTTCAAGACGGGCGCCGCGGGAGCGGTCGCGGTCGACGCGCTCGCTCGCGACGACGCGACCGAAATCGCCGTGATCGGGAGCGGCGCGCAGGCCCGCGGCCAGCTTGCGACGACCGCCACCGTCCGCGCGTTCGAGGCCGTGCGGGTGTTCTCGCCGACCGCCGAGAACCGCGAGGCGTTCGCCGACGAGTTCGCCGACCGGCTCGACGCCGACGTGTCGGCGGTCGCGAGCGCAGGCGAGGCGCTCGCCGGAGCCGACGTGGTCATCACGGCGACCACCGCGAGCGACCCCGTGATCGACGACGACGCCGTCGAACCCGGCACCCACGTCACCGCGATGGGACAGTACAGCCCGGAGAAGAACGAGCTCCCGCCCGAACTCGTCGCCCGCGCGACGTACGTCCCCGACCTCCGCGCGCGAGCGACCCAGGACGCCGGCTCGTTCCTCGCGGCGCTCGACGCGGGGCTGGTCGACGAGGACCACGTCGCCGCGGAGCTGGGCGACGTCGTCGCCGGCACACGTCCCGGCCGGACGAGCGACGACGAGGTGACGGTGTTCGACTCCGGCGGAACCGGCGTCGAGACCGTCGCCGCCGCGCACATGCTCTACGAGCGGGCGAGCGAGGCGGGTCGCGGGCAGACGATCGACTTCGCGCCCGCGAGCGAGGCGCTGACGGGGCAGTAAGGAGCGGTTTGGCTTTCGGAGGGAAATTGATGAAGAGAGTGCCGAGAGTCGGCAGGTTATTTATAAATAACCGCTGGCGGAGCGACAGCGACCACCGCCAAAGGGGCAGTCGCTCCGAGCCGCACGGCTGCGCACCTCACGCCTCCCCAGCCTCGTTCGTCGCCGTCGCTTCGCTCCGGCGACTCACTCCCTCGCGCGTGCTACTCGGCCGCGAGACGGCCTCGCAGGCACGCGCCGCCGCACCGCATACCATTTATAAATAGAGCGGTCGGTGATGCCGCCGTCTACTGTAGCCGATACCGCAGGATCGCGGCGATCCCGCCGAGGTTCGAGAGCTGCTGGCCGGGGTCGAACTCCGAGGAGAAGACGACCACGTCGCCGCCCTGCTGTTCGACCGACTCGATGACCTCGTTCGCGTCGATGGCCCAGTCGCCCTCGCCCTGCCGCTCGGTTCGGAGTCGGTCGTCGACCACGAGCAGCGTCTCGACCGCGCCGAACTCGGCGGCCTCGGCGACGTCGTCCGGGCCGTACGTCGCCTTCGCGCCCTGCGCTATCTCGGCGGTGAGGTCGTCGATGAGCGTCGCCTCCTTGGAGATGCGGGTCTCCTTCTGTACGTCGTCGACCGCGCCGCGTTTGAGCACCTCGTGGACGCCCCGGTCGCCGGCGGCCGAGGTGTCGACGGTGGTGATGCTCTCGGAGAGGTCGCGGTACTCTTCTTGGATGTAATCGAGCGCGTCCTGCTTCGTGAACCCCGGCCCGGCGAGGATCACGGCGTCGGCGTCGAGGTGCGCCAGCGCCTCGGCCAGTTCGGCGAACAGCTCCTCGCGCGGCCGCGAGAAGTCGCCCTTCCCGGTCGGCTTCGTGAACGAGGCGTACTCCTCGGTGCCGTACTGCTGGACGGTGTGCACGTAGGCGGCCCCCTCCTCGACGGTCGCGATGGCGACATCTGGATTCTCGGCCGCCTCGGTCGCCTCCTCCAGCCGCTCGGTCTGGTCCGACTTGAAGTGTTTCTCGACCGTTATCTCGTCGTGTTCCTCGACGTTGATCGTGTGGTGCGCGTTGAGTTGGTCCTCGCGCGAGCAGGCGACGATCACGCCGGAGACGCGGAGCCGGTTGGCGAACCGAGCGAACTCCACCTCGCCGACCTCCAGCGTGACGAACAGGTGTTCGCGCTGGCCGCCGGTGTCCCGCATCTGGTCGTCGTTCCGCTGGATCCGGCGCGTGGTGTCGCCCTCGACGAGGTCCCCCGGTTCGAGGACGTGTGCGAGGTGCCAGAGGTCGTCGACGTTCTCGGGGACGAGGCTGAGCCGTTCCCGGCCCTCCTCGCCGTACCCCCGGTCGGTGATGCGCATGGCCGAACGTCACACCGCCGGCGTATCAACGCTTGTCTTCTGGGTCGGCGGCGTCGCTCGCCCACTCGAACGCGTCGGGGGTGGCGTCGCCGTCGCGGGGGGTCTCGCCCTCGGCCGTCAGCCAGTCGAACCCGCCGTCGGCGCCGACGACCGGCACCGACCGCCCCGTCTGTACCGCCGGCGGGACCTCCGAGGGCAACGACTGCGACGGACCGGTCGACTGCGACGGACCGGACGACCCCGATGGGTCGTCTCCCGCGGGCGTCGTCGTCTCCTCGTCGACGGCGGCGACCGCGCCACCGGCGTCGAGCGTCGCCGCCGCGCCGCGACCGTACAGGCCGTACCCGGCGACGCGGACCACGAAGACGAACACGAACCCGACTAAGAGCGGGACGAACGGGCCGGACAGCGCGTAGCCGGCGCCGAGCGTCGCGACCGCGACCACCCACGCCGCGGCGTACGTGCCGGAGCCGGCGACGCGCGCGACGCGGCCCGGCCTGAGCCCGTCTCTGAGGCGCCCCGAGGCGGCGAACGCCGCGAGCGCCGCCGGCCTGACGTACGCGAACGCGAGCAGGTACACCGCCGTGGTCGCCGCGACGACGGCACCGGCGACGCCGACGACCGCCGCGCCGCCGCCGGCGCCGAGGAGTTCGCGAACGGTGTCGGCGACGGGCGCGGGATCGACGACCCCGGCCGCGAGCGCGCCCCCGGCGAGGGCTACGGCCGCGAGTCCGAGCCCCAGCGGCGCGAGGAGGACGACGCTCAGGAGGGTCGATTTGAGGCCGTTCACGTACAGTTCGTTCCACCCGACGAAGGAGGGCGCGCCGTCGACGTTCCCGGTCGCGACGCCGGCGGCGAGGACGCGGACGAAGTAGCCGCGGGCGACGAGCGCTGGCGCGAGCGCGAGGGGGGCGAACAGCGCGATCGGGGGGAAAACCAGCGCGCCGCCGACCCAGACCGGGATGACGAGCCACGAGAGCAGCGTTAAGAGACCGCCGACGACGAGGACGCCCGCCGGGTCGGGCGACCGCCGCAGCGCCGCCGTCGTCTCCCGGAGCATACTCGATCCAGTCGGGCGACGCTGATAAATGGTGTCCGGAACCGGAGAGTTGCTTGCGACGGCTGAAAGAACTAAAAAAGTATTTTCCCGAGACCTTATATATTCTGGCGATATAGTAAATTTCGGCCGCACGGGAAAATCGTGTGCCTCTGACAGATCGATCCCGACCGTCGCTGCCGGCGGTCGGCCCCCCGTCCGCGGCTTTCGTACGACCCCTCACACCCCCGAGCGACGGCGCCGTCCGGACGCCGGTACCGATTTATCGCGCCCGAACGTGGGTCGCGTATGACCGGCGACGAGCGGACGAACGAGGTGGAGCCGACGCTCCGCAGTTACGGGATTAGCGTCGAGGCCGTCGAGCCAGGCGATCCCTTACAGCTCACGTACATGACGGCGTTTCCCGGACGCGAGGTACACCGCGCCGAAATCGGGCGCGCGCTCAACGCGCTCATCGACCGCGCCGAGGCCGACGCGTGGGACCCCGTTCGCGTCGAGGCGACCGTGGTCCGCTCTCCGGGCGACGTCCTCGGGACGTGGCACGCCGACGGATCGTGGTTCGAGGAGCTGATAGGCTATGAGATCAGCGAGACCGAGTTCTCCTCGCGCGTGCTTGCGACGCTGAGCCACGACGACGACGCGGCCGACGCCGCCGCGCCCACCGAGTCGGAGGACGAAGCGTGACCCGCAGGGACCCGGTGAACCGCGCGCAGCGACGGCTCGACCGCCCCCCGCGCGAGCGGTTCGCCACCCGGGCGCTCGCGTTCGAGAGCGACGGTGACACCTGTCGCGGCACGCTGTACCTCCCCGGCGGCGACGGCGAGGACCCGCCGGTCGTCGTGATGGCGCCGGGACTGGGCGCGGAGCGGAGTTTCGGCTACCCGGCCGTCGCAGAACGGTTCGCCGACGCCGGCTACGCCGCGTTCCTCTTCGACTACCGCGAGTTCGGGGCGTCCGACGGCGACTCACAGCTCGTCGACCCCGCCGCCCAGCGAGCCGACTACGCGGCCGCGATCGACCGCGTTCGCCGGGTCGACGAAATCGGCCGCGATCTGGTGTTGTGGGGCGCGTCGCTGTCGGCCGCGCACGTCCTCACGCTCGCGGCGGAGCGGCGCGACGTCGACGCCGTGATCGGCGCGGTCCCCATGCTCGACGGGAGGGCGATCGCTCGGCGCCGCGGCGGGCGATACCTCGCGCGCTCGGCGGCCGCCGGCGTTCGCGACCTGCTCGGCCACCGGGTCGGTCGCGGGCGGACGGTCCCGATCGTCGGCGGAAGCGAGGAGCTGGCGGCGATCACGGAGCCGGGGACGAAGCGGAAGTACCTCGACTTGGTGGACCGGGAGTCGGCGTGGCGCAACGAGACGCCCGCGCGAACGCTGCTCAACGTGGCGAACTACCGACCGGTAACGCGGCTCGAACAGATCCGCGCGCCGACGCTGCTTCTGGCCGGCACCGACGACGCCATCGTCGACAGCGAGGCGGTCGTCGACGCGGGCGAAACGCTGTCTCGCGGCACCGTCGTCACCATGCCGGCCGACCACTTCTCGCCGTTCGGCGCCGACTTCACGCCGGCGATCGGCCACCAGCTGTCGTTCCTCGCGGACGCGCTCGACTGAGCCGGCGGGTGCGCGGCCGCCCCGCGCTCCATTCTTAAGTGTTCGCGCCCCGGAGACGCGGCCATGACCGCGATTGCGCTGTTGAGCGTCGCACCGGTGATCGAGGGGAGCATGGCCGACGAGGTCGCGGCGGCCGTCGCCGCTCTCGACGCGTTCGACGTGAGTTACGAGACGAACCCGATGGGGACCGTGATCGAAGCCGACGACGCGGAGACGCTGTTCGCGGCGGCCGCGGCCGCCCACGAGGCCGTCGACGGCGACCGCGTCTCCACCGTCTTAAAAATAGACGACAAGCGGACCGCGGAGACGACCGCTGCGGAGAAAGTCGAGGCCGTCGAGGAGCGCCTCGGTCGCCCGGCGAAGCGGGAGCGGTGAGCGTCGATCGCCGGCACACCGCCCCGATACGGGACGCCGGTCAGACCGCGTCGATGGCGACCGACCCGCCGGCGGTCGCGTCCCCGGCGGGGTTCTCCACGGTCAGGTCGACCGTGGTCGTTCGGACGACGGTCACCTCCTCGCCGCTGCCCGCGACGTCGGCGCGGAACACCACGTCGAGCGTCGTCGTCGCCGTCTCGCCGCCGGGGAGGTCCGTCGCCGAGAGCGTCTCGGTCGTCACCGCGTCGCCGCGGGCCGTCGCGTCGACGCGCTCGAAGGCGGCGGTGAGGCCGCCGTCGACCGCGCCGAACTCGGGCGGAGCGTCCGAGGGCGTGCCGGTGCCGTCGCCGCCGAGGCCGCGCACCGAGGCCACGTCGCCGGGCGCCGCCGCCGGGTCGCTCGCCGAGAGCGTCTCGCGGTACACCTCGTCGACGCCGGCCTCGCTCCCCACGGCGAGCGTGAGGGTCACGCGCTCGACGCCGGCCGAGAAGTCGGTCCACGACACGTCGACCGTCGGCGAGAGGTAGACCGACTCGATCCGCCCGTCGTTGCTGGTGACCGTCGGGGCGTCGCCCGCCTCGAAGGCCGCCGGATCGCCGTCGACGGCGGCCGCCGGTCGGCTCGCGGTTGCGAGCGCGCCGACCCCGGCGAGCGCCGCGCCCGCCGTGGCGGCGACGCCGCCGAGGACCGACCGCCGCGTCGTCGTTCGCTGTTCGTCGTCGGTGGCTGCGTGGCTCGTCATCCCGACGCGGGGTGGCCGCGGTATGCGTGATAAGGAGTCGTCGGGGACGCGGCGAAAAAGCGGGGCCGTCCGACCTATCCTTTGATGTTACACACCGGGAACGTCCGTGCGACCTTGTCGCCGATCCCGAGGTCGTCGCTGACGCGGATCACCTCGTCGATGTCCTTGTAGACGCCGGGCGCCTCCTCGGCGATGGTGGCGCCGGACTGTGCTTTCACGTAGATCTGCTGGCCGGCTTCGAGGTCGTCTTGCACGTCGCCGCCCCAGAACTCCTGTTTCGCCTGCGTCCGGCTCATGAGCCGGCCGGCGCCGTGGGCGGTCGAACCAAAGGACACCGACATCGACTCGTCGCCGCCGCGAAGCACGTACGAGCCGGCCCCCATGCTGCCGGGGATGATGATGGGTTGGCCCACGTCTCGGTACACCGCCGGCACCGCCTCGTTCCCGGCGGGGAACGCGCGGGTGGCGCCCTTGCGGTGGACGTACACCTCTCGGTCGGCCCGGTCGACCGCCTCGTCGCCGACCGCGGGCCGGCCCGCCTCGTCGACGCCGACCTCGTGGACCTCCTTTTTCGCGATGTTGTGGGCCACGTCGTACAAAAGCTCCATCCCGAGGTCGGCTATCGGGTCGGCGTCGAACACCTCGCCGAACGTCTCGCGCGCCTGATGGGTGATGAGCTGACGGTTCACCCACGCGAAGTTGATGCAGGCGCCCATCGCGCCGTAGTACTCCTCGGCCAGCTCGGAGCCGGCCGGCGCGGCCGCGAGCTCCTTGTCGGGCAGGTCGGCGAGTAAGTCGCCGTGCTCCTTCTCGATCCGCCGGAGGTAGTCGTTGCAGGTCTGGTGGCCGAGCCCGCGGCTCCCGCAGTGGATCAGGACGACGATGCCGTCCTCCGCGAGCCCGTACGCCTCGGCCACGTCCTCGCGGAACACGTCCGTGACCCGCTGAACCTCTAGGAAGTGGTTCCCGGAGCCGAGCGACCCCATCTGGTTGCGGCCGCGGTCCATCGCCTTCTGTGAGACGTACTCCGGTCGCGCGTCGGGCCGTCGCCCCTCGTCCTCACAGCGCGCGAGGTCGCTTTCGATCCCGTACCCCTCCTCGACCGCCCACTCGACGCCGCGTTCGAGGGCGCCCTCGATCGCGTCGGCGTCGCCGTCGATGACGCCGCCGCCGCCGAGGCCGGAGGGGACCGCCTCGAACAGCGCGTCGACGAGTTCCGCCTCGCGGCCGCGCACGTCGTCGTAGGTGAGGTTCGTCCGGACCATCCGGACGCCGCAGTTGATGTCGTAGCCGACCGCTCCGGGCGAAATACAGCCGTTCCGGGCGTCGATGGCGCCGACGCCGCCGACGGGGAAGCCGTACCCCTGGTGGCCGTCCGGCATACAGAGCGCGGGCTCGACCATCCCCGGAAGGTGGGTCGCGTTTTTGAGCTGTTGCAGCGAGTCGTCGTCGCCGATCGCTTCGAGCAGCGACTCGCTGGCGAGCACTCGTGCGGGGACGTTCATGTCGCCCTCGCGGGGGATCTCCCAGACGTGGTCGCGGACCTTCTCCAACCGGATCCCGTCGAACTCGCGCGTGGTCATGTCCGGGGTTCAGCGCGGGGAGGCAAAGGGCGTTGCGTCACCGGGCGAAGGCGGGATCGGCGCGTCACCGGGCGAGCAGAGAGACGATCGATCACGGGGAGAGCCGCCGCTCACACGTCGAAGACGACGTACGCGTACCAGTCGTCGTCCCGGCGTTCCAGCGTCATCTCCGAGTAGGTGACCGCCTTGATCTCGCGGGCCGCGACGTCGCCGAGGGGGACCCCACGCGCCGTCGCGTCGACGGTCCAGGTCGCTCCGTCGGCCGGTGCAGGGTCGGCCGGCGTCGAATCGTCGGGACCGCTAATCGCACACCGGTGGCCAGCGGGGAGAACGAGTCGCACGTCCCGCTCGTAGATCAGCTGATCGAGGTAATCGAAGAGGAGCGCCTCGCGGCTCTCGGCGCTCACCGTCGTCTCGAACCGTTCGCCGGCCTCGGGGACCGCGTCGCAACTCGCCGCGGTGAGTCCGTCGGCGACCGCCTCGAACAGCGCGTCGATGGTCGGCGCGGTCGCCTCGACGGCGACGTCTGCCGTGTGATCCCGGAGGGCGAAACTCATCGATCGTCTCCTCGGTCGTCCGGCGTGGGACGCTCGTCGCCCGACGCGTCGTAGCCGTCGTCGGGGCGTTTCGCGGCGTCGGACATCGAGGAGTGGTACGAGCCGATTCGCCCCTCGCGTCCGGCGTCGCGGATCTGGTCCGGCGAGACGCCCTCGGCCTCGCCGGCCGCGCGTTCGAGCGCGACCCCGCTCGTCACCAGCGCCCGGATCCCCTCCTCGACGGTCAGGTCGACCTCGACGATCCGGCGTTCGGGGACGAAGAGGACGTGACCGCCCATCACCGGGTTCGGCGCCATCGGCATGAACAGCGTCCGCATCGACCCGCCTTCGGCCGGGGCGGCGACCGCGTCCGGCGTCTCGCTCGTGACGAACGCGAGCGTGTACACCTCCTCGGTGGGGAACTCGACGAGGACGACCTCCTGGAAGTTCCCGCTGTCCGACTCCAACATGGCGTCGCTCATCTGCCGGAACCCCTGGTAGACGGAGCCGACGCCCGGAATCTGCTCGATGGCGTAGTCGGCGTAGTCGACCGCGCGCTGGCCGTGTCGCGTCGACTCGACGACGACGCCGATGACGAGGATCGACGCGACGAAGACGACCGGCGTCGCGACCTCGATGGCGACCCTGCGGCCGATGGGGAGCGTCTCGGCCGGAAACGCCGACGCGACCACCGACGAGAACGCGTTCAGGTAGTTGTAGATCGCGTTGAACACCACGCCGAGCACCGCCAGCGTGATCACGGAGGGGACGATGACGGCGACGCCGGTCAGGAACGAACGGCGGAGCCGGTCCCGGCCCACCGGCGACGGGTCGATCATTACCGGATGCAAGACCGAGCGCGACAAAACGCTTCCGTCGCTTCCGCGAGACGCCGACCGACCCCCGAGCGACGCCGACGAGGCCCGACGCATCGACCTCCGTGCTCCCGTCTCGCGTCGCGCAGCCCACCCCGTCTCGCGTCGCGCAGCCGGTCGCAACCGTCCCCGGTGGCGGTGGAGTTATATTCCGCTGGCGTGTTACATTGCTGCAGTGAGCGTCAACGTGGAGAAACGGACGGATCCGCCCGGCCAGGCCGACCACGCCACGGACGCGTGGAACCTCAAAGAGCGGATCCGCGCCGACGAGGGGGTCCTCCGGCAGCGCCGAGGGTTCTTCGTCGACGCCTACCGTCGCTCCACGACACACCTGCTCGTCGAGAGCGACGAAATCGTCGCGTTCGCCTCCGTGCGCCGCGACGGGTACATTCTCTTCTTGGCCGTCCACCCCGACCACCGAGGGCGCGGCCACGCCGAGCGGCTCATCGCCGACGTGGCCGAGGACCACCGCTCTGTCACCTGCCACGCCCGCACGACCAACACCCGCGCGCTCGGCTTCTACGAGCATCTGGGCTTCGAGGTCGTCCGCCGGATCGACGACTACTACGAGGACGGCGGCGACGCCTACTACCTCAAACTCGGCGGCGACTCGCTCCGCAAGCGCCTCTCCGACTTCGTGGGCCGGTAGGCGGAGGCGGCGTGGCGACTCGCTCGGAACCGCCGGAACCGATAGCCATTAGCACGCGCCGCGAGGACAGTCGGGCATGACGGAACCCACCCCCGCATCGCTCGCCGACCGCGTCCGCGAGGGCGACGTGCGATTCCACGCGCTCGAAGAGCACGCCGACGCCGACACCGCCGCGGCAGCCAGACGCCTGCTCGTCGCCGAGACGGCCGACGCCGACGTGGACGCCGTCGGCGAGTACGCGTTCGACGCGGCCGACGTCCACGGCTCGAACATCGAGAACATGATCGGGGCCGTGCAGGTCCCGATGGGCGTCGCCGGGCCGGTCGCGGTGAGCGGCGGCGCGCTCTCGGGCGAGCGCTACCTCCCGATGGCGACCACGGAGGGCGCGTTGGTCGCCTCCATCAACCGCGGCTGCTCGGTCGTCAACGACGCCGGCGGAGCGACCGCACGCGTCACGAAGAGCGGGATGACCCGCGCGCCCGTCTTCCGCGTCGCCGACGTGGCCGAGGCGGAGGCGCTCGTCTCGTGGGTGCGCGACAACGAGGCGACGCTGCGGGACGCGGCCGAATCGACGACGAGCCACGGCGAACTGCTCGACGTGACGCCGTACGTCGTCGGCAACAACGTCTACCTCCGATTCCGGTACGACACGAAGGACGCGATGGGGATGAACATGGTCACCATCGCGACCCGCGAGGCGTGCGACGCGATCGAAGCCGAGACGGACGCCTCGCTCGTCGCGCTGTCGGGGAACCTCTGTTCCGACAAGAAGCCGGCCGCGGTCAACGCGGTCGAGGGGCGCGGGCGCTCCGTGACCGCCGACGTGACGATCCCCCGCGAGGTCGTCGAAGACCGGCTGCACACCACCCCCGAGTCGATAGCCGAGATCAACACCCGCAAGAACCTCGTCGGCTCCGCGAAGGCGGGCGGGCTCGGCTTCAACGCCCACGTCGCCAACGCGGTCGCGGCGATGTTCCTCGCCACCGGCCAGGACGAGGCGCAGGTCGTCGAGGGAGCGAACGCGATCACGACCGCGGAGACGACGCCCGAAGGCGGGCTGTACCTCTCCGTGTCGATAGCGAGCCTCGAGGTCGGCACCGTCGGCGGCGGAACGAAACTTCCGACGCAGGCCGCCGGCCTGGAGATCCTCGGGGTCCGCGGCGGCGGCGACCCGGCCGGGAGCAACGGCGACGCGCTCGCGGAAGCGATCGCGGTCGGCGCGCTCGCCGGCGAACTCTCGCTGCTCGCGGCGCTCGGCTCCAGACACCTCTCGTCGGCCCACGCCGACCTCGGGCGGTGAAAAGCGGGAGCGAGCGACGACTCCCTCCCTCAGTCCGACCAGGCGGCACAGTCCGCACGCAGCGCCTCGCGGCCCGCGTCCGTGACCCGGAACACCGCCTCGTCGGTGGCGCGTTCGACGAGTCCCGCGTCGGCGAGCGTCTCTAACCGCGACTCCACGTGGTCGACGTACAGGCCCGTGTTGCTCGCGACGAACGCGGGGTAATCGGTCCCCACGTCGTCGAGGTACGCGATCACTCGTTCGTCGGTGCGGGTGAGCGCGACCGGGGAAGGGTCCGACTCACCGCCGTCGTCGCGCGACTCGTCCGCCGTCGAGCCGAACGTCGGCGCGTCTGACGCAGGAGGCATACCCGTGATAACGGGTACCAATATAAAGAAAACGTTGCCGGTTCTCGCGAGTTGAGAGTCCAAACCGAGCCGACGGGCAGGGCCGATCAGTCGTCGGCGTCCGCTGACCCGGCGCTCGGTGGCTCGCTTTCCGGGGCGTGCGGGACCATCGGCGTTCCGTCGGCTCGCGGCCCGAGTCGCGGGCCGTGCGGCCCGTTTTCAGGGTCGATTCGGCGGCGAGTGCGGTAGTCCGTCGAGCGCTCGACCGGGGTTCGACCGATGGCCGTGATCATGTCGACGTAGTCGTCGAACGACCGGAACTCGCCGTACTCGCCGCCGGCGCGTTTGGTGATCTCCTCCGAGAGGATCGTGCCCATGAAGTCGTCCGCGCCGCAGTTGAGGAGTTTCAGCCCGTGGGCGTCGCCGGATTTGACCCACGAGGCCTGCACGTGATCGATGTTGTCCAAGAAGAGGCGCGCAACGGCGACCAGCAACTCGTCTTCGTCGCGGGAGGGGCCCGATTCGACGACGCCGTGGCGGTACAGCGGGGT
>Ga0209946_1000116_pt1 | contig 31384 bp, 33 predicted proteins | sample SalPon2_A_H2O_MG_FD_185704 | JGI IMG/M metagenome (GOLD analysis project Ga0209946, IMG submission 185704) | Salt pond water microbial communities from South San Francisco under conditions of wetland restoration - Salt Pond MetaG R2_A_H2O_MG... | ecosystem: Environmental > Aquatic > Non-marine... | reverse complement strand
CTCCACCAAACGTGAACAGACGACGATATCTGACACTGGCCAGCGCAGGCGTGGTGAGTTCGCTTGCGGGCTGTGGTGGTCGCGGCAGTACCGACGCCAGTGAAACCAGTGGTGACAGCGGCCGGTCTATTGACGATCATCCAGCGGCGGCAAATCTTGAGGTCCAACCCCGACAGGGCACGCTTGGTGGGAACGTGGTGCTCGCGTTCGAAGACCCGTCATGTTCACAGTGCCGGCGGTTCCACGAGAACGCGGTCCCGAAAATACACTCAAACATCGTTGAGGCAGGTGCGGGTGCCTTCGTCGTTCGTACGTATCCAATCATCTACCCTTGGGGGAAGCCAGCGACACAGGCCTTGGAGTCGACGCTCGCCCGCACAGAAGAGGCATTCTGGGCGTTGTTCGACCAGTACTTCGCCACGCAGGGCCAGTTCACCAGTAACAACGTCTTCGACCGCACAGAACAGTTTCTCGCGGAGGCAACCGATCTTGATAGCACAGCAGTGGTCGAAGATGCCCGAAACAAGGCCCACGACGACGCGGTTCAAACCGACATCGCAGCCGCAGAGAACGCTGACCTGCCACAGCAGACGCCAATCGTCTTGCTCTTTCGCGATGGCCAGTTCATCACGCGGGCGAACGGTAGCGTGAGCTACGACCTTATCGCCAACGCGCTGGGGCTGTCCTGATGAGTGTCCTGAACCGTGCGCTACGGGGCGTACGACTACCCACCCAGCGGCACGACTGGCAGCTAATGAGTCGGACTGCCAGGCTTGTGCTCACACTCCCGACGTATGCCCTCATCGCGGTCATCGCTGGCGTCATCTCGCTGACCGCCTTTGTCGTCTCGCTGAATGTGCCGGTGTTCATGGATCTTGTCGTTGGTGGGACGCTACCGCTGTCCAGTCGTCTGGCCATCGTTGGTGAGCTGTACCCCTTCGTGGGTACCAACTTCACGGTGGTACAGGGACTGTTGCTGGTGGTCGTTGCGTTGTTGACCGGCACCGATATCGCGATGGCGACGTACCATTTTCGCGAACATGGCTTTGACATCCAGCAGGGTGGCGCTGGCGCTGCGGGTATGGTGCTCGGTACGCTCGGAGCGGGCTGTGCGGCCTGCGGATCGGCGGTGATGGTGGGCTTGCTCTCGCTTGTCGGGGTCTCGGCGTCGGTACTTTTCTTGCCGCTTGACGGACTGGAGTTCGCGTTGGGAGCTGTGGTTGTCCTCACACTCTCTATTTACTGGTTGGCCGACGGGATGCGTGGCGGCGAGATTAACGGCTGTCCGGTTGATATTTGATTGGGCCAACCTGTTGAGACCGCCTCCCTGTCAAAAGGCTGTGATTCCAACACGCTCACGCATCTCCCCGGCGTGGAGATGGACGGTGACGACTACTTCTACACGGGTGGGAATAGCTACTCAAGCTCTCTCGGGTCAAAAATCTCCACTTCGGGGATATTAGGATACAGTGTGTCTGTGGAGGCGATCGACTCACCGAGTGGCTGGGCGGTTCCGAGATGGAAGCCGTCAAAGACGTTCAACGAGTCTTACTGCGACCGCAGGTCAGCGGCGGCATCTAACGCATCGGCCCCGAGCGGGATCATCTCAATTCCCAAGTCGGCGATCTCCTGATGAGCGCGCACGACCCGGTCACGCGGCCATTCGTCTTCCATCACACACTGGAGTTCGATGCCAGTGGCGACAGATGTCTTCGGGGCTTTCATCGCCTCCAGATCAACCTCGCTGGCGAGCCAGTCTGACGGAAGGTTCATCTGTCCCTCCAATAGTCGACCACGTGGCTCGGATGTGCGACGTCGTGTTCCCACGGCTCCGAGTCGCCGACCTCGAGATACAGCGTCGCTTCCACTTCACACGTGCAGCAGAAGGCCGAGATGATTCGCCGCTCGTCCGTGTCGCACTCGTACGGCTCTGCGCCGCGATCGCCGAGTGAAGCGTTCTCGGCTACTCATCGGTGCTCACCTCGCGAGCTATGTGCCCGATATTCTGTTTCGCGACCATCTTCGCCTCATGCCGAACGGAGGGATCTGCACTCTCGAAGCCAAGCGCAAGACGATCGAGGGCAGACGTAAGCCGCCTCTCAAACTCGTCTGTGCTCATCGCGCCACCTCCGCGTTCGACAGTTCCTCGAGTCGCTCTCGCGCTTCCCGGGCTTTCACCGGCAGCCCGGTGTCGTCGATGTCGGCGTCGTTAGTATCCTCACCGTACGTCACTGTGATTGCGTGTCGGACTGCGTCTGCCAGTGAGCCGTGTTCGTCTTCGGCCTCTTCGAGTGCCCGCAGGATGCGCTCGTCACGAACAGTCGCCCTCGCGACCCGCGACTTCTCGCTCATCATGCGCTCACCTCGTCGGCGTCCGCGTCCATCAGACGACGCGCTAGCGTTCCCTTGTTGATCGACGGTCCGCTCGTCTTCCGAGCTCGTCGTGTCGGCTCGTCAAACCGAGCGCAACAGCTCTGACACCGGTACCGCGCACCGTCCGTCGGGTGCGAACTCACCGAGAACGTTCGGCGGTAGACATCCGACGAGTCACACTCGGGACACGCTAGGATCATCTTGCTCATTGGCCCACCCTCCAGCGCCTGCGAGCACCCACCCGTCCGCATGATGCGGGCCAGCGCGCGCGTCGCGCTAAGTTCGCACGCACACACACGGATGCGTCACGTGGGCACCGATTTCGATACCCCCCCGTACCCTCGTACGACGCGTCGAATTCTGCTATTTTCGGCATTTCTGAAACTTCTAGGTGCAAATTCGTGTCGTACGACTCACTGGACCAGTCGTACGACTCGTACGTTCCAGCCGTTCCACTCGAAACAGTGGAAGCGGAGGTCCTCGGTTCGAGCCCCCGTCGGCCACGGCGGGCTGCCGCGTCTCGGCGTCGAAGCGGTCGCGGTCGGCGTCGTCGACCGAGAGCCACCAAGGCGGTGAGAGGTGGGTCCGGCCGGTATCCAGGTCGGTCACTGCGAGTTCCGCGTTACACCAGCGCCACCAGAGTAGGGCGACGTGAGCACACCAGCTGCGGTAGCGGTGCCCATCACAGTCGCACTCGGCTCGAAGCTCTCCCTCGTAGAGTGCGAAGAGCACGCGGTGGCGACTCATCGAAGCGTCGCCCTCGAGGCGGCCGAGAAGTACGTCGAACTCGGCCGGGTTCACAGCGCCGACAGTCGACTCGGCGGCTTGTGCACGGTGCCAGCTCGAAGACGTCGACCAGCCGGCCGGGAACGCGAACACTTCGGGTTCGCCAAGCCGGCTCGCGATCTGCTTGCGCTGTTCGTCGACGGCCGTTTCAGCCGTCATGGCGGCGAGCACCTCCGAACGAAGTTCCCGGCACCACCTGCATGCCGGTCTTCGATGTGCTTTCGAATCGCGTCGTGGACCGCCTGTTCTCCGCACCGCACTTTCGAGATCCACGAATCGTCGTCGAACCGAGTGTTAACCTCGTAGAACCGCACTTCTGTGTCGGTGACTTCGCGAACGTAGCCGCTCCACCCGGCACGGTCTTGCCAAAGTCGTAGCTCGCCGACTTCGAGTTCTCTGCGCTCTTCGACGACCGTGCTCAGAATGTTACCGTCGGCATCGAGATCAACGTTGATCTGCCGCTCCATACTACTCATCTTGCCACCCCAAGATCGGCGGCGAGAGCGCCGCTAAATGTCAGTAAAGGGTGGAAAAAGTATATATGGTCTACGGGCCGAGCGCGATTTGAACACGCGACCGACGGATTAAGAGTCCGTCGCTCTCCCTGACTGAGCTATCGGCCCTTACACAATTTTACCGCTGTGTAGGTAAAAGACCTTTTCATTCGGCGGGCGACACCGCCCTGGTGGCCTGTCGATTTCCCCGCGTTGCAGGTGAGAGCGTACTCGTTAAGTGGCGTGCCGCGGAACCAGTTGACAATGAGTAGTGGCGCATCCGGCTCCGCACGCACGCGGTACGCGATCCTCGGCTGTGGAAGCGTCGGGCACGCGGTCGCGGACGCGCTCTCGGAGCGCGACAAGGACGTGCTTATTCTCGATCGCGACGCGGACCGCGTCGAAGCACTACGGGATCAAGACCTCAACGCGCGGGTACAAGACATCGTCGAGCCTGACGTCGTCGACGCGGTTGAGGACCGCGACATCCTGTTGATCCTCGCGTCCGACGTCGAGGCCAACAAGCAGGCGGTGTCGGCGGTGCGCGACAGCGGCGGCGACCAGTACGTCGTGGTCCGCGCCTCGGACCCAGTGAGCGAGGACGAGCTTCGCGAGCGCGGTGCAGATGTCGTAATCAACCCCTCGACGGTCATCGCAGACAGCGCTCTCCAGTCGCTTGAGACGGGCGAGCTCGAGTACATGGCCCGGCAGCTCGCCGAGATAATTGAGGGGACAGACGGCACGATGGCGATCCTGACACACGACAACCCCGAACCCGACTCGATCGCCTCGGCGACCGCACTCCAGGCAATAGCAGAGAGCTTCGGGGTTGAAGCCGACATCGTCTACTCCGGCGACGTGGGCCACCAAGAGAACCGTGCGTTCGTCAACCTGCTCGGGATCGACCTCCAATCGCGGGCCGACACCCCGCCGCTTGCCGAGTACGACACAGTTGCTGCTGTCGACCTCGCGAAATCGGCTGAAGAAGCAGCCGTGGCGGAACACGTCGAGATAGACATCTACCTCGATCACCTCGAGTCGGACGCGCCGCCCGAGGCGCGCTTTGTCGACGTTCGGACAAACGTCTCGTCGACCTCGACGATCCTAACCAAGTACCTCCAAGAGTTCGACCAGTCGCCCTCCGAGGCGGTCGCAACCGCGCTGTTGTACGGGATCCGTGCGGAGACGCTCGATTTCAAGCGCGATACCACGCCCGGTGACCTCACCGCGGCGGCGTACCTCCACCCGTTCGCGAACCACGACACGCTCGAGCAGGTGGAGTCACCGTCGATGTCACCCGAGACACTCGACGTGCTCGCCGAGGCGATCCAGAACCGTCAGGTGCAGGGGAGTCACCTCTTTTCGACCGCAGGGTTCATCCGCGACCGTGAGGCGCTCGCACAGGCCGCCCAACACCTCCTCAACCTGGAGGGGATCACCACCACAGCCGTCCTCGGGATCGCAGACGACCACATCTACCTTGCGGCTCGCTCGAAAGACATCCGTCTCGACATCGGCAACGTCCTCCAGGAGGCGTTCGCAGAGATGGGCGACGCGGCGGGCCACTCCACACAGGGATACGTCGAGATTCCACTCGGCATCTTCACTGGCATCGAGACGAGCGGTGGGAACCGCGACACGCTCTTACACCTCACCGAAGAGGCCGTCAGACGGAATCTGTTCGAGGCGCTGGGTGTCGAAGGCGGGACGGAAGGCGGTAACGGCTCGTAGACGCCCGGTAGACCACGGTAGCACGTCTCTCGCTGGTGTCACCAACGGTGCGTGTTCGCTCACCGCACGCGCGCCGTGGCTTTTTATTCGCTCTCGCCAACTCGACGAGCATGACGGATCCCTTCGTCGTCGTCGGTGCTGATGCCGCCGGGCTCAGCGCAGCCAGCAAGTTTCGGCGCGAGCGACCCGACCGCGACGTCGTCGTTTTCGAGCGCGGACAGTTCATCTCGTACGCACACTGTGGGACGCCGTACTTTGTCGAGGGGCGCGTGTCCCGGCTCTCGGATCTGCTCTCGCTCTCGCCGAGCGACGTCGAAGACCGCGGGATCGACCTCAGACGAGGCCACGAGGTGGTCGCCGTCGACCCAGAGACGAACACGGTCCACGTCCGAACGGCCGGCGGCGCGACGAGCACACAGTCGTACAGCGAGGTGCTCGTCGCGACCGGCGCACACGCGGTCACCGGCCCGTTCGACGTGCAGGGGCTTGCCGGCGCGTTCACCCTCCACGGGCTGAACGACGCCGCTGTGATCGACGCGTACATCGCCGACCCGGAGGGGTACGACCCGGACAGAGCCGATGTCGCGGCGGTCGACCGCGATCGCGTCGACCGCGCTGCCGCCCACCCCGCTCCCGAGACTGCCGCGATCGTCGGTGGCGGATACGTCGGCGTCGAGATGGCCGAAGCACTTCGCGGACGCGGCCTTGACGTCCACCTGTTTCAGCGGTCTGATCGGCTCCTCCCGCCGTTCGGAACCGCTGTCGGTGACCGGGTCGCCTCAACGCTCACAGAACACGACGTGACCGTCCACACAGACACCTCCGTCGACGCCATCCTCGGCGACGACCGCGTTGAGGGCGTCCGTGCTGATGGCCGAATCGTTCCGGTTGAGCTCGCGATCGTCGGCGTGGGCATCGAACCCAACACCGTGGTGGTTGACGGGACCGACGTCGAATATGGTCCTCGGGGTGCGATCCGGACCGGTCGCTACGGTGAGACGGCCGAGCCGGGAGTGTACGCGGCGGGCGACTGTGCGACATCAAGACATGCGGTGACGGGCGAGGAGACGTGGGTCCCGCTCGGGCTCACCGCAAACCGGTCTGGCCGGGCCGTCGGTGCGACCGTTGCGGGTGACCCAACCCCAGTCGGTGACGTCGCTGGTACGGCGGTCGTCAAGGCGTTCGAGATGGAGTGTGGGCGGGTCGGACTCGTCACTGAGGCGGCAGCACGCGATGCGGGATTCGATCCCGTGAGCGAGACGATAACTGCCGGATCCCGGTCGGGGTACTATCCGGGGGCGGCCGAGACCGACGTCACCCTCGTCGCGGATGCCGACTCCGGGCGACTCCTCGGCGGGAGCATCGCTGGTACCGACCGTGCGGCCGTGCGAATCGACACCCTCGCGACTGCGATCCATGCGGAGCTGTCCGTTGCGGCGGTGGAGCGACTCGACCTCGCGTATGCCCCGCCGTTCAGTCCGGTGTGGGACCCAGTGCTTGTTGCGGCCAAGGTGCTACGCGGGTCACTCGAGTCGTGAGCGACCCGGTCTGCAGGCCCCGCCGGGCAGTCACCGGGCGCGCTCAGATCGTGACGCGCCAGTGATCCGAGCGGTGGCGACCCCGATACCGCCGATGAGGACCGCAGCAACAACGGTAGCGCCCACCGCGATGACAGCGAGACGTGAGCCGACAGTCCAGCCGAGCTGAGACAGCGTGAGACCGCACATCGGACCGAGAGCGAGAAGGATCGACACCCCGGTTCTGGCGCCCATCCGTGCAAACCCGACCACACCGACGAGCGTGAGCACGACACATCCGATGACAAACGGGTCGGCAGCCAGCGCGGAGACGGTGTCGACGGGTCCGGACTGACCGACGAGTGTGCCACCGGCGAACGTGAGCCCACAGCCAACAAGACTCCACACCGCAGCGCGCTCGAGCCGGCGTTCGGACCGCTTTTCGGCCGCCCGCGCGCTCATTCCGGCGGGGTCGCACCGCGGCCGGTTCGTTCCGGTGTGAGCCGGCCGTGTTCGTCTATCTCGCCGGCGACGATGCGGGTCGACGAGATTCGGTCGCCATCGGCGGCGAGCACGTGGTCGACGACCACTACCTCAAGGGGATCGAGGCCACGCGATTCACGGAGCTCGTTGATCCGCTCGGCGCCCCCTCTCGTCTCGGGCGAGACGACGAGCGCGTCGAATCCCGGTTCGACCGCGATGCCAGTCGGGGCTTCGAGCGATCGAATCGTGAACTCGCGGTCGTGGGCCGCGGCTATTGGCGCAATTTCGGCTTCGACGTCGCGTTCGCGCGCCTCGTACGGCCGGACGTACCGGTCGACGTGACGGGTCTTCGGGGCGAGCTCGTCGGTGGTGAGGCCAACAGTTACGTCACCGAGCTCGAACGCGCGTTCGAACAACTTTCGGTGGCCGTCGTGGACGGGGTCGAAGGTGCCACCGAGCGCGACGTTCATGTTCAAGCGTATGCCGGGTGGAACTTAAATTGTCCACAACGGGCCGACCAGGCGTGCCACGGTAGCCACACCGCTGCTCAAACGAGATGGTCCCGGGATCAACAATCGACAGTAGTCCGCGAGCTCTTCAGGCGTGGTCTGTGTCGGTCGACTGTGGGTCTGCCGGCTCGTGGGCTGTGTCGTCGTCTGCGTCCGGTGCGGCGACGGATATCTGCACCGGGTCTTCGGCGTCGTCATCGGGCGCGTTTCCTCCGAGGCGGCTATCGAGGGTGAACACCGCGTTAAGCTCGGCTTGGACGTCTCCGACCACACCACGGACGAGCTCACTCGGCGCGATGGCTTCGTACTCGTACGGATTGTTGCCGGCCCCGTCGGCCTCGCGTTTCGAGCGTGAGACCGTCTCCTCGTCGTGTAACTCAGCGAGTGCCTCACGAACGGTGCTCGGATACAGCCCTGTCCCTTCGGCTATCTCGTCGCTTGTGCGCTCTGGGTGCTCCCGAAGGTAGACGTAGATACGCGCCCGCGTCTCGGTGTCGAGCAGCCACGCGAGCAGGTCGACGATGCCGTCGTCGAACTCTTTGACCGCCCGCCCAGCGCCCTCGCCGAGCCGATCACGAGTCCGCTTGAGCTCCGCTTTGGTTCGCTCCGTGGCCGACCCCTCGTCTTCGACGTCCTCGACGTCTCCCTCGTCGCCACCGATGTCGTCCGTGGCCATATCATGTGGTGGCTCTACGCGGGCAAAAGCGTTCCTCGTCGGGGAGTCGACCGATCATGCTCACAGGTTACGGTTCTACGAGCAGGTCCGCAAAGAGCGCTGTCGGACCCTCCTGCTCGTGTATCCGGCGCTGTCGGTCAGCCCCACTCTCGGCGTCGTACACTGCACGAACGCCATCGACGTCAAGCCGGTCACAGACTTCATCAACGACCGTCTCAAGCGAGACGGTCCCCGTCCCGTCCCGCGTAATGAACGAGGCGTCGTGGCCGTGTCTGACTGCTCGCCACTTGTTCTCATCGAGTAGCTCACGTCGTGGAGTCGGCAGCGACTCCCCATCGGCGTGTCGTTCCGCGAGGTCGACGACGAGCGCGTGAACGAGTTCGACGAACGCCAGCGTCTTCGCCGGGTCGCGCTGTGCGTCGGGAGCCCGCACCTCGACAGTCCCATGTTCAGTGTGCGGGCGCACGTCGAACCACAGCTCTCCACGATCCTCGATCGAGCCGTGGTCGATCATCTGCTGCTCGAAGCGCTCAAAGTCGTCGAAATCGTCGAACGCCGTCGGAATACCGGTGTTCGGTAGCGACTCGAATATGACGGCGCGCGCCGACGCGAGCCCGGTGTCGTAGCCGTTCCAGAACGGCGAGTTCACAGAGAGTGCGAGCAGTATCGGACAGTACCACCGTAGGTGGTTGGCGATCCACACCGCCCGGTCGGGGTCGTCGACCCCCACGTGAATGTGGAGCCCCGCGGTCGTATTTCGGTGTTGGGGGTACTGAATCCGGTCGAGTTGTGAGCGGTAGCGCGGCTTCTGTGCGTGATCAAGCTCGCGCCACCGAGCTGCCGGGTGCAGTCCTGCCGCGGCGATTCCGTAGCCGTCCTCGGCGGCGTGTTCGACGAGTGCCGTACGGACTGCTTCGAGTGCCGATTTCGCGTCGCCTGGATCCTCGATGAGTGGTGTCTGTGCCTCGATCGTACAGGTGAACAGCTCGTGATCGAACCCGTCGGGGATGGCCTCGGGCGGCTCTCGCCCGTAGATGAGGTCGTTGATACCGCCGGTCGGCCGGCCGTCGGCGTCGACGATGAAGAACTCCTCTTCGATCCCGAGCGTTCCAAGACGGGTGAATGCGTCCCGCGAGCCGTGCTCCATTATTCGGGGATTGCCCTGGCCGTTCTTATATGGCGTGGATACCGGCGGTCGCGTGTCGGTTGCGGGGCCCGTCGCCGGCCTGTCTCGGCTTGTCTTGGCCTGTCGCGCTGTCCGGGCGCGCTCACCACTGTTCGCCGCTCGCGAGGTCGATGTCGGCATCCGGTTTGGCTGACGGACAGATATCTGCGAGCACACAGGCCGAGCAGTCCGGGTTGATCGCGGTACATACGGCCCGGCCGTGGTCGATCAGAAGGTGGGTGAGCTGTTGCCAATCGTCCTCGGGGACGATCTTGAGGAGATCCGATTCGATCTGTTCGGGTCGCTCCTCGGTTGTGATTCCGAGTCGCCGGGTGAGCCGCTGGACGTGTGTGTCGACGACGATCCCCTCGACGATATCGTGGCCGTGCTGGAGCACGACGTTTGCCGTCTTCCGGCCCACGCCCGCGAGATCGGTGAGTTCATCCATCGTATCTGGGACCGCACCGTCGTGTTTCTCGGCGATGTCCGCACACGCAGAGCGGATGTACTTCGCTTTGTTATTGTAGTACGTGATCGAGTTGATCGCCTCGGCCATCTCCGCTTGGGGCGCGTTCGCGTAGTCTTCTGGCGTCTCGTACGTCTCGAAGAGGTCAGCGGTGACGCTGTTGACCCGCTCATCGGTACACTGTGCAGATAAGACCACAGCGATAAGCAGTTCCAGTCGATTCGAGTAGCGCAGCGAGATGGTCGAGTCGGGGTACTCCTCGTAGAGTCGCTCGAGCACCGCCTCGACCTGCGCCTCGCGGGGTTCGAGTGGGGTTCCCATACGATTCGTCATCACCCGTGACGGTTGAACGATCCGGAACCGACCGCCATCACGCCGAGTGGTCGTCGACGACGGCTGCGATCCGATCGATCGCTGTTTCGACGGCGTCCGCGTCGACATCGAGGTGTGTCGTGAACCGCGTGGTGTACGTGTCGAACGCGCCACAGCCAACCCCTGCCGTCTCACACGCCGCAACGAGGTCCTCGGCGGTCACGCCCGCCGCCTCGGTGTCGGCGATGACGATGTTGGTGTCCGGCTCCGGTGTGGTCACGCCGTCAATTGCGTCGAGTCCGGCGGCGAGCCGCTCGGCGTTCGCGTGGTCGTCTGCGAGCCGGTCGACGTTCTCGAGTGCACACAGCCCGGGCGCTGCGATCATTCCGGCCTGTCGCATCCCGCCGCCGAACAGCTTGCGCACCCGCCGGGCCTCCTCGATGAACGGGGCGTCACCGGCCAGGATCGACCCGACCGGCGCTCCGAGCCCCTTCGAGAGACAGAAGGTGACGCTGTCGACCCCCTCCAGCAGTTCGGGCGCCGGTGTGTCGAGCGCAACGCTGGCATTGAACACACGCGCACCGTCGAGGTGGACGGGGACCCCGGCGTCGTGTGCAGTCTCGGCCGCGGCGTCGATCCGCGACTTCGGTACCGCCACGCCGCCGCGGTAGTTGTGGGTGTTTTCGAGCGCGCAGAGTCCAGTGCCCGGACGGTGGAGATCCTCCTCGACGAGCGCCGAGGTGATTGCTTCAGGCGTCGGCACACAGCGGTCACCCGCGTCTATCGTGCGCGTCTGGACGCCTGAGAGCGTCGACGCGCCGGCGAGTTCCCAGCGGTAGATGTGTGATTCACGCTCCAAGAGTAGTTCTTGACCCGGCTCGGTGTGGACGTTGACGGCAATCTGGTTCGCCATCGTTCCAGAGGGAACGTAGAGGGCGGCCTCGGCACCGACGGCCTCGGCGGCCCGCTCTTGAAGCTGCTCGACGCTCGGATCATCGCGGTACACGTCGTCGCCAACCGGCGCGTCGCGGGCGGCCTCGCGCATCGTCTCCGACGGACGGGTGACGGTGTCAGAACGCAGGTCGATGTAGCTGTCTGTCGCCATTCGATGGCTGGTTGTACGCGCCCACGAACAAATACTCCTCGGCCGCCAAACCGTTGTGGTGAGGGCTCGGCCGACCGACGACTCACTCCGCCGGGACCGTCGGTTCCTTACTCTTCGGGCACGGACTGACATGTACAATGGCTACTGAAGTCGACACCGACGAGGGTGACACCGCCCCCGAGGCGTACGAGGCGCTCGTGGAGCGCGCACGCCGGTGGAACACGGTCGGCAGCGCGGCCGGCGTCCTCCAGTGGGACCAACAGGTTATCATGCCGCCGAAGGGAACCCCCGCCCGCTCGAAACAGCTCTCGACGCTCTCGTCGCTGCGCCACGACCTCCTCACCGACGACGAGACGGCGGCACTGCTCGACACGCTCGAGTCAGCGTCACTCACCGACGAACAGGCGGCTGCCGTCCGCGAGATCCGCCGCGAGTACGAGCGGGCCGCGGCCGTCCCCGTCGAGCTGGTCGAAGAAATATCCGAGGCGAGCACCGAGGCGCTCGCGGCGTGGGAAAACGCAAAGGCTGCCGACGACTTCGAGGCGTTCGCACCGTACCTCGAGCGAAACGTCGAGCTCAAACGCGAGTACGCGGCGCACATCGATCCCGACCGCGACCCCTACGCGGTGTTGTTCGAGGATTATGAACCATGTCTCCCGCTCGCACAGGCCGAGTCCATCCTCGAGTCGCTTCGAGAGGCGCTCGTCCCGATGATCGACGCGATCCGCGCGTCGGACCACGACCTCGCTGTCGACACGTTCGACGGGACGTTTCCCGTCGATGAGCAGGAGGCGCTCGCACACGACGCACTCGAGCTGCTTGAGTACGACTTCGACCGGGGCAGACTCGATGTCTCCTCACATCCGTTCACCTCGGGAAACCAGTTTGACTGCCGGGTGACGACCCGGTTCGACGAGTCCGACGTGCTCGGGGCGCTCACCTCGACGATCCACGAGTTCGGCCACGCACAGTACAACCTGGGCCTTCCGAAAGAGGCGTGGGGCACGCCACTCGGCGAGTCGCGGGACCTCTCTGTACACGAGTCGCAGTCGCGGCTCTTCGAGAACCACGTCGGTCGGAGCCGAGCATTCTGGGAGGCGTTCTTGCCGGCGGTACACGACCGCTTCCCGGAGACGACAGACGCCACGGCCGAGGACGCCTACGAGGCGGTCAACCAGGTGTACGAGGACAACTTGATCCGCGTTGAGGCGGACGAGCTCACCTACCACCTCCACATCGTGATTCGCTTTGAGATCGAACGCGATCTGGTGCGTGGTGACCTCGCCGTCGAAGACGTCCCTGCCGCCTGGAACGACGCGTACGAGGAGTACCTGGGCATTCGTCCCGAGACCGACGCGGAGGGGTGTCTCCAAGACATCCACTGGAGTCACGCCAACTTCGGCTACTTCCCGACCTACTCGCTCGGCTCGGTGATGGCAGCACAGCTCTACGACGCGGTGACAGACGATGTCGACGGGCTCGAATCGTCGATCGCCGACGGCGACGTCGAACCGCTCCGCGAGTGGCTCGGCGAGCACATCCACCAACACGGCTCCCGCTACGAGACGAACGAGCTGGTTCGCCAGGCGACCGGCGAGGACTTCGCTGCAGACGCATTCCTCGCGTACGTCGACGAGAAGTACGGCGAGTTGTACGACCTGTAGCGGAGCAGATCACACCCCGCGGGGACAGTTCGATCACCCGCTTGGCTCGATAACCAGTTCAATACGGTCGTCTGCGGGGTCGGTAGCAGTATCGCGAACCCCGGCAACGGCGTCTTTGAACGCGACGCTGTAGCTGCCCGGGCCGTGAACGTCACCGAACGCGCCTGCAGCAGCCGCTTCACCGGCGAGGCCAAACGCGACGGTTCCGGCCAACGCAGCCCGTTCGGGGTCGTCGAGCGCACCAGCAATAGTCGCGAGTGACCCGCCGAGCATACAGCCGGTTCCGACGACCGTTCCCATCTGTGGATGGCCGGCAGTCACCTCGTACGCCCGCTCGGGCGTCGCCACGATGTCGGTCTCACCGGAGGCGACGACAACGGTATCGTACTCGCGGGCGCAAGCGACCGCCGTCGTCGCGATATCGCGGTACTCACCAACTGACTCGACGCCGCGGACCGTCGCGTCGTCTCCAGTAAGTGCTGTGATCTCACCGTAGTTTCCGTTGAGCAACGCCACGTCGAGTTCGGTGACGAGCCGCGTTGCGACGTGGTCCCGCGTCGGTGTCGAGCCGACACCGACTGGGTCAACGACGACTGGAACATCGGCTTCGTTTGCTGCCCGGCCGGCAGTTATCATCGTCGTCTCTCCCGCTTCGCTCACGGTTCCCATGTTCAACAGACAGGCCTCCGATGCGGCGACCATGTCGCTGACCTCGCGTTCATCATCAGCCATCACCGGGAGCCCACCCCAGTGTAAGATGATCTGTGCGACGTCGTTCACCGTGACGGCGTTCGTGATGGCGTTGATTAACGGTGATTCGTTCACAACGACATCCATCGTCTCCTCGAGATCGATGTTCATGCCGCAGCCTCCGGCGTGTCTCCGTGCGGCTCGCTTCGGCCGGCTGCGGTTCGTTGCGTTCGGCTGGTCTGTATCAGCTCAACGGGAGACGCGACGACACTCTCACCAGGACTATGGGCGAGCGGTTCGACATCACCGCCAGCCGGATCGGCCGCTTCTGTGCGCAGATGCATACCAACGGTACCCAACATGAGTACCAAGAGATACTACTACGTAATACACCTGGCGAATTGCGCGATGGCCCAGCAGATGAACCCGCGTCAGCGCTGTCAGACTCAGTCGTCAGTTGAGTCCGAGGACATTGCGATGAGATGCTGTTTTGCACTCCGAATCGTGTACCGCACTTCGTCATCGGCCGCGTTTCGCAGGGCTTCATCAAGGAGTTCGTCCACTCTGGCGAGGTGATCGTCGGTCATGCATGAGCTTGCAACTGTACGATCGTAGTAATGCGGTGACTACCACCATACTAGCAAACTAAAGATTGAGGTATCGTGGTGCGGTGCCGTGGGAATCCTCGCGCTTCAGCGCGGGGAGGATATCAATGCCTGTTTGAGACTGTGCCGGCGACAAAAACGGGAACACGGATCTGCAGCCAATACCGGTTGGAGAGCTGCTATTCGACTCAGTCAGCGAGCGCGTCTGGCATACTGTTATCTGATTGGCTATTCTACGGGAGAACATGGCAGATGACAAACAGGGTCGAGATGAGCAAGCAGATCATGAACGAGAGCGCCAGCGAGAGCGGATGCAAGAAGAAGCAGTGACACGCGCTGACGAAACAGAGCCGACGGGCGGCGACCTTGGTGCGCTTGGCGACGCGCTCGATTCACACGACTATCCGGCCACGACGACGGAGCTGGTCGAGGCCTACGGCGAGTACGATATCGAGATTCGGGACGGCGAACAAACCCTGGCGGACGTGCTCGCTTCGGGCGACGACGAGTTGTATGACTCAGCAGACGACGCCCGGAGCGAGATACTGAATCGCATAGTGTGACACATACATGTGCGTGATGAGTTGTCTGGAGAACGGTATTTCACCGGCGCGCGATACCGACGATCTCCGGAGGTAGCCCGCTCTCCGAACTGATTCTGTGTGATCGTTGTGATGGCTGTGAGAGTTCGATTGGTCTGGTGGCCGTGTGAGACACACGATTTCGTGACACACAGGCACCACTTGCCGCCACACCCTCCCCAACCGATTCCGTACGTCTGTGACGGTTGTTGGTATGAGCATGTGACGAACACGACTGCGTGATTGCCGGACACCATTTTCAGCCACACCCTCCCCAACCGATTCACTCGTCGCCCACGGGCGACTCGTTCATCCCTCGCACGCGCTCGTGGACACGCCACAGGCGGTCCACGAGGCGCGCGCCACCGCAAGCTGGTTGGTGTACGCTGGTTGATGGCCGGAGAGGCCGAGTCGCTTCGATCGGAGTCGGACTGCGGGAGTGACTCCGCTATACGCGGGTCGCGACTCGGTCGCCGACGTCGAGGCCGTTCGCGAGCGCGGCATGTAGTCGAGCTTCGCCGGCGACCCAGTCACCGAGCACGTAGCAGTCGTGTGCTGTGGCGGCTTCCACCGGGTCGGGGTCCACCCCGCCTTCAGGGATTGCATAGCGCCATCCTTGATGATCCGTCCACGACGGCTCAAGCAGCCGGTCGTCGCCGACTATCTCGGCGGTGTGTCCGGCCAACTCGGCGACGTTGTCCGCTGGGTCGTCGTCGTAGTGGGCCACAGACCACTCGCCGCCGGCTTGGACGACGAGCAGCGACTCACCGTCGGGGACGTGCCCGGCCTTACATTCCTCACGCGAGATCCAGCCGACCGCATGCTCCTTATCGGTGTTAACAAGCCCGTAGTACGGTCGGTCGAGCGTAAACGGATAGTGGAGCACGGCGGTCCAAACGGACCGGTACGGAACTGATTCGGCCGCCTGCTGGAGTGACTCTCGAACAGGTGCGTCCCACTCGGCATCCGCGAGCAGCGCCGCCGTCTGCGGTGCCGGCGGGTTCAACAACAACACGTCGAACGGTCCCCACTGCTCGCCGTCGGTGTCGACGAGCGTCCACACGCTGTTGCTCGCACCGGGTGAGGCGTCGGTGTCGCCGTCGCCGTTGGGCTCCCGGCGGATCGTCTCGACACGGGTGCGCCGGTAGACGTTCGCGTCGGTCCCGCCGAAGAGTCGCTTCGCGATCTGGGTCAGTCCCATCCGGTAGCTCCACTTGTGGTCGTCGGCGTCGCGCCCGGGCGACACCTCACCGGCAGCGTCGAAGGTGTGTATCGGCTCGGTCGCGTCGACCATTCCGTCGTCCGCGAGCGTCTCCGTCACGAGCTCGACGACCCGGTCGTTGGCCGATTTGAGGTAGTTCGCGCCGTAGTCGTAGACGAGAGACCGATCGTCGTTCCGTCTCGTCGCGGCCCGACCGCAGAGGCCGCCCGACTTCTCGAGGACGGTTATCTCTGCGTCTGGAACTGCGCCGTCGAGGACGTGCGTCGCCGCCGCGGCGGCCGCGCCCGCGCCGACGATGCCGATCGTAGTCATCAGTACGCGATCGATACAGACGCGTGGAGTTAACGGTTGGCTACGGCCGACCGTCCTGGCCGGCCATCAGGGTCACTTCTCGATGATGCTTTCTTCGACAGCCTCGCCGAAGTGGCGCGCAACGTCCTCGTAGTAGACGATCACTTCGTCACCGGCCTCGAGGTCGGTCACTGCGGTGCGTCCCGCGCTCGTGGCGACTTTCACCGTCTCGGCGTTCTGAATGAGCGTTTCGACACGGTCGACCCCGTCGTTGGTTTCGACCTCCGCTTGGATCCGGAACATGGGTCGCTTCTCGATCTTGACACGCCCGACGATCGCCTCGCGCGTCGCTCCGTCGCGGTCGACGACCTGCACTTCGTCCCCACTCGACAGCTCAGCGAGGTAGTTCGTTCCTCCATCTGGGTTGCGGACGTACGCGTGGACTGCACCCGCGTTCACCCGAAACGGCCGGGACTCGACGTACGGTGACTCGGCGGTCTCTGCGTGGACAAAAAAGAGGCCTCGCGAGAGCGACCCGACGAGCATTCCCTCCGCGTCGTCCATCAGCGAGCCGGTGTCGATACAGACGCGGTCGGCCATCCCAGTCGCCTCGACCGCGGTCACCGTCGCGGTCGTAAGCTCGAGCGACTCGCGCTCGGCTGCGTCTCGCGCCTCGACAGCACCGCGAATCTCTTCTGGTGAGTCGGTGTCGAGGAGGACGCCGTCGGCACCGAGTTCGAGCGTTTCGAAAGCGGTTCGCGCCTCGGCTGCGGTGGTCGCGCCCGCGACGAGATGCGTCTCGTCGCCGACGCGCGCGATGAGATTCTCGAGCGGGATGATGGACCAGTCCTCACCGATGACGACGGTGATGTCGGCCGCCGTCGCCGCCGACTCGGCGAACGCCTCGTACTCGGTTCCGAGCACGCGAATGTACGCACCCTGCGCCCGGTCGTCGCGACGCCGCAGGGTGGTGAGGTCCGCCGAGCCGGCAAAGTCGTCGGGTAGATCGATGGTGCCGTCGCCTTCGCCGCCCTTCCCGACGAACGCCGCGTCCGCCTCGGCGGTCTCACCGCCACCGTCGACGACATCGGCGTCGGATAAGAACGCGGCCACGTCGATCACACCGAGATCACGGACGCGGCCCACGTCGTCTTCGTCGACCAGTACCCAGTCCGCGCCCGCCTCGATAGCGGTCGTGATCCGACGCTTTCGCGCCTCCCAATCCCCGACGCTGTCGTCAGCTTTCACCCAGACCGTGCGTGTCATTACCCGTCTCTCACGGCGCCCGGGCTTGAAAACTGCGGAAGGGGTCGGTGAGACATGGGCTGGGACCCACGACCGCGTGACCGCGCTCAGGCCTCGAGGAAGCCACCGACGGCGAGCGCCTCATCGACGGGCGCGTCGTCGTGAACGACGGCCGAGACGGCTCGCGCAATTCCACGCGGGTCATCGTGTTGGAAGATCGACCGCCCCATCGAGACGCCCGCCGCACCGCCATTGACCGCGCCGCGTACCATCTCGACTGTCTCTCGGTCCGTGCCCTTCGACCCGCCTGCAATGACGACCGGCAACCGGGTCGACTCGGTGACCCGCTCGAAGGAGGCCGCGTCACCCGAGTAGCCCGTCTTTACTACGTCCGATCCGAGCTCTTCAGCAAGTCGCACCGCGTGCCCGAGCGCCTCTGGATCCGTGCTGTCGACACCTGGTCCACGGGCGTATGCCATCGCGAGCACCGGCAACCCGAGTCGGGACGCGTCATCAGAGAGCGCCGCAAGGTCCTCGATCTGCTCCGGCTCGTGATTCGAGCCGACGTTGATGTGAAACGAGACTGCGTCGGCGCCGGCACGAATCGCGGCCTCGGCGTCGGCGGTGAGCCGTTTATCCTGCTCGTCGGGACCGATGGTCGTCGAGGCGTTGACGTGGACGATGTAGCCGGCGCCGTTTTTGTTCGCGTGAACGCGAGGCGCGATGCCCTTCTGAGTCAACACTGCGTCTGCGCCACCGCTCGTGACGCCGTCGATGGTCGACTCGATGTCGACGAGGCCCGTAACCGCCCCCATCGTGATGCCGTGGTCCATCGGGACGATGAGGTAGCGGTCGTTTGTCGAGATCCGATCGAGTCGTGCGGAAAGTCCTGCTGTCATGGTATGGGGCTCGTTGTGTGAGCGTGTGTCAAACTGAGGTAAGACGGTTTCGTTCGGGGACGAATTGGCTTGCACCGTCAGCCCGTGTGTCGTGTGTACACCACGTCGGTCGATCGGCTGATCGGCCTCACGGCTGTGATGCCCACTTACTGCGTCTCGGGTGCGGCACGTGCCTCGAGGCCGCGCTCCGCGCCCGTCTTCAGCTCCCGTGAGAGCGTCTGTAGGTCCTCGGCGACTGCCTCGACGGGTCGGTCGGTCTCGTGGCCGTCAGCGACGATGTCGACGAGCGCGGACCCGACGATGATGCCATCGGCACCGCCCGCGACGATTCGCGCCGCCTGTTCGCCGGTCGAGATGCCGAATCCGACGGCCTTCGGCACGTCGTACGCCTCCAGCCGGTCCAGGCTCTCTGTCGTCTGATCGGAGACGTCGGTTTTTGCGCCCGTCGTGCCGAGACGCGCCTGGACGTAGACGTAGCCGGAGACTTGGTCCATCATCCGCTCGAGTCGGTCCCCGCGAGTCGTCGGCGCGACGATGAACACCAAATCGAGGCCGAACTCGTCACAGGCCGCACGGAGCGGTCCCGCCTCCTCGGCGGGAAGGTCGGGGACGACGAACCCCTCGAGGCCAGCGTCGGCTGCGCGCTCGACGAACGGCCGCGGGCCGTTCGCCTCGGCACCGCCGCCATACTGGTAGATCAGATTGTAGTAGGTCATACACACGAGTGGCGCCTCGACCGTGAGCTCCTCAACGAACGCGAAGAATCGGTCCGGCGTCATCCCCCCTTCGAGTGCGCGGACGACGGCCCCCTGGATCGTCGGTCCCTCCGCAATCGGCTCCGAGAAGGGGAGGCCGAGCTCGATGACATCCGCTCCACCACGGTCGAGCGCCTCAACGTACGCGAGTGAGGCGTCGTACGTGGGGTCACCGACCGCGAGGTAGGGCACATACGCCGCCCCGTCGGCGAAGGCGTCGGCGAGTGCGGGGCTGTTCGCACGGTTCGTCACTCACATCCCCTCCGTGAACAACGACATGTCCGGCGCACCCGGGACGTCGCGTTTGTCCGTCTCTTCGATGGCCGCGTCGAGGTCTTTGTCACCGCGTCCCGAGACGTTGACGACGACTCGGTCGCCGAGCGACTCGGTGTGCTCTTCGAGGAAGCCAAACGCGTGTGCGGTCTCTAACGCGGGGATGATCCCCTCGGTGTTCGAGAGCCGGTGGAATCCCTCGAGCGCGGCGTCATCGTCGACTGCGACGGGCGTGACGCGGCCTTCATCAACCAGACACGCTAGCTCTGGACCGACGCCGGCATAGTCGAGTCCGGAAGAGACGGAGTGACTCTCCATTATCTGGCCGTCGGTGTCTTGGAGCAGCTTGGTCCGCGCACCGTGGAGGACGCCCTCTTCGCCGGTGTACAGCGAGGCGGAGTTGGGAGCAACACCCGCTTCCTCGTCGACCTCGAGCGTCGAGCCGCCGGCTTCGACCGCGTGAAGCGCCACGTCCTCGTCGTCGACGAACGCCGCAAACGTACCCATCGTGTTGGAGCCGCCGCCGGCGCAGGCGACGACGTCGGTCGGGAGCGCGCCCAGCTGGTCAAACGCCTGCTCGCGCGCCTCCTCGGAGATGATCGCCTGAAAGTCGCGGACCATCACCGGGAACGGGTGGGGACCAACGACACTGCCGATCACGTAGTGGGTGTTCTCGACCGTCGTCGCCCAGTCGCGCATCGTCTCCGAGATAGCCTCTTTAAGCGTTCCACGGCCGGCTGTGACGGGGTTCACCTCGGCCCCGTTCAGCCGCATGCGGAACACGTTGGGGCGCTGGCGGTTGATGTCGCGCTCGCCCATGTAGATCTCACACGGCATGTCGAGGTGGGCGGCCGCCATTGCGGTCGCGGTGCCGTGTTGGCCGGCGCCCGTCTCCGCAACGATGCGCTCTTTGCCCATGTACTTCGCGAGCAGCACCTGCCCAAGGGCATTGTTAAGCTTGTGAGCGCCACCGTGGAGGAGATCCTCGCGTTTGAGATACACTTCACGGCCGTAGCGCGCAGAGAGGCGATCGGCACGCTGAAGCGGGGTCGGCCGGCCGCCGAAGTCCGTAATTCGCTCGCGGAACTCGTCTATAAAGCCATCTTCGTTCGCTAAAACGTACCGCTCGTAGGCGTCTGCGAGCTCCGTTATCGCCGGCATCAGCGCTTCTGGCACGTACTGGCCGCCATAGCGGCCGAACTTTCCGTCGTCGCGGCCGCGGCGTCGTCGCGGTCCGGTACTCGGCTCCGTCGTCGTGGATTCTGATTCGCTCATGTGTGGGTCGTACTGTCGTGGGTATCTGTCTTCTCGTGGTCCGGCACCGTATCGCTGGCGGTCCCACCGTCGGTGACCGCGTCGTCCGCGGCGTCGGCTCGCGTCAGCGCCCGGGTCGTCGACTCGACATCCCCGGCCATGATGGCGCTGCCGATGAGCAGCGCGTCGGCTCCGGCCTCGCGCATCCGGCGGACATCCGCCGGCGTCGAGATACCGCTTTCGGCGACGAGCGTCACGTCGTCGGGCGCGGCTGGCGCCACCGACTCGAACGTTTCGAGGTCGACGACGAGCCGTGCAAGGTCTCGATTGTTCACGCCGATGTACGTCGCGCCGGCCTCGACGGCGGCCCTGAGCTCCTCGCGGTCGTGCACCTCGACGAGGACCTGAAAGCCGCGGTCGCGTGCGGCCGCGAGCAGCGTCTGGAGGTCGTCGCCCACGAACCGCGCAATAAGCAGGACCACGTCGCTCTCGGCCGCGTCGAGTTGCGCCTCGTCGACGAGGAAGTCCTTACGGAGCACCGGCACGTCGACCGCCGCACGGACGCGATCCAGCGTCTCGACGCTCCCGCCGAAGTGAGCGGGCTCCGTGAGGACGCTCAAGGCCGCTGCGCCGCCGGCGACCATCGATTCCGCAAGCTCAACCGGGTCGTCCTCGCGCGTCCCGTCGGTCGTCGGGCTCGTCGGTTTGATCTCGGCGATCACCGGCACCCGGTCGGCAGCCTCCGCCCGCTCGAAGGCCGATCCGAGATCTCGGGGGTCGACGGCGACCCGACCGGGATCTGACTCCTCCGCCCCGGTCTCAGCCGCTCGATCGTGTGCCGCAGACAGGATCGACTGGACCGCCGGGTCCAACTCCGTGGGTTCCTCCATTAGTGTACACTAATGGACGTATATGTTCATAAGGCTTGCGGGCAGCAAGGTCACGCTGGGTCGGACCACGGTCGATTTACTTCGGCGAGTGCATCGTACATCCATGACTGAACACGCTAGCGCGGGCATCTACGCACGCGAGTACGAATCGATCGACACGGTGGTCGAACTCGGCGTGGCCGGAGATCGGGTAATTGCAGTGCGGTTCCCGGCCGACTCACCGAGTGACGCGGGGCGAGATCACCCCCTTCTCGATCACATCGGCGCGGCCATCGAAGGGTCGATGGATGCACTCGAGACGCTCACAACGGCTGACGTCGGGCTCACGCTTGCGACCGACCGACGACGAGTGTTGGAGGCGCTCCGGTCGGTCCCGGTCGGCCAATCGGTGTCAGTGAGTCGGCTCACTCGGCTCGCCGGGTCCGACCCGAACGACGCCGACGACCTCGAGACGGTGACGGCGGCGCTGCGGACGAATCCGGTGCCAATACTCGTTCCCGACCACCGGGTCGACGGCGGCCCGTACGCAACTCCCGACCCCGTTCGAGAAGCCCTCCGGCGGGCAGAGGGACACTGACCGGCGGCTGACTCCACGGTCGATCGGTTCGGGCTCGTCATACACCTCGAGACACTCACCCACGCCTCGAGGCGACCGACTGGTGTCTCAGGTCGGTTGTGTGGGATGGATTCCAGCAAGACCGATCGAAACGTTATCATTTCGGGTTTGTGTACTACCCCGAAACGATGGGCGAGACACTGTCACGCGCGTCGTACGACGCGCTGGTCGCGGCGGCGGCGACATCACGGGCCGAGTTGGTCATCCGCCTCGCCGGAGAGGCGGGATTGCGAACAAGTGAACTCCCGCGGGTCCGGCCAGGTGATCTTCGACAATCGCCGGTGTCGTCGGTGACGGTGCTTGCGGTGCCGACGGCCGACGGCGACAACATCGATCGTGAGGCTCCGGTACCAGCATCGCTGGCGACGGCGCTCAGTGAGTACGCGACGCAGTCGGGCATCGACGACACGGACCCCTTTTTTCCGATCTCGACGCGCCGCATCCAGATGCTGGTGCGTGGGGCTGGCACGCGCGCGGCCGAGACGCGACCGGCTCCGGCGCTGACGTCTGTGACCCCCCGAGCGCTCAGAGAGCGATTCGCACGCTGGCTGCTCCATGACCGCGGCCTCGACCCGCACGTCGTCCGTGAGGCGGGCGGCTGGGAGACGATGGCTGGACTCGACGATCATCTCGAATCGCTCGACGGAGACGCGGTCGCAGCGGCGATCGACCGCGCCGACCACGCCGACCGCCCCGACGCAGTGCCGTTTCTTGAGGCAGTCGAGGTTCTCACAGTAACGACGGGTCGTGATCGGCTGTTCGAAACGGTAACGGAGCGGCTTGAAGAAAGTGACCGCTGGCAGGACGCCCGAGTGGTCCGCCGGACCCCATCGACCGACCGCGTTGAGCCGGGGGACCCACCGTGGCGGGAGGCGGTCGAAGGGGGAACAGTGACCACTGCCGTCGTCGGTGGCGTGCGGTGGATCGCCGCGCCGGTCCGTCATGGCGAGACGACGTACGGCGCCGTATGTCTCGCGACCGCCGAGGGGGTCTCGCTGACGGCTGCCGACAGGCGAGGCATCCGGACGGTCGGCCGCTGTCTCGGATGGGCGGTCACCGCCGGCCGCTGGCGTGAGTTGCTCCACTCTGACGGCGTCACCGCTGTCGAATTTCACACAGCTGCGGCCGCAGACGTCCTTGCGTCGACAAGCGCGACCTTGGAGTGTCGACTCACCCTCGAGTCGACGGTCCAGGTCTCTGCAGACGCGGCACGGTGGTTCCTCACCGTGACCGGCGCCGGCCCGCAAGCGGTAGCCGACACGGTTGCCGACGCCGAGACAATCGGATCACTCAGGGTGATCGAGACGCGTGCAGACGGCTGCACACTCTCTGTTCAGGTGACCGGCGGCTCGATCGTTCACGCACTCAGTGCGCGCGGCGCGCGAATCCGGGAGGCCACTGCCGCCGCTGGCTCCGTTCGCGTCACCGCTGACTTCCCCGATGGGACCGCGATCCGACAGGTCGCCGACGACTTGCGGCGGGCGTACACCGGCACCCGGCTCACGAGCAAGGAGTCGACGTCCCGACGAACGCGGACTGAGTCAGCGCTGCGCGAGGATGTCACGGGGCGGCTCACCGACAGGCAACGTGCGGCGTTGTCGGCTGCTTACCACAGCGGCTACTTCGACTGGCCGCGCGACAGTACAGCAGAGGAGGTGGCCGAGGCGATGGACGTTTCTTCGACGACGTTCCACAACCACCTCCGGAAGGCCGAGCGAGCGATCTTCGACGCCCTCTTCGACCCGGACGGAGGGGAGGATATCCGTGACGACGGACATGTCTCGTGAACATTCATCACGATCGTTCCGTATTTAGGGTGGTTGTTTATGTAAGGGGGGTCGGTGTATACGATCGAACGCATGACAGATGATGACGGGCAGCTGGAAGCGCGATTGGAAGCACAGGACGTGTTCGAGCCGTCCGACGCCTTCGTCTCGCAGGCGAACGTCTCGGACCCAGAAGTGTACGAGCGGTTCGACGCGGAGTGGCCGCACTGTTGGGAGGAAGCCGCCGATCTGCTTACCTGGGACTCTCCGTACGACCAGGTGCTCGACGACAGCGACCCGCCGTTTTTCGAGTGGTTCACCGGGGGCGAGTTGAACGCCTCTGTGAACTGTCTCGACCGACACCTCGATGAGCGCGGCGACGAGGCCGCCATCGAGTGGGTTGGTGAGCCGGTCGACGAGGCGAACCGGACGTACACGTACGAGGAGCTACACCGGGAGGTGAACGAGTTCGCGGCCGCGCTCCGCGAGCAGGGCGTCGAGGCGGACGACGTCGTCACCATGTACATGCCCATGATCCCGGAGCTGCCGGTTGCGATGCTCGCGTGTGCGCGCATCGGCGCGCCACACAGCGTCGTCTTCGCGGGCTTCTCGGCCGAGGCGCTCGCCACACGGATGAACGCCGCCGACTCCGAGTACCTGATTACGTGTGATGGATACTATCGCCGCGGTGATCCGCTCGATCACCTGGCGAAGGCGAACGAGGGACTCGCTGACGTCGACCACGACACCACGACCGTCGTCGTCGACCGGCTCGGGCCCAACGATGATGACTTCGGCCACGACCTCGGCGCGGCCCAGCACGACTACGGCGACCTCGTCGAGGCACACGCCGGAGCAACGGTCGACCCCGTCAGAAGAGACGCCGAGGACATGCTGTTTCTCATGTACACCTCCGGCACCACAGGCCAGCCGAAGGGAGTCAAACACACCACCGGCGGCTACCTCTCGTGGGTATCGTGGACCTCACAGGCCGTACTCGACGTAAAGCCCGAAGACACCTACTTCTGTGCGGCCGACATCGGCTGGATCACCGGTCACTCGTACATCGTCTACGGCCCGCTCGCGCTCGGAACGACGACGATGATGTACGAAGGAACGCCCGACCATCCCGACCGCGACCGACTCTGGGAGATCGTCGACGCGTACGACGCAACCCAACTGTACACCGCGCCGACCGCGATCCGCGCGTTCATGAAGTGGGGCACGGAGTACCCAGACCGTCACGACCTTTCCTCGCTGCGACTGCTCGGTACGGTCGGCGAGCCGATCAACCCCCGCGCATGGAAGTGGTACTACACACACATCGGCGACGATTCATGTCCGGTCGTCGATACGTGGTGGCAGACCGAGACCGGCGGGATGATGATCACGACGCTGCCTGGAGTAACAGACATGAAACCCGGATCGGCAGGTCCGCCGCTGCCGGGCGTTGACGTCAAGTTGGTCGATGCGGCCGGTGAGCAGATAGAGGCCGGTCAGGCGGGTTATCTCACCGTTCAGAAGCCGTGGCCCGGCATGCTCCGGACGTTGTACCAGAACGACGAACGGTATATCAACGAATACTGGGCCGAGTACTCGGACGTCGACAGCGACGACCCCGACGACTGGGTGTACTTCCCCGAAGATGGCGCGAAGATCGACGAGGATGGGTACATCACCGTGCTCGGTCGGGTCGATGACGTAATCAACGTCTCCGGGCACCGGCTCGGCACGATGGAGATCGAGTCAGCCATCGTCGGCGTTGAGGGTGTCGCCGAGGCCGCGGTCGTCGGTGGCAACCACGACATCAAAGGGGAGGCCGTCTACGCGTACGTCATCACAGAGGATGGCTACGAGGGCGACGAGACGCTTCGTGAGTCGATCGTCACGGGCGTCGAAGACGCGATCGGGCCGATTGCCCGGCCCGAGCAGATCGTCTTCAGCCCTGACCTACCGAAGACCCGCTCCGGGAAGATCATGCGCCGACTCCTCGAGAACATCGCAGACGGCGAGGAGATTGGCAACACCAGCACGCTTCGGAACCCCGAAATCGTCGCCGACATCCAGGCACAGGTGACCGAGTAACGGGCAACCACCGGTTTTTCGCGAGGCTGCCGGGTACCGGCGACGGTACACTCACGACATCGACACACGCTCATACCACGATCATGCACACACCAGGACCATGCACACACGACACGACCCATGACAGATAACGACACGCATATTCGACCGGACCGCGACCGACCACGATCGACTGACCAGACGGTGCCCGACCGGCCGCCGACGGCCACCGGTAATACCCACACGAGGGGAACCAACTGCCCTCACACGACCCACAACGACGGCTCAGCCGACCGAATAGTAACTGACGGCGGCTCCGTCGATTCCCACCGGACCGATGGTGGCCGCACCGATGTCGAACGTGAACGCGAGATAGATTACCTCGACGTCGAGATCAACCTGTTGAACCCGGCGACCCCGTTCATGCGGGACCACCTCCGGGTGATTTGGGTCGGATTCAGTGTCTGGGCGCTCACGACGTTCGGGCCGATCACGGCCACCGCGATTGCCCCTGGCGTGATGACGACGACGCTGCCGGTCATCGGCTTTCCGTTCCATTACTTCGCTATTGCAATAGGGGGCCCGACCTCCGCACTCTTGCTTTCGGTGTGGTACGCTCGCCGGCGCGACCGGATCGACGAAAAATACGGTATCACACAGCCGTCTGCCGACACAGCCACTGAAACCGAGCCGGACGCCGAGCCGACAACCGCAGTAGACGGAGGTGTCGAGCCGTGAGCGCGACACCCACTGTCCTTCAGGCTGACCTGCTCCCGGAGGGACTCGAGATTGGATTCAAACTCGTCCCCGCGGTCATTGTCGTGGGGATGATGGCGTTGTTTCTCGCGATCGGCTTCGCGTTCAAAGTCGCAGACACCGACGACATGTGGGTCGCCGGACGCTCGATCGGGAACCTCGAGAACGGGATGGCGATCGGCGCGAACTGGATGTCTGCGGCGTCGTATCTCGGGATGGCCGCGCTCATCGCGCTCTCGGGCGTCTATGGGCTCGCGTTCGTCGTCGGGTGGACGACCGGGTACTTCGTGTTGCTCATCTTTATGGCTGCCCAGATGCGCCGGTTCGGCAAGTACACCGCACCGGACTTCGTCGGCGATCGATTCAACTCTGACACTGCCCGGGCGCTCGCGGCAGTCACGACGTTCCTCATCGGATTCGTCTACGCGATCGGCCAGGCGCGCGGCATGGGGCTCGTGGGGATGTACATCCTCGGTGACATCACCCAGGTTGTCCCCATCCCCGGACTCGACGCCTACCAGGCGATGATGATCTTGTTCATGGTACTCACGATCGGCTACCTCACGCTGTCTGGGATGCTCGGTGCGACGAAGAACATGGCGCTGCAGTACGTCATCCTCATTGGCGCGTTCCTCGTCGGGCTGTTCGCGACGGGGTGGGCCGCCGGCTACTCGACGTTCGTCCCCCAACTCCAGTACGGAGCGCTGATCACGGCGTTGGGCGCGGAGTTCTCCGCGCCGTTCGCCGGCGGGAGCTACTACCTCTGGATCGCTACCTGTTTCAGTCTCGTCTTTGGAACGTGCGGGCTCCCGCACGTGCTTGTGCGATTTTACACGGTCGAAAACGAGCGGACTGCCCGGTGGTCGTGCGCTTGGGGACTGTTTTTCATCTCCATCCTTTATTTGAGCGCGCCGGCGTTCGCCGCGTTCGGGACCTCGCTATACGGCGACCAGGTCGGTGCGGTCTACGGTGATCCCGGGATGAGCAGCGCGGCCGCCGACGTCATTGTCGTGCTGGCCGCACAGCTCGCAAACCTCCCTCCGTGGCTGGTCGGCTTCGTCGCTGCCGGCGGGATCGCCGCGGCCATCGCGACTGTCTCGGGGCTGTTCATCGCTGCTTCCTCGGCGATTTCACACGACATCTACGCGAACATCATCAACGAGGACGCCACGCAGCGACAACAGGTGCTCGTCGGCCGCCTGAGCATCGTTGCCATCGGCCTCCTCACCATCGTGTTCGCGCTCGATCCCCAACAGCCGATCGCGGCGCTCGTCTCGTACGCGTTCTCACTCGCCGCCATCGTGTTGTTCCCGATGTTCTTCCTCGGTCTCTGGTGGGAGAACACGAACCGGCAAGGAGCACTTGCGGGGATGACCACTGGGCTCGCCGTCTGGTTCGTACCGATGCTCAACGAGGCAAACTTTGGGCTCCTCACCACACCGGAGGGACAGACCGCCTTCATCCCGTTCCTCGAGACGTGGATGCCCGCGATCGGCGCGGCGCTGGTGGGCGTGCCAATCGTCTTTGCGGTGACGATACTGGTGTCTGCGGTCACCGACGAGCCACCGCTGCGGACCAAACAGATGGTACGACAGTGTCACAGCCCGGAGCCAATGCCGAAGAACACGACGGCCGCTGAGGTCGTCGCCGACCGAACCGGTGAGACGCCGGCAGACGACTGATCATGTACGACGATATTCTCGTTCCCACCGACGGAAGCGACGTCGCGAATGTGGCCGTCGACCACGCGGTCGACATCGCGAGCAAGTACGATGCCACGATACACGCCCTGTTCGTGGCGGACACAGACATGGTGGCGTACAGCCTCGGCACCGAGCAGGTCGACCGGATCCGCCAAGGGAACTTCGCGGAGATGACCGAACTCCGCGAGGACGCCGAGGCGGCGACGGGCGCCGTCCTTGACCGGGCGGCGACGGCTGGGCTTGACGCCGTAGAGCGGCACGCCGGGGGCCGGCCCCAGGACGTCATCGCTGACTACGCAAACGAAGCCGACGTCGACCTGATCGTGATGGGGAGCCACGGCCGGTCGGGGGTTCGGCGGGCACTCCTCGGGAGCGTCACCGAACGGACCCTCCGGTCCACGCACGTTCCGGTGCTCGTCGTCGATTACGTCGAGGAGGAGTCGTGAGCGGCCGTCTCCGCGACCACGTCCGAACGCACCGGACTGGGATGCTGTTCGACCTCGTCTTCGCGCTCGGGTGGGTGACGCTCGTCTCGTTGTTGTTCGAGTACCCGTTCGCGACCGCCCCGCGGTGGGCGTACCTCATGTTCATGTTCGCCGGCGTCCCCGCGTACTTCGGGTTCGTGCTCTCGCTGTCGGCGGCGAAGGAGACGGCCTGACCGGGTCGGTGCCCGCAGACAGCGAGACTCACCGCTCGGACGCGTCACAGCCATCAGGGCCAGAGGTGGACGCGCGGCCACCGGCGACGGGTGCCGCGACCACAAGGGCGAGGAGGTGGGCCGTCGTCCGACTCGGCATGACAGACGATTCGACCACAGCGAGAGACGGCGCCGCCCCCGTCGACCGCGCGGTGACGGCACGGCTCGACACCTACCGAGACCGGCTCTTCGAGCTGCTCGCACAGCCGAGCGTCTCTGCGACTGGCGAGGGGATGGAGGCGGCCGCACCACTCGTCGGTTCGGTTCTCGGCGAGTGTGGCATGACCGTCACGCAGGTCGAAACCGATCGATACCCGCTCGTGTACGCCGAGTACGTCCCCGAAGCGATCGACGACGCGTCGGCGGTCCCCACCGTCTTGTTCTACGGCCACTACGACGTCCAGCCACCGGGCGATCCAGCGGCCTGGACGACACCCGCGTTCGAGCCTACCGTCCGCGACAACGCAGTGTACGCCCGTGGAGCCGGCGACAACAAAGGGCAGTTCGCCGCACACGCGTTCGCCATCGACGCGCTCCGCGCCGCGGACGCGTTCCCAGACGTTCGGGTGAAGCTGCTCGTTGAGGGCGGCGAAGAAAGCGGCAGCAAGGGGCTCCGTGAGTACCTCGATGGCGACCCCGACGAGCTTGCCGACGTCGACCTCGTGATGGTCGCCGACGGGCCGCGGCACGCGGTCGCCGACCGCGACGGGGCGCCCGCCGGTGTTCCCACGTTGTTGTACGGCAACCGCGGCGTGCTCTCCATTCAAGTCGACGTGCGAACGGCAAACACCGACCTCCACTCTGGCAACTTCGGCGGGCCGGTCCCTGCCGCCACAAACCGACTCGTGGAGCTGCTGGCGTCGATGCGCGCCGACGACGGCGACGATATCGCTGTCGACGGCTTCCACGACGGCGTCGCGATCACCGCAGCAGCCCGGGCGCTCGTCGAGGCGATCCCTGACGACAGCGCGGCGATCCGCGAGACGCTCGACCTCGATGAGTTCGCCACCGACGATCCGTACTACGAGCGGCTCTTAACTCGACCGAGTATGACCGTTAACGGCCTCGAAGGCGGCTATCAAGGGGAAGGAGGCAAGACCGTACTCCCGGCACGAGCATCGGCGAAGCTCGATTTCCGGCTCGTCCCCGATCAGGATCCACAGGCGGTTTTCGAGGCGGTTCGCGGCCACCTCAAGGCCCGCGAGCCTGGCGTCGAGGTTCGATATCGGAGCAGCTTCCCACCGATGAAGACGCCCGTCGACACGCCGGTCGCTGAGCCAGTTATCGCGGCCCTGCAGGCGGTGTGGGGCGAGGAGCCGGTCGAACTGCCCCTCCTTGGGGGCAGCCTGCCGGCCGCGTACTTCCGCACCGTGCCCACACTCGCCGACGTCCCGGTGCTCGTCGTGCCGTACGCGAATCACGACCAAGGAAATCACTCACCGAACGAGCATCTCGACCTCGACTGCTTCGAGAACGGGATCCGCACGAGCGCCCGGCTGATCGAGTTGCTCGCCGAGCGGTGACCGAAGCCGATCGCCAAACGAAACAAAGACTGCCGACACTCACTCGGCCCCGTCAGGCGAACAGCCGACGGAACGGACGGGTGAGCAGGAACCGGTAGTCGTGGTCCGGCGTGTACCGCCGGAACGCGAGGCTGTTCGTCATCACTGACACCGACGACCCGGCCATCGCCGCGCCGGCGACGGCGGGATTCAAGAGGCCGAGTGAGGCGAGCGGCACGAGCGTCGCGTTGTACGCGAGCGCCCAGAACAGGTTCTGTCTGACCTTCGCGATGG
>Ga0209946_1000114_pt1 | contig 31519 bp, 40 predicted proteins | sample SalPon2_A_H2O_MG_FD_185704 | JGI IMG/M metagenome (GOLD analysis project Ga0209946, IMG submission 185704) | Salt pond water microbial communities from South San Francisco under conditions of wetland restoration - Salt Pond MetaG R2_A_H2O_MG... | ecosystem: Environmental > Aquatic > Non-marine... | reverse complement strand
TGTTGAGATATCTCAAGATATGGAAGTTAAACTGTCGGGCGGAGATGCCGATCACGTTGCTGGCATAAAATTCCTGAAAAAAGATTAGGAAGTAAAATCGGCCATAATTATCATTAGGGGCTTTTTACGTACGTGCGTATGGGGGCGAGCTATTAACATCGATCGGCGGACTATTAAATGTCAGTATCAATGATGACAATTACCTATTTTCGAAAGATTTTGTACTACACTTAGTTTAGTGCAAAATTCGGAGAAATTTATTTTCGAAGGATTTATGTGCCTACCACCCGTTGGATCAAATGCGTATGATCGATCATATGACTCGTGATATGTCGGATAGTATCGATATGGAAAAAGCCCGTAAACTCGCCGAAGAAAAGCGCGACGACTAAGGGCGTATTGGTTTTTTATTTAGCTCCCGATTATTACTGACAGTGATATCGGTACCTTTATGTACCTACCTCGCATTGATTGAAGTAAGTGAGATACCCATTATGTGGGTATTGATGTAAATCGGTCCGAAAAGAGGTTACTACAATGTCCAAACAAGACACTACGGCAAAAGACGTACGGGACTGGATACTTAACCGAAAAGAGGACTATTTCGCAGTATGGGACCGACTTTCATACTGTCGAAACATCCTACTTAACGGACGCATTGACGCGGCCGTACGTATGCTTAAGCGATCGTATACGTTCGCAGTTATGAGTATCCAAACAAGTAAAGACCGACACGAAGACGCTTTTGTAAGCCACTACAGTGGTAAACTGCGACGAAAAGAGGCATACCTTCAAACCGTATACGGTGGTCAAAAGTTTAACTGGGACCGTAAGACGTTTAAAAACGTCAATTGGTCCCTTTTGGTTTTGGCTATTCGTAAACACGTCGAAAATAACCGTTTCGACGTACTACTTGACGTAATTGTCGATCAATTGACTGGCGTATCGCACCGAAAAGGTGCGTTTATGCTATCAATGATCGGTATTACTGAATATATGTGTATTGACTCGAATGTCGCACAATTCGCCGATATCGATACACAGCGCGAATACAATAGTTCGGGAGACTATTTGTCTGATTGTAAGCAAATAGTTAAAGCTATTGATATGCCACATATGCCTAACTTCATTATTCAATGGGCCATTTATGATGTACAAAGAGGTGAACATAGTAGGCATATGGCATTTTACCGTGAAGTATTGTATACGAATGAGTGAGTTAGAAATACTTGAGTATCGGAAAACTGATAAACGCTGTCAGTTATGCGGCTATGCTCGGGGATATAAACTTGTGTCCATTGATGGGGAGAAAAAGTGGATATGTGGAAACAGTTGTAAAAAGTTACGGTAACAACTGTTTTTTTTTCGACCCACATTATAACTGAGAGTAATTATTTGGATGAAACATCCAAAGACGATCGATAATCACTAATTGACGAAAGAATCGAAACTTTTAATACGTATGGGGGTATCTGTTTAGTTGCTATGTCGGTAACAATCAAGTTCGGACGACATCGTGAACAAAACGGTGATTTCATCCAGTACAAAAGCGGTACACGTACGAATAGCTATAACGTCGAACGGAAAAAGCGCTCCCTTTCGATAGGTCGATGTTGGATAACACTGTCGATCAAATAGCTTCATTTTTTTGTCGATGCAGTATTACTGGGAGTAATATCGGCGAATCAATGGCTGTATGTATCGATAAATGGGGGTGAGTCGCTATGCCATTTTTATAACTCTCAGTTATATCCGTAAAACCCTTCGAACGGTCGTGTTTCGTCCGACAAAACTGCCAGAATTTCTATTAGGAGGGTTTTGAAAGGGCAAAAGGGCGATCGGGAAACCGAAACCCTTTTAAGGGTGGAAATGGTGTTGTGTAATGAGTGTCGGTTATCTCAGTGGGTCCGATTATTATTGTTCACGGACGATCATTACATACAGATACAAACATAATGATCGATAATGACAATTCCCCGTCCGAAGCTTGTATGTAATGATCGATAATGACAATTGATAGATTCCGAAACACTTAATACAAATGCTCCCGTTGGTTGAACTGTAATGTCGGACGACCTGATGACGCAGACCGAAGCGCGACGAATCGCCAACGAGATAACGCCGAATGGAGACAAAGACGTGTCCGTGCAAAACGTCAGTGGCGCGTCCGTTACGTTCCGATACACGGACTTTGCCAACACACACTGCATACCCGACGAATACAGAATTGTCGGTGTTGGTAGCGGTTGGTTTACGATCGAACCTCGGGAGTAATTGATCGATCGTTTTTTTTTGTCGATGCGGTATGTAATGATTGATAATGACAATTGATTCATTCCGAAACACTTAATACATATGGGGCCTATTGTTGAAACGTGATGGCACCAAAGCCACGTAAGACGGCTGGAAAATACACCCCGACGTTTCGAAAAACTATGGGTGTAAACGTCGCTAAACTCGCGGACGCATACACGACAATGACACAAATTCCAGAAACACTGCTCGATGATGGATACACACAAGACCGCTTTGGACACCCGATTTGTCCATGCGGTAACAAGACTGAAGTTGATGGAAACTTTCCATGTGAACACACAAACCCACTCAATGGGTACATCTAAACGAACAATGAGTAACCACTACAAGCTATTCGTCCCAAAAGACGCAGCAACACAAACCTACCACGGCGTAACGTCGATCCAACAAAAGCTACAAGAGCGATTCATCGACAAGTTCGGTGGATATACTAAAACCGAAGCGACGGGCGGTTGGGAAAACGACCACCAAACGGTTGAAGAACCAGTAATCGTTTACGATATCTGGACCGACATCGGTGGAGAGGCCTTTATAAAGGCTAACTGTCGATGGCTCCTTCGAAACACCGATGAATGTGAGGTAATGTCCATTATCAATAATGACATTCATCGGGTGAGTTAATAACACCCCCGTCAAAATTAGTATCAGATCGATTACTTTTTTAGCCTAATAGGGGTGGATTCGCACGCCCGTTGTGTGTTGATTTTATCTCCATATATAGAAGCACCGCACACCCCGTCGAAAAATTATTTTTTAAATTTTTCAGATCACACTCAAAAAGGCCAGAATTATCATTAGGACCGATTTATTCTTATCAGACACAACTATTATATAAAACGTTTGTGTATTCTGCAATAAAATGCGTACGTTGCCGCTATCGAAACGGATCAGAGCAGTCAAAAATAACGCCGTGAATTGGACAAACGAGCTTGCAATGCCGCTTTTTCAACTCGGATGTACACTTTGGACAACCTCTTTCGGATCGAGTATTCGAACTATGCTGTGAACGACCACGTTCAGTCATAGACGGCGGTTTTCCGATCGTAGTCTCGCCAATCGCCATTTTCGACGCCTCTGAACACGCCACCGTTGTGGTATGTCATAGCGTGCTGCTCCATCGAGGCTCGAAAATGCGTATCACAATCGGCGCAATAGTGGTTGCTTCTCATTTGTAGTTTGCTAACACACCCCATACAGTTGCCGAATTAAATCTGCTCGACAAAGGAATTGCTGTTTGTACTGCAACGTTGCTGGCTCGCCGCATTTGTCACAATTTGGTCGTTTCATAATCACGTTACACCTCCGTGAATACGCCCGTGGCACTCGTCGCATAGCGTAATTAAGTTGCTACGGGCGTTGCTCCCGCCCGCACCAAGTGGAACGATATGGTGGACGTGTAGCTGCGTATTGTCGGCCCCACAACCTTGACACGTCCCATTATCGCGTTTACGGACTGCACGAGCGATTTCGTCCCAGTTATCGGGATAGTCCAACATCGATACGTTCCCAAGGAGATCGCGGTAATTCTCCGTGTGAATGTCGTCAGAAGTTGAGACGACTCCGCCGTTGTCTCTGCCCACGACTTCGCGGTACCAGACAAAGTTCGCATCGTCACGATGTACCGTTAGTATCTCACCGTGCTCATCGTGTTGATATACGTTACCAAGTCTGATCCGTTGGGACACTCAGATCAACCCCGTGATCGGCAAGCGTTTTATGAAATTCTAAATCTGCCTCCAACTGTTCACCAAATGCTTTTAATTGTTCCAAATTTTTATTCCAAACACGTTCTTCTCGCAACGATTCCTTCACATAACGCACTTGGTCTTCAGACACGTCTGTCCCAATCGGCCAACAGACCTTCATTTCTCCGACGTGCGTTACTCCAACGTTTTCGGTTCGTATTTCAGTCCACATAGTATCGTTCTCTCCGCCACCGCACCACCTATTGTTGTATAAGAACTACGGACATAAAAAGGTTTCGAAACGTCGCCCCCACAGCAACTATCGCCACACAAAGTCTAAATCGATGTGCCTCAAACATACCACTTCCAATTAGAGGCCGCTCAGACGCCGCACAATCGCGTTCAATTCGTTCCGAGTGGTTTGGGTCGGACAGCATATGAAATCGATTGTACGGCCACTGAGGGCGGTTTAATAGGAAAGGGGGATACGACTTAAAACGGGGCGCGGGATGTTGTCTGCCCCCCATCCACGTTGGATAGTTTCGACTATGATAGTTTGAACTATTATTATTTTGATTATAATAATTACGATTAGTATCGAAACTTTTATATGTTTAAGACTATTATTACTACGTGTAATAATGGCAATCGAAGAACAAAAAGTCGATCTCACAAGCGGTTGCGGTTCGAGGAGTGAGATGGAAGACAAAAAGACCGAGGATAAATGGGACACGAAGGATCAACGTGCGGATACGAAGACAACGTACTACGATTCCGACATTGATAATTTGCACGTTAGTCCACGTCGGAAAAAGCAACTGAAACGGATGTTGCGGTTCCAAGAAGGCGAGCAAGTTAACGTCAAGGAATTTGATTCTCGTGGCTCGCAGAATCATAAGGAAGACAAACGGCGAATGGTATCGACATTTGGTAGCCAACTGTCTTTGACGCCCGCCCAAAAAGAACGTGTCAAACATCTCGTGATGGACGTGATGGATATTAACTCATTTGGCCCGTACTCATTTGAGCAAGTGATTATCGCCACTATTAACGTCGTGGCTCGGGAGGACGAACGTTGGATTGAGGACGAAGACCAGTTCAAAGAGTTTATGATGTACGTTGGCATCACGGACGACGGTTCGCCCAATATGAGAAAACTACGGCGACTGCGAACGCTTGTCAGAGAACGAGTCCCGTCACATTCGGTGTAGTTTTCTCGCAACAATAAAACCTCGACCTTTGAGTTTTAGCAAAACTCATTCGGCCGAAGTTCCCTCGTGAGAGAACTGCGACTACTACTAATATGAGTCCGTATGAAATCTCATATGGACTCGGGGTCGTGAGTTGGTGGGACAACTCACACAACCGCTCCCGCATACCCGTTTTACATACATATGGCTAACGAGAAAGAACTACGAGAGGAGGTCGCTGAGTCAGTTCCAGACGACGTATATCTATTTAAAAGCGACGGTGAAATTTGGGGCAAAGACGATCACGGAGAGTTTAAGATCAAACCGATGGCTGGCTCAGATGAACCTCGTGACGACCGTTGTGGTTGGACGATGAAATATACGATGGAGCGGTATGGGCAAATGCGGTATTGTACCGCAATGCCCGAATCGACGTTTTTAGGCGAGGACGGATCGAAGTACTGTAGACATCACAAATCGGCTGAAAAACTTATGGAACGAGCAGAAGAACTATTCGAGCACGGGTACTTTAGCACAAACTTTGTAAACTTCGCGGAAAAACTCGATCCAGAAAAGTTCTTGTTTGCGGTCGAGATGTTTGGTGGGCTGGTTGAGATGTCCACACACGAATTTGAGGTGGTCGAAAAAGAACGCGATATCGATGCCACCGATTCGACGCTCATTGCCGAAGATACGGTCAGCGTTGGGCTGCCGATTCCGACGAACGATATGCTGATGATGCAGGCCAACGAGCTTTGGACAGCGGCACTCAAAGAAGTGATGAGTCAGAATATGAGCGAGGCCATTTTCAGTGAGGGAATGGAAAAACAATCGGTGGCCGCCTCCGAGGGGATGGAAGGGCAGATTACGGACACGATTACCGAACCCGAAGAACATCATCTTCACCTACCGCTATCGAGAGTGGCGAAGGATATCAAGAATCACCTCGAAAATGGTGGTGTCGTCATAGACGACGATGAAGGTGGCGTAGTGACGTTCCAGAAGAACGACTACACATTGGACGTATCGCCTTCGGAAACTGACACAGACGACGCTGACGACTTCTCAGAGGCCGCTACGGACTTCAGTAAGCAACTGGAAGCAGAAGGCGTCGAAGTTGAGGTAGATGAGTAGTAGTATTGCAGTTCAGTGGTATTTGGCAACACACAAACACGACGAGTCTGACTATCTCCCACAACGCATCGTAAATGATGGCTCAATCGTCTGTCAAAATCCGATGAAGGCACGACTATGAGACTTGACAACGCACCTGACGAACTAAAACAGCGGTTGCCACACGATATTCGACTATATATGAGAAATTTGTGGCAACATCCCAACGATCCAATGCGAAACTACGACTTTTACGATGACGTTGGACCAAAAGAAGGACCAGACGACGAAGAAGGCGAGTTTTTGCACTACTTGGCTCACGATGACGGTCCATTAGTTCCGTCAAATTGGGGCGACATCGTACTTCTTAATTTTGCACGAGGCTGTCTAAAAACGACTACTGCTGTGGCTGCTGCTGATTGGTCAGTTAGTGAGTTTCCAATAGTTGAGGTCGATATTACTGCACCGCGACAAGAGCAGTTCGGTGAAGTGATGGATCGGTTTAAGGGCGCGGTCAAGAACAGTGGAATGGCGAAACTTCGTTCGAAGAATAACGTCTCACATCAGAAGTTCGAACGACGACTTGAAGACGACAACGGCGATACGGTCCACGTCGAGGCGGATGTGAAGGCACGATCCGCGTGGGGGAAAGGTGACGCCCTCCGTGGACTCCACGGTCATCTCGGCATTATAGACGAGTTTCAGGATGTCGATGAAGCGATGTTTTCGACGTTCCTCGAAGCCGTCGATCAGTCCGTCCCACAAGTGCCGTATTTCCCGACCATTGTCGTTATTGGCACACCAAAGATGGGTAACTCCTTTTTCCACGAATTGTGGGAGATGTCGGATCAGAAAGATTGGGACGCCGAGGAACAAGAGTGGGTAAAAAAAGACGAAGCTGATGAGTTTATTCCGACTGAACTGAAGGAACGACGACGAGAACTACGTCGTGAGATTGATGAGTTAGAAGACCTTATCGGCAACGATAATGTTGACCAAGACGCCCTCACAGCCGAAATCGAATCGAAGCGAGAAGCGATGGAATCGATTGAAGGCTACACCGTTACAGGCTGGCACATTGACCAGTATGCGTCTCCGCTGCACGACGATGCCAAAATCGAGTTTAAGAAACAAAAATACACAGAAAAGAAGTTCAAAAACGAAGTTTTAGCCGAGTTCTACACGCCCGAAAACGACCTTCTGTCAGAAGATCACGTCACTGAACAGTTTGACTACGACAGAGGCTTTGCGAAGAAACGACAATACGAAGATTCGACTGTCGTTATGGGCGTCGATTGGGGTGGCGGATCGTCAGAAGGGGCATCAGAAACCGTCGCAGTGGTCGGGGAAAAGACAACCCACGACGACAGCGATTTCAATATCGATGTGTTGGCGTTGCAGTTCTTGGACCCCGACTTTACCAAACAACAAGAATTGGAAGAAATTGAGGATTTGATTCGAGACTACGAAGTTGATCGAGTGGCCGTGGACGAAGGGTATGGGGCCAAACAACGTGAGGATCTTCAAGACGGAAATAATCTCTGGAACGACGATGGCTATGACAACGTGTGTGGAATCATCTACGGCAATATTAAAGACAAAGACGAACCGAAATTTTCCGATAATTCGTTCGATGATTCCTCGTATTGTACCGTTGCACGAACACATATGATTGAAAATATGGTCGCGGACTTTAAACGTGGCCGTATCAACATTCCCGCAGCCGATCTTGGTGATGGTCGTGAAGGAGATCGACAGCGACTTATTGACCATCTGACCGCTCCCTACACGGATCGGATCGAAACGTCGGATGGCAAAAAGAAACTGAAAGTACTGTCGGACAGAAATGATGATGCGTTCCAAGCATTTGTGTACTTGTGGATTGCGTCTGAGCGGTTTGGATCGAGGCGGACACTACGAAAGGTGACAGCACGATAATATGAGTGACTTTGACGTACCAGACATTGACGAAACGACGGATAGCACGACCTCATTCGAGATCGATACGGTCGGCGTGCATACGTATTCTGAACAAACTGCCGAACGAACTGCGGGTGTTGGCACCGAAGTAGGCGATTCTTCGGACGAGGTGAACCCAAGGCAGTTGATGGGCGATCCCCACATTAACGAGCTTCGGTGGCTCTATCGCACGTCGATGGGAAAAACGATTATCGACAAACCAGTCGATGATGCGTTTAAAAACGGGTTCGAAATCAAGGACGACGAAGATAACAACCGAAGCATCACGAATCTGCTCGAAGATATCGGGTGGGAAGAACACTACAAGCGAGTCAAAAAGAAAGCGCGTCGTGACGGATTTGCGTTGTCGTACTTCGTTCTTGATGATTCGACCGATGTCGTTGGAAAAGATCCGATGAGCGATGCAGTCACGGTCGAGGGAATTAAGAAGTTAGAGACGATCACGCTCGATGATATGGCTCGGTATAAATCTAACCACGGGGCTATTCCAGCGGGCGCTGAAGCAGATCCGTTGGAAGAAATGAATCACGATGACTACGAGATTCGACCCACGGGAATCGTGATGGATACCGACCCGCAAAGCGACACATATAAGGAACCGCTTGGCTATCTTATTGGCCCGCCCGATTGGATTGACGAGTCGAATCCGATGGAACGAGTGAAGTTTTACCACGCTAATCGGTTTATTCATCACACTGTTAACGATGTCGTTGATGGCGATCTCGACCAAGATGCGCTTGGCAAATGGGAAGGCGACTCCGAGTTGGTGTCTATTTATCATTTGCTCCGTGGCCTCAAAAAAGGCAACTGGTCGATTATGCAGACTATCTTTCGCTATGCAGCAAAGATGTATCACGTCGAGTTGCCCGAGGACGCGAACGAGGAAGATTGGGAGAACGCCAACGACAATATGGTCAATCTTAACGCCAAGTCGGAGTTGATTACGCCCGCTGGCTATGAGATTCAAGACTTTGCGACAGATGGGCAGTTGCAGCCCCGAGAGTACTTTGATGTGCTGTTCGAGCAAGTGTGTGCTTCGACGGAAATGACGAAAAGCGTGCTCTTTGGCACACAGAGTGGCACGGTCAGTGGTTCCGAAACGGACATCAAAAACTACTTCAATCAAGTTGAGCGGGATCGACAAAACGAGTACGTGTCTGATATGCAAGCCTTTGCAGCACACGCAATTAAACTTGTCGATAATCGAACGAGTGAGCAATACGATCTCGACTTTGACGTTGAATGGGGTCCACTGTTCCGACTATCCGAGTTGGACAACACCGAACGGCTGTCTCGTGTGATGCAAACGCTGTCGTCGGCCATTAACAACTTCATTTTGACGCCCGAGGAGGCTCGCAACATTCTGCAAGAAGAATGGGCTGATGTCGATGTCGAGTGGGAAGACGAATTTAGTGAGGCCGAAGAAGATTGGCTCAAGACACTTAACGTCGCCCAAGTTGGCTCGGAAGCAGCATTGCCCGCTGACGAAAATAGCAAGCTGCAAGCCGAGGGCAACCCGCGTGTTGGACAAAATGGCGGTGGAATGGAGTCTGGACAGCAGACTGCTTCCGAACAACCGACCGCTGATGGCCTCACGTCGAGAGAGATGGACGAAATAGCAGACCGAGTTGTCGAACGATTGGAATAAGATATTTAAGTAATACTACGACCTCGTTGCGTTCGTGAACGCAACTCTGCCGCAGTTCTTTAAACCAAGAACTGCGACCTCTGAGTTTCAGAGAAACTCATTCGGTAGTGGTTTTCACTTAAAAGGAAAACCACGACTACTACATAAACGAAGCACTAATGGATACTGATTCTGTCGTACTCTCCCACGACCGAGGCGTTGCTGCGTTTGATAACGCAAGCGGTGTTATTGACAGCAGCGACGGCGTTTCGTTTTCGTGGGACGAGGAGCATATCGTTACAGTTGATGCTCCGTCCGATCTCCAAGGTGCTTTTGACACGAACCAGTTTTACAAGATCGAAGACGCAACTATTGCTCGTCCGATCAAGCAGCCGTATATGGACGACGGCGACGTAAAGTGGTACAAAAAGCCCGCCGAGGAGCTTCGAAAAGCAGCGTGGTCGTTCGACAACTCGGCATACACAATTGACCACCCGATGACGGGGATGGTCAAGGACGTACACGACGTACACGGCTTTTGGCGCTCCGTCCGATATGACGACGATGCAGATCGTCTTCAAGGAGATTTGTATATTCCGTCGAACGACACTGAAGCACTCGAATTTATCGAGAAACACAAAGACGTGTCGGCTGGCTACTACAACCGCGTCGTCTCGGAATACGATGGCGACACGGGTGATCTCACTGACGACGATGTTGACGGGTTCCAAGTCGATATGTACGGCAACCACATCGCGTCTGTTGAACGAGGCCGTTGTTCGTCCGAGGACGGTTGTGGACTCGATTCTAAGCCTACTGGTAACGTCGTGATGGAAGTATCGGCGTCTTCCGATGCGATGGACCTATCGATTCCAGAGTCGGCTCAGAACGCCGCACAGAACTTTCTCGACGCTGTTGATGATGGCAAAGTGCCTGATTCGTGTGGTGGGCCAGATGGACTTGGCCGACGCCGAGCACAGATGTTTGCTGATGGCGGCGAGTTGTCAAAAGAGGTATGGGCTACGGGCGGAACGTCCGCTGTAGCTAATTGGCACGCCCGTCAGGAAGGAAACGAAGACTACGACGAGTCTGAAGTCGATAGCCCGTGGGAAGACTGTGGCTATGCGATGTTTAAAGCGTGGGGCGGTGCGTCTGCCCGCGACAAAGCAATGTCAATCAAAAGTCAAATCGATGAATCTACCGATGCCAAGACGTATTCGGACGGCACAATGGTATCGTGGGGCAACGGGTCTGGCGAAATTGTCGATTCGAAAACTGACGGTTGTTTTGACGAACGCATCGATGGTGACTTTGAAATCTGTGCGTCGGATGATGAACCCGTCTATCTAATCGACAACGATGGCACGATGGTCGCCCACAAACACGAGACGCTAACAGTCGAGTCGTCTGATGCGTCTACGATGTACGAAGGAACCGAAATGATGACGAGCGACCTATCTGAGAACGATAGAGTTGCCTATCATACCGAGGCTATCGTCGCACACAATCCGAGTGACGAAGACGTAATTATGTTGGAGTTGCTCGATATGGATGGGAACGAAACCGACGTGACTGTTACCGCAGATCCATCTGAAGTGCAACCGCTGGCTACAACTGACGCACCGAGTGGGATCTACGTCGATGACGATGGTGACTGGTACGGTGTCGCACCGACCGAGAATGCTGACGAGGAAGCAAAGTACGATCTCAATAACTGTAACGATGTCAAAGACGCGTGGAACCTTCGAGGTCGTGGCGAGTACGATATCGAACGGTCTACGTTGGAGGCTCGAATCAAACGAGCGGGTGATGCCCACGACTGCCCGACCGAAATGAAACCGTGGACAGAAAATAATACAAACATGACTGACAAAGATACTGACAGTTTCGACATCCCCGATCTGTCGATTGATGCGCTTGAGGAAAAGAACGACAAGGTAGCTGATCTGAAGGCCGAACGCGACTCGCTTAACTCCGATCTCGATGCCTATCGGGACAAGATTACCGAGGCAATTGATGCCTCCGAGCACATCGAGATGGAGGAGGGCGAGTGCATTTGCGATGCGGCAAAGGACGTTATCGAGGACTTTGACGAGGCTGCTGAACGCGTCGAGTCCCTTGAAGACGAATTGGAAGAATATCGCACTGAGGAAAAGCAAGACGCACTTGACGAACTGACCGATCTTGGCGCTGACAGAGACGAGTGGGAAGACGAAACCCTCTCGGAGATTGAGTCGGAGATCGATCGGCGTGAGGAAGTGCTTGAATCCGCTGACAATACGAGTGTCAAAAACATCGACACGCAGACCGATAGCAACGACGACGATGTTGACAGAACGATGAAGGGCACTCGCAAGTTTGGACGCGGGTACGGAGCATAGGGCTTTATAAGTAAAACCACGACTACTACATAAACAGAGAGACATACTAATGGCAACTGAATTTTACGTTGAACAGGCCGACCGCTCGCCGCAGAGTGGACTCGTAACTGAGGAGGTCGTCGCTGGCGAACTGATCTCCGACGACGGTGACGGTGTTACGGTCCTTACCTTTGCTGATTCTGGCGAGAACGCTGGCCTTGCACGATACGACGCGCAGTCCTTTGCACGGGAGTTCGATGACGACGTTCGGACCCCGACGTACGATCCGAACGACGATATGCGTAATCGAGCACAGTATCAACTGTTCGAAGACAGCGGCATTTTCCGTATTCGGACTATCGATGACGAAGCCGCTGCTGCTCCCGCTATTGAGCATCGTGACGTAGTTGGCTACGTCGATGAAACTGCGGGCGATGCGCCTGCTGATGCCGAGGGTCGTCTGGTCGAGGAAGGCTACACTAATGGTTCGACCACATTCGACCGTTCGACTGGTAATTTCAAGGCTGTTGGCGTTGCCTATCGACCGTCGCGTCGTAGTGGGCAGACCCTTGACGAATACGATTATCCCGTCCGCACGATTATGTTCAGTGAACCCAAGGCAGAATAACGAGGTAATATAAATGGCAACTACTTCATTCCATAGCGAGGACGACTTTAGCGAGATGGTCGCCCCCGACGAAGATGTAATGCTTGAGCGAGAAGGCCGTGACCGTCGTGGCCTTCGTCGTGAAATCGCCCCGCTGACCGAGATGGAGCGGGGTACTCGGCGTATCGAGGAGGGTGACGGTATCTATGTCGCCCCGCAGTCCGATATGCCGACCGCCGAGACTGGCGTTGGTGAGGTCCTCGGTAACGTCGATATTGTCCGCTACACGGGCGACGACGTGATTATTCCCCGTATGACTCACGGGATGACCGTGGACGCGGAGGATCTTCAGCTTGGGAACGCGAACGAGAAGGTTCGCCGTGCCCAAGACGCCGTGATGGAGATGTTCGACATTCAGGCTGATCTTCAGTTCCTTCTCGGCGTTAGTGACGAGAACGGCAATCAGGTCCAGAAGGGCGTTTTCGAGTGGATGGACGACAACATCCCCGACGAAAACGTCATTAATGCCGCCAACACCGATTACGACAACTATCGGCTTGACAGCGGTGGACAGCCGTCGAACATCGTTCAGCGTGTCGCCTACGGCAAGACTACGGGCATCTACGCTGACGATGGATGGGATATGGCGCTGTACCCCCACAACGTCGAGGCGCTGTGGAACACCATCGACGCGAACAGTGGTGCCGCACTCAAGTCCCAGTGGGCGAACTTCGGTGACGACTCCGATAACGTCGGCGTCAGTGGCGAGTTTACCATCCCGAGCCACACGGGGCTTCGGACTGCGCCCGACGCCGATGAGACGCTCAAGTTCGACATTACGGGCAACCTCCCCACTGCTTCGAACGGGGCTGACGACGACGTGATGTGGCTGCTCCCCGACCACGGTGGCGACTTCTTCGAGATGTACGAGCATCCCGAACCGACGCTTATTCAGGAGCCGATTCGGAAGAACGGAGGCGCACTCGAATACGAGTACTACTGGCGTGCTGGACAGGCATACGGCTTCGGGTCCCACCAGACCGACGACGGTGCGGGTGGTAGTATCGCTCACGACGCTATCAAGATCGAAAACGTCAGTTCCCTATTCTAAGGTCTGATGGGAATGGGACGAGAATCGTACGATCCGTCGTATCGACAATCGAACGTTGATGCGACGTTGGAAGATCACGAAACCCGAATTACCAGACTCGAAAAAATCGCACTGATTGGGTTTGGATATCTCGTTGCGGACGGGGCAGAAATCGTTTCGACATTCAGTTCCCTACTATAAATGGACTTGCCATCATTTGCCATCACGGACGATGCTGCGTTAGAGACAGCCGTCCGTGATAAAACGTCGTATGCAGACAGCGGCGACGAATGGCCGACAACGCAAGCGACGGGCAATATTGAAGATGCCAAGCGTCATTTGTATATGAAGACGGGTTCGGAACGCTGGTACGAGGACGTTGCGTACGGGCAGGCCCTCGTTGCCATTACAGCAATGAAGGCCAAAGAAGCCGTCGAAAACATTAACATCGACCAGTACGGTATCGGTGACGAATCGATTTCCTTTTCGAACGCCGATCCAGACAGTTCCCAACAGATTCAATCGTGGAGTGCTGAGGCTGATCGTGCGTTGAGCGAGTCCGAAGTAACGTTCGAAAAGAGAACCGATCTCCCGCTTCAAAACACGAGTAATTACATCGGATGAGTAGATCGAGCGGCATTCCAAGACGACGTGGGTTGGGCGGCATTAGTCGTATCATTTCCTCAAGAGCCACGTCGAAGGAGATACGCCGCTATGAGGAAACGACTAACTCACTCGGCAATACTGAACAAAGCCTCGAATCGGAGCACATCGAGTCGCTGTGGCTGTTTGCACCGAACGAGGGTATTGGGACGGAAGTCGTTGGCGAACGGCTTGACGGCGCACTGAACGGCCTTTGCGTTGCTGCTGATACGGTAGATCTGTCTCACAACGATCGAGTAACGCACGGTGGGGTTGAATACGAGATCGATACCATCGTTGGCCATCCAGATGACGACGAACCCGATGGTACTGCATCACCCAACACTGACTTTTGGGTAATCACGTTCACGAGGCGACAATGACGGTTAAAGTCGGCGTGTCCTCGAACATCGATTCGGTCATCAAAAGCGTCGATGACGTACAAGACGACGTTAAGACCGAGTTTCGGCGGAAAGTTTCTAACGCCGTTCGTGTGATGTGGAAAGATGCGTTAGGATATATCGCGTCCGACCCACACGTTAGTGGCGAATTGATGCAAAGTACTGACTTTACCGAATCGATTGGTAGTACGTCGATGGAGTTTGCCGTCGAAGTGAATCGGCGTCGATCCGAATACGCCGCTGTGGTTGAGTTTGGTAGCGGCCTCAAGACGAACACGCCGTTTGAAGGCTCGGAACCGATCCCACCTGATATGTACGACTCAGTGCCCTCAGACTTCCCGTACGAGAGTCCTGACATTCCGTACAACACTGACGATCCCTCGGACACGCAAGGCTACGAGAAGTTCTACGGATTTACAAAATACATCGAGGAATGGATGCGAACAAAGCCGTTGACGCCGAAAAGCGGCAATTACTTTGTCTCAGCGGCCTACATCGCTGCCGAAATTATTGAAAAAGGTAACTACGCGCATCCGTTTCTCCGACCCGCCTATTTCGACAACGAACTGCTCATTAAAGAAGCAGCCCAAAACGCACTACGGAGTGTGGCACGATAATGGCAACACGCAAAGCTATCAAAGAGGATTTTATTGCGTCGATTAACGCGGTGCTTGACACCTACGACGCGCATATTACTACCGAGTATCCTAACTCGGAAGAAGCCTATCCCGCTGTTGTGTACTCATATGCGGATCGAGAGGTTCCGATGAACAATCGGTCTGCACCAACGAATACTGAAACACTCCAAGACGGGACGGTGCTTGAGACGTACTCGACGGTGATGGAAGGCGTGTTCAGCATCGAAATCGTAGACTCGGATGAACTGCGTCGTGAAGATGTGTACGGATCTATCAGAGAGTATTTTGAATCCTTTGCACATCCGATTAACGACGAATCCGACGTAAACGCCGATGCGTATCGAATCACAGTAAGTGACTCGACGCCGACCAATTTTGAAGACCGCACACCACGCGGTCGTGGTGATGCGATGGACATTTCGGTTTTTCATACCAGACAACAAACACAAGAACTTGACCCAATGGACACGATCAATCAAACGACTGACGAACAACGAACAATAGAGTAATATATGAGCGAAACATACGGAAATATTCAATACGAAGCGACCGTCAAGAGTGGCGGTGTAACGGCAGTTAGTGCCGCTTTTGAACGAACTGGTGCCATCGTTGGTGAGATGAACGTTGCTGAAGGATCGGCAACGGAAGGTGAAGTGCAGACCCTTACCAATTCCAACAACGTCGATACGCTGTTCGGTGACAACTCGGATCTGGCTCGGCAATGTCGAGGGGCCTTCGCAAATGGCGTTGGCACGCTGTATGCGATTCCCGTGACCGAAACGGAAGAAACGGACGTTGTTTCGGGGGCTGCAAGCGGTGCACTCAATAACGCGCCCGTCTTTGATCCGAACGTTCACGAAGAACACGACGTTACCGCAACCGACACGACTGAAGCAACAACGGTCGATGTCAGCATCGTCTACGACGAAGGGGATGACATCGCAACGCCGTCCGAAGCCAATTCCATTAATCTGAACCCCGTGACGGGCGAATGGGAGGCTGATGAGTCCTCGGACTACGAGATCGACTATACGTACGGCGATTATTCGGGTGCCATCAAGCAAGCAGCCGAACTACAGCCGCGTATTGTTGGTGTTGCGACAGCCAACGAATCGCTTGGCAACGATTGGCTAACCGAGGCCAATAGTTACGATACTGACTTCGGGTTTATGCACGGTCTTATCGGTGCGATGCCCGAGACGGATGCGAACACGTACGACGATTCCTTTGACGATCGTCGTCTGTCCGTCGTTGCTTCTTCACGAGGCTATCTCGATGCTGCCGAAACCGAAGAAGCCTACACTATCGGCGCACTCGTGGGCAAACAAGCAAGCAAGGCACTTGGTGACTCAACCACCTACGAGTCGCTTAACGGATTCACGTCGCTGCGAACGTCGTATCTCAACACTGAGATCCAGACACTTGTTGACAAACAAGTGCTTCCGCTCAAGGAAAGTGGTGGAGTTAAGGTCATTAAAGATATGACGACCTCGACTGATCCGCAGTTCGAACGGATCTACGCCTCGGAAATCGTTGACGAGGCGACTGAGATTTCGAGACAGATTTCGGAGAACTTCACTGGTGAAAAGAACACCGAAGACAATCGACTGCTCCTTCGGGAGTCGCATACGTCTTCGTACGAGGAGTTGTCCGACGACGATCTGCTCGAAGACTACTACGTCCAAGTCGAAAAGGGCGCAACTGACTTTGAGGTTGATATGACAATTGGACTCGATGTGATTGGACTGATGGACTTTATCGACGTAGAGATAATCATTGGCGATGTCGTCCGTAACGGAGGTGTCGCCTAATGTGGCATCCAACTAACGCGAACGACGTGACGCTGATCGTGAGTCGCGTCGAACGTGACGAGGACGGTACTCGAACGGGCGCAACGACGATCGGTACGTCGGCTGCCATCACCGTTGACGACTTCGAGCTTGGCACCGAGGAGGATCTTGAGGGGCTGAGTGGCATCGGTAACTCCGAACCGCTTGGCATCTCTCGTGGTGATATCGAACACACGTTCTCCTTTATGGTCCAAGGTGAAGACGCCGATCTGTTTCAGGATCTCGCTTCCGACGAGACGGGCCGTTCCGTCGAGTTAGAGATTCTAATCCGAGCAGAGGATTACAAGGACAAGATGGTTGGCGCACGCGCTGGTACCCGAACCTACTCGGGTTCGAGTGGCGACCCGACTGAGTTCCAAGTCGAGGGCATTGCGACGGGCCGCGACCAAGGAACTGTCTGATCGAAAACTACCGTTTTCTCCCATCGTGAGACTCGATTACATAGAGTCTACACGCTGATAGGAAACTACTTTTTTTTGTCGGTCGGTTTCTTTTCTCATAATAACTACGACCTCGTTGCGTTCGTGAACGCAACTCTGTAGTGGTTTTACTTTCACGAGAAAACCACGACTACTACTTTAATAGAGAGATCAATGAGCGACCTATTTGAAGTTCGTAATAAAACCGAGTCGGGTGCTGATTGGCGTGGCGAAATTGATGTCGTTGTCGATGACGAACATCACGAACTAACTGTTCGTCAGTTGGTCGATCCCGAGTTTTGGGAAGTGATGAGTCTGGTTGACACGGACGAACTTGACGAACTGCAGAGTGAACTGCCCGAGGATCTGATGGAAGAATACGACGAGTTGCAGTCCAAAGACAATCTTTCGGGTGAGGAACGTGAACGGCTTGAAGAACTACAGTCGGAAGTCGAGTCGGCTGATATTAACATTTTCGATACACTTTCGAAGGACACGTTCGACGGTCTTGTGACGGCTGCAAAATACGGTGTCGAGCCAGACGCGGAGGACGTTCGGTACGCATTGGCAAACTTTACTGACGACATTGATCAGTTGTATGGTGGTACGTCCAACGAGGATGCTGAAGAATACGTGAACGACCACATTATTGGCCCGATGATAGACAACTCGACTGACTTTACGTCGTTTGCCATCGGTATTAAGGTTCTCGGAGCGACCTTGGACGACGAGGGAAACTGAGGGAGTTGGCGGAATCGCCAATGGGGAAAGAAATGTATCTGTTGCACGACAATGGTCGAAAGTTATTCACGTCGGCCAAAGAATGTACACCGATGCAACGATTTGTGTACATAATGGCAAAAGACCACCACGAGGAAGACCCACAACAGGCCCATTCAGACCCACACGGTCTTAAACAAGCAAACCAATTTAATCAGTCCAAACCGTTCTAACAACATTCCCTCACCTAATCGGAAACGTAATTCTACGTTTCCTTCGATTGTGGGATTCTATGGAATAGAACCCACACACGCACCGCCCCATATTGTTGTAGGGGTTATAGGATAATAAAGGTTTCGATCTATCTGAGACTACTACATACATAGAACAAAGGTGATGCCCCATTTCCGCCATAGAAAATCTTAAACTCGTTGTTGATGTCGATATCGCATCGGCGCTGTCGAACCTCCAAGAGCTACAGCAAGAACTGTCCGACTTGGCTGACAAGATACAGAGCGTCGATACACGCGGTTCTAAGGGCATCAATATCAACACGCGACTTGATGATCTCGATCAAGAACTAACGCGCATAGCGACCGAACTGGAAGCATTTGAGGCCACTAACGATCTTGAGATAGACGTGGATCTCGAAGGATTGAGTGGCGAGGTTGCGAAAGTTCGTTCGCAGTTGGCAGCCTTACGCGCATCGGAAGGTATAACGATATCGACTGATGTCAAGCGAGCAACGCGGGTGATCCCACAAGGCGACTTTGGCGATATGTCAATGCAAGCAATGTCGTCTCTTGGAGACTTTAATATTGGTGAGGATTCTGATAAAAATTTTGCAGACGTTTTACGGAACTTTAAGAAAAGCGTAACAGACGCGAAGGAAGAAATGAGTGCGTTTGATCTTCGGATGACCGATATGCACAATATGTTGGCCCGTCTTGTGCCGCTACTGCTCGTCTTCATCGGTGCGGTGCCTGCTGTTATAACAGCACTTGCTGGACTCGCAACCGCTGCTATCTCGGCTGCCTCGGCACTACTCGCCATTGCTGGCTTCGGAGCACTTGGTGTTGGAATGGAGGGCGGTGAGTTTGATATGGAAAATCTGTCCGAAGTGATGGACGATCTTCGGCGTGATTTCCTCGATGCGTTTGCGCCGTTAGCCGAACGCCTCGAACCGATCTTCCGTGACGCTGCCGACGCAATGACGCTCTTTTTCAACGCGATCTCCCGTCAAGGCGATGCGTTAATGGAGTTGACGGACGATGCACGAGCGTTCGGGCAGTTTATGATGGATTGGGTGCCCGAGGTACTGACGGCGATGGCGTCAATGGCAGAAGCCTTCTCGCCCGTCTTTGGAGCCATTGGTGACGCACTCGATGACGCGCAAGTACTACGAACGTTAACGCGTCTCACAATGGAAGTCATCCCCGCTATTGGGCAGATGGCAGATACGATTATTTCGGCCATTCCGTACATTATTAAGATGTCTATCGGGTTTGCGATAGTCTCGAACGCCATTATGGACGCGTTGAGTGTCCTCGGTTCGTTCTTGAGAATGATCGGTATCTCGCCCGAGATGTTGGGCATTGTTGTCGGTTCGATGTTAGCACTCGCCTCAGCAATTGCGCTTACGAATACCGCACTCAACTCGTTTGTGGCGTCGGCAATGGCGTCCGCAATATCTTCGATGTATTTCTTCTTCCTTTCGTTGGTCAGAACTGGTAGTGTGATGACCGCATTTGCGACAACAACCATCGGGAAAGCTATAATTGGATTGTACAACTATATTGCCGCTGCAATTAGTGCTGCTGGTGCAAGTGGAACACTTGGAGCATCGATACTGTTCTCAACCAAGGCGTTAGCGGCGTTCTTGACGTTAGCGTCGTTGGGTGTGTTAGGAGCAGTGCTCGTCCCGATGGCACTTAGTGCGGCGTCATCTTTCACGTCGCTCGGTGATTCGATCAACTACGCCGCTGATGCGATGGGCGAGTTTAACAGAGTCTCATCCCAAGGCGATGATGGATTCAATCCGTATGACGGCGGTGGTGGTAGCGGTCCTTCTGCCCCGAGTGCTGCGGTGACGGGTCCGAACGGAAATGTTATTATCGAGTCGAGTGGTGATCCGAACAAAGATAGATCGAACGGTCGGTATGCAAGTTGGCGTAATGGACGAACGACGGGGAGTGAAAACTAATGGCTGAAATACGCGTCCGTGACCAAAACGGACAATATATACGGAAGGAAGTACTGTCACGAAAAGCAGCAATTGTCCGTGGTAGAATTGACGGCGATGGGGCCATTTCTGAAGACGACGATGACGTATTTAAACCCAAAGTAGCCCAACGAGTCGAGTACGATCATCAAGGTGACATTTCACAAACAAAGACGGTCTGTGGCGAAACGGAGAAACGTCGTGACGCCGATGAAGGACCAGAGATGACGATTGAGGGCATTATTACGTCCGAGCAACTTCCGAAACTAAAATCGTTTGAAAACGCCGATGCCACACTCATTTCCGACGTGCATAGTGGTCCGATATACGTTGGCAGACTAACGATTGAGCAAAATACTGATATTACACACTATATCGAAAACGGTGAAGAAAAGTTAGCGTTCGTGTTTCAGATCCAAACGGGTGAGCAAGATGACAACAGTTAATCTTGAAGAACTTACGAGTGGTAGCGGGCTTACTGTCAGCGATGACGATTTTGTTGGTACGCAAGCCGAGTCGTTGCCACCCGTTGATCTGGATTTTTCGTGTAAAGGAGAAGGATCAAATCCTGAAACGGTTGTCGATATCAGCCAAGACGATAAGTGGATACGGATTCCCGTTAGCGGTGTTGACGAGTGGATTAACAAAGACGGGCCAGCAGATATTACTCGGACAGCCAAAGTACAGTTTCCGATGGAGTGGGGTGGCGTCTCGATAGTACAGTTCATCAACGGGTTCCGCAGCCAAAACGGGTTCGAAGAACAGAACGATTCGTATGATAAGTGCCGAATATACTTTTGGGACGACTCTCCAACAACCGATAACGAATGGCAGATAGCCCATCACGGCTATGTCGGTGGTGTTGGGCCATCTGACAACGGGACAGGCAAGTTTTGGGTGTATGACGTTGCTGATCTGATGAAAGGTGTTGCTGTTTCGAACGGATTTAACAAACCGAGTCTCTATACGGCGTTGGAGTTTGCGGTTCGAGGCACGGATGAGAACGGCAACAAAGTGGGTATTCAAAACCGAACGCCGTGGGATATAATAAACTACACGGTGTTCGGTATTACTGACATTCCAGCACAGAAAAAGTCCAATATTCGTACCGAGATCCCACAGACAGAAGACGTGGCAGAGCAGAGTGAGGCGGTTCGGAGTATCGGCAGTCAATGGGCGTGGGAATCTATCATCAACCCGCTTTCGGAAACCGTTGGCGATGCAATCGACTCACTCCGCTCTATCATCGACAAAATCGCTCTCGATAGCAACAAGCGGTTCCAGATTAACCGTCACAATATGATTGACTATATGGAGTGGGTCACGTCGCTTGTTGATGGCCGATGGTGGTTCGAACCGTTTGCTGATGCGCCCGTTCTTGTTGTCGATGCGTCTGCTATCCGTGACGGCGCTGCAACGAACAGTTACGACCGTCGATACTTCGTTGACCAACAGACGGTCGATGATTGGCGAGATGTCCAAGAGGAAGCACGCGGTGCAGCAATGTTGGAAGAAGCAGAGCGTCGTGATGATGGCATTAGTGACGATTTCATCACAACGACGGTGGCCGAAAGAGATCAAGCTGATTTCCAACTTGGTGACACGATTCCCGAAGACTACTTGCCACCGCACAACTACAACATTTTCGAGCAAGTACGAACGCTCAATAACAATGCGTTGGCCGATATAAAACCGTTTAACACGTTGGAACTGTATGGTGAAGGGACAACGTTCCGTGAACGGTACAGTATTTTCGGACTAAACGACTTTAGTGAAGCGTCGTCTGTCGGTGCCTATACTGAAGAATATCCGTTTGTCAAGGTTCAATACACACCACTGTTGGAACGTGCAAGCGGATACGAATATACGGCCCAACCGATTGAGTCCGACAACATCTTTCTTGATAGAGCAGAAAACGCTGCAATTAAAGAGTTTCGAAAACACTTGGCCGAGGAAACTGAAGGATCGATTACAATTAAAGGCGAACCGTACATACTACCGTTCGATTACATCGTTTCGACCCCAGTTTGCAACGAAACGTACGAAAATGTAAACGCCCAACCAATCGAGTGGGAAGTAAACGGCGTCCATCACAAACGCCACGTCGGTGAGCAGTATAGTACGGATCTCACCGTCTCTATCGCCGTCGAGGATCGGCTAATAAACGTCGAATCCGAATACCGAGAAACATAATGACGACCAATAAACAAGTTTATGGCTCGTAATAACCCATCCAACCCCTACACCCGAGATCGAAATCACACGTCGAAGGACATTCAGATGCCGATCTCAAAAGCACGAGTTGTTAATGCTCGCTGTGACGACTGTAACGGCTTCCATACGGTTCGAATTCGCGTCTACGGCGATGGCACATCATATTTGGCACCCGTACTGACGCCGATGATTGGATCTGTCTGGATTCCCTCGAAAGGCGATGACGTAGCTGTACTTTTTACACAGTCCGACAAACCGTGGGTAGTCGGATCGTGGTATGCGTTAGATCGTGTCGAAGACGGCGATGTTGATTTGCCATCCTACGACGTTGGCGATATTCGACTCGGCAACCACAGCGGCTCCCACGTCACTGTTCACGACGACGGGCGTATTTCGATCCGCACTGCTGAACAACAGCGTGTCGATATTGACAGCCAAACAGCCTCGATTGAAAAAACGACGGATCAAACGATCAGTGGTGGTGACACGTTTGAAATAATCGAGTATAATAGTGAAAAATACGACGACGTAGATTTGTACAATATTGATACGTTTACACTCAAAGAAGGCGGGTCGTACAATATTACAGCGTCGTGTCTGTTCCCGAACGCTGGTCAGAACAACACGTACAATATTGGGTTATTCGTGAACGACGAGTTGGTTAAACGAAAGGCCCGCCAAAGCGTCGTTAAAGAGGAACTATCGTTGGACATTTCATACAACGAAAAACTATCAGACGGAGATACCGTTACAGCACGGGTTCGACAAGATAGTGGTTCGGATAAGACATTACTCGGTGATCCACGAACAAATGACTTTACGGTACGGAGAGATGGTATTTAATGGTTACTGACCTACGAGTAGATGAAAACTTGGACACGTTCCTCGACGGTGCAAACGATCTTGCCACGATTAGCGGCATTGAGCAGTTAGAACAATCGACTGCGTTGGACGTGCTCAACCAAGCACAGCAGTTCTCGGGTGGGAGATTGACGGGTACAAACGTTGGCTTGTTAGAGGAACGTGTCCGTACATCGTTGGAGTCCGATCCACAAATCGAAAACGTCGTTAACGTATCGGTGGCCGAGTACAATACGGACACGGGTGCGGTGCAGTTGGATGTCGTTGTGACAAATAATGAAGATTTCACAATCGAGTTGATACTATAATGCCAATCGTAAACGGTTCATACAGACAACAGACGGAAGCAGAGATTCGAAACGACCTCGAAGACGAACTGCGAGCGGAGTTTGGGGCCGATATCGACCTCACGCAGTCGTCAGTGTTCTCGACGCTGACTGCTGTTCTCGCCTCGACGCTCGCTGACAATCAAGAAGAATCGATTGCGGAAGTCTACGATGCTGCTTTCCTCGATACCGCAACGGGTGAAGACCTCGATAACGTGGTTTCGATTATCGGGATTCAGCGTCGTTCTGCGATCCATTCGACAGGCGTCCAATGCTTTATCGGCGTCGATAAGGCCGACCAAGATTACGTGATTCAACGCGGCACGACGGTCCAAACTGAAGGACAACCCATCCAGTTCGAGACGAGCGAAGTGGCGGTTATGAATCTCGTTGATTCGTTCGAGAGCGGCGATCTAAGCGACTACAGTGGCGACGTTGGTGCAGCCACCGTAAACGTCGATGGATCGGCCACAGACGGCGATAACGTCCTTACAATGGACGCCACGGACGGCGCTGTCATCTACAAAGACGACATCGAGCAAAAACAAGGCTCGGTGTATCACTGCGACGTGCGTCCAACTGCGGGTACGGAGCCGACCGTCATTTTCGGAATGGACCCGTTCGATGCGTCGAACTACTATCAAATCGTTTTCGATGAAGCTGCCCAAGAAACACGGCTTGAAGTAGTCGAGGGCAATACGGTTACGAGTACTATTGACACTGCTGCGACAACAATTACCGCAAACGAATTTCACGAGGTCGAAATTAACTGGTCGATAACGAACAATATCGGCATCACCGTGTCCGACGCCGATGGAAATGAGTTATCGACGTTGGGCGGCGACGACGATACGTACACACGAGGCTATGCGGGCTTTAAGTCCAACGATGCGAACAGTAGTAAGTCGTTCGATTGGTATACCACTTCGGAAGTGAGCGCCAATATCCGTGCCATCGAAGGCGGTGTGGAAGGCAACGTCGGTGCCAACTCGATTCAACAACTCGTTTCACCACCGTCGAACGTCGATCGAACGACGAATCTGTATCCTACGGGCGATCCCCAATACGAAGACCGCGATCAAAATAGTTTTGCTGTCGGAACGGACGAAGAAACCGACTCGGAACTTCGGAACCGAGCCTCTGAAGCGGTCACTGGTGGTGGTGATGCAACCCACGATGCAATCGTTGCGGAGTTGACGAACAACGTCGATAATGTTAGTTCCGTCACCGTCTACGAGAACAAAACTGACATCGACAACACGGGTAGTGGTGGACTGCCATCCGTGTCGTTCGAGGCGGTCGTCTATGGTGGTACTGATGAAGACGTGGCGAACGCACTATTCGACAAAAAGGCCATCACAGCACGCGACTATGGCGGTGCGAATGGTACTGCGGTATCCGTAACCGTCACTGCTGATTCGAATGGACAGACGAGAGATATTACGTTTTCTCGACCGACAAAGCTCGACGTGTCGATGAGTCTGGATGTCGTTATCGATGATTCATACATCGGTGATGACGACATTCGAGATCAGATAACCCAATACGTCGGTGGCACGTTATCGAACGATTCGACTACGATTGGGATCGGTGTTGGCGAAGACGTGCGTGTCGATAAGATCCGCGATATTGTCGTTGGTGACGATAACGGCGTGCTTGGATTCGACAAATCTGTCGATGGAACGCCGATTGAAACGACGCCTGCAACGACGACGGTCGATGGTCTTGACATTATTGATGTGGGTGAAAACGAAGTGGCACAGACCGACGCAAGTGATGCGACCATTACAATCAACACGAGAGAACGATAATGGTTCACAACGACATTCCAGACGAACGAAATATCCGATACGCCGAACAGAATTGGGACTCGGCACTTGCGTTTACTGGCGGATCGAATACACACACACTATTTAAAGCACTCTTAAGTTCATATAATAGTGTCGATGACGACATTGAGTCACTGTACGAGCAAACGCACATCAACTCGGCAACGGGTGCTGAATTAGACCAGTTTGGTGAGTTAGTAAACGTCGAACGGAAAAGCAACGAGTCCGACGCAAAATACCGTGCTCGAATCAAAGCAACGTTTCGTGCCTCAACTATGGGCGCAACGTTTGACCAATATGTTGAGTTTTGTACGAGCGTTCTCCAAACAGACGTTGCTAATCTAAACTTCAACACACCATATGAATCCCAACCAGCAACAGTAATTGTTGGTGCTGACGGGGATGTATATAATTCTGTTGGATTTACAGCCGAAGAAATTGTTTCGCTGTTAGAAAAAGGAGTTCCTGCTGGTCACAGAGTTGAAGTTGTCGAAGGCGGAACATTACAGTTGAAAGAAGATGGCGAAGGAGACGATCCAACAAAAGGACTTACTGCTGACGATATAGACGAAGGTGGAACGTTGTCAGAAGATATTTTAGAATAGTTAACTCATAAGAAACTCAAACTTCGTTGCGTTCGTGAACGCAACTCTGTAGTGGTTTGATCGTGCGAGAAAACCACGACTACTACTCATATAGAAACAAATGGCTTGGACTATCGACAACCGATTCCCGACGTGGGGTGAAGAAGGTGAATTTCCGCCCGATGGATTTTTCTATACGGGCGGCGATCAAGTTAACGAAAAGCACCTTGATGCGTTGTGGCACAACGTCGAACGGTTAGAAACCGATACTCGTGACGCACTTACTGATATCGATAGTAACGAAGATGGAACTGTTGATAATGCAGATCAAGCACAATCAATAGTTGATGGTGGTGGTCTCCAAGGAAATTTAGTTGCAGCAGATGGAGAAATTGTGTGGGATGAAACTAACACATATATTCCACAAAGTCGTTTGGAAAACGATTCTGTTACAATTAATACAAATGAAAAATTAACTGGTGGTGGAAATGTTGAGCTTGGTGGGTCAGAAACTATTGGATTAGACGAAACGACTATAGACCACAACAATTTGTCTAATCGAACACATCAAGAAGATGATTTATCACCTAATTCGATAGATGCTGCCACGGTCAGTACAGGCAATGCACGGATCACAACCGTCTCGGCTATCAATAATGCAGAACCCGTTGATGAGCGCATTAAGATAGCCAAACGGACAAATATTAACGGCACAGAGATTTGGTCGTTTAGCGGCTTCTCAGACCTCGTGCGGTCCTCACCGACGGTCGTGGATGGAGTGGTATATGTCGGGTCTGACGACAATACGTTGCGGGCAATCGATGCGTCCGACGGCACAGAGATTTGGTCGTTTAGCGACTTCTCAGACCTCGTGCGGTCCTCACCGACGGTCGTAGATGGAGTGGTATATGTCGGGTCTCTCGACAATACGTTGCGGGCAATCGATGCGTCCGACGGCACAGAGATTTGGTCGTTTAGCGGCTTCTCAGGCCCCGTGCGGTCCTCACCGACGGTCGTAGATGGAGTGGTATATGTCGGGTCTCTCGACAATACGTTGCGGGCAATCGATGCGTCCGACGGCACAGAGATTTGGTCGTTTAGCGGCTTCTCAGGCCCCGTGTTCTCCTCACCGACGGTCGTAGATGGAGTGGTATATGTCGGGTCTGACGACAATACGTTGCGGGCAATCGATGCGTCCGACGGCACAGAGATTTGGTCGTTTAGCGGCTTCTCAGACCTCGTGCGGTCCTCACCGACGGTCGTAGATGGAGTGGTATATGTCGGGTCTTTCGACAATACGTTGCGGGCAATCGATGCGTCCGACGGCACAGAGATTTGGTCGTTTAGCGGCTTCTCAGGCCCCGTGTTCTCCTCACCGACGGTCGTAGATGGAGTGGTATATGTCGGGTCTTACGACAATACGTTGCGGGCAATCGATGCGTCCGACGGCACAGAGATTTGGTCGTTTAGCGACTTCTCAGACCGCGTGTTCTCCTCACCGACGGTCGTAGATGGAGTAGTATATGTCGGGTCTGACGACAATACGTTGCGGGCAATCGACGCGTCCGACGGCACAGAGATTTGGTCGTTTAGCGGCTTCTCAGACACCGTGTTCTCCTCACCGACGGTCGTAGATGGAGTGGTATATGTCGGGTCTCACGACAATACGTTGCGGGCAATCGATGCAGTTGAGCGGTTTGCTCGCTTGTACGTGGCCGATAGTGTGGGATGGATACCGCTATATCGTGGACCCAACGAGCAACCACAGGTGGCAGGTAGCACACTCACAGGCAACTACAGCACACAAAGGGAGACGAACCAATGACAAAATCTATCAAAACGGACGGTAGCGGGCGTATTATGACAATATACAACGGCAGTAAATCAGGCGACGAGTGGGCACAAATCCCTGATAGTGAGTGGCCTAATGTGACCGAAGATAACGTCTCAGTAGATTACCACTATGACGGGGAAACAGTTACCGCTGAGACGGGACCGATCCCCGAGGACAACGATCTACTCTGAGTGAGGTTCTAACACCTCTTTCATTCGGCCTACAATGAAATAAATACGGGTGAGAAATAGGTAGTCACTTTACGCTTTACAAACAAAGAACTTTGACATAACAAAATGGCAACACTTGAATATAACGGGCGTATGCCCCTTGATACAGTTTACAAGAATAGTTCGGGAGAAAGGAAAGAAGAACTTTCTGAATCTGATGATCCATCTAATTGGCAAAAGGTTTTAAAATCGGATGAAAAGAAGAAACTACATGATCTTTTGGATGATGTTGTTTCTGATTATGAGTCCGGGGAAAATTTAATTGATGAAGCCTCTATTTATATGGATCAAGCTGATGAGGTAAGAAATAGCTCATTGCCTAGAATCCATGTACATATTAGTTCTGATGGGGATTTATCCGATTTAACTGAAGTTCAAAGAAAGGTGTCTGAATCTGCTGTTGGGATTGGGATGGAGGAAGATATTGAATCAGCGAAAGAGTCGGTTAAGCTGAACTAACGATAGAGTTGCTTTTGAGAACGTTCCGGGCTTGAACTGACGTAGTTCTGCGCTGTAGAAATTTGACTCCAACCGAACAATTGTTGTAATGTTGGAGCGGGGATTCCCCTTGCTGCTAATTCGGTTGCCGCTGTTGCACGTAGACCGTGGGGGGAACAATCTTGTTTGTCTACAACAACAGATAGTTCAAGCGATTTATTTACACGTCTTTGGATTGCACTTTGTGAGTATGGGAATTCATCATACAAGGTAAAGAATTTCTCAAGTTGGATTTCAGCCCTCGGACACCAATCAAAGGGGATGGATCTTGAAGCGTTCTTGGTTTTCGGCTTCCATTGTTTCTCCAACATATCTTCTTCCTCTTTGAGATTCTCTTCCCTGTATTGCTTTGCCATTGAGTCGAGAGATTCTTTAAAATCTTCTCTGTCTTTTACAGTTTCGCACCCGTCTAAGATAGAATTTATTTGAGAATCAATAGATGAAACATCCAAATCGCCGTTAATCGAAACAATATGTGCTGTTGAAAGTTGTTTCCTTACGTGTCCGGGTATGGATTCCAACTGTCCAAGGAGTTTGTTTTGAATAACCTCTAATCTTGCTTCTGCTAAGGTCATTTTGCTCCGCTCTGCCTTTTCCTTTGCAGAACGTTTACAGTAACCACACGGTTGCCCTTCGTTTTTAGTACACGTATCTTGACTTGGTATGTCTATCATTCTATTCCTCCAATCTACCCAACTTTTGTCCATGTGAAGTATTTCACCGGCTCTCATCCCAAGTCTTCCTGCTGTAAACGCTATAAATAAGGCTTCTTGCTTTTGTACTTCATCGTCTATTTGCCTGCATCCCTCAACGAATGATTCAAATTCGTGCCTGCTTAGAGCATATTCTTTTGAGTGTTTTACCATTATTTATCAACCCTCATTCGTTCACACCGGCTTGGGTTATCCGTTTCAATTTCAACGTCTTTATTTATGTTTCGTTCTTCAAGTATATACTCTATCTTTTGTAGTTCTTTCTTGAGGAAACCATAATGTCTTTCGCCACTTGGTTCATACTCAATATCGCACTTTTCAGCTATCCATAAACGAACCTTTTTGTGTTCTAATGAGGATATGACGCTTTCATTTGCGTCTCTTTCGGAAAGAGAAAGGAGCAGATTCTTTCTTGTTTCCTTTGATAACGCGCGAGGTAGGTACTGACCACCTACTCTGCGTGTAATTGATTGTCTTAATTCTTTTACTGTTCTATCGTCGTTTGCTCTCCAAACCTGAAAGTCTGAGACTGATACGTTACGGTTGATGGTGGTGTTTTTCTTACCCATCTTAGCTTACACCGCAATTGCGATACGATACGTTAGAGTAAAAAGCTTACTATGAGATTCAGAGACTTACCTTTTGATTTGCTTGTTGGAACCATACAAGCTATACGGAGGACAGGACCGTTTACAGTTACGTGGAAAGACTACCCCCATATTATCGTTGATGGTAATCCGGCAGAGATAGAAGAGTATCTTCGGAATAACCATTACGCTGAAGGAATGTTGCTTGCTTACTACTATGAGGGTGAAGATTTCAACCTTAGGACACCGTGGAAGCTCGATGAAGATGAAAAACAGTTAGAGTTACATTATAGGGGTAGAAAAAGAGAAGACGGTGTTGAAGTGATTGCTCATATGGAACGTAGTAGGTACGAGCATAAAGAGGATCATATCAATGAAGTAGGGTTTTCTTGGAGTGAAGGAAGTGAAGAGATGGTAGAGATTTTCAAAGAATCGCCGTTTGAAATTTTAGAGGATAATACATGAATTTTAAAGGTCGAACGTCTACGGAAGTATCGGGAATGACTGCTATCGCTGTTGCTGTGAGTCTTGCGCTTGAGGGAATGTTTATCGCTGCTGGTGTTGCGCTTGTCATTGGTGTTGGACTCCTTGCTGTGTATGAGTATCTTGGAATTGGGAATCTCGGATACTCTGAAGAAGAGATTGAGGAAACTGCCGAGGAAGTTGGAGAAACAGTTGAAGAAGAAGTTGATTCCTTTCAGGGATAGATAGTAAGTAACTTATTTTTGGATACAAGTATGGCACCAGATAGGACACTACGGAGCATCACGAAAGAATTGATTGATACACCCCTCCTTCCACTATTATTCTTACAAGAAGCAATTAAGATTGCTTCTCTTGGTGGTCCGGATGCAGATATCATCCGAATGTTGATTTTGGGGGCTGTGGCAACTATCTTGTGGGTGCTAAGTGACGCAATTGATGTAGATGTGGATTCGGATGCAATAATCGGGGATTAACTAATGGTTGATAAAAGTAGAGATA
>Ga0209946_1000101_pt1 | contig 33621 bp, 29 predicted proteins | sample SalPon2_A_H2O_MG_FD_185704 | JGI IMG/M metagenome (GOLD analysis project Ga0209946, IMG submission 185704) | Salt pond water microbial communities from South San Francisco under conditions of wetland restoration - Salt Pond MetaG R2_A_H2O_MG... | ecosystem: Environmental > Aquatic > Non-marine... | reverse complement strand
CGGCTGACCGACGACGGCCGGCGCCGGTACGACCTGCGACACGCCGACGAGGCCGACGCCGACCCCGACGACCTGTCGACCTACGCCGACCCTCACGAGACCCGTCGGCTGCGCAAGTTCGACGACGACGGCGACTACCGGCCGCTGTCGACGGCGCCGACCCTCCGTCACGGCTGGGCGCTCGCCGACCTCGACCCCGGCGCGGCGGTCCGGGCCGTCGAGGGCTTCTACCCCGCGACGATAGCGAACTGGCACCGAGAGCGCGAGGGGACCCTCGACGTGACCCACTGGCACGAGACCGTCTCGCGCCAGACCGGCATCTACGGCGTCGTCCAGACCTGGGACCGCGGCGAGGGCCACGAGCACGTGAACTGGGTCGCCGAGGCCTGCTGTGACGACTCGCAGTGTTGCAAGCGCCGCGAGTGGGAATACGACGACGAGACGCCCCTCGATATCCCCGGTGGCGACGGCGTCTTCCCCTGTCGCGAGCCGTGCTCGCTCGTCGTCGCCACCGCCCGCACGTGGACCCGGATAGAGGCCGAGCAGTCCCACACCTACTCGTTCGACCTCACGCCGAGCGAGAAAGCACAGATCGAGACGATCATCAATGCCGTCGCCGACGGCCGGGTCGACGAGATTCGCGACGGCGACACGAGCGACGGCGCCAACCGCTTCCGGGCCCGATTCCTCCGCGCCAAACTGTTCGACGACGACGGGAACCTGTGTGGAGTGCCGACCGAGGGAGAGAGCACGTAACCCGCGCCATTCACGCCGATCACTCCGCCCTCCCGTCCGACGAGAGCGGTGACGGCGGCCTGTACGGCGGTGCGGCGGATCTCCGTCCGACGTGACCGGCGCGCCGCTGAGCAACCTCACGGACGTGCAACCCTCCTTTGACGACCGATCCGGACCGTTCCTGACCGAGTCGTACGACTAAGCCCACGGGGCGCTTCGCTCCCGGACCGGAGCGTATTCCCCGCTTGCTTTCCTACTCCGCTACCGATGGTCTCCCAGCGAGCCGCCGACGTGACCCCGTTCATGGCGATGGACGTGCTCGAACGGGCGAACGAACGCGACGACGTGATCCACCTCGAAGTCGGCGAACCGGACTTCTCGCCGCCCGACCGCGTGATCGAGACGGCCGTCGACTCGCTCCGGGCGGGCAACACGAACTACACTGCGGCACGGGGCAAGCCCGCACTTCGTCGCGCCATCGCCGCCTACTACGACCGCACGTACGGCGTCGCCGTCGACCCCGACCGCGTGGTCGTCACCCCCGGCACCTCGCCCGGCCTCTTTCTCGCGATGGCCGCCCTCGTCGACCCCGGCGAGGAGGTCGTCCTGACCGACCCCCACTACGCCTGCTACCCCAACTTCGTGCGCGTCGTCGACGGCGAGGTGACGACCGTGCCCCTCGACGCGAGCGAGGGGTTCCAGCCCCGCGTCGACGACTTCGCGGCCGCCGTCGGCGCCAACACCCGCGCTCTCCTCCTGAACTCGCCCGCCAACCCCACCGGCGCGGTGATGGACGGCGAGACGCTCTCGGGACTCGTCGACGTGGCCGCCGCCGCCGGCGCCACGCCCGTCGTCGACGAGGTGTACCACGGCCTCTCCTACGACGCCACGGAGCACACCGTCCTGGAGTACACCGACGACGCGTTCGTCCTCGACGGCTTCTCCAAACGCTTCGCGATGACGGGCTGGCGCCTGGGCTGGGTCATCGTCCCGCCCGACTACGTCGAGGCGGTGAACCGCCTCGCCCAGAACGTGCTGATCTGTGCGCCGAACTTCGTGCAGGACGCGGGCGTCGCCGCCCTAGAGACGCCCGCGGCCCGACTCGACGAGATTCGGGCCACCTACCGCGAACGCCGCGACCTGTTGGTCGACGCCGTCGAAGACTGGGGGCTCGACCTCGGCTACACGCCACAGGGGGCGTACTACCTGCTCGCGGACGTGAGCGACCTGCCGGGCGACGCCCTCGACGTGGCCGACCTGTTTCTGGAGGCCGGCGTCGCGGTCACGCCCGGCGTCGACTTCGGCGACGAGGCGGCCGAGTACCTCCGCTTCTCCTACGCCACCGACGCCGACGCCATCGAGACGGCCATCGACCGGATCGACGACCTGCTGGCCACCGTGGAGCGGTAGCCCGACTCGGCTACCTCTCGTCGCCCGTCGCCACGTCGAACAGCCGGCCGATACCCTCGTCGGCCATCTCGGCCTCCCGTCGCTCCCGACGCTCGACGAGGGCGGCTTCGTACTACTATTCTCGGGCGCCCCCTCGGTTTCACTCCGTCTCGACGACATCGACGCCCGTCACCTCGAACCGAGCACCACCCGCCGCGCTCTCGGTCACTCGGATCGACCAGCCGTGGGCCTCGACCACCTCCTGGACGATGGCGAGGCCGAACCCCGTACCGTCGCTGACGGTGGAGTAGCCGCTCTCGAAGACGTCCGTCCGCTGCTCCCGGGGGATGCCCGGCCCGTCGTCGGCGACGTAGAACCCCTCGTCGTCGAGGGTTCCCACCGTGATCGTTACGTCGTCGTTCGTCGAACCGTGTTCGACGCTGTCCCCGGACTGTGTCCGGTTGCTCGTCGAACCGTGTTCGACGCTGTCCCCGGACTGTGTCCGGTTGCTCGTCGAACTGTGTTCGACGCTGTCACCGGCTTCGCCGGGTTCCCGAGCCGTCCCCGACACCTCGCCGTCGTCGGCCTCCGGCCGACTGCCCGTGGAGCTATGCTCCACGCTGTTCTGCAACAGGTTCGACAGGAGGTGTTGGAGCCGTCCCCGGTCGGCTCTGATAGTCAGGTCCGTCTCGACGCGCAGGGTCGCTCCCCCCGTCTCCACGGTGTCCCAGCACTCCTCGACGACCACCGCGAGCGGGACCGACTCGATTTCGTTGACGCGCTCACCCTCGCGGGCGAGGCGGAGCAGGTCGTCGATCAACGCCGCCATCCGATCGAGCGCACGCGCCGCGGCGTCGAGATGCTCGCTCTCGGTCCCGTCGCGGGCGAGTTCGACGTGCCCCTCGGCGACGTTCAGCGGGGTCTGCAGGTCGTGCGAGACGACGCCGACGAACTCCTCGAGGCGCTCGTTCTGGCGTTGGAGGTCGTGTTCCCGCCGTCGGCGCTCGGTCACGTCCATCGCGACGCCGATCACGCCCGTGACGGTTCCGCCGTCGAACACCGGCTGGTACGCAGTCTCGAAGAACCGATCCTCGATCCGCTGGGTGGTGCTCACCACCTCGCCGTCGAGGGCGCGTTCGATCGACTCACACACCGCCGGGTTGTCCGCGTACAGGTCGAACACCGAGGCCCCAACCGCCTCGCCGGGCTCCCAGCCGAGCGCGTCCAGTCCCTGCCCCTCCGACAGCGTGACCGTCCCGTCGGCGTCGAGCGCGAAGAGGACGACCGGGACGTTCGAGACGACCGTATCGAGGCGCTCCTTGGTGGCTTCGAGCGCCCGTTCGCGCTCGGTCCGGGCCGTGATGTCCCGCATCGTGATGACGACGGCCGTCACCTCGCTCCCCTCGAACACCGGCGAGAACTGGTATTCGAGGACGACCCGACCGACGGCGGCTTCCACGTCGAGTTCGAGGCGTTCGGGTACCTCCACCGGCGGCGTAGCGTCGAACGCGCCGTCGAGCGCGCGCTCGAACCGGTCGACGCCGCCGGCCTCGGCGACGAACTCCGAGGCGAGCGAGACGATCGACTGCCCGACGATGTCGTCGGCGGCCGTGCCGGCGTAGTGGACCCCGGCCTCGTTGATGTACGCCACCGTCCGGTCCGGATCGATGACCATCGCCACGTCGTCGATCGTTTCGACGATGGTCTCGTACCGCTCCAGTTCCCGCTCCCGAACCATCCGCTCCGAGACGTCCCGGCTGATGACGACGAAGCGCTCGCCGCCGCCCAGATCGAGTCGCTGGAGGTGGATCTCGACCGGAAACGTCGAGCCGTCGCGGCAGCGGTAGACCCCGTTGAGTCGACGCCTGTCGCCGACGTCCATCTCCGTCCAGAGTCGACGGGCCGTCTCGGGGTCGAGCCGCTCGTCGAGGTCCCACACCTTCATGTCGGCGAGTTCGTCGGCGTCGTAGCCCGTCCGCTCACAGAGTCGCGGGTTCGGATCGAGGATGTTTCCCGCCGTGTCGTGGACGTTGATCATGTCCGGGGAGTTCTCGAACAGGGCTTCGAGACGGGCCGTACTCCGTTCCAGCCGGCGCTCGCGCTCGATCCGGTCGGTGATCTCCTGAAACTGTGAGAAGATGGCGACCACGTCGCCGTCGCCGTCGTCGTCGGTGACGACCCGATTGTACCACTCACAGACGATCACCTCGCCGTCCGCTCGGACGTTCTCGTTGACGCTTCGGTACCCGCCTTGGTCTTCCAGCAATTCGTCTACGACCTCGCCGACGGCGTCGGCGTCGGCCCCGGAAACGATGCGTTCCCACGAGTCACCGCGGACCTCCGACTCGGCGTATCCGAGGATTTCCTCGGCGGCGTCGTTGAGGCGCACGATTCGGAATTCCTCGTCCCACTCGACGACGCCGAGGGGCGACTGTTCGACGAACAGCGAGAGGCGACGTTGGCTGTCTTCGAGCGCCCGTTTCGAGCGGTACTGATCGACCGCGTTCCGGATTCGGTTGGCGAGGACGGTGTACTGGCCGAGTCCGCCCTCCTTCTCCAGATAGTCGGTCACGCCGGCCGAGATGGCCTCGCTGGCTATCTCCTCGCTTCCCTTGCCGGTAAAGAGGATGAACGGCAGGTCGGGGGCGCGCTCCCGGACGGCTTCGAGCACCTCGATCCCGTTCCGGCCCGGCATGTCGTAGTCGGAGACCACGCAGTCTACCCCGTCCGTGAGCCGTTCCAGCACCTCGTCCGCGCTCGTCACCGCTTCGACCGACAGACGGTCGTCCTCCCGTTCGAGCGCCGTCGCCGTCAGGTCGGCGAAATCCGCTTGATCGTCGACGTGTAGGACCCGGATCGGCTCGTGCATCGAATTGTCAACTCGCACTCGCCGGTGAAATCCGTTCCGCCCTCACCACCGCTCTATAGCTGTCTGATCGTTCCAGTACTCACGTACCACCGTTTTGACTGCCTATATCGGTATTCCGTACCGGGGAGCCGGACGACCCCGAACGGATACCAATTATAAAGGTTCTATGACCGTCACATCGACGATTTGATATGGATCTGGAAGACCCCCCGGACCACGATCCGACGGCACAGAACCGGCGGCAGTTCTTACAGCGAACCGGCGTGGCGTCCGCGGCGGCGGCGCTCGGCTTCTCCGGTCGGTCGACGGCGCTGACCGAGGACGGCGAGTTCGAGACCGATCCGTTCACACTCGGGGTCGCTTCGGGCGACCCGCTTCCGAACTCGGTGATCCTGTGGACGCGACTCACCCCCGACCCGCTGGCGGTCGGCGGCGGCATGCCCGACCGGACGGTCGAGGTGGACTGGACCGTCGCCACAGACGAGGCCATGACAGAGACGGTCACCTCCGGCACCGCAACCGCAGCGCCCGATCACGCCCACACGCTCCACGTGAACGCCGGCGACCTTGACCCGGCTACCGAGTACTACTACCAGTTCGAGTCCGGTGGCGAGACGAGTCCGGTCGGGCGAACCAAGACCGCCCCGACCCCCGACGCCGCGGTCGACGAGTTCCGCTTCGCCTTCGCATCCTGTCAGTGGTGGGAACAAGGCTACTTCACGGCCTACCGGTACATGGCCCGCGACGAACTTGACCTGATCATCCACCTAGGCGACTACATCTACGAGTACCCCATCGGCGCGAACGGCGGCACTCGGGACCGGTCGGTTCCGCCCCAATACCGCGAGGAGATGGTCTCCCTCGACGAGTACCGCCTCCGGTACGGCCTGTACAAGTCCGACCCGAATCTGAAGGCGGCGCACGCGAGCGCCCCCTGGCTCATCACCCGCGACGACCACGAGGTTGACAACAACTGGGCCGGCGACGTGCCCGAGAATCCCGACGAGCAGAGTACGGAGGCATTCCTGAGGCGCCGGGCGGCGGCGTTCAAGGCCTACTACGAGCACATGCCGTTCCGGATGGAACAGAAACCGGACGGGGCGAACCAGAAGCTCTACCGCAACTACAGCTTCGGCGACCTGGTCGAGTTCAACGTCCTTGACACACGCGAGTTTCGGAGCGACCAGGCCTGCGACGACGGTTTCACCATCGTCGGCTGTCAGGAGCGGTTCGCCGAGGACCGCACCATCCTCGGCGAGAACCAGCGGTCGTGGCTCCTCGACAACCTCGAATCCTCCGAGACGACGTGGGACGTGCTCGCGAACCAGCTTCCCATCGCCCGGATGGACTACAAGGTCGACCTCTTCGGCGACGGCGAGGAGGAGGGGTTCCGCATGGATCAGTGGGACGGCTACGTGGCCGACCAGCGGGCGGTGTACGACGCCTTCGAGGCGCACGTCGAGAACCCCGTCGTCGTCACCGGGGATATCCACCGCCACTGGGCGAGCGACCTCGTCAGCTTCGCCGAGGACTCCGAGGAGGCCATCGGCGCGGAGTTCGTCGGCACGTCCATCTCCTCCGGCGGCGACGGCGGAGACATGGACGAGTTCGGCCGCCAGGTCATCGCCGACAACCAGAACGTCGAGTACTACTCCGGCCGGCGCGGCTACACCCGGTGTACGCTCACGCCCGACGACTGGACGACCGAGTACCGCGTGCTCGAATACGTCTCCGACCCCGGCTCCCCGATCCGCACCGACGCCACGTTCACGCTGGAGGCGGGCGAACCCGGGCTCCAGCCCCAGTCGCCGACGGTCGTCGCCGCGTCGATGGCGGTCGACAACGGCGCGACGGGTGACCTCGGGCTCACCGCCCGCTGGCTCCCCGAGGGGCTCTCGGGCGGCACCGTCACCGTCTCGCTCTCCGACCCCGAGGTCGCCGCGTTCACCGGTGCAACCGTCGACGACGCGTTCGGCATCGCGGAGACGAACGTCTCCGCCGACGGCAGTTCGGTCACCGTCCGCTTCGCGGACCTCGATACGAACGTCGGTCCCGTCGCCGGCGGCACCGACGTACCCCTCGCGACCCTGACAGTTCGTGGCGACGCCACCGGGACGACCGACGTGGAAGTATCCGTCGACGACCTAGACGACGACGCGGGGAACTCCCCCGACGCCGACGCCGATTCGGGCGTCCTCGTGGTCGGCCCGCCCGCAGTCGAGGGCCCCGACACGCCGACCGACCCCGACAACGACGGGCTCTACGAGGACGTGAACGGGAACGGCCGCCTCGACTACGACGACATCCAGACGCTGTTCGACAACTTCGAGTCGGACAGCGTCGCGATGAACGAGTCCGCGTACGACTTCAACGCGAACGGCCGCCTCGACTTCGACGACGTGGTCGACCTCTTCGACGACGTGAACTGAGACGCCCCCGTCGCCAGCTATTTTTCGCCGCCCTGTCATCACTTCGCATGGCCGGCTACGCCACGCTCCCCCAGTTACTCGACGCGCGCCGTCTCCGCGCCGCCGGCCTCGCCCTCCGGACCGATCCGGAGACGGCGGCGCCGTCCCGCGACCCCAACCCCGAACTCGTCGCGGCCGTGTCGGACCCCTTCGAGACCGTCGACGGTGTCCTCGACCGCCTCCACGCCCTCGAGCGCCGCCTCCGGGCGGTCGGCGACCGCCGTGCCGTCTTCCTCACGGTCTACACCCGGATGACCGCCGCGGTCCGCGACGCTATCGACGCCGGCCGCTTCGACGATCCGGACTGGATGCGCCGCTACACCGTCACCTTCGCCGACTACTACCGTCGGGCCTTCCGTGACTTCGAGCGGGGAACCATGGACGCCGTGCCCGACCCTTGGATCGTCGCCTTCTCGACCGCCGTCGAGGGGTCCGCTCTCGTCGCCCAGGACGCCTTCCTCGGGATCAACGCCCACATCAACTACGACCTCGCGCTCACCCTGCGGGACGTTGGCATCGACCCGCACCGCCGGCGGAAGCGCACCGACCACGACCGGATCGACGACGTGCTCGCCGACCTGATCGACGCTCAGCAGGCGGCGTTGGCGAATCTCTACGCGCCGGGCATCGGCGACATCGACGTGGCGCTCGGCCGGTTCGACGAGGCCCTCTCCTTGTTCTCGATGACCGAAGGGCGGGCGTGGGCGTGGCGGGTCGCGACCGTCCTCACCGACGTAGGGTGGGGCCTCGCGCGCCGGTACGCCCGCTGGGTGCTCCGGGCGACGGCCACCGGCGGCGCCGTCTTCGTGCGGTCGCCGCCGGTCGACCCGGCCGTATTGACGGCGCTCCGGCGGGCCGAAGCCGGCCGGTCGCTCGACGACGCTCTCGTCGCCCTCGGCGACCGCTTGGACGAGGGTATCGACGGCTGAACGCGGATACTGATCCGAGATTCGCCACGAGGCGGCCGTCGAGTGCCGCCCGGCGCGTCCGGATCACGCTGGACCGCCGTCGACGGCGCGTCGGTGATGCGTCGACGCTCACCCGCTCCGCCGCCGTCGTCCCCCGCGCCGACGTGTCGACGGAGCGCTCCCTCGCCCCGGATGCGCACGTACAGTAGTGACCTATGCGGACGCGACGGCAACAATCAGCAATTGTTGCCCTTTCCAGTGGGACACGCCCCCGTCCGCATCGGGGAGCAAAATTGGACTTTTGCGGATATACCGCGGTATCGATACCCGTCTGTACGGAATCTCCTCGATACGGATTCTAAACGCACAGTCTCTTCCCGCATTCGCCCCGGCGAGCGCCCGTGCGGCGCGTCACGCGTCTCGGAAAATGGTGTCGAGGAGGACAGAGGAATGACTCACACGAGCGTACGCGCAGTCGACCGACGACTGACGGGCGACTCGCGGTCCAACGGCGACGTACCGTGGGCCGACGCGCGCTCGTCGACGTTCGACACACACCATGAGAGATCAACACACCGACTCACGCGGCGAATCGACCGGTCACTCCAGACGTGACCTGCTCAGGACGGCCCCGCTCGGCGCCCTCGCCGCCGGCTTTGCGGGCTGTCTGGGTGGCGGAACTGGCGGCGGCAGCGCGACTGGAACCGGTGGCGGTGGCGGCACCACGGTCCGGTGGGCCGGCACTCAGAACCCCGACACGACGTGCTGGGACTTCGGCGAGAACCTCCCCGAGGGGCCGGAGGGATGCGGGCTGGTCTATCCCGTCTTCGAACTCGGCCGCCGTCTCGACGAGCGTGAGGACGCCCCGAACTTGGCCCTCGTCGGCAGCAAAGAGCTCTGCAGCGAGCAGTCCTGCATGTCGAAGCTGGATTCGAAGGTCATCCACCTCGGCAGTAGTTCGGTCGCCAATTCGGCGAAAATCTGGCCGGAGAACGAACTCTGGAGCATCCCGTACACGTTCCCGGTTCACCAGCGGGCCGCTATCGGTTACAGCTTCGTCCACCCGACCACGTGGGAGGAGTACTGGGTCCCCTTCGCGAAGAAGTACAACGTCGTTCCCATCGGCTTCGACCCGCCGGGCTACCGCGCTCACCTCATCGGCACCGGGAGCGACCCCGGCAGCCCGATCACCTCACCCGCCGACTTCGAGGGCCGGAAGATCCGCACTACACAGAGCGAGGTCATCTCGACGGCGTTCGACGAACTCGGGATGAACCCGATCACCATCTCCTTCGCCGACACGCTGCAGGGGATGAAGTCGGGCGTCGTCGACGGCCTGGAGATTATCACGCCCTACGCCGTCGCCGCTCAGATCACGTCGATGACCGCGCAGGTGACGCTGACCCAGTGGGCGCCGGGCCTCGACCCCATCTGGTGTCGCGTCGACTTCCTCAAGAGCCTCTCGGAGGCCGAACGGACGGCGTTCGCGGAGGTCACCGCCGACCTCGCGGAGCAGAGCATCCAGCGCACCGACCGGACGTACGAGCGCTTCCAGGGCCTCAGCCCCGACGCCCCCGTCGAAGGCTCGAACTTCCACACCGAAGGCCCCGACGGCGAGCCGGTACAGGTTAACTGGCTGAGCGAAGACGACCTCGACGCGTGGCGGGAGCCCGTCGACCCCGTCGACAACCGGGACCTCTACAGCGAGGCCATCGGCCGCGTCCACGACGCGTTCACCGACGGCTTCTTCGACCGGCTCTACGACCTCGCCCGCGAGAGCGGCGTCCCCGACCAGTCGAAGAACTTCACGCTCGACGCCTGGTGGGACGACTATCTGGACCGGATATAACTCGCCGATGTCGTCCACACTCTCACGATACGTCGAGACGCTCTTGGACCCCGAGCGCCTGCAGGAGACGCGTCTCGGCCCCGTCGAGCGCAACCTCGAACTGTACCTCGGCGGGGCGCTCCTCGTCGTCTACGGGCTGGTGATCGGGTTTTCGGTCATTCAGCGTACCCTCACGGGCGAGCAGGCGCTGTGGGCACAGGAGAGCGCCATCGGCATGTTCGTCTGGGTCGCGTGGCTCTCCGTCGCGTACGTCATCCGCAACGAGGACCACCTGCGATTCACGATGGTGCTCTCCGGGCTGTCGAACGCCGGCCGGTACGCCGTCTACTGGGTCGAGTGGCTCTGTTGGCTCGCCTTCGCCGGCGTCGTCTTCGTCTACTCGCTTCCCGTCTTCGGTGACTTCCTCAGCCGCGGCGGAACCATCACCGGGACGTCGGTCCCCGACGCCGTCACCTATCTGGCCGTGACGGTCGGCATCGCGCTCGTACTCTTTCGGGTCGCCGAGCAGATGCTCTGGGTGAGCTACGCCTTCCGCCGCGGCGACGACATCACGTACGCCGACGGGGAGGTGGTCGGCGAGTGATTTTCGCTCCGCTGCAGGCCAGTCTCGCCGGCCTCAGCCCCGGAGTCGCTCTCGCGCTCCTGACGCTCGTCGCCGCCGTCCTGTTCGTCGTCGGCGTCCCTATCCTGCTGGTGTTCTCGACGTGGGCCATCGGCTTCACCGTCATCTTCCCCGTCTTCAGCCTGCGGAACATGGCGCTCGTCTCGTACTACCAGCTCTGGACGTTCCCCCTGACGGCCGTCCCGCTGTTCATCCTCGTGGGCGCGCTCGTCAACCAGCTACAGATCGCTCGCGACATCATCGATATGTCCCGCTCGATGGCGGGCTGGCTCCCCGGCAGTTCGGCGAACACGGCGCTCGTCACCGCCGGCGTCTTCTCCGCCATCACGGGCTCGAACGCCGCGACGACCGCTTCCGTCGGCGAAGCCTTCACCGACGAACTCGACGAGGAGGGGTACGACCCCGTGTTCAGCGCCGCCACCATCGCCGCCGGCGGCACGCTCGGCATCATCATCCCGCCGAGCGTCCTCTTCATCCTCTACGGCGTCACGTTCAACCTCTCCGTCTCGGAACTGTTCGTCGCCGGCATCCTGCCCGGTATCCTGATGCTCGGCGGCCTCGTCGTCACGGCGACGGTCATCTCCCGCCGGCACGACTACGGGACGACCGACTACTCGTTCAGCCTCACCGCGATCGGTCGGTCGATGTTCCGGGCGCGCAACTCGTTGCTCGCCATCGTCGTCCTCTTAGGCGGCATCTTCACCGGCCTGTTCACTCCCTCGGAGTCCGCCTCCATCGCCATCCTCTTTGTCGTCACCGCGGAGTTCCTCTCGGGTCACATCGACGACTTCGGGTTCGTGACGGAGTCCGTCCAGCTCACCGTCTACCTCGTCGGCATCATCATCCCCGTGCTGATCACGTCGATCATGATCCAGCAGAGCCTCTCCTTTCTCAACCTCCAGGACCTCGTCTCGAACGCCATCCTCGCGCTCGACTCGCCGATTCTCGTCGGCGTCGCCCTCCTCGTCGTCATGCTCCTGAGCGGGTCGATACTGGCGTCGATTCCGAACATGATTCTCACTGCGCCGCTGTTGGCGCCCGCTGCCTTCGCCCTCGGTATCTCGCCGCTCATGTGGGGGGTGATCTTCATGATCAGCGACGCCATCGGCTTCATCACGCCACCGTACGGCCTCAACCTCTACATCATGAGCAGCATCACCGACATCGATTACATCAAAATCGCCCGCGCCGCCTTCCCGTACTTCCTGGTGTTGACCTCGGTGCTGGTGTTGTTTTTCGTCTTCCCAGAGGCGAACGTCCTCGCCGCGGGCTGACCACGGCGGGGCGCTCGCGACGGGGGATATATGTCTCTGACCGGCCGACGGTGAGCCATGTTCCTGTTGCTGACCGACGGTCCGGCCGACGACGACGTGGCCCTGCCGTTCGTCGCCGCGGCGGGCGCGCTGGCCGACGGCGAGGACGTGTCCATCGTGGCGATGGCCGACGCCGTCCACCTCCTAGCCGCCGCTACCGACCTGCACGCCCTCGACGCGTCGGGACTCCCGACCGTCGGGCGAACCGTCGAGCGACTGCGCGATGCGAACGCTCTCGCGGACGCCGTCGCCCTGCGCGACTGCTGTGCCGCCCGCGACATCGACGAGACGGACCTCGCTCCGTGGGCCACGATGGACGACGAACGCGCGGTTGCCCGCCTCGCCGCCGCCCACGACACGACGCTCTCCTTCTAGGTCGCCGCGTACCGACATTTTAGCCCCAATCTAGACCGACCTTCGCCGAATTGTGTCCGCAGTTTGAAAAATATTCATCCCCCTCCTCGACGCCGGTACTGGTGGAGGCGACCCGCCTCCTGAGTACTATGACAGGACCACTGACTCGACGACGGCTGCTCCGCGCGGGGGCCGTCCTCGGCGCGGGTGGTATCGGACTCGCCCTCGGCAACCCGGTCGCGGCGAACCCGGGCAAGGGCGACGACCGAGGCAACGGCAAGACGTTCGGCCGCGTCTACGCCAACGACGTGCTCTGGCGGACGAACGTCGTGAAGACGCTCGACGAACGACCCGATCCGGAGGATAAAATCTACTTCCTCCACGACGGGAGCGGACGGATCGACGAGAACGCGGATGCGAGCGACGACCAAGCGTCGCCGTTCGTCTCCGAATCGGCCCCCGGAGACGGTGACTGGAACGGCGGCAAGTGGACCCACTTCAGCGCCGAAGTGACCGACATCGACGCGTTCAACGAGGACGCCCCGCTGACGAACGCCGACGACGTGCTCGATAAGTCGTACATCGAGGTGACGCTGGGACGGCCCGGCTTCGGCCCGCCGGATTTCTTCATCTGCCCCCTCAACGGGCGTGCGTAGGCGCTCCGACCCCGCTCCGGGGTCGACGCCACCTTCGACCGTGCGGCTCGTAGGAAGTCTCGTCGGAGTTCATACTGTTCTCGCGAAGCACCGAGATACAGTGATAACAGATCGGGGTCGCACCCTCCGGTTGGCTACGATAGCCCCTCTCATAGTGATCATTGTAAGTCATTACCAGCGTGGTGCCGAACGGAGCGGCACCACGCCGGGAACCAGTTACAATAACCACTATCAGTCGTCCGACGCCGTCGGGTCCGACTCCTCCGGAATGCCGGGGTCGACGCCGCGTCGCCGGCCGTCGAGCGACGAGAGGCCGTACACCAGCCCGACGAGCGCGACGACGCCGATCGGAAGCAGGAGCACCGGGGCGACGCGGGTGTATCCCCACACGACGAGCAGGCCGGCGGCGACGAACACGACGGTGACGGCGTAGTAGAGTTGGGTGCGGACGTGGTCGATCAGGTCCGCCCCGGTGAACGTGGCGGAGAGGACGGTCGTATCGGAGATGGGCGAGGCGTGATCGCCGAAGATGGCGCCGGAGAAGACGCTCCCGACCAGCGCCGCGACCATCGTGTGATCGCCGGTCAGCTCCCACGCCACGGGGACGGCAATCGGTGTCACGATGGCCATCGTCCCCCACGAACTTCCGGTGGAAAACGCGACGAACGCGGCGGTGAACAACACCACGACGGGCAACAGCGCCGGATCGAGCACGTCGCCGGCGATGCCGCCGACGTACTCGCCGGTTCCCAGCGCCTCGACGACGTTGCCGATGGACCACGCGAGGACGAGGATAGTCACCGCGGTCAGCATGATCCCGAACCCGTCGATGGTCGTGTCGACGCTCTCGCCGAGCGTGAGCCGTCCGGTCGCGTAGCCGATGACGTACGTCGACACCACCATCGCGAAGGACCCGAAGATGAGCGCCACCGCGTAGTCGGCACCGATCACCGTGTCGTACAGCGACCCGCCCGGCTCGTACCCGGTCCAGAGCGCCGTTCCCAGCGTCGCGACGACCAGCACGCCGATGGGGAGGAAGAAGGCGAGCAGGCGCGGGTCGTCGACGTTCGGATCGCCGAGTTCGGCCGCCACGTCCTGCATCGGTCGGGCGTCCTCGCGGGTCACCCGCCCCGTTTCGGCGGCCCGGCGCTCGGCGGTGAGCATCTCGCCGTAGTCCCGCCCGCTCGCCACGACGATGCCGACCATCGCGATAGCGAGGATGGCGTACGTGTTGTACGGGATCGATTCGAGAAACACCGCGAATGCGTTCGGGGCCTCGCTCGCGGCGATATCGGCCGCTTCGTAGCCCGACTCGATCATCGACAGTTGGAACGCGACCCACGAGGAGACGGCAAGCGTCGCCACCGGGGCCGCCGTCGAGTCGACCAGATACGCCAACTTCTCCCGCGAGATGCGCAGGTGATCGGAGACGTCGCGCATCGTGCTGCCGACGACGGCCGAATTGGCGTAGTCGTCGAAAAAGAGCAGGAGTCCGAGCAGCCACGTCGCGGCGCCGACCTTGCGCCGCGTATCGAGTCGTTCGATGGCCCAGTTTCGAACCGCGTGTGAGCCACCCAGCCGCCAGATCATCGCCACTGCGGAGCCGAGCAACAGCGTGAAGATGACGATTTGGGCGTGGAACGTGCTGTCCCCGACGGACGCAGCGATCCACTCGAAGGTCTGTCGCAGTCCGAGCCCACCGGTGAAGATGACGCCACCCGACCACACGCCCAGAAAGAGCGACAACACCGCCTTTCGCGTCGCGATTGCCAACCCGATGGCGAGCAACGGGGGAACGAGCGACAGCGCGCCGAACTCCGCCATACGCCCTGCTACTCCCTACTGATGATAAAGGTTCACGCTCCTCGTTCGTGACTGGTTTTATCCGCTTTCCGCCCGTCCGTTCGGGTATGGTTTCGACTGGCGACACCGCCCCGACGTTCACCGCGACGGTCGGGACGGCCGAACACGAATCGTTCGATCTGAACGACCACCTCGGCGACGGCCCCGTCGTCCTCGCCTTCTTCCCCGGGGCGTTCACCCCGCCCTGCCGGAACGAGATGCTCGGCCTGCAGTCGCATCTCGACGACTTCCGCGACGCCGGCGCGACGGTGTTCGGCATCAGCGCCGACTCGCCGTTCTCCCAGGGTGCGTTCAGCGAGGACCACGGCTTGGAGTTCGACCTCGTGAGCGACATGGACGGCGACACGATCGAGGCGTACGGCCTGACGATGGACATCCCTGACCTCGGCCTCCACGGAATCGCCAACCGCGCCGTCTTCGTCCTCGACGACGAGGGCACCGTCACGTACCGCTGGATCGCCGACGATCCGACGAACGAACCCGACTACGACGCCGTCCTCGACGCCGTCCGGTCGGCCTAACCGAGGTCGACGCCCCGGACTTCGATCCGGGCCCCGCCCGCCGACCCCTCGGTCACGGCGACCGTCCAGCCGTGTGCCGCCGCCATCTTCTCGACGATTGATAGCCCGAGCCCGGTGCCGGTCGAGTCCGTCGAGTAGCCCCGCTCGAACACCTCCGCCCGCCGGGCCTCGGGGATGCCGACCCCGTCGTCCTCGACGTAGAAGCCGTCGTCGAGGACGCCGACCCGGACCGTGAGCGGCGCGTCGTCGGCCGAGCCGTGCTCGGCGCTGTCACCGGCCTCCGGCCGGTTGTCAGTGGACCCGTGTTCCACACTGTTCCGAAACAGGTTCTCCAGCAACTGTCTGAGTCGCGCTTCGTCCGCCCGTACCGTCGCCTCGTCGACCATCTGTAACGTCGCCTCGCCCGTCTCGACGGTCGTCCAGCACGCACGCGCAATCGATTCCAGCTTCAGGCGTTCGGCCTCGTCGACTACTGCACCCTCCCGCGTGAGCGTCGTGAGGTCCTCGACGAGGGCGTCCATCCGGTCGAGCGCCCGCCGGCACCGATCGAACTGCTCGTCGTCGCCCGTCTCCTCGGCGAGTTCGAGTGCGCCACGGAACACGGTCATCGGGTTCCGGAGGTCGTGGGAGACGATGCCCGTGAACTCCCGGAACCGATCGTTCTGAGTGCGGAGTTTCGCCGTTCGCTCCCGCCGGTCGAGCGCCGCCCCGACCCACCGCGAGAGCAGGTCGACGACCGTCACCTCCCAGTCGGAGAACTCTCCCTCGCGGGCGTCGTCGTCGTAGAAACACAGCGTGCCGTACGCCTCTCCCCCGACGACGACGGGCGTGCCGACGTAACACGCGAGGCCGTACTCGGCGTAGGGCGGCCGGGCGGCGAGGTCGGCGTCCGCGCTCACGTCGCCGACGGTCACCGACTCCTCGGACCGGACCACCCGCTCGCAGTTCGCCGCCGACAGCGGGACGGCGTCGCCCTCGGTGATCGACCCATCGCCGATCTCCGGTCCGTCCGCCACGTGGACGAGTTCGAAGACGTACTCGTCGTCCTCGGCCCGCCCGAGGATGCCGTAGCGCATGCCGAGGGCGTTCGTGCCGATCTCGAGTAGCCGCCGTATCCGGTCGGTGATGGAGCGATCCGGCGCCGACACCGCCTCGTACATCCCGCGGAGCAACCGCTCGCGGCGCTGTAGTTCCCGCTCCCGCGCCGCCCGCTCGGTCACCTCCTGGGTCATCGACAGCCCGCCGACGATGTCGCCCGCCTCGTCACGGACGGGCGTGACGTGGGCCTCGAACTGCCGTTCGGCGTACTCGAACTCGAAGGTTCGCTCGGCGCCGCCGAGCGCCGCGCGGTAGTGCGGCAGAAACGCCTCCCGGAACGTCGGCGAGTGTACGTCGGTCAGCAACTCGCCCTCCATGTCCGACGGCGAGAGGTTCAGGTCCTCGAAGACGGCCCCCCCGACGACCGTATATCGGAGGTCAGTATCGTAAAGCGCCACTGCCCCGTTCGGGAGGGCGTTCACGAGCGTCCGGTAGTAATGTTCCCGCCGGGTCGCCTCGGCCGTCCGCCGGGATTCGAGGCGCCGTCTGGTTTCGGCCGCTTCGAGCGCCCGGCTGATCGTCTCGCCGAGTTCCTCGAAGACGCTCAGCTCCGTTTCGCCGAAGGCGTCGGGTTGGTCGGCGTAGAGCGCCAGCATCCCGTCCCGACCGCCGCCGTACGACAGGGGAAGGACCACCATCGACTCGTAGCCGTAGCGCTCGGCCGCCTCGCGCCACGGCTCGAAGCCCGGATCGTCGGGGATGGCTCGGGTCACCTGGAGTTCGCCCGTCCGGATCGCTCGTCCGCCCGGCCCCCGCCCGAGCGGACGGTCGTCGTAGTAGACGTCGATGTCGGCCAAGTAGCCGGCGGCGTCGCCCGCGGAGGTGCGCGGGACGATCTCGCCGGTGTCGGGATTCGGTTCGCCGATCCAGGCGAATCGGAACGGCGTGGCGTCGGTGAGCGTCCGACAGACGGCGGCCTCGATCTCGTCGACGCTCCCGGCCGCGACGAGCCGACGGTTGATCTCTCTGATCAGTGTGTTGACGTGTTCCTGTCTGGTCGCTCGCTTCCGGACCCGCCTCGCCTCGACTGCGTTCACGATCCGGTTGACTAGGATCTCGTACCCTTCGCTCCCCGCCGACTTCTGGACGTAGTCGGTCACGCCGGCCGAGATGGCCTCGCTCGCGATTTCCTCGCTCCCCTTGCCGGTAAAGAGGATGAACGGGCGGTCGTCGCCGGCCGCCCGGACGCGTTCGAGAAACTCGATACCGTCGAGTCGCGGCATCTCGTAGTCGGAGACGATGCAGTCGACCCCCTCGTCGAGACGGTCCAGTCCCACCTCGGCGTTCGTGGCCGTCAGCACCTCGATCCGGTCGTCCTCGCGTTCGAGAAACGTCGCTGCCAAATCGACGAACGCAGGATCGTCGTCGACGTGTAACACCCGGATCGGATCGGTTCGCGCACCCATCTACACGTCCTCTATCGAGCAGATGGCTGATAAGTCGTCCCCTTGCTTCTCACCGGTTCAGGATCGCCCGGAGCGTCGCGAGTAGCGTCGGATCGGTGGCCTCGAACCGACGGAGTTGGGCCGCGTCGGTAAACGCCGCCCGCCCCAGCAGGAGGCTGGCGGTCATGCTCGTCAGGCCCCCCGCCGCGAAGATCATCCCCATGATGACGAACTGGTACTCGGCGGCGTAGATGGGATTGGCGCCGCCGAGGATCATGCCCGCCATCATCCCGGGGATGTACACCAGCCCGAGCGTCCGCATGGCGTCGACGACGGGGATGAGCGACGCGCGGACGGATTCGGTGACGAACTCCGAGACGGCGCGTTCGGGGGGGACGCCGAGCGCGAGGACGGCCTCGATTTCGTCCCGGTTCGACTCTATCTCCCCCTGGAAGCGGTCCAGCGTGAGCGAGTTCGTCTTCATCGCGTTCGCGATGATCATCCCGCCGACCGGAACGAGGTTGCGGACCGTCCGCTCGATGGCCCCCGCCGCGACCATCGTCACGATGACGACGGCCGACCCGACGCCAAGTGCGATCACCGAGATGCGGAAGGCGTTGGGTACGCCGCCGCCCCGCTTGCGCGACTCCCAGGCGGCGTAGACGACCATCGCCGCGAGCAGGAGTCCGGAGAAGGTCAGCGGAATGGTAAACAGGACGCCGATGAGTGCGCCCATCGCGAGCACCTGCACGAACCCGCGGGCGAAGGAGCCGCCGAGTTCCCGCTCCAGATCGAGATTCCGGATCGAGGAGACGACGATGACGACCGCCGCGAGCGCCGTCGCCGCGGCGACCTGGAACAGCCCCTGGATCACGACCGGATCGGCCAACTGATCCGGGATGGCGCTCACACTCACGTGATCACCTCCCGTGGCGCTCCCACGTCGACGATCCGTCCGTCGCGCAGTCGCGCCACGCGGTCGGCCAGCCGCTCGGCCTGTCGCTCGTCGTGCGTGACGAGGACCACCGTCCGCTCGCCGGACGCGAGGAGGTCGGCCAGCAGGCGTTCGACCTCCGCTTCGGCCTCGCTGTCGAGGCTCGCCGTCGGTTCGTCGAGCAGGATCACCTCCGGGTCGTTGATCACCGTCCGGGCGATAGCCACCCGCTGGGCCTCACCGCCGGAGAGGTCGCTCGCGTCCCGGTCGGCGTAGCCATCGAGGCCGACGGCCGCTAAGAGGTCGACGAGTCGCTCCTCGCTCACCGACTCGCCGCGCAGGCGCGGCCCGATGGTGACGTTCTCGCGGACGGTGCCGCCCCGGAGCGCGGGGTTCTGGGGCACCAGCCCTACCCGCTTGCGAAGCGTCCGTGGGTCGAGCGTGCGGTAGTCGGTCCCGTCGAGATAGACGGTTCCGCCGGTCGGCTCGTCGAGGCGGTCGAGCAGGCGCAGCAGCGACGACTTGCCGGCGCCGGAGGGGCCGACGATGGCGACCGTCTCCCCGCTCGCCACGTCGAGCGACACCCGATCGAGGATGCGGTCGCCATCGACCTCGTAACTCAGATTCTCGGCACGCAGGTTCGTCATGAGTCTTCGGGCGCTCTGTCGAGCCACGCCCGTAGTCGTGGTTACGCACCCCGTCGCATGAACGTTCGGCTCCGACGAATCGAGGGGCTCTGCATACCGCCGGTTGCCACGACGCGCGACTCGACCGACCAGGGCCGTTCGACCGACCCGCCGACGACTGCAAAGCACGGCCATCGGGCCGCAGTCCGGCGTTTCGACCGGAAAAATTTTGATACACATCCCCAATGCGATCATAACTCGAATGAAACGACTTCTGGTGTGGGGACTCGTCGCCGGTGTGTTGGTTTCGGGAGTGAGCGTCGCTACGACCGACCTCGTTTCTCTCGACGGTGACTCCGACCCCGTGGTCGCGGAGCTGGCAACCGGCACCGATCCCCTCGACGACGACACGGACGGCGACGGACTCGGTGACTCCCGTGAGCGGGCGGTGGCTACGAATCCGACGGTCGCCGACACGGACGGCGACGGGCTGGCGGACGGTCCGGAGGTCACCGAGCACGGGACGGACCCGACGGCCGTCGACACGGACGGCGACGGGCTCGACGATCCGACGGAGATAGACGAACACGGGACGGACCCGACAGCCGTCGACACGGACGGTGATGGGCTCGACGATCCGGCGGAGATAGCCGAGCACGGGACGGATCCGACGGCCGCCGACACGGACGACGACGGGCTGGAAGACGGTCCGGAGGTCGCCGAGCACGGGACGGATCCGATGGCAGCCGACACGGACGGCGACGGGTTGGAAGACGGCCCGGAGGCCGCCGAGCACGGGACGGACCCGACGGTTGCCGACACGGACGGCGACGGCCTCGACGACCCGACGGAACTCACGGAGTACGAGACGGACCCGACGGCCGCCGACACGGACGGCGACGGCCTCGACGACCCGACGGAACTCACGGAGTACGAGACGGACCCGACGGTCGCCGACACGGACGGCGACGGGCTGGCGGACGGCCCGGAACTCGCCGAGCACGGGACGGATCCGACGGTTGCCGACACGGACGGCGACGGGCTGGCAGACGGCCCGGAACTCGCCGAGCACGGGACGGATCCGACGGTCGCCGACACGGACGGCGACGGGCTGGCAGACGGCCCGGAGGTCGCCGAGCACGGGACGGATCCGACGGTCGCCGACACGGACGGCGACGGCCTCGTCGACCCGACGGAACTCGACGGTCCGACGGATCCGACGGCCGCCGACACGGACGGCGACGGGCTGGCAGACGGTCCGGAGGTCGCCGAGCACGGGACGGATCCGATGGCAGCCGACACGGACGGCGACGGGCTGGCAGACGGCGCCGAGGTCGACGGAGAGACGGCGGGTGGCGTGGCCCTCCCCGGTTCGGATCCGCTTTCGATGGATCTCTACGTTCGGATCAGCTACGACGGTAGCGCGACGGAGAAATCCGCCTCGTTTTTCGCCGATCTCCGCTCGCAGTGGTCGAAGATGCCCGTCGCGAATCCGGATGGCACCACCGGCATCGACCTCCACGTAGAGGCCGTGCAGCCACACCCGGAGACGGTCACCTTCACCGGCAGCGAGCGTAGCTTCCGACGTATCAAAGCCGACTACTACGTCGACAACGTCGGGGACGGGGCGGGAATCTACCACAACGTCATGTTCGTCGCCTTCGCCGACGGCGACCAGTACGACGGCTACGGCGACGCGCCGGGGCAGTTCGCCATCGTCAAATCGAACACGGACGACCGGGCACAGCGGAACATGATCGTGCACGAACTACTGCACGGGGTCGTCGGGAGGGTCGAAGCCGACACTGCCTGCCCAAACGACGCCATCCACGTCTGTACGAACGGCTGGCTTCAGGTTCCCATCCGGGACGAAGACGAATTCCTCTCCGAGGCGGTCGCCGAGCAAATCGAAACGAACGGCTTCGAGGGCTGACGCCGCTTCCCGATCCGCCCTTCGGCCCTCACGCCTCGGTTGCGTCGCGGTCCCGGCCGTCCCGTCGTTGCGGTCCGGCGCGTCGTCGGCCACGACGCGCAACTGACCGCCTCGAGGACAAGCGCTACGCTGACAAGCCGACGGTCCCACGTGGCAACCGTGTCGGACATCGACGACAGTGGGTTGACGGCCGTGCCGTGGCGCTCCGCCACGCTCTACGTCATCCTCGCGTGTTCGCTGATGGGCGTCATGGGCGTCTCGCTGGTCAGCCCCGTCCTGCCCGACCTCCGGTCCGTCTTCGGCGTCACCGACGCGCAGGTGGGGCTGGTGATCACGGCGTACACCCTCCCCGGTGTGATCGTCACGCCCTTCGTCGGCCTCGTCGCCGACCGCTTCGGCCGACGCCGCGTGGTCGTCCCCCTCCTCTTTCTGTTCGCCGTCGCCGGCGCCGGCGTGGCCTTCGCCCGCACCTTCGCCGAGGTGATCGCCCTCCGATTTCTCCAGGGCGTCGGCGCCAGCGCCCTCATCACCCTCGCGGTGACGCTCATCGGCGACGTGTACGAGGGCCCGCGCCGCGACGCCGTGATGGGCGTCAACGGGAGCACGATCGGCACCGGTGCGGCCTTCTACCCGCTTCTCGGGGGCGCGCTCGCCGGGATTCGCTGGTCGGCCCCCTTCCTCTTTTTCGGCGTCGGCGCCCTCGTCGGCCTCCTCGCGCTCGTCGCCCTCGTCGAACCCGACGCCGAACGCTCGACGGACGTGCGGACGTATCTCGGCCGCCTCCGCGAGGTAGCGGTCCTCCCGCGGGCGCTCGCCGTCTTCGTCGCGCTCTTTGCCGCCTTCGTCATCTTCTACGGCGCCGTCCTCACCGCGCTCCCGCTTCTCCTTCGCGACGCCTACGGTCTCGGTGCCGGGCGAATCGGCGCGACGCTCTCGACCGTCGCGCTCGCGAGCGCCGCCGTCTCCTCGCAGTACGGCCGGATTTCGGATCGATTCCGGCCGGCACAGCTCGTCGCCGTCGGCTTCGTCGCCTACGGCCTGGGGCTGTTCGGCGTCCGCCTCGCCCCGTCGCCGCTCGCCGTCGCCGCCGCGCTCCTCGTCTTCGGCGTCGGCTTCGGCGTCGTGATGCCGTCCATCGACACCACGGTCGTCACGCTCGTCGACGACGACTTACGCGCGGGCGTGATGGGCCTCCGGACCAGCGTCCTCCGCCTCGGACAGACGCTCGGTCCGGTCACCTTTACGGTCGCCGCTGATCGCGGGTTCGCGACGACCGTCGCCGGCTACCGCGTCCTACTCGTCGTCGCAGGGGTCGTAGCCATCCTCGGCGGCGGCGGCTACCTCCTCCTGTCGCGGTAACGCTACTTCGCCTCCGCCTTCCGCGTCTGTTCGACCGTCACGACGGGCACGTCCGCGTTGGCGAGAATGAGCTTCGAGACGCTTCCGAGCAGGATCTTTCCGAGCCCCGTCCGCTTGCGCGACCCGATGACGATGTAGTCCGGAGAGATTTCCTCGGCCACCTGCAGGATGTGGTTCGCCGTCCGTCCCGTCGGCAGGTCGCGTCGGCTCTGCTCCGGCATGATCCGGAGGTCCACGCCGTCCAGGTCACCGATGACCGACGTGACTATCTCCTCGACCTGTTCGCGAGCCTTCTCCTCGTCCCCGTCTTCGGGCACGACGTGGAGGATTACCAACCGCTTGTCCATACTCGTCGCGAGTTCGTACGCCGTCTCCACGACCCCCTTGCAACCGGGGTCCCTGTCAATGGCTGTCAGTATCACCATGCTATCAGTAATTCCTAACGATAATTAAAGCACTTTCGACCGCGTCATTCGTTACTACCCACTCACGGGGGCCTCGATCCGACTCCCCGCACCGTTCGGCCGCAGTCTTGCGATTCGATCGACTCGATACGTATTAAATGACCTTAAGGAATATGGTGTTCATGATAAATCATGCAAAAAGTGCGGCTTTCCTCATTTATACCACCTTCACTATCTTTCATCGGGTTGGATATGCGGCAGAGACCATCACGACTCACTTCAATGCCGAGTTACGCCGGCACTCCCGGACGGATCGCTCAACTGCAGCCAGGTTCCACACGCACGGGCGGTGATCCGACGTGAGCACCGGGACGGCCGACGCGACGGACCACCGGATCTCCGAACCGCCGTCCTCGATCAAGGAGTTCCTCAGCTACATGGGGCCGGCGTGGGTGTTCACCGCCTCCCAGATCGGCGGCGGTGAGGTGCTGAGCGTCCCACTCGGCGGCGCGTACCTCGGCATGGAGGGCATCTGGCTCATTCCCCTGATTACGTTCACGAAGATCTTCGGCCAGTACTACCTCGTTCGCTACGGCGTCATGACGGGCGATACGTTCCTCGACGCGCTCTACGAACGTAGCTGGGCGCTGAAGTGGATCTTCTACTACGTGTTCCTCGGCGGGCTGATATACGCCATCGGCCTCTCGGGCCACCTCGGTGAGACCGCCGGCGCGTTCAACTCACTGCTTCCGGCCATCGGAACGACCGGTTGGATGCTCATCACGGTGGCCGCCGGCCTCCTCGTGGTCGGTGCGCGCTCGTACGGCCTGATCGAGAAGCTCGCCACGTCGCTCCTGTGGATCTTCCTGATCCTGATCGCGTTCGTCTCGCTCCAGACTGCGGGCGTCTGGGCCCCGAACCTCGCGTCCGGTCTCGTCCCGTCCATGCCCGGCCGCGTCGAGGGACTTGGCGTCGGCGGGATGGCCTTCATCCTCACCATGTTCGGCTGGATCGGCGCCGGCTTCGGCCCGACCGTCTCCTACGTCTGGTTCGCGAAGGACAAGGTCATGGGGATGTTCGAACCGCTCGACGACGGCGTCGAGATCGACAAGTACGACCTGACCGACGAGGAGATCAGCCGCCTCAAGGGCTGGGGCGACATCGTCCTCTGGCAGAACCTCCTCTCCTCGGTCATCCTGGCCGTCTTCTCCTTCTTTATGTGGACGGCCGCGGCTGCGACCCTGCACGTGGAGGGCATCCAGCCGAGCGGCTTCACCGTCATCCCCGAGATGGCCGCCATCTTCACGACGCAGTTCGGTGAGTGGTCCGCAGTCCTCTTCCTGCTGACCACCGTCGCCGCGCTGTTCTCGACGCTGATCGGTCCGCTGTACGGGATGTCCCGTCTCTGGGAGGACGCCTTCGCGCTCCACGGCGTGTTCGACAACTACAATATCACCCGGGACACCACGTTCCGGGCGACCATCGTCCTGTTCGCGGCGATTCCGCTCTCGCTCAACCTCTTCATCGAGGCGCCGCTGATCCTCTTTGCCCTCTCTGGCGCGCTCTTCGCCCCCGCAATCGGGCTCATGTACCTCTCGGTGATGTACATGTCCTTCGAAATCGACATCGACTCGCTCTCGCCGGTCCGCAGGTGGGCCGTCGCGCTCGCCGTCTTCGCGGGCGTCGTCATGATCGTGTCCGGTCTCTGGGAGGCACGCGGTTCGATCGAGACGATCGTCGGCCTGCTGTAATCGATCGGTGATCGTTCGGCGGGGTCGCCCCGCCCGCGTTCCTTCTTCGACTGCACTCACCGCCCCCAGTGACGACGCCGAGAGTTAACTCCCCACCCGACGAGTCGAGCGTATGCCCCCCGACGCCGACGATGCGTGGAACCCGGCCGCCTACGACGACGACCACGCCTTCGTCTACGAGTACGGGGAGCGCGTCGTCGACCTGCTCGACCCTGCCCCCGGCGAGCGCATCCTCGATATCGGCTGTGGCACCGGCCACCTGACCGACCGCATCGCGTCGGCCGGCGCCGAGGCCGTCGGCCTGGACGCCTCCGCCGCGATGATCGAGCGCGCACGCGAGACGTATCCACACCGGTTCGTCCACGCCGACGCCCGCACCTTCGCGGTCGACGAGCCGTTCGACGCCATCTTCTCGAACGCCGCGCTCCACTGGATCGCCGAGTCGGATCAGGACGCCGTCCTCGATTCCGTCTCCCGTGCCCTCCGCCCCGGCGGCCGGTTCGTCGCCGAACTCGGCGGGACTGGCAACGTCGCCGCTATCGTCGACGCGGTGCGCGCCGCGGCCGCCGACCGCGGCTACGCCCTAGAATCGCCGTGGTACTTCCCGAGCGTCGGCGAGTACGCGACGCGGCTCGAAGCGGCCGGCTTCGAGGTGCGCTACGCCACGCTGTTCGACCGCCCGACCGAACTCGACGGGCTGGCGTCGTGGCTCGACGCCTTCGGCGACGACCTCCTCACGCCGGTTCCCGACGCCGAACGGCCGGCGCTGGTCGCCGATGTCGAGGATCGACTCCGTGACGACCTGTTCGTGGACGGGACGTGGACCGCGGACTATCGCAGGTTGCGGGTCGTCGCGGAAAAATAGGGGTTCGCCGGGACGGGTCGGCGAACCGCCGGTAAACCGTTACAGCACTCCGTCTCAGTCGATCCGCGGCTCGTCGTCGTCGAGTTTCGAGCGCGCCTCGTCGAGTTGGAGTTTCCGCTCGGCGCGGGCGACGACGCGGCGCACCTCGTCGACGGCGTCGATGTTCGAGGACAGCGAGGTGATCCCTTTCTCGACGAGGAACTTCGCCATGTCGGGATGCGAGCCGGACTGGCCCGTGATCGTCGTGTCCACGTCGTGTTCGTTACACGCCTCGATGACCTCCGCCATCGCCTCCAGGATAGTGGGGTGGAAGTCGTCGAAGCGGTCGGCCACCTGTGCGTTGTTGCGGTCGACCGCGAGCATGAACTGGACGATGTCGTTGGTGCCGAGGGCGACGAAGTCGATGCCCTCGTCGATGATTTCGTCGATGGCGCGGATGCTGGCCGGCGTCTCGACCATCGCGCCCCAGCGGCGCTTCCCGGGGTCGATGCCCACCTCCTCCATCAGTTCCCGCGCCCGCCGCACGTCCGAGGCGTCGTTCGGCAGCGGGAACATGACTTCGACGTTGTCGTAGCCCATGTCGTGCAGGCGCTTGAACGCCCGCAGTTCGAGTTTGACCATCTCGGGCTCCTTCAGCGACCGGCGGATGCCGCGGTAGCCGAGCATCGGGTTGTGCTCGTGGGGTTCGTTCTCGCCGCCCTCCAGTTCCGCGAGTTCGTCCGTCGGCGCGTCGAGGGTCCGGGCGCGAACCGGGCGCGGGTAGAACGCGTCCGCCACCTTCCGGATCTCCTCGGAAATCTCCTTGACGAACGCCTCCTCGCCGTGGTCCTCGACGTACTTTTCGGGCGTCTTGCTCGTCGAGAGCAGGATGTGTTCCAGTCGGAGGAGGCCGACGCCGTCGGCGCCGGTGTCGGCGGCGCGTTCGGCCGCGTCCGGGATGGAGACGTTCACCTTCACTTCCGTCGCCGTGGTGGGCGGGGCGCCGCTTCCGCCCTCGGCACTCCGACTCCCCTCCGGATCGGCGTCTTCGACCGCCTCGCTCTCGGCTTCCGCGACGACGACCGTCCCCTTCTGGCCGTCGAGCGTGATCCGCTGGCCGTCGGTGAGCACGTCGGTCGCGTCGCCACAGCCGACGATGGCCGGGACGCCGAGTTCGCGGGAGACGATGGCCGCGTGGGAGGTCATCCCGCCCTCGTCGGTGAGAATGCCCGCCGAGCGCTTCATCGCCGGCACCATGTCCGGCGCCGTCATCTCGGTGACGATCACGTCACCTTCCTCGATCCGGTCGGCCTCGTCGATGTCCTCGATGATCCGTACCGGCCCCGTCGCGACCCCGGGGCTCGATCCGTAGCCCGAGGTGAGTTCGGTGCCCGGTTCCAACGCCTCGCCGTCGACCGTCGCGTTCTCGTTCGCCATTTAAATGTCGCCGATCCCCATGACCTCGTTCGTCAGCTCGATGCTCTCCTCCGCGTCGGCCTCGCCCATCATGGCGCGGATGGCGTCCACGTTCTCCGGCACCACGTCGCTCTCGCGGTGGATGGACTGGAAGAGGTGGAGCTGGTTGCCGTCCACGCTGATGGAGTCCTCGAAGATCTGGTTCTCGTAGAGGTTCATCCGGTCGCGACCCCGGTCGAGGGCGAACTCCTGGAGTTCCCACCCGGAGTCGATCCCGAGGTCGCCGTCGACGACGTGGATGCGCGACTGCGAGGCGAGCAGGTCACGGACCTCCTCGGCGCTCGGCTCCCCGCCCAGTTCCACGTTGATGCCGTGGAAGTGGTGACGCACCGTCGGCACCTTCATGCCCATCGTCATGACCGGCCCCATATCCGGGATGACTTCGAGGGCGTCCGGGCCGTGATGGGAGGGAAGCGAGACCGGATCGGCCGAGATGACCGCGTGCTCGCCCCGACAGCGCACGAGCGTGATGCTCGCGCGCTCGACGCCGTACTCCTCGTGGAGCGGCGCGAACATCCGGTTCAGTCCCGTCGTGTTACAGGAGACGATGCGGACGTACTCCTTGTCGGTCGCTTCCGAGTAGTTGGCGCGGGCGGTGAAACTCGCCTCTGCCACGTCCGCGCCCTCGCCGCCCTGGAAGAGGGCGGGCGTGTCGTGTTCCTCGTAGATGGGGCGATACTCCGCGCCCATCCCGGCCGGCGTCGCGTCGGCGACGATGTCGCTCGCGTCGATCAGGTCGCCGATGTCGCCCGCGACGGCCATCCCGGCGTCGTCCCAGCGGTCCTCGCGGCCGTCGGGAACGTAGATGTCGTAGCCACGCTTCGCGGCCGCGTCCGCCGTGTGGTTCGGACTGGCCTTGCCGATGCCGACGAGTTCCATGTCCGGCATCGAGTTCACTGCGTCGGCAACTCGTTTGCCGATGGTACCGTACCCGTTAACGCCTACGCGGATCATACAGCGTCGTTGACCGCTCCCTCATATAGTATCGACGCCCATCGCATATTTTGCATGAACTTTCGTATTTAATGGCTGGGCGAACCCAGAGACAGCAGCGTCAGATGTCTATGGTCAATCCGAAACAGCAGGTCTCGAGTCGTGGTATCCGTATCCTTGGCGTCTTCGTCGCCGTCTACCTCCTGATCGGCTCGTACATGTACTTCTACCTCGAACTTCCCGCCCTCGCCTACGCCGCCTACGGCATCCTCAGTTGGGTCGGCGGCATGGTGCTGTTCTACCGCCTCCACCGCTCGTACATGGCGAACTTCGACCCCTGATCGCCCGCTCAGCGCCGCGAGTCCTTTAGTAACGTTCAGTTACGTTACCGGCAGAATCTTTCAGTAACGTTCATTTTAATCATGGTCGATAATTACCTCGTCAAATATATTGTGGTCCGATCATAATTTGCTAGCAGAACGATGGCCGCCGTATCCGATCAGAATCAGTGGGGAGCCGAGCCGGGTGGCGGTGTCGACAGCGCGCGAGTCGCGCTCGGCGCCGTGATGGTGGCGACGCTCGCCGTCGTCGCTCTCGTCGCACACGTCGCCGGCCCGGCCCTCGCCGCCAAGGCGGCGGCCGCGATGCTCCCGATTCTGCTTCTGTCCGCGCTCCGCGCCCCGCTCGACGGCTGTTCGATCTACGGCCACCTCGCCCGCCGACGCTGACGCTACCGGCCGCGGCACTCCCCCCAAATCCGGCGGCCGATAGCGTTACGCACCCGTTGAATCGGCTGGGTGAGCCCCGCCGCTCGCGCCCGCCGATACCACCGCCGCGTCCACGTCACGTCCATCACTTCGTCGTATCGGTCCGGATACTCGCGTTTCAGCCGCCGCTCCAGCGCCGGGTCGAAGGCCGTCCGCGGCACGTCCGGGTGGCACATCCGGAACGACTCCTCGAACCGACAGTGCCCGTCGGCCTCGGCCTCCATCCGCCACCCGAACTCCACGTCCTCGCGCCACTCGGAGAACGCCGACCGGAACCCCCCCACGTCGAGCGCGGCGTCCCGGCGCGCCGCGAGGTTACAGCCGACGTAGTGGCGGGGCCCGAAGCTCCGACAGCCGCCGTACACCGGCCCCTCCAGACAGACTAGGTCCGGATCGGCCGCGAACGCCCCGTGCGCGGTCGTCAGCCAGTCGTTCGGCGGTCGAGTGTCGTCGTCGGTCATCGCCACCACCTCGGCCGACGCCGCCTCCAACCCCCGGTTGCGCGCCGCCGACCGGTCGACGTTCCCGTCGTCGACGAGGATGATTTCGTACGGCCGGTCGAACGTCTGCGCCTCTAGTTCGGCGATGGTCGGTTCGTGGTCGTACGCCGGCACCGACGGGACGACGACCGACACCGCCGGCTCCGCCGCTCGTCGCACGTACTCGACGGCCATGCCACACGCCGACGGACCGACGGCCGATAAGCGTACGCCCGACCCCATTCGTTTTATCTGCCGGCGTGGTACCGAACCCCATGGCTACTCCACTCGAAACCGAGTCGCTCACTCCGCTTCACTGGGTCGGCATCGTCCTCGCCAGCATCACCGGCGTCGTCCACCTCTACTTCGGCGTCCTCGCCATCGACACCGTGCAGGGCGTCAGCTTCGTCCTCGCCGGCGTCGCCTTCTTCGTCGCTATCCTCTTGCTTCTCCTCGACGTTCGCCGTCGTCTCCTCTATCTCGTCGGGATTCCGTTCACGGGCATTCAGGTCGTCCTCTACTTCGCCTTCAACTGGCCGGACGTGCTCAGCCCGGGCGGTATCGGCGACAAAATCGTTCAGGTCTCCCTGATCGCCATTCTGGCCGTCCTCTACCGCCGGGAGTCGTGAGCGGTCAGGAGCAGAATCGCGGTGACGACGCCACCCCCGACCGTCGGAAGCCAGAACGCGGCGGCCCGGTAGACCAGCGCCGCGGCGGCGGCGACGGGCATCGCGACGCCGCCCACGGCCACGAGCAACCCAGTCAGCAGCGCCTCCGTGCTCGCCGTCCCGCCGGGCGTCGGCGACGCGCCGGCCAGCCGCGCGACGGGCACGACGACCAGCACCCGGACGGGCGAGACGGTGGCGTCGAGCGCCGCGAGCGAGAGCCACAGCGTCGCCGCCACCGCGAGATGCCCGCCGACGCCGAGCAGGAGAACCGTCGCGAGCCGCCGACGCGAGTCACCGACGCGTTCGAGCGCCGCGACGAAGCCCCGGCCGCGCTCGACGACGCGCTCCCGATCCGGCGGATCGACGGCGGGGACCACGCCGCCGAGCCGTTCCACCCTGTCGCCGAGCCAGCCGCCGGCGCGGACGACGAGTCGCTCGCGCCGCCGCCACGCCAGGACCGCGACGACGCCGGCCGCCGCCGCAACCGCCGCGGTGACTCCGAGGGCGACGCGAAGCGCGTCGCCGACGGCGGCCGTCGCGAGGAGGCCGGCGGCCCCGAGGACGCCGAGACCGACGACGGCGACGGTGTTGGCCACGCCCACGCTCACGACGCCCGCGAACCCGCGCTCGAAGGGGATTCCCTCGACCCGCGCCACCAGCGCCCCGCTCACCGGATCGCCCCCCGCCTGTCCGAACGGCGTGACGTTGTTCAGAAACCCCGACGCCGCGAACAGGCCGACAGACGCCGGCAGCGTCGTCGGCGCGTCGAGCCGACGGAGGACGAGGTGGAACGAGACGCCCCACACGACCACGGGCACCCAGCCGGCGGCGACGAGCGCCGCGGCGTCGACGGGGTCGACCCGCCCGAGCGCCGCCGCGATGGCGTCGACGCCGACGGTCCACAGGTAGAGCCACAGGCCGACGAGCGCGACGAGCGCCCACGCCGCCGTCCGCCGCCGGCCGTCGCGCATCGTCACCCGACGCGATAGAGGGCGTCGTAGCCGTGCGCGACGTAGCTCAGCCGCCCGGCGTCGAGTTGGCGGCGGCGCGTGCGGAGCCAGTCGTCCGCGCCGTCGACACGCCCGCCGACCGCCTCGGCGACGAAATCCAGAATCGTCGCGAGAAACGCCCGCTCGTCGGCCGGGTAGGGCGGGTAGACCACCCAGTCCGACGCGCCGACGGCGAGCAGGTCGCCGTCGCGGGCGCGACAGCGGTCGAGCAGGTGCCGGCCGGCGCGGGCGTCACGCCCCGGTTCGGCGTCGATGGCGTCGTGGTACGCCGCGACGACGGCGTCGTCGGCCGGATGATCGGGCTGGAAGGCCGTCTCGCCGTCGAAGGTGATCGGCGCGTACACCAGGCCGCCCGGCGTCAGCGCGTCGGCGAAGGCGTCCAGCGCGTCGTCGATCGGAACGAGGTCGAGAAACGCCTGCGCGACGACGCAGTCGGCCCCCGCCCCCTCGAACGCCGTCAGGGCGTCCCCCTGCTCGAACCGGACGGTCAGGTCGTCTACCCGAAATCCGCCTTCGATCCGGTCGCCACCGCACTCGCTCGCCCGCCGATCCCGCGCGTACTCGACCACCTCGGCGTCGCGGTCGACGCCCAGATAGTCGCCGGCGGTGACGCCCCAGTCGAGGAGTCGGGGCACCGTGACGCCCGTCCCGACACCCGCCTCGCGAATCCGCGGCGCGTCCGGGAGTTCGTCGAGGAGGTAGTCACGGACCCGGTGGTCGAGCGCCCGGTCGTCGACCGTTCGCTTCGCCTCCAGATACCGGCGGTCGGCGTGCTCCATCAGAGGGCTCGCTCGTGACTCGCCCACGCGTCCTCGTCTTCCCACATCCGAACGGTCAGTTCCGTGGGTATCTCCGTGGGGACGCGCTCGACGAACCGATCGCCGAACAGGCGGGCGAACCGCTCGACGCTCGGGTTCTGCCCCTCGAACTCCGGCAAGTCGTTCAGGAGCGCGTCGCGATACCGAGCCTCTAACTCGTCGAGCGCGGCGTCCACGGCGTCGATGTCGACGAGATAGCCGTACTCGTTCAGTTCGGGCCCGGCGAGGCGGACGGCCACCTCGAAGTGGTGGCTGTGTACCTCGCCCTCCGGGCCGGGGTTCGGGACGGTCAGGAAATGCTGGGCAACGAAGTCCCGCGAGACCGAGAGCCGGTACATATCAGTTCGTTGCCGTCGAGGGACTTATACTGTCGGCCGGCCCGCTCCCCCTACTCGTACGTCAGCAACACCTGTAGCGCGTTCTCCGGCCCCTCGTCGAGGAGGCGGTAGGCCTCGTCGGCGTCCTCGAACGGGACGCGATGGGTGACGAGTCGGTCGGTCGCCACGTCGTCCAGCCGTTCCCACGCGGTGTCTATCCGGCGCTCCTTCGTCCACCGCCCCCGAAGGTCGGGCGCGAGCGTGCTCACCTGGCTCGACGACACGTCGATCCGGTTCCGGTGGAAAAACCCTCCCAGATCCGTTTCGGCGCGCTTGCGCCCGTACCACGACCCGACGACGATTCGCCCGTCGTAGCCGACGGCGTCGATGGCGTCGTCGAGCGTCGTCGGCTGTCCGGAGAGTTCGTACACTAGATCCGCGCCCGCCGGGTCGCCCCGTTCGCCGACCCGCGCCGCCCGGTCGGGTGTCAGCGTCTCGTCGGCGCCGAGGCTCGCCGCCATCTCCCGCCGGTGAGCGACGGGTTCGACCACCGTCAACCGTTCCAGCGGGAACTCGGCGAGGACGCTCGTCGTGACGAGGCCGACCATCCCCGCGCCGAAGACGACGACGCGTTCGCCCACCCGCGGCTGGCCGTCCATGACGAGCGTCGTCGCCGTCTCCGCGGTGGGGAGCAGGGCGGCCGTCGACGGCGATAGCCCCTCCGGCACGGGTGCGAGGTCGTCCGGCGCGGCCGTGAAGTGACTCTCGTGGGGGTTGAACGCGAAGACCGTCCGGCCGTGCCAGCGGTCGTCGACCGCGGACCCCGTCGCCACCACGTCGCCGACCGTCGCGTAGCCGTATTTGAGCGGGTAGGTCAGGTCGCCCGCGAGGGCGTCGATACTCTCGTCGGCCGGGAGGTCGCCGGGCATCTCACCCCGGTAGATCAGGAGTTCGGTGCCCGAACTCACCGCCGAGACGCGCGACTCGACGAGCACCTCGTCCGGATCGGGGTCGGGGATCGCCTCCCGCTCGATCCGGACCGTCCGGGGACCGGTGAAGTAGAGTGATCGACCGCTCGTCGGGTCGACTCCGGGTCGCCCGCCCTCGACGCTCCCTGTCACGCCCGCTCTAGCGTCGCGCGTCACTTCATACTGCCGCCCCTCACGACCCCGGCGTTATCGTTGCCGCTGCAACCGCGACGACAGCCGCCCGGTGACGGCCAGATAGTCCCGCGCGAATGTCGCGAGCGACGGCACGACGACGACGACGGCG